>Ga0302299_10002744_pt1 | contig 10707 bp, 10 predicted proteins | sample III_Fen_N3_4_FD_198795 | JGI IMG/M metagenome (GOLD analysis project Ga0302299, IMG submission 198795) | Peat permafrost microbial communities from Stordalen Mire near Abisko, Sweden - III_Fen_N3_4 | ecosystem: Environmental > Terrestrial > Soil > Wetlands > Permafrost | place: Sweden: Abisko...
CGCGCTCGATCGCGGCGCACACCGCGTCGGGATCGGCGTCGGGGCTGAACCGGGCGAGCGTGGCGGCCATGGCCGGAGCGTAGCGAGCGTCCCGATGGAGCGCGGGTGAACAACCAGTGCGACGGCGCGCGCAGCGAGCGGAGCGACCCAGAAGGGCGAGGAGGTCAGGCGGGCGAGGCGCTGAACACGAGGTCGCCGCGCTTCCAGGTCTGGAGCACGCCGGCGCCGGTGGCGGCGCGGTCCAGCACCACGAGGTCGGCGAGCTTGCCGGGGGACAGGGAGCCGCGCTCGTGCTCCTGGCCGCCCGCGTAGGCCGCACCGGTGGTGTACGCCGCGAGCCAGTCGAGGAACGGCACCGACTGCTCGGGTTCGAAGTCCTTGCCGGCGGCGGTGCGGCGCAGCACGCCCAGGTCGGCGCCCCACAGCGGTGCGCTCGGCGCGCACGGGTCGTCGCTCGATCCGGCGAGGCGGACCCCCGCCTCGGCCAGGCCGGCGAAGGCGAGCCAGTGGTGGTGGTCGAAGCGGATGCCGCTGGTGTTGGTGCCGACGTGCTCGACGAAGCCGGGCTGCACCACCGCGACCGCCCCGAGGTCGGCGAGCGCCGTCCACTGCTCCGGGCTGGTGACGCCCGCGTGCTCGACCCGGAACCGGTGGTCGGCGCCCGGGGCACGCCGCGCGATGCCGGCCGCGGTGTCGATCATCGCCTGCACGCCCGCGTTGCCCATGGCGTGCACCGCGATGCGGAAGCCGCGATCGGTCGCCCGGGTCGCGTGCTCGTCGAGGTCGCCGAACAGCATTCCGAGGCGGAACGGGCGGCCGCCCACGCTCGCGTCGAGCGCGATGGCGACGCCGCCGTCGGCGAACAGCTTCATGGCGCCGACGCGGAAGCGGTCGTCACCCTCGCCGGTGGGCGGGCCGTCGAGTCGAGCGGTGTGCTCGTTCATCAGGAGCGCAGCCGGGTGGGGCATGCCGATCACGTCGATGGGCAGCGTGCCCGAGCGCGCCATGGCCCCGTACAGCGCCTCGGCCTCGGGCGAGCAGGCGGCGTCGTGCACGCAGGTGATCCCCTCGGTGAGCAGCGCGCGCGACCGCGCCCCGACGTGCTCGGCCCAGCGGTCGGGATCGGAGAAGTCGCGCATCGACCGGGCGTGGGCCTCGCTCCACGCGCGCTCGATGAGCATGCCGGTCGGCTCGCCGTCGCCGTCACGCGCGATCTCTCCGCCCGGGGGATCGGCGGTGCTGCGTCCGATCCCGAGGGCGTCCAGGCCGGCCGAGCTCACCACGCACTGGTGCAGTGTGTAGTCGGCCGCGATCACCGGCCGGTCGAGGCCCGCCGCGTCGAGGTCGTCGCGGGTGATGCCCCTCCCCGGGCCCATGAGGTCGAGGCCCTGGCAGCGCACCCAGGTCGTGTCGGGCCACGCCGCGGCCTGGGCGGCGATCGCGGCCACGAGCGTCTCGCGGTCGCCCACGCCGGTGACGTCGTGCCAGTGCGGGTGCAACGCCGACACCGAGAGGTGGTTGTGGGCGTCGATCAGCCCCGGCACGAGCGTCGCGCCGGCGAGGTCGACCACCTCGGTGTCGGGCTGGTCGGCGAGCGCGCGGTCGCCGACCGCGACGATGCGCCCGTCCTCGACGACGACCGCGTCGGCCGCGGGGGTGGTCGGGTCCTGGGTGAGGATCCGGCCGCCGGTGAACGCACGGCGCACGGGACGATCAGCCCGCGGCCGTCGCGGCGGCGTGGGTGGCGATCGCCTCGTTGAGCGCGAAGAGGGAGGGGAAGCCGACGCCGAGCGTCTGGAGCCCCCACTTCCACGCGTCGTCGAACCCGGCGCGGCGGGCGATCCCGTAGGCGTAGCCCGCCTCGACGACGTGAGTCACCACCGCGGCGCCGAACACCAGACGGGTCAACGCCGACTTCCTGCGCGCCGCGACGATCCCGTTGACGGTGAGACCGCCGAGGTTGGTCACCCACCACATCGGGGCGACGGGGACGAAGGTCTCGCTCACAGGGGGCTCCTCACTCGGCGCTTCCGGCGGGGACGAACAGGGGGGCGGTGACGGACCCGTCGACGCCGGTGAACGTGATCTCGCGGAAGGTCACGGTGACCGGCATGTCGAAGTCGAGGTCGGCCGGCTCGCAGTCGATCATGCGGGTGGGGACCCGCACCGCCGGGTCCTCCTCGAGCGCGACCAGCGCGGGGACGAACGGCACGAGGTCGGCGAACTGGGGGAGGAACGGGTGCCTGACCACGACCCAGGAGAACAGGGTCCCTCGGCCGCTCATCGCCGTCCAGGTGTACGGCTCGCCGTCGCAGTGCAGGCACTCGGCCTTCGGGTACCACCGGGAGCGGCCACACGTGTCGCACACCGGGATCAGCAGCTCGTCACGTGCCGCGCCGGCCCAGAACTCCGCGGTCAGTGGCCAGGTGAGGTCGGGCAGCGGGAACGCCGCCCGGGTGATGTGGCCCTCGACGCGGTGGTCGCGCTCGTCACGAGCTGCCATCACGAACCCTTCCGCAGGACGAGGGTGGAGCACTGCGGCCCCGTGTACCCGCCGTAGACGCCGATCTCGCAGCCGTCCACCTGGGCCGCACCCTCGCCCCGGAGCTGGCGCACGACCTCGACGACGTGTGAGATCCCGAGCACGTACGCGTGCGACAGCATCCCGCCGTGGGTGTTGTGGGCGAGCTTGCCCGCGTCGAAGTGGAGGGTGTCGCCGGCGACGAACTCGCCGCCCGCGCCCTTCTCGCAGAAGCCGCTGTCCTCGATCTGCATGAGGGTCACGATGGTGAACGGGTCGTAGCAGGTGTAGAGGTCGACGTCACCGGGCGCGACGCCCGCCATCGCGAACGCGGCGGGCGCCGAGAACACCGCGGGGGTGGACGTGAACGCGGGCTGCTGGGCCCAGTGGGTGCCGGTGTACGAGGTGCCCAGGCCGACGCCCGCGACGATCGCCGGGGCCTTGGGTGCGTCGGCCGCGCGCTCGGGGATGGTCATGATGTACGCCCCGCCGCCGTCGGAGATGAGGCAGCAGTCCTCCTTGCGGAACGGGTCCACGAACTTCGGCGACGCGAGGTACTGCGCCATCGTGAGCGGCTTCTCGCGCATCACCGCCTCGGGGTTCAGGTTCGCGTGTCGGCGGCAGGCCACCGCGATCGCCCCGAGCTGCTCCTCGGTGGTGCCGTAGTCGTGCATGTGCCGGCGGGCGATGGTGGCGAAGTACACCGGCTGGGGGAACCAGCCGAGTGGGATCTCGAGGTTCTGCTTGAACAGGTCCTGGGCGTGGCTCTCGCCGGGCCCGCCGGTCATGTCCCCCCGCTGGGTGGCCCACGCCACCCCGAAGGTGTTGAGGACGTACTTCGCGGTGCCGGTGCGCAGCGCCTCGGCGGCGTAGTACGGCGCAACCGCCGCGCCGGTGGTGCCGCCGCCCTTGCGCGACTCCCAGATGTCGTGGCTGGTGCCGAAGTACTCGTGGAACGCCGCGACGCCGAACTGCTCGGGCATGGGCGAGTACATCAGGCCGTCGATGTCGGTCGGGGCGAGCCCCGCGTCGGCGAGGGCGCGCTCGACGGCCTGGCCGACGATCTCCTGGGTCGTGCGCCCCGAGGCCTTCGACATGTCGGAGTCGCCCACGCCGCAGATGGCGACCTGGCCGCTCACGTCGTCGAAGTCGCTGGCGGCGCCCCACTCGTCGGGGTCGATGGCCATGTGCGTCACGCGCCCTTCGGGGTCTCGCCGATGATGTCGAGGTCGCGCAGGCGGGCCAGCTCGGCCGCGTCGAGGCCGAGGATCCCCCCGAGCACCTCGTCGTTGTGCTGGCCCAGCGTCGGGGCCGGCCGGCGCAGCCAGGGATGGGTCACCCCCGTGAACTTCCACGGGGCGTTGGGCAGCACGACCGGCCCGCACACCGGGTGCTCCTCGGTCTCGAAGAAGCCGCGGTGGTTCAGCTGGGGGTTGAAGCGGATGTCGCGCGCATCGCACACGTAGCCCGCCGGCACCCCCGCGGCACACAGTCGTTCGGACAGGACGCGCGCGTCTTGGTCGGCGGTCCACGCAGCGAGGCGCGCGTCGAGGTCGTCGTGCGCGGCCCGGCGTCCGGGGGCGGTCGCGAGCGAAGGGTCGCGGGCCCACTCGGGGTCGCCCAGGAAGGCGCGGAGCGCGTCCCACTGGGCGTCGGTGGCCACCGCGATGGCGACCCACTCCTCGACGCCCGCGCACGGGTAGACGTTCTGGGGCGCGCTCACCGGACCGTGGTTGCCGTCGCGCGAGAGCAGGGTTCCCGACGCCTGGTACTCCACGAGCACCTCGGCGGCCGCGTTGAGCGCAGCCTCGATCATGGTCACCTCGACCAGGCGGCCCTCGTCGGTGCGGTCGCGCTCGCGCAGGGCCAAGACGGTCGCGAACACCGCGTGGGCCGCGGCGAGCGGGTCGCACGCGCCGCGGTGCAGCACCGGGGGTCCGTCGGCCCAGCCGGTCACCCAGGCCATGCCGGTGATCGACTCCATCGTCTGGGCGAAGCCGGTGCGCTCGCGCCACGGTCCGTCGAGCCCGTACGCGGGCATGCGGGTCATCACCAGGCGCGGGTTCGCCGCGTGCAGGACTTCGTAGGTGAGGCCGAAGTTGTCCATCACGCGCGGCGTGTAGTTCTCGATCAACGCGTCCGACTGCTCGGCGAGGCGCAGCAGGAGCGCCTTGCCCTCGGGCCGGGTGAGGTCGAGGGTGATGCCGCGCTTGGTGTTGTTCGCGCCGTGGAAGATGAAGCCCCACTCGTACCACTGTTCCGCGGGGGGCTGCTTCGCTGCGGAATAGCGCATGAGGTCGGGCCGGGTGACCGACTCGACCTTGATCACGTCGGCGCCGAGCAGCGCGAGGAGGTGACCCGCGGCGGGCCCGGCCCACCACGCGGTGAGGTCGAGGACGCGCACGCCGTCGAGCGGGAGCCGCCGGTCGTCGGTGGGAGGCACGGGCGGGTCGGCCGGGCGCGGGTGCCAGTCGATCGCGCCGTCGTGCTCACCAAGGCCGGGCGCGGAGGTGAACGGCCGGGGATCGACCCCCGAGATCCGGTAGGGCACCCGCGGCTGCACGAACCGTCCCGACGGCGACGGCACGAACGTGCCCCGGGCCTGGAAGTGGTCGAACGTGGTGACGGTCGCGCCGTTGCCCACCGGGCCGCTCGGGATCCGCAGCTCCTCCGCCTCGGCCAGGGCCTCCGCGTTGGTGCGCGTCGTCGTGTAGGCGTGGGCCATGGCCAGGAACTCGTCGCGGCCGGCCCAGCGGGTGGGATGGCGGAACCACTGCTGGTTGTCGAGCTGGTCGGGCCGACCGACGAGCAGCAGGAAGTCGGAGAGCTGCTGGGCGCTGTTGGTGGTGAAGCAGACGTAGCCGTCGCGGGTGGGTTCGATCGACGGCACCTCGACCGAGCGGGTCGGCCGCTGCGGTGGCGGCCAGCCGAGCATGTCGGCCGCGGCCGAGGTGTAGGTGTTCATGGTGAGCGACATCACCGCGAGGAGGGCGAGGTCGATGTGCTCGCCCTGCCCGGACCGCCGCGCCTCGCGCAGCGCGGCGGCCACCGCCACCGCTGCGTAGACGCCGCCGACCCACTCGCCGATGCGACCGCCGGCCGCGAGCGGAGGCCGCTCGGGGAGCCCCCGGGTCGCGATCGAGCCGCACTCGGCCTGGAGCGTGAACTCGGTCGCCGGCCGGTCGCGCCACGGCCCGTCCTGGCCGAACAGGCTGACCGAGACCACCACCAGGCCCGGGTGGCGCTCCATGAGCGGCGCGACGGGGAACGTCCCGGGGGCCTCGGAGTGCACCACCACGTCGGCGTCGACGCAGAGGTCGAGCACCGCGGGGTCGGCGATGGTGCCCACGACGCCGCGCTTGGAGGTGTTGACGAACTCGAACACCGCGCCCGTCCCCTGCGCCGCGGAGGGTCCCCACCGGCGGAGCGGATCGCCCCCCCGGGGCTCCACCTTCACCACGTCGGCACCCGCGTCGGCCAGGAGCTTGGTGCAGTACGGGCCCGCGATCTCCGTGGACAGGTCGACGACGCGGACACCATGCAACACGCGGCGATCATGGCATTGGCTCGCGGGACCCCGCCAAGCGCTGGGTGGTTGGGGTCGGGACGCTCGCTACGCTCCGGCCGATGACTCCACTGCGCATCGGGATCCTGGGGGCGGCGCGCATCGCGCCGACGGCGGTGACCAAGCCGGCGCGGGACCTGCCCGACGTCGAGGTGGTCGCGGTGGCGGCGCGGGACCGGGGACGGGCCGACGCGTTCGCCCGCAAGCACGGCATCGCGACGGTCCACGACTCCTACGAGGCACTCGTCGCCGATCCCACGGTCGACGCGGTGTACAACCCGCTGCCCAACGGGCTCCACGGCCACTGGACGATCGCGGCGCTCGAGCACGGGAAGCACGTCCTCTGCGAGAAGCCGTTCACGGCCAACGCGGCCGAGGCCAGGGCGGTGGCGGCGGTCGCCGACACGTCGGGGCTCGTGGTGATGGAGGCCTTCCACTACCGGTACCACCCGCTCGCCGACCTGATGGTCTCGCTGGTGCAGGAGGAGGCCATGGGCCGGGTCGAGCACATCGAGGCCCGCGCGATCGTCCCGTACTTCAAGCCCCACGACATCCGCTTCGACCTCTCGCTCGCGGGGGGCTCGCTCATGGACATCGGGTGCTACTCGGTGCACCAGGTCCGCACTGTCGCGGGCGCGGAGCCGACGGTGGTATCGGCCACCGCGAAGCAGAAGTCGCCGGGCATCGACCGGTGGCTCGACGCCCGCCTGCGCTGGCCCGACCTGCCCGGCAGGCCGACCGGACGGATCACGGTCGCCATGTACAGCCTCGCCCGCCCGATGCTCGACCTGCGGGTGAAGGGCGACTTCGGCACGCTGAGCGTGCTCAACCCGACCCGGCCGCACAGCTTCAACCGGGTGCACCTGAAGCTGCGCGAGCGCACGCTCGGCGAGGAGCCGCGGAAGCAGCGCGTGAAGGGCGACGGCAGCACGTACTGGTACCAGCTGCGGGCGTTCCGGGACGCGGTGCGCGACGGGGGGCCTGTCCTCACCCCGCCCGCGGACTCGATCGCGAACATGACGGTGATCGACGCGATCTACACCGCCGCAGGGATGCAGCCCCGCCAGCCCACCCCGGTGCGGCCGGTGATCCCGTGAGCGCGGGGCGTACGTTCACGCGCACCGAGGTCGAGTTCGCCGGGCTCGGCGGGACGGTGCTGCGCGGCTGGCGGTACCTGCCCGACGCCGCGTCTTCCGAGGCGCCGGTGCCCGGCGTGGTGATGGCCCACGGGTTCTCCGCGGTGAAGGAGATGGGCCTCGAGCAGATGGCCGACGCATGCGCAGCGGCCGGCTTCGCGGTGCTCGCGTACGACCACCGCAACCTGGGTGCGAGCGACGGCGAGCCCCGTCAGGAGATCGACATCTGGGCCCAGGCCCGCGACTACCGCGTCGCGTTCGACCGGCTCGCTGCCGAGCCCGCGGTCGACGCGGCCCGCATCGCGCTCTGGGGATCGAGCTACAGCGGCGGCGAGGTCCTGGTGGTCGGTGCCGCCGACCGGCGGGTCGCCGCGGTGGTGGCCCAGGTGCCGTTCGCGGGGATATCCGTCGAGTACACCGACGACCAGCTGACGGCCTGGACGGTGCTGCGCGACGCGCTGCTGTCGGGCGAGCGGGGCGCACCGGCCGAGCCGTACGGGCCGGTACCGGTTGTCACCGAGACCGAGGGCGGCGCCGCGTTCCTGGGCCAGGCCGAGTCGTGGCGCTGGTTCAGCGAGCGGGGCGACCGGCCCGGATCCACCTGGCGCAACGAGTGCACGGTCCGCAACGACGGCGGCCCGGTGCTCTTCGACCCCGGGCTCGCGGTCGCGCACGTCGCGCCCACCCCGCTGCTCCTGATCGTGGCCACCGACGACCGCCTGGCGCCCACCGACATCGCGCTGGCCGCGTTCGCCCGCGCCGGTGAGCCGAAGGAGCTCGTCGTCGAGGCCGGCGACCACTTCGTGCCCTACGACGGCGCGGCGTTCGCCCGCTGTCGGGACGCGACCATCGCATTCTTGCGCCGTCATCTCGAGGAGGCACATCGTGAGTGAGCCCCTGTTCCGCACCGACTTCGTCGATCGGCGAACGGGGCCCGAGCGGCCCGGCGCGAAGCGCCAGGAGCGGGATTCATGAGTGAGCACGCGTCCCGACTCGAGGCGTGGTTCTCCGACAACGAGCCCGACGAGACGATCGTCCCCGCCGCGACGGTGGTCGTCGTGCGCGACAGCGCGGAGGGCGTCGAGACCTTGATGCTGCGCAAGAACTCGAAGCTCGCGTTCGGCGGCATGTGGGTCTTCCCCGGCGGCCGGATCGACGCCGAGGACATCGAGGGGGCACCCGACGCCGAGACCGCAGCCCGGCGTGCCGCAGCCCGCGAGGCGGTCGAGGAGGCGGGGATGGCCGTGGTGGTCGACGAGCTGGCCTGGATCGCCCACTGGACCCCACCGGCGATGGCGCCGCGACGCTTCGCGACCTGGTTCTTCGTCGGGCCCGCCGCGCTCGACCACGTCGTCACCATCGACGGTGGCGAGATCCACGACTCCGACTGGATGCGCCCCGCCGACGCGCTCGTGCGGCGCGACGCCGGCGAGGTCGAGCTGGCTCCGCCCACCTGGATGACGTTGCACTACCTCGCGCAGTTCCACGACGTCGCGGCGGTCATGGCCGACGCCCACCCGCGTGAGCCCGAGGTCTACGAGACCGTGATCGCGAAGGGCGACGAGGGCCTGGTCGCGATGTGGGCAGGCGATGCCGGCTACGAGACCCAGGACCCCACGGTCCCCGGCCCCCGCCACCGTCTCCACATGGCCCGCGCCACCTGGACCCTCGAGCGCTCCACCTAGGAGATGGGCGTGCCGTCGAGGTTCTTGGCGGTGATGGCGAGCTCGTCGAGGAGGGGGCCGGACAGGACGATGCGGCCGGTCAGCACGGCGGGGTCGCCGGTGCAGAGGGCGAGGATCGCCTCGACCATCACCTCCATCGGCTCCACCAGCGCGGGGTTGCGAGCCATGAGGTCGGCCACCAGGGCGTCGGCTCCGGGGGTGCGCACGGCCGCCACCGGCGCGACCGCGTTCACGGCGATGCCGTCGCCGTAGAGCTCGCTCGCGAGTCCGCTGGTGTACCGCTCGAGCGCCGCCTTCGACGACCCGTAGGTCGCGGCCACCGCGCCGACCTGCTGGCCGGTGGGGAACGGCGGCCCGACGGGGTGGCGCGACGTCACGCTCGACACGTTGACGATCCAGCCCGCGCCCTTGGCCCGCATCCCGGGGATCACGCCCTGGGCGAGGTCGACGGGCGCGTGCACGTTGAGCTCGTACATCACCCGCCGCCGCTTGAGCGAGATCTCCGGCGTCGGCAGGTAGAACGCGGCGGCCGCGTTGTTGACCAGGATGTCGACCGTTCCGAGCGCGGCTTCGGTCTCGGGGACGATCCGAGCCCGGTCGTCGCCGTCGGCGAGGTCGGCCACGATCGCGACCGCACGACCACCCGCCGCCTCGATCAGCGCCACGGTCTCGCGCAACGACCCTTCGAGGGTCGGATGCGCCTCGGCCGTGCGCGCCGTCACCGCGACCGCGGCACCCTCCGCCGCGAGGCGCTGGGCCGCCGCGGCCCCGATCCCGCGCGACGCGCCGGTGACCAGTGCGACCTTCCCGTCGCACATCCCCACGATCAGCCCGCCGCTTCTTCGATTCGCTTCTTCGCGCCCAGCCAGCCCTTGATCATGGCGCCGAACTCGACCGGGTTGTAGATGTCCTCCTCGTAGGAGAACATCCCGTCGCCCGCGTAGTGGAGCTTGGTCCAGTTGATCTCGCGGTGGACGCTGCCGTCACCCGGGTCGCGCATGACGTTCCAGATCGCGCAGAGCACCCAACCCCGGTCCTCGTCGATCACGTACCAGTCGGCGGGGAAGTCGATCATGTCGCAGTTGATCGGCTCGGCCATCGTGGTGCTGATCCACTCGAGGATCTGCTGGCGGCCCTCGAAGCGTCCGTAGTGGTGCTCGTAGTACTGGGCGTCCTCGGTGAAGCAGTTCGACCACTCCGTCCAGTCGCCCGTCGCGCACGCGTGCTCGGCGGCCTCCTGGAACTTCTTGAACGCGGCATCGATCTCGTCGCGTGTGTACGTGCCCATGGTTCCCCCTTGGTGGTGCGGATCAGTCGGGTCGAGCGGGTCAGTCGAGTGCGTCAGGTGGATCGAGTGCGGTGAACCCGGGGAGCGGGCGCCCGTCGGCCAGGGTCGCGCCCTCGAGGTCGGTCGCGAAGGTGGCGGTGCCCCGGGCCCGCAGCTTGGCGTCGGGGCCGACGACGACCGCATCGACGACGACGGACCGCCGGCCGACCCGCACGACGGTGCCCCGGCACTCCACCGTCTCGCCCACCATGATCGGCCGGTGGTACTCGAGCTGCATCGACTGGGTCGGGAAGGGCCGGAACTCCGTGAGCAGCGAGGCGAAAGCCATGCCGCACACGTCGTCGACGATCACCCCGAGGAACCCGCCGTGGGTCTGCCCGAGGGGGTTGGCGAGGTGGGGTGGGGGCGTCCAGGCGACCCGGCTGCGGCCGTTCCCGCTCTCGATCGGCACCCAGCCGACGTACTCGTCGCGGCCGTTGCGCATCGCCGCCTGCGACGGCGCGCCGGGCAGC
>Ga0302299_10002745_pt1 | contig 10707 bp, 11 predicted proteins | sample III_Fen_N3_4_FD_198795 | JGI IMG/M metagenome (GOLD analysis project Ga0302299, IMG submission 198795) | Peat permafrost microbial communities from Stordalen Mire near Abisko, Sweden - III_Fen_N3_4 | ecosystem: Environmental > Terrestrial > Soil > Wetlands > Permafrost | place: Sweden: Abisko...
GGCCGCGACCTGTGGGTCGCGGCCCTTCAGACCAGCAGGGCCCAACCCGCGCCCGCGCAACCGCACGCCCACAGGACACTCGCGAACGTGCCGATGATGAAGCGCTCGGCCGCGCCCGGCGTCCGGAGGTCGGGGTAGCGGCCCAGGCCCTTCACACCGAGGGTCAGAGCGATCCCCTCCGGCCAGCCGAGGAGCAGGGTCGCGACGACGCAGAGGCGCTCGAGCACCCCGATCCATGCCCCACCGCGAAGGATGAGCGGGTCCGCCGGACTCGGCGTGCCGGGCGGGGCGTGGGCCGAAACCGCCAGGCGCAGCACCGACGTCGCGACCGGACCTCCCGCCACGACGGCGGCCCACGTGGCCAGGACGACAGCGGCCTCCGACCAGGTGCCGTCCAGCCGGCTCCCCTGCCACGCCGTCCAGCCCGCACCGGCCAGAAGCGCCAGGGATCCGGCCAGGACCGCTGCCGCCCGGAACCGGGTATGCGGGATGTCCCGGTACATACCCAGCCCGGCAAGGCCGAGCAGGGCCAGCACCGACAGGGCGATCGCGTTCACGGCGGACAGTCTGCCGCTGGGGCCGGACAGCCTGCGGTCACCCTCCGGTGACCCTGCATGTCTACGGCTTGGCACCTAGCATGGCCAACCGTGCCCCTTGCCATGCCGCCGTCCCCGCCACCACTGCCTGACCGCGACATCAGTCGAGTGCTCTGCGTCGCCGCCCACCCGGACGACCTCGACTTCGGCGCCGCCGGCACGATCGCCGGTTTCGTCGACGCCGGCCTGGCCGTGACGTGCCTGCTGTGCACCCGCGGTGACCAGGGCGGTTTCGACGACACCCCGCGTGAGCACATGCCCGAGATCAGGGAGGCGGAGCAGCGGGCGGCGGCCAAGGCGGTCGGAGTCAGCGACGTCCGGTTCCTCGACGGGTTCCACGACGGCTGGCTCGACCCCACCCATGAGTTGCAGCGAGAGATCGTCCGGGTGATCCGCCAGGTGCGTCCCGATCGGATGCTCATCCAGTCCCCCGAACGGAACTGGACCCGTATCGGGGCCAGCCATCCCGACCATCTGGCCGCCGGCGAGGCGTCCGTGCGCGCCGTCTACCCGGCCGCCCGCAACCCGTTCGCCTACCCCGAGCTGCTCCAGGACGAGGGCCTGGAGCCGTGGGTGGTCCGCGAACTGTGGCTCATGGCCGACCCGGGCGCCGACCACGTGGTCGACATCACCGACCGGTTCGACCGCAAGCTGGCCGCTCTTCACGCGCACGCCAGCCAGACCGGCCACATGGAGGACCTCGAGGCGATGCTGCGCGGCTGGGGCTCCCACGTCGCCCAGTCCGCGGGTCTGCCCGAAGGCCGGCTGGCCGAGATGTTCCGGGTGGTCCACACCGGCTGAGCCGGACGCGGGCGTACGGATTCCTCATCGGTCCGTTACGCGCCCCCGGCCTGTCGCGAGAGCACTGCCCTGTCCGGCAAGCGGGTCTGTCCGCTGAACACGGCGTCCAGCCCGGCGACGAGGCGCTCGAAGGTCCGGTCGACGTCGCGCGGCATGCCGAACCCGCCGCCGGCCTCAAGACTGACGAACCCGTGGAGGGCGGCCCGCAGGATCCGGGTGGCGTCGACGGCGTCGTCGCCCTCGATGCCGTAACCGGCCAGGACAGCGACCACCACCCGGTAGACGGCCTCGGCTGCGGCCACGTGCTCGCCGTCCGCGGGGTCGGGGGCGCGCACCGCGCCGGCGGCGTACAGGCCGGGCCGGCGCTCGGCGTAGTCCCGATAGGCGGCGGCGAGGGCGGCCAGGGCAACGGCACCCGAGCGGCCGACAGCAGCCGCTCCCAGGCAGGCCGCCAGCTCGCCGAGCGCGAGGATCGCGAGGCGGCGGCGCAGGTCGTCGCCGCCGCGCACGTGCTTGTACAGGCTCGGCAGCCTGACGTCGACCCGCTGCGCCACGAGCGCCAGGGTGAGCTTGTCCAGGCCCAGCTCGTCGGCGGCTCGGGCGGCTTCGGCGACGACGGCGTCGGCGGACAACCCGACCCTAGGCACCCTGCACTGCGCCCTTCGCCCTCACCGGCGCGACGGCCGCCAGGAACTCCAGCACCGCCGGGGTCACCTCCGCCGGCCGCTCCACGTGCGGGTAGTGCCCTGCGCCGTCGACCAGCAGCGCGGTGCCGTGCAGCAGGTCGGCCACCTCGCGGGCTTCGCCGGAGGCATCCTTGAAGTCGGGGTCGGCCGTGCCCATGACGACGAGCGTGCGCGCCCGAACGTCCCTCAGGCGCGGCTCGATCGTGGCCGGGGAGCTGTGCGTCGTGCGCCGGAACGCGCGCCAGGCGCCGGGCCGGGCCAGGGACGCGCGGAGGCGGGCCTCGTCGGCGGCAAGGTCGGCCGGCCGGCCGCCCTTCATCAGGCGCCGCCGGTAGGAGACCCAGAACGTCGGCCCCCACGGCCGCAGCAGCAGCGCGTCGACCACGAGCTGCAGCACGGCAGACAAACCGCCGCGGACCACCGGGCCGATGAGCACGAGTCCTGTGACGACGTCGGGGCGCTCGGCCGCAGCCCAGACCACGGACCCGGCGCCCATCGAGTTGCCGAGGAGCACCACGGGGCCGGTCGGCGCCAGATGGTCGACGAGGGCGAGCACATCGGTGCCGGTGGCCCGGGCACCGAACGCGCTGAAGGTCGTGTCGCTGTCCCCATGACCCCTCAGATCCATGGTCGCGACACGGTAGCCGGCGTCGGCGAGGGCGGGAGCGAGGATGCGGTAACTGGCGCGGGTGTCACCCATCCCGGGGACAGCCACGAGCAGCGGACCGCTGCCGCCGATGATGTCGTAAGCGATCCGCCCCTCGGGGCGCTCGAGCAACCGGGTGGACGAGGTGGAATGGCTCAGTGTCATAGCCGCAAGGCTAACCACATTAGCTGAGCCTGTCAACCGCCGGACGCAACATTCGATCAGCGGCCGCGGTTTTGAATCAAGCGCGCAGGCCGGAGCACCGACAGATCTGGCCGGCGGGCGCGCGGCAGGTGTCCGGTCGGGTCAGAGCAGCCGCCGGTCCGCAGCCCAACGGGTCAGCTCGTACCGGTTCGACAGCTGGAGCTTGCGCAGCACGGCGGAGACGTGCGTCTCGACCGTCTTGACCGAGATGAACAGCTCCTTGGCCACCTCCTTGTAGGCGTAGCCCCGGGCGATCAGCCGCATGACCTCCCGCTCGCGCTGGGAAAGCCGGTCCAGCTCGTCCTCGACGGTGGCCACCTCGCCCGCACCCGCGCCGAACGCGTCGAGCACGAACCCGGCCAGCCGCGGGGAGAACACGGCGTCGCCCTCGGCGACCCGGCCGATCGCCCGCGCCAGGTCCGGGCCGGAGATGGACTTGGTCACGTAGCCTCGGGCGCCGGCCCGGATGACGGCGATGACGTCCTCCGCGGCGTCGCTCACCGAGAGGGCCAGGAACCGCACCGGCGGGTCGGCGGTGAGCAGATGTCCGCACCGCTGGAGCACCTCCCGGCCACCGGGACGGGTCGTGCCCCCGGGCAGGTGGACGTCGAGCACGACGACGTCGGGCCGGGTCGCCTCGACGACGGCGATCGCCTCCTCGACGTCGCCGGCCTCGCCGACGACGTCGATCGGGGCGTCGCCGGCCGCCAGCTCGGCGCGCACCCCGGTGCGGAACATCCGGTGGTCGTCGACCAGCACGATCTTGGTCATCAGGCGACCTCCGCATCTGCGTCCACGTCCGGCTCGGTGCGTGGCCCGGCGTCGGGCTCGGTGGCCTGCCTGGTGCCAGACTTGTTCTCGGACTTGTTCTCGGACTTGTTCTCGGACTTGTTCTCGGACTTGGCGTCCGGCTTGGCATCGGGCAGGAACAGCTTCACCTCGGTCCCCTCGCCGGGGGCGCTGACCACCCGGGCGCTCCCGCCGTGCCGCTCCATCCGGGCGATGACCGACTCACGCAGCCCTGAGCGGTCGGTCGGCACGGCGGCAATGTCGAACCCGGGCCCGCGGTCGCGGACGAAGGCCTCCACGCCGTCCGGCCCGGCCTCGACATAGAGCGAGATGGTCCCACCGGCGTGCCGGGCGGCGTTCGCCAGAGCCTCCCGCAGGGCCGCGACGAGGGCGCCGCCCCGCTCGTCAAGTTGCCGATCCCCGACGGTGACGACCTCGACGACGGCGCCGTACAGGTCCTCGGCGTCCGCGGCGGCCTCGGCGACGGCCGCCGACAGGGTCGCGACGTTCGACGGCGGGGCCCCGTACAGCCAGCTGCGCAGGTCGCGCTCCTGGGCCCGGGCCAGCCGGGCCACCTCAGCCGCGTCAGTGCTCCGCCGCTGGATCAGGGTGAGCGTCTGCAGCACCGAGTCGTGCAGGTGAGCGGCGATGTCGGCGCGCTCGGCCTCCCGTACCCGGGCTGCACGCTCGGCGTCCAGGTCACGCCACAGCCGCACTCCCCACGGAGCGAGCACGAGCCCGGCCCCGCCGAGCACCGCGACCGACGCGAGCAAGGTGCGGCCGAGCTGGCCCAGGTCCGCGCTGCCCTGGACGACGATGAGCAGCACCCCGACGACAACGAGGACGACACCGCCGGCCAATCGCAACACGGCGGCCTGGGTGCCCACCGAGGCGCGCTCGACCCAGCGGGCCCGCTCCACCTCGTCGAGTTGGCTGAACGCGACGACGACCCCGAGCCCGACGACCGCCAGCGGGATCACGAGCCCGGGGTTCACCGACCAGCCGGCCCGTGCGGCGAGCAGGTACAGACCGAGACAGAGCAGGCCGACTCCGAACATGACATCGGCCGCCATCGATCGGCGGCCTTCGCGGCGCGCCCGCAAGGCCGTGCGGCCCGGGACCTGGGCGCCGGGCAGACCCGCCGCCCGGCCCGATGGATATGGACCATCCGGCGGGCGGGCCGGGATGCCGGGGGAAGGAACTCCACGATCTGACGGCACGAACGCCCACAGCCACACGTAGAGCAGCAGTCCGGCGCCGCCCATGAACGAGGTCAGGACGAACGCGATCCGCATTGCGCGGACGCTCAGCCCGAGGTGGCCGGCCAGTCCGGACGCCACCCCGCCCAGCATGCGGCCCTCCGCCGGTCGCACGAGCAGTGGTCGCGCCCGGATCGGTCGCGGCGCCGTCGCCGGCACCGCTGTCGGCACCGGCACCGGCGTCTCCGCCGGCTGCAGCTGAGGCAGGGGCAGCGGCTCGGGCTGGGGCAGCCGTCGGAGGGCACATGCACGCACACAGCCATCATGTCCCCGTCAGGGGACGATGAGACCGCCCACCGGGGGTCGGACCAGGGTCGGCTCAGGGTGGTCCCTGATACCCGGGCCTGGGCGGTCGGAGAAGCATCGGTGTCATGACAGACGACTCGTCAGCCGCAGGACCGTCAGCCGCCGGCCCGAGCGCGGACCCGAGCGCCGGCCCGGGACCGCAGCGCGGCGAACCCTCGCTGTACGAGCGGTCGGGGCCCTTCTTCGACACCATCCGGCGCTGGGGCATCGTGCGCTCCGAGCCCCGCTGGTTCGCCGGCGTCGGCACCGGTATCGCCCACCGTCTGGGCATCGACCGAACGCTGGTCCGCGGGCTCATCGTCGTGATCTCGATGGTGACCGGCGTCGGCTTCTTCCTCTACGGCCTGGCCTGGCTGTTCTTGCCGCAGGCCGACGGCCGCATCCATGCCCAGGAGGCGCTGCGTGGCCAGTTCAGTGCCGGATTCGTCGGCAGTGTGATCTTTATCCTGCTCGACTTCGGCTCGGCCGGCCAGAAGCACTGGGGTCCGTGGGGGTGGGGCGGGTCGTGGCCGGGCGGCCTGGTCGTCGCGCTCCTCGCGGTCGGCTTCGGGCTGTGGTACGGCAACCGGCGCCGTTCCGCAGGCACCCACGCAGCGCCGGGCGCGCCGCACGTGGCTGGCCCGCCGGACGGGACGGCGCAGGGCTCGAACCCGCCGCCTCCGCCGACCTACCCGACGTCCGGCGCCTACCCGACGCCCGGCACCTACCCGACGCCCGGCACCTACCCGACGCCCGGCACCTACCCGACGCCCGGCACCTACCCGACGGCGACGTACGCGCCCAGCTACGCTCCGCCGCGCCGCGTCGACGTCTCCGCCCCGTTGCACGGCCTGACCCACATGACGCTCGGCGTCGCCGTGCTCGCCGCAGCGGGGGTCGTGTTGTTCAACCTCGCCCACCCCATCCACGGCGGAGGCGCCGTCCTGGCGATCGGTTGCGCCTTGGGCGTGGTGGCCGTCGGCGTCGTCGTCGCCGGGCTGCTCGGGCGACGCGCGGGCGGGCTCGCCCCGATCGGCATACTGCTCGCCATCGCGCTCATGCTCTCTTCGGCCGCGACGTCCTGGCAGGGCGCCCAGGGCGCCGGCAACAAGACCGTGACGCCGATCTCGCGGAGTCAGACCGTGAACGAGCAGTCCGTCGGTGCTGGTGACCTGGTGCTCGACCTCGGCACGCCGAGTCTGCTGACCGACGCGACCACCGTGTCCCCCGTCAAGGTCACGGCGAGCGTGGGCGCCGGGCAGCTCGTGGTGCGCATCCCGAAGGGGAAGGCGGTGGAAGTGGACGGCCGGGTAAACCTCGGCACGATCACGGACGCCACCCATACGGCGGTCGTCGCGAAGGCCGGGCCCAACGTCAAGCAGACGCAGAACTACGGCATCGGTGACCCGGTCCTCATCGTCGACGCACATGTCAATGTCGGCCAGATCCTGATCCAAATGTCGCAGGTGACGTCATGAGCGCGCGCGAGATGGATAACCCCCAGCCGTCCCCCGACTGGTTCGAGCACGGCCCGACGGCCGGCTACCCGGCCCCGGAGGACGCACCGATGGCAGCGGCGCAGATGCCGACGGCGCCCCTGACCGCCGCTGCCGCGGGGCCCGGTGCCTCGGTTCGGCCCGGCTCAGCGGGCCCCGACGCCGCACCCGGCGTCGACCTGCCCCTCCCGCTGGGGCGCGGCATCCGGCTGCGCAGCATCGTCTTCGGGATGTTGCTGGCCCTGATCGCCGTGACGGTTCCCCTCACGCACTACACATCGGTGAGAGTGGACGGCACGGCGCTGGCGATCGGCGCGCTCATTGCCGCGGGGGTACTGCTCCTGTTCGGCGGGCTCGCCTCTGTGGCGCGGGAGCGTCGTCGGGTCCGCTGAACCGGTCGGCCGACCGAGTGCGCCCGCTGGGGCGAGGCCGCCCGCGGGGGCGACGCAGCCTCACGGGCGAGCAGCGGCAGGCCCTCTCGCGCAGGGTCAGGTGTACCAGACCGACAGATCCGGGCCGGCTGGCACGATCAAGGTCGGATTGATCGCCGGATGCGTGAGGTAGTAGTGCCGCTTGATGTGGTCGAAGTCGGTCGTGTCCCCGAACCCGGGCTGCGCGAAGAGGTCTCGCGCGTACCGCCACAGAACCGGCAGCTCGGTGAGCTTGTTGCGGTTGCACTTGAAATGCCCGTGGTATGCGGCGTCGAAGCGAACGAGCGTGGTGAACAGCCGGACGTCCGCCTCGGTGATCGTCTCGCCCATGAGGTAACGGCGGGTCTCCAGCCGTCGCGACAGCGCGTCGAGCCGGGCGAACAGCACCTCGTAAGCCTGCTCGTACGCGGCCTGCGTCGTCGCGAACCCGCATCGATAAACCCCGTTGTTGACGTCCTGGTACACCTGCGCCATGACCTCGTCCATCTCGGCGCGCCCGCCGGGATCGGCCGGGAGGAGCGACGGCGCGTCGGGCGCCTGATACTCCACCCACTCGGTGGACAGGTCGAGCGAGATCTGCGGGTAGTCGTTGCTCACCACCTGACCGGTCGTGGTGTCGACGACGCATGGCACGGTCACCCGGCCCCGATACTCGGGGTCGGTTCGTAGGTACGCTTCGGACAGGAACGCGATGCCGAGCACCGGATCCCGACCGGCCTCGTCGAGGGTGAACCGCCAGCCCCGCTCGTCGCGCAGCGGATCGACGACCGCGAGCGAGATGACCTCCTCCAGTCCGAGCAGTCGGCGGACGATCACCTGGCGGTGCGCCCAGGGGCAGGCGAGGCTGACGACGAGCCGGTAGCGCCCAGGCTCGGCCGGCCGGCGGGCGCCCGGCCCCCGGGTGATCCGGTCGGTGAACCGGTTGGCCTGGCGCACGAACGCTCCCGACGGCGCGGTCTCGGCCGCGAACTGGGCGCCGGCGGAAGCGGCGAGGGCGGCGGCGGGCTTCACGGCAGCGTTCGCTTCGGTCATGTCGACCACCGTGCCAGGGGCGACGACGACGCGCACCCCACAAGACCCCGCATACCCAACACCACGCGCCTCAGGCGAGCCCAGCCAGGGCACCCGCGGCCAGCGACGTCAACGGCGTGCGCGCCAGCCGGTCCACCGGCACCCAGGCGGCCGCGTCGGTGGACCCGCCGACCTCGACGACGCGCGGCTCCACGTCGAGAGGCACGGTGGCGTCGAAGATGATCCGGATCCCGTGGAAGTCCTCCAGGCGCCTGCCAGGCGAGTGCCCGGTGAACCGCCGCGAGTCGACGTCGACCAGCCGGCCCGGGGTGCAGGGCAGCCCGGTCTCCTCGTGCACCTCGCGGACCAGGGCCTGGCCCGGGTGCTCGCCGACCTCGATCCCCCCGCCGGGCAGGGTCCACAGGCCGTCGAGGTTGCTCAGCCGGGTGAGCAGGACGCGCCCGTCGGCCACGACCCGCGCATAAGCCGCAGGGCGCTGGACGCTCGGCACGGCCACCGGCTCGGGTTCGCCGGCGGCCGCCACGACGTCCAGCGGAGCGGCGCCGTCACGCGGCGACAGCGGCGGGTCGAGCACCCGGTCGTCTGCCGCGGCCCGCAGCCCGAGGGCCAGGGCGGCGACGCCGGTGAGCCGCTGCCTGGCCTGGTCCGCCCTCGGGGCGAGGAACGGGGCCGCCGCGGAGGTCGTCACGATGGGCTCCTCGCCGAGCTCAACGGCGTAGAGCAGCCCGACGGTGTGCACGACGGTCGGTTCGTCATGGCCGTGGCCCCGGACCTCGACGAGGTCGCTCAACGTGCCGATCGGCCCGGCCACGGTCCCCGCCACACCGAGGTCGACGATGGCACGCTGGAGCGCGGCCCGAGGGTGCTCGCCGTGCTCCACGACGCATCCCGGAAGGCTCACCCGCCCGGACGCCGCCGCGCGTACGAGCAGAGTGGCGTCGCCCCGGCGCGCCCAGGCGTAGACGGCGACACGCTGGCGCGTGCGAGGCAGAGATGTCATCGGTGCGAGGCTAGCGGGTGATCAAAGACTGAACGACGAGGCGCCGCCGGCCGTGCGGGCCTCGGGAACGACGCACACGCAAAACCGCGGGCGTCCGGAGAGGCGCAGGCATCCGGCGAGCCGGCGGGCATCCGGCCGGTCACGGGCAAACGGTGAGGGCGGGGAAGGTACCCTCCCCGCCCTCGGGCCCGGTCCACCTCGGGCCCGGCCGGCTCGACCCGATGGGTCTACCGGACGACGGCTCGACGCTAGAACGCGGGCCGCCCGGGTGGGCGGGACCTAGGTCAGCAAGGTCCGCCTACCCTTGCCGTGTGGCCCGGTCCTCACCCCGCCGACGGCTCTGGCTGTCCCGTCGATCCTCATTGTCCCGACCTCGTGAGCTGGCCCTGCGCGCCTTCGCGCGGCTGCCGCGCGGCTGGCGGCTGCGGCTGGTGCGCCTGGCCACCCCCGCCTTCACGGTCGGCGCACTGTGCATCGTCGAGCACGAGGGCCGGTACCTGCTCCTGCGCCAGCTCCATCGGCAGGGCTGGACCCTGCCCGGCGGCCTGCTCTCCCGCGGGGAGACGCCGGTGGACGCCGCGGCACGCGAGCTGGCCGAGGAGACCGGGCTGCGCGCCGACCCGGGGTGGCCGGTGGCAACCGTCGTCGAACCGCGGGTCCGCCGGGTCGACGTCCTGTTCCACGTCAAGGTTCGCGCACGGCCCCACATCCGCCCGAGCAGCGAGGCGGTGCGTGCCGCCTGGCTCACCGCCGCCGAGGCCGCACCTCTCGATGAGCCGACCGCTCTCGCCCTGGCCACCGTGCAGCGGGTTGGCTGCGCCGCCCCTGACCCGGGCCGGCTGCTGGACCAGTCGTGAGGCACCGGCCCGACCGAACCGTCGTTCACGGTGCTGCCGGCACCGGCGGTGCTGCCGGCGTCGTCCTGGCGGCGGGGGCGGGAACCCGGCTGCGCCCGCTGACCTGTTACCGGCCGAAGGCGCTGTGCCCGGTGGGTGGGCGGCTGCTCGTCGACCATGCCCTCGACCGCCTCGCGGCACTCTGCGGCACCGGTCCGGACCACCTTGCCGTCAACGCCCACCACCTGGCCGACCAAGTGATCGGGCACTGTACCGGCCGGGCGTTCATCAGCGTCGAAGAGCCCAAGGCCCTCGGCACGGCAGGCGCCCTCGTCGCCCTGCGGCCGTGGCTCGCCGGCCGGGACGTGCTGCTCACCAACGCCGACGCCTACCTGCCCGACGGCCTGTCCCGCCTGGCCGCGGGCTGGGACGGCGAGCGGTGCCGGCTGCTGTGCCGCCGGGTCGACGTCGCCGCCGGGGAGAAGGCGGACTTCCACTCAGCGGCCCTCACCGACGACTCAGCGGCCCTCACCGACGACGGGCGGCCCGACGATGACGTCGGGCGGCGAACCGACATCGGACTGCGTTACGTGGGCGCCTGCCTGCTCCCGGCCGGCGCCGTCGCCACGCTGCCCGCCGGCGTCGC
>Ga0302299_10002746_pt1 | contig 10706 bp, 10 predicted proteins | sample III_Fen_N3_4_FD_198795 | JGI IMG/M metagenome (GOLD analysis project Ga0302299, IMG submission 198795) | Peat permafrost microbial communities from Stordalen Mire near Abisko, Sweden - III_Fen_N3_4 | ecosystem: Environmental > Terrestrial > Soil > Wetlands > Permafrost | place: Sweden: Abisko...
AAGCGGAGTCGCTCCTTCTCGTAGTACTCGGGGTTGTGGAGCGAGGCGAGGTGTTTGAGCGACGAGACGATCGCAGGCGGGAGCCCGATCCGGTCAATCGCGAGCATCGTGCCGGCCACGGCATGGATCGACACCGGTGGCTTCGGGGCGTCACCGTGGAACGGGCGGCGGTACGCAGGCTCCATCGGACCGGCCGCCACCTCTCGCAGCTGCTCCGCCATCGAGTTTGCGACCGCCGGCACAACACGCTGAAGGGACGACAGGGACGCCCACTGATCGTCGAATGGCCCGAGCGCATCGTCGAGGAAGACCGTGGTCCCCTGGCGCCGGCACTGTCCCTGGAGCGGCAGCGCGATCAGGTTGCCGAACGAGCCCTTCGGCATGAAGTCCTGGGCCGGAAAGAGGCGGTCGTAGCTCGCGAGGTCGAGCTCCGCACGGATGGTCATCGCCTCGCGCAGCAGGTGTGCGCCGATCCGGCGGGCGACCGACGCGGGCACTCGACCCGCAAAGAGGATCCACACGTGGGCGCCGTCGCCGGAGCGCGAGCGCTCGATGGCGGCCTCGATGCCCAGCGCTCGCGCGGCGTCCTGGTAGGCTCGCACGTCGAGCGGCCAGCTCGATCCGTCGAAGTCACACGCGAGCAGCCGGCAGGAGTCGTCGGGCAGGAGTGGGTACAGACCGACATGGGCCCGACCGGAGAGGTGCGCCTCGATCACCGCGTCGGTCAAGGGGAGATACTCGCGGTCCTGGCGCTTCGCGTTGGCAGCCCCGCCGACTACGGCCGGGCTCCAGCCCGCCTTCCCGGTTCGAGGGTTGCTCCAACGGGTCGCGTAGACGTCGTCACGCCCCGCGAACAGCGCACGGAACAGCGCGATCTTCTCCTCGGCCGAGGACTTGGCGTCCACCCTGGGGAGGCCTGCGGTCTCCTCCTCGAAGAGGGTCAGCCCGCCGGTTGGAACGCTCGGGGTCTGTTCAGCCGCCGGGGACCTGACCGCGTCGGCTTCCGTCCCGAGAAGGTCGCGGAGGCGTATGTTCTCGGCTCGCAGTAACTCGATCTCGCGCAGCAGCTCCGCCCGCGCCGGAGCCTGTCCGCCCCGAGATCCGTCGCTCACGCTTGTGTGCTGCCGCCGTTCGGCCCGGTGACCAGCCGCCAGTAGCCATGCGGATCACGCGCGCTCTGGCTCTCGCGGCGCAGGTAGCCAGCATCAGCGAGGGCGGTGAGGTATCGGCGCGCCGTGTTGACCGAAACGCCGAGGAGTTCCTTCGCCTCGGCGGTCGTCACGCGCCCGTTGCCGAGCGCGAACTCCACGAACCGCTCCGACCCCCGCGGAAGGAGCCGAAGCATTCGCGCGCCGATTGGGTCCATCAGCAGCGTGACGATCACCGATGCCGGCCCCTGGCGATAGATGGGATCAGGAAGCCCGACCTCTTCCATCCCCTCGAACATCCGGTCCACGCCTTCGCCGAGCTCTCGCCCGAAGCCGAACTCGAGGACGGTCCTCGCCACTCGGGGGTTGCGAGCGAACCGCGTCGACCGGATCGTCTCGATTCGGACGAGACCTGGCAGGCGTCCGGGCGACTCGACCTCCAGCCGATCGGCGAAGAGAGAGACCCGGATGTGGTCGCCCCCGATCGAGTACGACCGGTGCACCACGGCATTCACGATTGCCTCGAGCCAGACCCTCTCAGGGATCACGGTGGCACGATGGAATCGCCCCCCCGGGCCGAGCCGGATCACCGACCCGAGCCATCGCCGCAGTGTCCTGCGGGCGAACAGGATCTGATCACGAAGCGCGCCATCTCCGTGGACGTCCGAGATGACGTTCAAGCGCTCGCCGGTCTCGCGGGCGCTCCCCTGATAGCGAAGCAGCCGGATCCGCGCCTCGGGCAGGAATCGCTGGGGGCCGGTCCCGAGCGTCAGGATGCCGGCGACGGTTGGCAGGAGCTGACCCCGGCTTGACGTGAGCAGACCCCGTGCCAGGAGTGCGTCGTCGGGTCGCTGATTGCCTCCGACCGAGCGAAGGAACCGGTCGATGAGGTTTGGGTCGAGATCGTCGCGAGCAGCCCCGGCAACCGGCGTCCCGTCGAAGAACGTCCCGCCCTTGTCATAGCGGAGCTCCGAGGCCTCGATCGGTCCCAGGCGCCGGTTCTCGTCGCCAACTCGAAGGAGGACCTCGCCGCGCACGTTCTCGTGCACGTGCTCGCTCGCATCGACTTCGATGATCAGGAGCCGGTCGGCGTCGCCGCGCTCGTTGATGCAGGCCACCACCTCGTAGTGGGCGGGCACTGGCGGGCGAGTGAAGTCGCGGCCGGCTTGGCGCCACCCGTTGTGCAGTCGCTCGTCAGGACCCGTACCCTCAATGGCGCCGCCCCAGATCCCGACCACGATCAGGCCACCTTCGGCGTTGGCAAGCGCGACCATTGCGTCGGCGAGCTCACGGGGCTTCACGCGAGCACTCTTGCGATCGAACCACTGGCTTTCTGGCCGCTTCCGCAGCGCAGGCACACGCCGGTCCTCGGGGAGGAGCTGGAGCTGCTGGATCGTCGCGAACCCTAGGTCGCCTGCCATGGCCGATACCATAGTCGCTACTTATCAAGTTGACAAGTACGAACAAGGTTCCTACCTCGGCCGACAACCTGCGATCTGGAAGACAGCAGGTCTTGATGCGTCCGGTCGTGCATGGAACCCGGGCGCTGGCCGACCGGGCCCGTGATTGAGGGCTCGACCATCTCGTCCAGTTAGCAGGTCTTCCCCAGGCACGAGCGTTGTGGCCAGGGAAAGTGGCGGCCCGATCGGTCCGGAAGACCGGATAGCAGGTCTACCTGAGCACGAAACGGGGGAGTGGAGCCGACACTCGGATTTGAACCGAGGACCTGCTGTTTACGAAACAGCTGCTCTACCGCTGAGCTATGTCGGCGCGGAGGGCATCTTAGCAGGCCCGCCACGCTCGCCATGGACGGCGCTGTTCGGGCCGGTGGGGAGATGCGCGCCGCTTCACGCCCGGACCAGCGGGCGCGCGCCGACGGGACCAGGGACCGGCAGCGGCACCTCCAGCCTGAACCAGGCCCCACCCCCCGGGCGGTCCTCGTACCGGATGTGGCCGCCGTGCGCCTCCACGGCGGCGGCCGCGGTGGCGAGCCCGAGCCCGCTGCGACCGTCCCTCCCCGCCGGCCCCGCCCCGAACGGCTGGAACAGCCGGTCGCGCAGCTCAGGCGGCACGCCTGGCCCGCGATCAAGGACGTCCACCGCCAGGATCCCTCCGCCGGTGCCGGTGCCGGTGCCGGTGCGCGTGCCAGCGGTGCCTCCGCCGGTGCCGGTCTCGGAGGTGCTGTCGGCCGGCGTGGTCTGCACGACGATCTCGACCTCCGTGCCCGGCTCCGACTCGAGGACGGCATTGTTGAGGAGGTTACCGATCGCCTGCTCGATGCGGACGCGGTCGACGCTGACGATCACGTCCGGAGCGCTGACGACCATGCGCACGTCCCGCGCTTCCGCGACCGGTTCGAACCGCGTGATGAGGCCCTCGACGACCTCGCGGATCGACACCGGCTGCCGGAGCAGCTCCCGCCCCGACGACTCGGCCTCGGCGAGCCTCAGGAGGTCCGAGGCGAGGGCCGACAGGCGGACCGCGTCACCGTGCGCCAGGCGGATCGAGGCCAGCAGCGCGTCCGCGTCGTGCTCGTAGGTTGCCGAGAGCTCGAGCTCTGCCTGGAGCGTGGCGATGGGCGTCCGCAGGTCATGTGAAGCCGTGGCGACGAACCGCCGCTCGCGCCGAACCGTCTCCGCGACGCGGTCGAGCATGGCGTTGAGGGTGCGGCCGAGACGGCCGAGCTCGTCGTCGGCGGCCGGGACGTCCAGCCGGCGGACGAGGTCTCCGGTCTCGATGGCATTCACCTCGCGGACCATCACGCTGACGGGGTGCAGCGCTCGTCCCGCGAGCCACCAGCCGCCGCCCAGGGCCGCGAGCGTGGCGATCGCCCCCGCCAGGAGCATCAGCCGTGCGAGGTCGGCGAGGCCCGAATCCACCTGCGCGAGCGGTCGGCCGGCGACGATGGTCGTGCCATCCGGTCCTGCGATCGCCTCGATCGCGTAGGCGACCTTGGCCGGCCCCAGGGTGAGCGTGGCCCTGCCGAGTCTCGGCGCGACCAGGCCCTGTGGAACGTCCTGGCTGGCGCTGGCGAGGGACCCGTTCCGCGTGAACACGGCCCCGAAGATCCCGCGCCAGGCGGGATCCACGGTGTCGGGGGTCGCCGTCGCCGACTTGCCGAGGCTGGCGCCGAGGTCCTCGGCCCTTGCGGCCAGCTCCTGGTCGACGGTCTCACGCACGATCCGGCTGTACTGGTACCAGACGACGCCCCCGACCACCGCGAACAGGACGACGAGGGTGACCGCATACCAGATGGTCAGCCGGAGGCGGATCGTCACGTCCGTTTGCGAACCGGGACCGGGTCTGGGATCGCGGGCTCGACCAGGCGATAGCCGACGCCCCGGACCGTCTCGATCGCCGGGATCCCAGGCCCCGAACCGAGCTTGGAGCGCAGGTAGCCGACGTAGACGTCGACCACGTTCGAGGTTCCGTCGTACGCCCAGTCCCACACGTGCTCGATGATCTCGGTCCGCGGGAGGGTCTGGCCGGCGCGGCGCAGCAGCAGCTCCAGCAGCGAGTACTCGCGGGCCGTCAGCGTCATCGGGCTTCCCGCGATCGACACCGAGTGGCCCGCGGGATCGAGGTCGACGACTCCGACCCGGACGTGGCTCGGCCGGGGCACGGCGCCCCGCCGCACGAGCGCCCGCAGACGAGCAGCTAGCTCCGCGAACGAGAAGGGTTTGACCAGGTAGTCGTCGGCTCCCACGTCGAGCCCGCGCACGCGGTCGTTCACCGCCTCGCGCGCGGTGAGGACGATGAGAGGGCTCCAGCAACCGGCTTCGCGGAGGTCCCGGCACACCGCGAGCCCGTCGCCGTCGGGCAGGTTGACGTCCATCACGATCGCGTCGTAGTCGTTCTCGCGGCCCATGAACCGCCCGTCCTCGGCGGTGCCGACGACGTCGACGGCGTATCCCTCCGCCATCAGGCCGCGGCGGAGGAGATCCGCCATGCGGGCATCGTCCTCAACGACCAGCAGCCGCATGGCTTCCCCGTACGTCCCGCGTCGCGGCCAGCGGCGCTCTCATCGGATTCCTATCCGGCGCTCACGGTCCGCATACCCCACTGATCCGAGACTGCCGGCATCGATCGCCCCCCGCCACGGGGAGCCATAGACGCCAGGAGGCATCGACATGCGCAAGCTCGGAATCGTCGGTGGCGTGGCCGCCACCGTGCTCGGGGCCACCGTCGTGATGGCCGCGTCACCCGCGCCGGCGGCGACCCCGGCGCCCACCCCTGCGCCCACCAAGGTTTCGGGCACGGCGCCTGCCCCGGCTGCGACCGGAACGACGCCGGCGTCCGTCGCTGCGGCCACCAGCCCGTGGTCCGCCGGTGTCACGCCGCTCACGCTGCAGGGCAACGCGACGTTCGTCAAGCACAGCAACGGCTCGGCAACCCTGACCCTGCGGATGCAGGGCCTGGATCCACTGGCCGACTGGGCGGTCACCATCGTGCCCGGCGGCACGGGCAGCTTCGGATCGCGACCCGTCCTGTTCCGCTGGACCAGCAGTGACATCGACCGGCTGGGCAATGGAACGCTCAGCGTCCACCTGACGGCCGACGAGTTCGCCTCCATCGCGCACGCGCGTACCACGGATGGCTTCGTCATCCTCGTGTCCGACGGCTCGAGGGATGCCCTCGCCACGTTCCCGAAGGCCTGATCGACTTGGCCGTGACCGGCTTCGTGACCCGGGCTCCCCAGGACGGGGGACCCGGGTCCTTTCGCGTGACCCGCGCCGGCAACGACGCGCCTTCTGTGCGCATGCTGGAATGAACCCACGTCACCCGGCGCGGGTCAACACAGGCGAGGGGTCCATTCTGTGAAGAATCGGACATGGCCTCGTGTGCCGGTCCTCACGCTGGCTTCACGGTTCCTTCATGGTCCGAATCGGAGACTGGTCTCCAGGCGATCGACCGAGCGGTCGCCCCACAACCGGAGGCTACGGACATGCCGCTGACCCAGACGTTCACCCCGCGACCGGCCAGCATGGACCCGAGGGAGGCAACCACCGTCGCGCCCTCCCGGACACCCGCTCGCACCGCCGAGTTCACGCGCATCCTGGACGACCTTGTCGACGCGATCGACATCCGGGAGTCATACGAGCCCGAGGTGTCGGGCTGGGACACCGCTCACTCGATCCGGCGCCTCGAGCGCGAGCTGGCGAGAGCATGGACCGCGATGCCCCGTCCCCCCGACGCATCGGCCGCGACCCGGCGGTGGCCGCTGTGAGGGCGAAGGACGGGGCATCGGCGCGGAGTGCCGGCCAGGTCGCGACCGCACCGCACCGTGTTGACGCCGTCGAGCCCGGGGCGCGCCCGGAACCGCGTCCCGGCGCCCGCCACTCGCTCTACGCGCGCGCGCTCCTCATCTGGCCGGGGCTGGATCGCACGCAGCTCACCCGGACGCAGGGAGACCCCCAGAAGGTGGCGAGGCTCGTCGCCAGGCGGACGATCCACTCGGAGGAGGCCATCCTGTCCCTGCTGCGGGGCGGCTGAGCCGACCGGTTAGCACAGGCCTCGGTCCTCAGGCGGCTCCATCGCCGTGCGCCCCGGCGAACCAGCGGCGGGCGTGCTCGTTGTCGGGCTCGGTCACCCCGTAGACGAGGCGCCTGCGACCGGGGCGGCGCTGGAGCTCCTTGAGCAGCGCAGCCTCGCGGACCTTGGCCGACATCCACGCCTCGAGGCGCTCCGCGTACGCGGCGTCGGCCGGGACGAACTGCCGCATGTCGCCGAGCCGGCCGGGCTCGATGTCGACGGTCGCCCAGTCGTGCGGGTGGTTGCCGAGCCCGACGACGGCCGTCCCATCGATCTCGCCGGTCAGGTACCGGTGCCGGTGGCCGCTGACCCAGAGCCTGGGCCCGATCGCCCGGCAGGCGTCCGCGAGCCGCGGGTCGTTGACGTCGTGGTCCGGGACGGCGAGCGGAGTCTCGTGGCTGACGACGATGTCCGGGTGCGGGCCCCCCACGAGCGCGTCGACGTGGGCCGGGTCGATATGCCGCCCCGAGGTGGTGCCGGCCGGTCCCCACTTGCCGCCGACGGCGGCCACGACGTGGCCCGCGATCGTCAGCATCTCGCCGTCCGGGAGATAGCGAAGGCCCGGCGGCCGGCGGGTTCCCAGCCGGAGCTCCTCCAGGACCGGGATGCTCTCGTTGTTGCCACGGATGAACACGGTCGGAATGCCGTAGCCGCGGTAGTCCTCGAGGTCGCCCGCAACGAGGAGCGCATCGACGCCGGTCGCATCGACGAAGTACTCGACCGCCTCGCGCGCGTGGAAGCCATGCGTATCGCTGATGAGGCCGAGGCGCAGCGGACCGGTGAGCATCGCGTCGGGAGCGTATCCGGGATCACGGAGCGGGGCATGCGCGGAGCCCGTGATAGCGCCCTCACCCGACGAACGCCGCGACCTCCGGTCGAACCACGGGTCGCCCGCGGAAGACGAACATCTGGGCGTCGACCGACGGCCGGAACCCGCAGAGCGCCTGGACCGGGGCGACCGAGCCATCCGAGCCGACGGCAACGACGAGGGCGGCGATCTTCGTTGCCCGATAGGCGAGCGTCAGGTTGATGACGCCTGGGCGATCCTGCTCCGCCGGCACGAGGACCGCCGCGGCGGATGTCAGGTCGACCGCCTCCGCGAGGCCCATCGTGCCCGGCTGACCCGCCAGCCAGACAGCGACGTCCACGCCTCGCGCGCGGATCGCCCTCGCCTCCGGCAGCAGCAGGTCCCGCCGGCGCGAGCCCGTGTGAGGCCGCCCCGCGCTGTTCGGGGTCATGTCTGGAACGAAGAGCCGCGGCGAGCGGGCGCCGAGTGCCTGCCGGTCGGGTGGCGAGTAATGGAGCAGCACCCGCGCGCCCGTGATGGCCGCGATCCGGGTCGCGGCGTCGCGGACGGCCGCGCAGCGCGGGTCGGATCCGTCGTCCGTCACGGCGATGACGGTGCCGCCCGCCGGGATGAGAAGGGCGATATCGGTGAAGGTGCTGGCAGCTGGGGTTGCCATCGTCGTACCTCGGGTCTGCTGGTCTGCGACCGGCCCCGGCCGTCGTGTCTGCCGGTGTCGACCGGGTGTCACGACACGAGTCTCGCGCCCGCCCCTGTCGGTTCGGTTACGGCCTGGACGCAGCGCTCAGCGTGGGCCGGATGGCGTTCCCGGCAGCGTCGTCCGCCGTCCGGAGCTCTCTCAGGCGGTCCGCTGCTCCTGACTGCGTTCGATGGCCCGTCGATGCCACGGAACGACGCCGTCAAGCTCGATGTCGAGCGAGAAGCTGAGGAACGTGCGGACGAGGACGATCAGGCCGAGCGTGGCCGCGTTCTCAAGCGTCTGGTCGATCGCGACGGTCAGGATGATGTCGGCGACGATCAGCACCTCGAGGCCGAGCAGGATCGTCCGCCCCACGTTGTTGCGCAGCGCGACATAGGCGGCCGCCCGATGGCCGTTCGCGACATCCCGCACGTACGCCACAATGCTCACGAGGCCACCGATCAGCAGGATCAGGACGCCCACGAACTCGAAAGCGTGCTCGGCGAAGTCGAGAAGGTGATCGAACGTCACCAGATCCTCCTGCCTCTGACGGGTCTCCCGTCGCCCCGGGTGCGTTCACCGCCGAGGCTCGGCCGACAGCCGCTGACGCAAGTATGGCGTGGAGGGCGCGATCGCTGGCCGGACTGGTGCGCACCTCGTGGACGGGTGCGCGCCGGGCGTGATCGCCGGGCCGTCGGCGCGCTGCTACGCTTCGGCAATGACCGATTCCGAGTACTGGTCCCGCTACTACGCGATCACCGGCGAACGCCCTGCGTGGGGGACGGTCCTCCGGGCGATCGAGCTGTTCGCGGCCGACGACGAGGCCGAGCGCGTGTCCGGCGGCGGGGCCGGTGCACGGACCGGGCCGCGGCTGGCCGTCGACCTCGGCTGCGGCGGTGGCCGCGACGCCCGGGAGCTGCTGCGCGCAGGATGGCGGGTGCTGGCGATCGACCGCGAAGGGGCCGCGATCGCGGCAGTCGAGGCCGCGACACCGCCGGACCTGCGCGCCGCGCTCGAAGGCCGGGTCGCGGATCTCGCGGACGTCGAGATCCCCCCGTGCGACCTCGTCAACGCGAGCCTGAGCCTGCCCTTCCTCGCGCCCGAGGCCTACTGGGGGACCTGGGAGCGTATCCTCGCCGCGCTGCCGGTCGGCGGCCGCTTCGCCGCCCTGCTCTTCGGGGACAGGGACGGGTCGGCGTCGGAACCGTCGATGACCTGCCCGCCGCCGGCAGAGATCCGGGCGCGACTCGGGTCGTTCGAGGTCGAGCACTGGGTGGACCGCGAGGAGGACACGACGACCGCGCTCGGCGAGCCGCACTACTTCCACCTCGTGGAGCTGGTCGCGCGCCGTACCTCGCCCGGCTGATATACCGGGCCTCCCGCGCGCTCCAGCGCTCCAGCGTTCCCGATCCTCAGCGGTTGCCGTTCGCCATCCGGACTGCCTCCGGGCGGCCGCGGAGACGCCACATCGCCGCAATCCCAACCAGCGGACCGACCGCCAGCAGCGCGAACACCAGCCGCCAGCCCAGCGCGTCGTTCGCGCTCAGGACCCCGACGAGCATGATCGTGACGCCCGTCAGCAGGAACCCTGAAGCGGTCTGGAGGGCAAGCGCGGATCCGGCCGTCCCGGGTGGGCCGAGCTCTGTGATGGCCGCGGAGAACTGCGCCGAGTCCGCGACGACGCTCACTCCCCAGACGATCCCGGCAGCCAGCGTCAGCGCCGGCGGGGCGCCGAACAGGAACCCGATGACCACGGCGGACACGCCGCTGACCGCCATCGCGCCGATCGTCAGAGTCGTGCGGCCGATCCGGTCGGCGGCGAGACCGGCCGCCGCGCAGCCGATTCCGCCGGCGCCCACGACCACGAACGCCGCGAGGCTGGCCGCGGCGGGGTCCGCGACACCGGCAGCCGTGAAGCTGGCGGCGAAGAACAGCGGGATCCACGTCCACATGGCGTAGAGCTCCCACATGTGGCCGAGGTACCCGAGGTTCGCGAGCCTGACGGACGGCTCCGCGTAGGCTCGGCGCGCCACCGTGAGGCTGAACCGCGGCGCCCGGACGTCGAACGGTCCGCGGCCCACCGCCGCGCCCACCAGGACGCCTCCGAGCAGGCCTGCGACGCTCGCGCTCGCGACGATCGCCCGCCAGTCGAGGCCGGAGAGCGCGCCGAGGGCCCGGAACAGGTACGGCAGCGACGCTCCGACCGTCAGGGCGCCCACCAGGACGCCGATGGCGAGACCGCGTTCCCGGCGGAACCAGCCGACGACGATCTTCATCCCGACCGGGTACACGCCGGCCAGCGCGAAGCCCGTGACGAACCGGAAGGCCAGGGCGCTGCCGAAGTCACCGGCGACGTAGGCGAAGCCGAGGTTGGCGACGGCCGCCGCGACGGCGCCGGCCAGGAACAGCGCACGAGCCGGCAGGACGTCGGCGGCGCCGGTGACGGCGATCAGGAGGGCTCCGACCACGAACCCGAGCTGGACGGCGATGGTGAGAAGCGGCAGGTCGAGGCCGCTGAGGTTCAGCTGCACGGTGATCAGCG
>Ga0302299_10002747_pt1 | contig 10702 bp, 8 predicted proteins | sample III_Fen_N3_4_FD_198795 | JGI IMG/M metagenome (GOLD analysis project Ga0302299, IMG submission 198795) | Peat permafrost microbial communities from Stordalen Mire near Abisko, Sweden - III_Fen_N3_4 | ecosystem: Environmental > Terrestrial > Soil > Wetlands > Permafrost | place: Sweden: Abisko...
TTCGGCCTGGTCCTCAACGGCGCCGTGCTGTGGACCATCGGGACGCCCCCGTCGAGCAGCCACGGGCGCTGCCCGCCGAAGCGCGCGAGCACGACGTGCTGAACGAGGACGTCGCCCGGCCTCGCCGCTCAAACACGCGAACCTCAACGTGCTGGGCCGCTACAGCTTCCGCGCCTCCACCCCGGCTGGCGGCGGCCTGCGGCCCCCTGCGCGACCCGGCCACCGCCAACGCCGACGAGGAGGGATGAGCCCCAGGTGTGTTCGGCGGCAGCGCCGTTCGCGGCGAGTCACCGCTTCGGCAGGAGCTTGTCCGTCCGCAGCGGACGACAAAAGGCAAAGGCAAGGAGGTTAACCACTCCTTGCCCTTCTCAACGTATAGCGCACCGGGGGCCTTGCGGCAAGACCCGGGTCGTGCCGCAGAATCTCCGGCCGAAGCCAGAACCTGCGGAAATCAGGGATTCGCGAAGTACGTGTGCTCTTGTCGACATGTGGTTCTCGCGGTCCGCCGAATCGCGAGAAATTTGGTACCGCCGTGGGACTCGCGGTGCGTTGCGGGCACTCGGCGCGGAGGTCCGGGTGTGCGAGGCAACGGTCAACCGATTGCGGTTATGACGCGTCAGCTCGCAGTGTGCTCCGCCTCCCCGGGGAGCGCTTGGACGAAAAGGGGGCCTCCCGGCATGATTTTGGGTCGTTTTTTGGGGTTGGGTTCGCGCCGCGTTTGGCTCGGCAGGCCCAGCCTGCCGCGCTGCCGTCACGCACCGGCCCGGAGGCGAGCAGTCCGAGGGTTCGGGCCAACCTGACCGGTGACGGGGCGCCCTTGACGGCTCGCCGGTGCGGGGCACCGGTATCGGGGCACCGAGCCACGGCCAGAAACAGAAGAACCGGAAGGAAACGCCCGGTCTCGATTCGATCACCGGGCCCGCCCGCCCGTACCCTGCCCGCATGCAGGATCACCGGGTGCGCGCCGACAGTGCCGATGACGCCCTGCCCGCCCAGTTTCACCGGGTGGTCAGCTTTCATCCGCGGGGCGGCCGGTTGAACTCGGTTCAGCGCAGGGCGTTCGAGGCCCATGCCGATCGCTGGTATCTGGAGGCGTGCCAGCTTCGGGGCACCATCGACGGTCCGGCGCTGTTCGGCCACGACGCGCCGCTGATCGTGGAGATCGGCTCGGGAATGGGCGACTCGACAGCCGCGATGGCGGCCGCTCGTCCCGACGCCGACGTGCTGGCCGTCGAGGTCTACAAGCCCGGCGTGGCGCAGACGTTGCATCACCTACACCGGGGCGGGGTCACCAACGTCCGGGTGGTTCGCGGCGACGGCGTGCAGGTGCTGACCGAACTGATCGCCCCCTCGAGCCTGGCCGAGGTCTGGCTGTTCTTTCCTGACCCGTGGCCGAAGACCAAACACCTCAAGCGACGCCTGGTCACCCCGGAATTCGCCGCGCTGGTGACGTCCCGCCTTCGACGGGGCGGCGCCTTCCGGCTGGCCACCGACTGGGCGCCCTACGCAGAAAGAATGTTGGCCGCGTGCACCGCGACCAAGGGCCTGCGCAACGCCCATGCCGGCTGGGCGCCGAGGCCGGACTTCCGGCCGCGGACCCGGTTCGAGCGCCGCGGCATCACGGAGGGCCGGGAGATCTTCGATCTCGAGTTCACCCGCCGCTAACCGGGGGCGGAACCTCGCGCCGGCCGAGCGGGCGATGCGCCGGAAAGGTCGACGATGGCGGCGACCGGGCCGCCGCCATCCTGGCCCCGATCAGCCGCCGACACCGACACAGGCCCGGGGGTGAGTTCGCTCACCCCCGGCCGAAGTCGAACGGGTACCAGCGGCCGCTTGACCCCCCATTGTTTGACTATTCCTTTACCAAACCATACTGGGCGTCACGGCCGTCACCAGGGTGCAAAACTGTTGCCATGAAACGCCGCCCGCCCCACCCATGCGCCACGCCTGACCCGCTGGGACACCGCATCTGCTCTGGTCACGACCTTCGTCGCGGTCCGGTGAGGCTCACCTCGAGCGGCCCAACCGTGATGTACCAGAATGGTCAAATCCGTTTCCGTTAAATGGCCTGACTGCGACAATGTTGCGCGTGACGAGAGCCGATCAACCGACTGTTGCCACCATCAGGGTCGTGCGCTGGTGGGACGCGCTGCCCCGAGCCACCCGGGTCGTGGTGGTCGCGCTGCCGGTGACCCTGGCCGCGTTCATCGCCTGGGTCCTTGGCTGGGGCATCGGGCAACACCACGGTCAGTTCGACCTGCGCCTGTACTACAGCGCCGTCAACTACTGGCAGTCCGGGCACGATCTGTTCTCATACTCGCAGCCCGACCCGGTCAACATCCGGCTCGGCTTCACCTATCCACCGCTGGCCGCCGTGCTGATGGCCCCGATGGGCGTGCTGTCGTTCCCGGTCGTTCTGGTGATCTCGCTGGCCACGATCATCGCGGCGGGGGCCGCCTTCGTCTACCTGGTGCTGCGCGAGCGAATCCGGCTGCCCAAGCCGCTGATGTTCGCCCTGACCGGAGTGTGCACGGCCGCGGCGTTCACCCTCGAGCCCTTCCGCCAGACCTTCTCCTTCGGGCAGATCAACATCTACCTGGCCCTGCTGGTGCTGGCCGACCTGCTGGTCCTGGGGCGCCGCGGCAGCAAGTGGACCGGCGTCGGTATCGGCCTGGCCACCGCGATCAAGCTCACTCCGGGCATCTTCATCATTTACCTACTGGTGGTGGGCCGCTGGCGGGCCGCCGTGACGGCGATGTGCGCGGCCGTGGGCGTCACCCTGGCCAGCGCCGTGATCGCGCCCGGCGAGACGTGGCGGTACTTCACCTCGCTGGTGTGGGAGACCTCCAGGGTCGGCTTCCTGGACACCACGATGAACCAGTCGGTGAACGGGCTGTTGGCGCGGATCGCCGCCCCGCTGGCGCCGGGCCACGGGCAGTGGCTGTTGCTCGCCGGCCTGCTCGCGGCGGTCGGTTTCTGGCGTGCCCGCCGCGCCGCGCTCGGCGGCGACGAACTGGCCGCGGTCACGCTCGCGGGTTTCGTCGGCGTCCTGGTGAGCCCGGTCAGCTGGGTCCACCACATCATCTGGGTATTCCCGGCCATGGTGATCCTCACCCAGCGGTTGGCCTCCGCGATCGGCGCGTTGGTCCGTGACGACGGTGGGTCCGACCGTGCCTTGACGGCCCGCATCGTGCAGGTCGTCTCGTATTCGGTCCTGATGACGACCGGGCTGGCGATTTGGTGTACGCCGACGGCAACGCTGATGAACGTGCACGACGGCGACTACGACCGCGGCGGGACGCTGCTGGCGCTCGCCGGGAGCGTGCAACTGCTCTGGATGATCATCGTGCTGTTCACGCTGCCGCTGGACCGGATTGCGACCCTCCCTCGGCGCAGCGGTCCAGCCGGTGACTTCCTGCCGGCACTAGACGCGCGCAACGGGTCGGTTCCCGAGTCAGCCCGGCGCAACCGCATCATCCTGACGCCGTCGGGAACATCCAGCCGGCCCGGCGAGGACCCGTCGCGGATCGTCCCGGGGCGTAGCGCCCCGGGACAGACCGGCCCGCAGCAGGCGTAGCCGGCTCGCACCGCGGAGCGACCTGGTGCGCACGTCGCTCGGGCGCCGCCGCGAACGGACCCCGATCACCGGGCGGGCAGGCCTGGCGCCGACGCCGGAGCGGGACTGACCCCGAACAGGGCGGCAGTCCGGCCCAGCGGGCGCGCCCGGCCGCCGGCTCGGTACAGCGAGCTGGGCAGCGGGTGCCCGACGGCGGTCTCGGTCGCCCGGGCGGCGGCGAGCACGGCATCCAGATCCATCCCCGTCGCCACCCCCGACTCCGCCAGCAGGTAGACCAGCTCCTCCGTGGCGATGTTGCCGCTGGCCCCGGGGGCGAACGGGCAACCGCCGAGGCCGCCGACCGACGCATCGATCTGCGTCACGCCGACCTGCACGGCGGCCAGCACATTGGCCAGACCGGTGCCACGGGTGTCGTGGAAGTGCACGCCGACGCTCACGCCGGGGATCGACGACCGGAGCGCGGCGATCAGGTCGACGACCCGCCGCGGCGCGGTGGTGCCGATCGTGTCGCCCAGACACACCTGATCGGCGCCGAGTTCGACCGCCCGCCGCGCAACCCGCACCGCGCGGTCGATCGGGGTGCGGCCGTCGAAGGGGCAATCCCAGGCGACCGCGATGATCACCTCGCACCGGCCATGGGCACCGTGCACCAGGTCAGCGACCTGACGCACCAGTTCGAGCGCTTCGTCGCTGGTCCGGCCGGCGTTGGCCAGGCTGTGCCCGTCGGCCGCCGAGACCACATACTCGATGTCGGTGAATCCGGCGGCGATGGCCCGGCGGGCCCCGTTGGGGCTGGCCACCAGCGCCGACCAGCGCACATCGGGCCAGCATTCCAGGTGGGCGGCGACCTGTTCGGCATCGGCCATCGCCGGCACCGCCCGGGGCGAGACGAAGGCCGTGGCCTCGACCCGGCGGACACCGGTCGCGGCGATCGCGTCCATCATCGCGAGCTTCTTCGAGAGACCGACCGGCCGTTCGAGCTGCAGCCCGTCGCGCAGTCCGACCTCCCGGATATCCACCGCAGCCGGCAACACCAGGCCAGGGGTCGACGGCGACGTCATATCCGCATTCTGCTCTCGGGACGCAGTCCCGCGTCCAAGCACCTGCCCGACGTCTTCAGCCTCATCAGCAGCGCAGCGCCGTGGACAGGACAGTCCTGGCCTGTTGCGCCGCCTTCATCCCCCATTCCGGGGGAAGCCGTACCCGCGCAGGTGCGTGATACTCACGACCATGGCCCTGCATACCGGCTCGTCCCAGCCGACCCGCGCCCCCCATTCCAACCCACTGTTCGGCTTGGCGAACCCGGCGATCGGTGACGAGGTTCAGCTTCCCGAGATCGCTCTCGCGCAGAATCCGGTACCGGCCAACGTGGCCTACCAGCTCATCAAGGACGAACTGCTGCTGGACGGCAGCGCCCGGCTCAATCTGGCCACCTTCGTGACCACCTGGATGGAGCCCGAGGCGCTGACCTTGATGTCCGACTGCGCGGACAAGAACATGATCGACAAGGACGAGTACCCGCAGACCGCCGAGATCGAGCGGCGCTGCGTGGCCATCCTGGCCGACCTGTGGCACGCGCCGTCACCGGACGACGCGACCGGCTGTTCGACCACCGGTTCCAGCGAGGCCTGCATGCTCGCGGGCATGGCGATGAAGCGCCGCTGGGAGGCCAAGGTCAGGGCCTCCGGTGGTGATCTGAGTATCCGCAAGCCGAACCTGGTGATGGGCGCCAACGTCCAGGTGTGCTGGGAGAAGTTCTGCCGGTACTGGGATGTGCAGCCGCGGACGGTCCCGATGGAAGGCGACGTCTTCCACCTGGAACCGGCCGGCGCGGTGGCGGCGTGCGACGAGAACACCATCGGTGTGGTGGCCATCCTCGGCTCGACCTTCGACGGGAGCTACGAACCGGTCGCCGAGATCTCCGCGGCGCTGGACACGCTGGCCGCGGGCGGCGGCCCGGACATCCCTGTGCACGTCGACGGTGCGTCCGGCGGGATGATCGCACCGTTCCTGGATCCCGACCTGGCCTGGGATTTCCGCCTGGAGCGGGTCGGGTCGATCAACACCTCGGGCCACAAGTATGGGCTGGTCTACCCGGGCGTCGGGTGGGTGCTCTGGCGGGACAAGGACCACCTGCCGGAAGAACTGGTCTTCAACGTGAACTACCTGGGCGGCAACATGCCGACGTTCGCGCTGAACTTCTCCCGGCCGGGCGCCCAGGTCGTCGCCCAGTACTACGCCTTCTTCCGGCTCGGCCGAGCCGGCTTCACCGCGGTGCAGCAGGCGGCCCGGGATGTGGCGATGTCGCTGTCGGATCGGATCGGCGCGATGAACGAATTCGAGTTGATCACCAAGGGGGACCAGCTCCCGGTCTTCGCCTTCACCACGTCCGATCGGGCGAAGGGCTGGGACGTGTTCGCGGTCTCCCGGCGACTGCGTGAACGGGGCTGGCAGGTCCCGGCCTACACCTTCCCCGAGCACCGTGAGGACCTCGCCGTGCTGCGGGTGGTGTGCCGCAACGGGTTCTCCCTCGATCTGGCCGACCTGTTCTTCAAGGACCTCACCTCGGCGGTCGAAGATCTCAAGTCCGAGGCGGGCCAGAGCATGATCAGCGGTCCGGCCGGCTTCCGGCACTGATCAGCGATCAGGTTTCTTGGCGCACTCTCGGTGCCGGCCGTCGACCGAAGCGACCGGGGACATGGCGGACGCAAGACCGCGTCGCTGCGACTGGGTCTTCTCCGTGTTCCTCGGCCACCTCGGGGGCGGTCACCCGACCGCGAGCCTGCATCAACAACCGGGTGGCCACGAGCCGATGAGCGCGCACGACGGTCAGTGTCGCCGACACAGTGCTCAGTTGGTGAGCCTCAGTTGGTGAGCACTGTGTGGTGAAGGCTCATTGTTATCAGTCAGCCGGGCGCAGCGCGCCGCGACAGTTAAGGACACGCGATGTTGCGAGGACTCACCACGGTCAGTCTCTGGGCCGCCGATCTGCCCGCCGCGAAAAGCTGGTACACCGAACTGCTGGGCATCGATCCCTACTTCGAACGCCCGGGGTATGTGGAGTTTCGGCTCGGCGACTACCAGCACGAACTCGGGGTGATCGACAGCCGCTACGCGCCCGGCGGCCCGGCGACCGGCCCGGCCGGCGCCGTCGTGTACTGGCACGTCGACGACGTGACGGCAGCCCTGCAGCGACTGCTGTCGTTGGGTGCCACCGAGCACGACGCACCGACAGACCGCGGCGAGGGTTTCGTCACCGCATCCGTGATCGACCCGTTCGGCAACATCCTGGGCATCATGTACAACCCGCACTACCTGGATGTGCTGTCCTCGCGCGCCGGGCAGCAGACCTGACGGCTGATCGGCCCGGTGCGGGCAGCCGGCCGTGACCGGACGCCTCGCGTTCCCGGGACGGCCTCACCGTCCGGCCCGAGGAGCGGTCGGAATTCCTGGCCAGTCGAGGTCGGCCGCCCGGCGACCCCCCGAAGGCCGGGCGTACCCGGGTCCCCGGTCGAAGAACGGTTGATCTCCGGTCAGTTCGGCGGCCATGTCGGCTCTCATCGCCCGGGTCGCGTCCACGTCGACGGTCGGATCGGGGGCCGAACCGGCGAGCACCACCCCGTAGTCACCCGCTGCTCCGTCGATCGACACCTTGCCCCACCGCGCATCTCGCAGCACCTCTCCGACCGGCCGGGTCAGTGGATCACCCCAGCCGCCGCCGCCCGTCGTGCGGATCCGGATGATCTCGCCGGTCGCGACGGGTTCGGCGTCGGCCAGCGCTCCACCCCGCGTTCGTGCGGGCCGCCCGGATCGATGCTCACGCCGAACGGCCGGCCCGCCCGGCCGCCGCGCACCCCCAGCAGGACAGGATCGACCGGTCGGCGATCGACATGAAGTGGGCATCGACGATGCATCCGGATGTGTTTCTCGTAGCCCAACCCGCCCCGGTACCGCCCGGCGCCGCCCGAATCGACGGCCAGCCCGAGTCTCTCGACCAGGAACGGGAAGCGCGCCTCGCTGAACTCGGCGGGCAGGTTCCGCGAGTCGGGCACCACGTCTCATGGAACGCGTCGGCGACCCGGTCGACCCACGGCCCGGTCACCTCCAACGGTGGCGTGCTGTCCGTGCAGGATGGACGCGATGTCGCCGGCCGCCGCGCCGAGGATGCCGAGGATGCCGAGGATGCCGAGGACTTCTCGACCGCGGTCAGGAAGCCTACGGCCGGGTCCGCCGGGGTGGACGGGGTCTTGGTGGTGACGACACGGTTGCTGCGGGTGTCGATCGCGACCATCGTCGGTGAAGGTGCCACCGGGGTCGACGCCGATCCGGATGTGCGGTCCCTGCTGCACCATCTCGGCCGGCCCGATCACCGGTTCATGATGCGGATGGTCGATCCCGCGCGGCAAGCGCCCCGCGGGTTCAGGGCCGGACCAGCACCTTGATCTCGGTCCGGTTGTCCATGGCCGCGTAGCCCTCGGCGATCTGGGTGAGCGGGATCGACGTGGTGAAAATCGGCGAGGGATCCAACACTCCCTCCAACACGTCGTCGAGCAGCTCGGGCAGGTACCGCCGGGTCGGCGCCATGCCGCCGCGGACGCCGATGTTGCCGTCGAACAGCACCCGCACAGGCAGACCACCCGGCACGCCGTTCGGCACACCCACAAACCCGACAGTGCCGCCCGGCCGCACCACCCGCAGCGCCGTGTCCCAGGACGCGGTCACCCCGACGCACTCGCAGGCGCAGTCGGCGCCGCTTCCGCCGGTGAGTTCGGACACCGCCACCACCGCCTCGTCGCCCCGCGCCGCGACGACGTCGGTGGCTCCGAACGTCAGGGCGACCTGCGCGCGGTCCCGGTGAGTGGACAGCACGATGATCCGATCGGCGCCCAGCCGCACGGACGCCAGCACGGCGCACAGCCCCACCGCACCGTCACCGACCACCACGACCGTGCCACCCTCGCGCACCCCGGCCGAGACTGCGGCGTGGTGACCGGTGCCCATCACATCGGAGAGGGTCAGCAGGGCCGCGATCCTCTCGTCGTCCTCGGGCACCCTGGCCGTCACCAGGGTGCCGTCGGCCAAGGGCACCCGGACGAACTCGCCCTGTCCCCCGTCCACCAGGTAACCATCGCGGTCGGGGCCACCGTAGTCGCCGCCGAACAGGCATGACGTGGTCCAGCCGGCTCGGCAGTTCGGGCAGTTGCCGCAGGAGAACATGAACGGGGCGATGACGACGTCACCGGTGCGCACCGCGGCGACGCTCGATCCGACATCCTCGACCACGCCGATGAACTCGTGGCCGATCCGGCCGCTGTGCGCGCGTTGGCCGCGGTACGGCCACAGGTCGGAGCCGCAGATGCAACTGGCAGTGACCCGGACGATGGCGTCGGTGGGCAGGTGGATCGCCGGGTCAGGGACCTCGTCGGCGGACACCCGTCCGGGGGCGTGCAGGATGGCTGCTTTCATCGCCAGATCATCCACCTACCGCCGCGAATCCTCCACCCATCCAGCGGCGCCAGGGCATTTCCGGCTCAGGTCAGATACCGGTATGCGGCCGAACCCGGAAGGATCCGCTCGACCTCCATGGGGGCGGCCCGCATCCTGGCGAGCAGGGCGGGAAGCCCGTCGGCAGCACCGATCTCGACGCCCACCAGGGCGGGGCCGGTTTCCCGGTTGTTGCGTTTGACGTATTCGAACAGGGTGATGTCGTCCTCGGGTCCGAGCACCTCGTCGAGGAACCGGCGCAGCGCCCCGGGCTCCTGCGGGAAGTCCACCAGGAAATAGTGCTTCAGCCCCAGATGCACCAACGAACGCTCCAGGACCTCGCCGTAGCGAGAGACGTCGTTGTTCCCGCCCGACACCAACACCACCACCGTGGAGCCCGGCTCGAGGTCCAGCTCCGGCAAAGCCGCGACGGCCAGGGCTCCGGCCGGCTCGGCAATGATCCCCTCGTTCTGATACAGCCCGAGCATTTCGGTGCAGATCGCCCCCTCGTCGACGGGAACGATCTGTGTCATGGCCGTGGCCACGATCTCGAACGGCAGCGCGCCCACCCGGCGAACCGCCGCACCGTCCACGAACGGATCGATGGCGTCCAGCCGTACCGGTTGACCGGACGCGATCGCGCTGATCATCGACGGAGCGCCGGCCGGTTCTGCCCCGATCACCCGTACCTGGGGCGCGCGATCACGCAGGTAGGTCACGATCCCGGCGATCAGACCACCACCACCCACCGGGACGACGAGGACATCCGGTGGCCGGCCCAGCTGCTGCAGGATCTCCCGGACAACCGTTCCTTGACCGGCGATGGTCCGTAGGTCGTCGAACGGGGGCACGAGCACGGATCCGGACCGGTCGGCGTCGTCCTGGGCGGCGACGGCCGCGTCGTCGAAGGTGTCGCCGAACAGCACGAGATGAACCGTGTCGCCGCCGTGGGTGCGGATCCGGTCCCGCTTCTGACGCGGTGTCGTGTTGGGCAGATAGATCCGGCCGGTGATGCCCAGCGCCCGGCAGGCGAATGCGACGCCCTGGGCGTGATTGCCGGCGCTGGCGCACACCACTCCGGCGGACCTTTCCGCCGCGGTCAGTTGCGACATGAGGTTGTACGCGCCGCGCAGCTTGTAGGACCGGACGACCTGCAGGTCCTCCCGCTTGAGCCACACCGTGGTCTTGGTGGCGGCGCTGAGCCGCGGACTTTGCTCCAGCGGCGTCACGGCGGCGACGGAGGAGATCCGGCGCGCCGCGGCGTCGATGTCGCCGGCCGTCAGCGTCGGACCGCCTGCGAAGGCCGCCACCCGGGACGTTCGGCGGTCGTGGGAATCCAGCACCACCTGATCTTGTCACCGGTCGGGCCCGGTGGATCACCGTCCCCGGACAGGGCCGAACAGATATCAACACCGGTGCGGGTGATTGGGTAGGGTTTGCGATAGCCCGCGACCCGAGGAGCGCTCCGTGCTGGCAGCAATGCGCCAGGCCAAGATCCTGGAGGAGGTCCGCCGAACCGGCGGGGCACGGGTCACGCAGTTGACGGCCCTGCTCGGGGTGTCGGACATGACGGTCCGCCGCGACCTGGAAGCGCTCGACCGAAAAGGCCTGCTGTCCAAGGTGCATGGCGGTGCGACGGCG
>Ga0302299_10002750_pt1 | contig 10699 bp, 7 predicted proteins | sample III_Fen_N3_4_FD_198795 | JGI IMG/M metagenome (GOLD analysis project Ga0302299, IMG submission 198795) | Peat permafrost microbial communities from Stordalen Mire near Abisko, Sweden - III_Fen_N3_4 | ecosystem: Environmental > Terrestrial > Soil > Wetlands > Permafrost | place: Sweden: Abisko...
GCTCCACCCGTCCGAGACGTCACCGTGATTCCGGGGGGGCTCGACTCGGGATACGGTCGGACCCGGGCCATCGGGGCAAGGGGGACGTCGATGAGGTACGTGGGGCTGTCGCCGGCTGAGGTGTACGACCGCGACGTGGTGACCGGGGTCTTCGGCGAGTGGACACCCGCGCTCGTGGCGCTGGCCGCTCCGCAGGCGGGCGAGCGCGTGCTCGACCTCGCGTGCGGGAGCGGCTCGGTGACCCGGGAGGTGGCGTCGACGCTCGGGGTCGGGGCGTCGATCACGGCGGCCGACGTCAGCGGGCCGATGCTCGCCGTGGCGCGCGCCCGCGGTGTCCGCGGCGGTGCCGCGGTCGAGTGGCACGAGGCTGCGGCCGACGCCCTGCCGTTCGGCGACGACGAGTTCGACGTGGTGCTCTGCCAGCAAGGCCTCCAGTTCTTCCCCGACAAGCCCGCGGCCGCGGCGGAGATCGCACGCGTCCTGCGGCCCGGCGGCCGACTCGCGCTCTCCGTGTGGTGCGGACTCGACGCCAACCCCCTCCAGCAGGCCTACAACGAGTCGCTGCTCGCCCACGTCGGCGCCGCGATCTTCACCGCCCCGTTCTCCTTCGGCGACCCGGCGACCCTCGAGGACCTCCTGCGCGACGCGGGGCTCGTCGACGTCGTCGTGGAGGAGGAGACCCGCACGGCGCACTTCGAGTCCGTCGAGCACTTCGCGGCGGTGCACGTGATCGGGGCGGCCGCGGTGATCGCGGACCTCGCCGCGCTCGACGCCGACGAGCGCACCCGGATCATCGAGGCGTCGGTGCGGGACATCGCCCCCGTGGCCGTGCCGTTCGAGGCGAACGGGCAGCTCGCGTTCCCGATGCAGTCACTGGTCGCCACCGCGAAGGCCGCCGCGTCGTAGCCGCGACGCGATCGCGGTCGAAGGGATCCGAACGAGTACCTCGATGAGATGCATCGGTACGACGATGTCGTCGGCGGCGAGGACCACCGGTTCGCGGAACCCGAAGACGAGCCCAGCTGGATCTTCCACGCGCGCGACGGCGACCACCCGCGAGGACGGCGACCCGGCCCAGCTGTCGTCGACGCTCGGCTCCCTCGCGACGGTCGAGGCGATGCATGCTCCGGATGAGGCGGTCGCGCCGGCCGACTGAACGAGGTCAGGGCCGCGGGTCGACGGTGCCGATGCCGCTCATCGCGCGTCGTGCGGCTCGGGAGTGGCGGAGTTCCGCCGAGCGCAAGCGCCTCATGACGTCGCGGCGGTTGCCGGGTCGGCGGCGACGATGCCCAGCACGTCGTCGCCGAAGCGCTCGATCTTCACCGGGCCGATGCCGCTGATCGCCAGCAGCGCGTCGCGCGACGTGGGCCGCGCGGCGGCGACCGCCTTCAATGTGGCGTCGCTGAAGATGACGTACGCGGGCACCGCCGAGGCCCGGGCAAGGCGGCCCCGCCACTCCTTCAGCCGTTCGAACAGCGCGGTGTCGGCGGGAGAGAGGGTTGCGCCCGCGGCCGCCGCGCCGGCGAGCTGGGCCCGGGTGGCCCGCAGCGCGGGGCGGGGGTCGGCCGGCGCGCTCGGGAGGCTGCCGGTCCACGAGGCCTGGATCACCGCGAGCCACGGGCTCGGGGCGCGGTTGGCGACGCGCGCCCCCACGGTGCGCGTGCGGGCCCGGCTCAGGTGCAGCGCCCGCCCCGCCCGGGTGAGCCCGACGTAGAGGAGGCGGCGCTCCTCGGCCTTCTCGGCGGGGGTGTCGGCGTGCGCGATGGGGACCAGCCCGCGCTCGAGCCCGGTGACGAACACCGTGGAGAACTCGAGGCCCTTGGCCCGGTGGAAGGTGAGCAGCTCCACCGCGTCCTCGCGGGCCGGTGTGTCGTCGCGCAAGGTGGCCGTGAGGTAGGCGAGGAAGCCGTCGACCGCGGCGTGGGCGTCGTCGGCGTCGAGGTACTCGTGCCCGAGCCGCACGATCGCGTCCACATATCGGCGCCGCTCCTCGCTCGCCGCCGCCGCTCGTCGTGATTCGGCATCGCTCGTCGCGTCCACGTACTCGCGCCGCTCCTCGTTGACCGCCTCGCCCACAAGGGTGTCGAGCAGCGCGCCGAACGGCGAGTCGGGGGAGCGGGTCGCGGCGCGCCGCAGATCGGCGAGCACCACCTTCACCTCGGGGCGCGCGAGGAACCGGCCAGCGCCGCGCACGCGGTGGGGCACGTCGCCCTTGGCGAACGCCTCCTCGAACGCGGCCGACTGCGCGTTGGTGCGGTAGAGCACGGCCATGTCGGACCACGGCGTGCCCGCGGTGTGGGCGTCGCGCAGCAGGCGGGCCACGCCCCGCGCCTCGGCCTCTTCGTCGTCGTACTCGGTGATCACCGGGACGGGACCGGAGTCGGACGCGGCCCGCACCACCGGGCGGCGACCCCCGCCGTCGGCGAGGAGCGCGTCGGCCGCAGCGACGATCTCGGGGGAGCAGCGGTAGTTGGTGAGGAGATGGATCACCTGGCCGCCGGGGAAGGTGCGCCCGAACCGGGACAGGAAGCCCGACTCCGCGCCCGCGAACGCGTAGATCGACTGGTCGGGGTCGCCCACCACGCACAGGTCGGGCCGGTCGCCGAGCCAGGCTCGGATCAGGCGGAGCTGAGCCGGGCTGGTGTCCTGGAACTCGTCGACGAAGAGGTGCCGGAACCGCCAGCGCTGCGCGGTGGCGAACTCGCGGTCGCGTTCGAGCGCGTCGGCGCACCACCACACGAGGTCCTCGAAGTCGGCGAGGCGCCGCTTGCGCTTCTCCTGCTCGTAGCGCTCGTAGGCCTCGGCCACCGCGGCGAACGGCCGCGACGGGTCGCGGCCGGCGGCTTCGGCCGCGACCGCGTACGCCTCCGGCCGCAGCAGCTGGGTCTTCGCCCACTCGATCTCGCCCGCGACCTCCGTCGCCGCCAACGTCGCCTCGGCCCCGCGCCCACCCACGATCGGGATGAGGAGCCGGACCTTGCGCTCGATCACGTCGGGCGGGGTGCGGCCCTGGTCGAGCGCACGGCGGCGCAGCTGCGCGAGCGCGATGGAGTGGATGGTGCCCGCGGTGAGGGTCGTGTCGACGCCGAGCCGGCGCAGGCGGTCCTTCAGCTCGCCCGCGGCCTTGCGGGTGAACGTGACCGCGAGCACGTGGGCCGGGTCGTGGAGGCCCTCGCGGGCCCGCCACGCGATGCGCCGGGTGAGCACGCGCGTCTTCCCCGATCCCGCGGGCGCGTGGATCGCCAGCGGGACGGTCGGCGTGGTGACGGCCTCGCGCTGCTCGGCGTCGAGGTCGTCGAGCAACGAGTCGCGGGTGGGAACGGGTGTGGGTTCGGGGGCGGCGGATCCGGACACTGCGGCGACCGTACCGAGAGGGTGTGACAGGGACGCGGACCCCGGCGGCCGGCCCGGCGATGCCTGTCGTACCTCCTCGGTACGGTCCGGCTCGTGCGCACGCTCGCCCCGGGAACCGGGCACCATCTCCTCGGCATGGTCTTTCCGGGTCGCTGCCCGGGTTGTGGCCGTCCGGGCGAGCCGGTGTGCGCCGCGTGCCTGCGCTCCCTGCGGCGCCCGCGTCCGGCGCCGCCGCCCCCGGGGGTCGACCGCTGGGTGGCCGCCTTTGCCTACGAAGGTGTCGCCCGCGAGCTGGTCGCCCGGGCCAAGTACCACGACCGTCACGCGGCGCTGGCCTGGCTTGCCGACCGGATGGTCGACGCCTGGTCGGCTGCGGGTGCGCCCGCCCCGGCCCTCGCTACCTGGGCGCCCACCGCGCCGGCCCGCCGGCGGGCCCGGGGCTTCGACCACGCCCGCCTCCTGGCCCGGGCCGTGGCCCGGGGCATGGGGGTGCGGGCGGTGCCCGTGCTCACGCGCGACAACGGTGGCGCCCAGACCGATCGGTCGCTCGCCGACCGGCGCGCCGGGCCGGGCGTGGCCGTGCGGCGGCCGGTGGCGGGCCGGGTGCTCCTCGTCGACGACGTCGCCACCACCGGAGCCACCCTGCGCGTGTGCGCCGCGGCGTTGCGCGCCGCGGGGGCCACGGAGGTCGTCGCGCTCACCGCGGCCCGCACCCCGCCGGGGGCGTTCAGCGCCTGACGCGGCGCGCGAGCACGTAGCCGTCCGCGTCCGACACGACCTCGAACGTGCCGCGGGCCAGGATCCGGTCGAGCAGCCCGGCGTCCTCTGGGCCGAGCACGTCTCGATCGGCGATGAGCCAGTCGATGCTCTCGGGATCGCGCGCCGGCTTCCCGTCGATGCCGAAGTTGCGTGACACCCACGGATTCGGGAACGAGTAGATCTGGGCGCGCTGGCTGAGGTGGGGGACGAGGTTGTACGTCGCGGCCACGGAGGCACCTGCGGGAATCGCGTCGAGCTGCTCGCGGACGGTGTGGAGCCGGGCCTGCTCGGTCAGTGGCCACCAGCCCTTGCGGTACTCGTCGCCGACGGGTGAGAGGCCCCATTGCACGGTGGTGACCAGCGACGAGGTGAGCACGATGCCGATCACCAGCCAGAGCACGGATCGGTGCCGGACCTTCCGCCAGAGCCAGCCCATGCCCTCCACCAGGCCGAGCGTGAGCGCGACGAGCGGAAGCGCCGCGTAGTGGTAGGTGATCGTCTTCGTCCACGGCACGGTGGTGATGAGGTTGAGCACCGCCTGCGGCGCTCCGAGCAGCAGAACCAGGGGCGAGAGCAACGGGACGAATGCGTAGGGCGCGCCGATGCGCCAGTAGAAGTCGCCGGCCTCGGCATTCGTCAGCTTTGCGGTGATCACCCGGGGGTGGGACAGCGCGGTCCGCACGATCCCGGAGGGTGTGCCGCCGACGTCGGTGTAGAGCTGGCGCGACTGCACCGCGCCGTCGTTCAGCCAGGGGAACACGGCGAGCGTCCACACGGCGAACCACGCGAACGCGAGCCCAGCCGTCCAGAGCCCCACTCGGCGGTCGCCCCGGAGCGCGATGATCAGGCCGAGGACCACCACGACCAACGCGACGTCCTCCTTCCAGGAGACGGCGAGCACGGCCCACACCGCGAACCAGCCCCAGCGCCGGCGTACCGAGCAGTAGTAGGCCGCGAACAACGGCGCGATCGCCACGACCTCGGGGTGGAACAGCTCCCACGCGAAGAACCCGGTTGCGGGGTGCAGCAGGTAGACGACGCCGAGCGCGGTGCCCACCCAGGCGCTGCCGGTCCGGAACCGCGCCAAGAGGAAGATCGGCACGGCTGCGAGCGCGAGGCAGCTCACCTGGATCAGGTTCCAGAGGTTCGGCCCGCCGCCGAGCCACGAGAGCGGGACGAGCAGGTAGTAGCCCGGCGTCGCGTGATGTCCGAACACCTGGAGGCCCCGAACCGTCATGAAGCCCCGACCGTGCGCGAGCAGCCAGATGCTCTGATCGTGAATGCCCATGTCGAAGTCGAACGAGGCGAAGCGGTCCTGCCGCAGCACGACCAGGATCCCGAAGGTGACGATCCACAGCGCGATCGCGGCGCCGAGCACGACCGCCGCGATCGTGTCGCTCCGCCGCCGCTCCCCGGTGCTCCGTTCCGGAGCCGATGACCCCGGGCTGGGCTCGACCTCCGGCGGTGTGGACATCGTCGATATCATCGCAGGACTCGACGCAAGGGTTCGGGCTTGAAGAGCGCAGTCGACGGTCGCGAGACAGCAGCGCCGGCGAGCGCGTCGCTCGAACGCCGTGCGTGGCCGTGGTGGGGACGCCGTTCGTGGGGGTGGTGCGCCCTCGGTGTCGGTGCGCTGTGGGTTGTCGTCGCGCTCGTGCACCTCCGCGTGTTCCCGGACGACCGGTTCGGCGCGAGTGCATACCGGTATCGCGACGACGCGCTGATCACGTTGAGCCACGCACGCGGGCTCGTCGACGTGGGGACGGTCAGCATCGGCGCGTCGGGTGCACGCGTCGAGGGGTTCTCCGCACCGCTGATGTTCCTTCTCGCCACCGTCTACTACTGGCTCGGCGGCACGCGGGAGCGGTTGTTCCTGGACGCACAGGTCGTCGTGGCCACCGCGTTGCTGGGGTCGTCGGTCTTCGTCGCGCTGCGGCTCGCCGCTCCCCGACGCCGCCTTCTCGTCACTGCCGCGATCGCGTCGGGCGCGGCCGTGCCCCTCTTCGCGACGTTCCCCGTGTTCGCGTGGCACGCGTCGGGCATGGAGAACGCGATCACGAACGCTCTCGTCGTCGCGTCGGTGGCGGCGCTGGCCGCCGCGATCGAACGGGGCCGGGGATACGTCGCGGCCGGTGTGGTGGTAGGCGCGTTGTCGATCACCCGAGTCGAGTTCGTCGCGCACGCCGCTCCGCTGCTCCTCGTGGCGGCCCTGGTCTGTCGGGCCCGCGCCGGCTCCTGGCGGCCGGTCGCGCGCCTCGTCGCCCCGGCGGTGGTGATCTGGGCTGGAGTCAACGCCGCCCGGCTCCTCTACTTCGGATCGCTCACGCCCAACAGCGGCGCCGCGCAGCGGATCGCCGTGGGCGACAACGTCGGCGCCTGGGCGCAGGTGCTGTGGCCGTTCGCGGTCGCGACCGCGGTGATCGGAATCGCGACGTATCGCAGCCGGCTGAGCGTCGAGGGGCTCGTGCGCCGCTGGTGGTTCTGGACCGTGCTTGCGGCGGCGGCGGTGAGCGCCGACGCGCTCGGACGGCACGCCGAGTCCACCACCGCCCTTCCCGGCCGCGTGGCGCTCGAGGACGCCGCGCGCGTCCTGGGTCTGTGGTGGTGGCTCGCCGCCGCCGCGGCGCTGCTCACGCTCGCGGCCTTCCAGGGACGGACCCGCCTCGTCCACGGGCTCCTCCTGGTCCCGGTGCTCACGGGGCTGGGCCACATCCTGGTGTTCGGGCCGGCGCGACTCTCCGGCGAACGGGTCGTCACGTTCGTGATGGTGCCGCTCGTCGTGCTCGTCGCCGCGAGTGCGCTCGCGGTCGACTGGTCCCGCTTCTGGAGCCCGAGTCTTGCCGAACAGGTCGCCATCGTCGCTGCCGGCGTGGTGTGCTGCTGCGCGGTCACCGGGTGGTGGATGCACCGCTCCGAATGGCACGCCGAGGTCGGACTCTGCTGCGACCCGTCGGAGCTCACGCCCCGGATCCTTGCTGCCGCCGACACGCTCGGGGAGCGGACCGGCCTTCCCACGCCCATGGTGGCGAACCCCGACATCGGGTTGCTGTCGCTCGGCAAGACGGTCGACGTGACCGACCTCGGGCTGCTCGGGGACCCGCTGCTGCGGTCGGTGTGGAACCGGGCCACGACGGAGGGCCGCACCGACGTCGCCGTCGACTACCTGAACCAGTTCGCGGTGCCCGACGTCGTCGAGGTGCACGGCGTGTGGATGTGCCAGTACGCCGACTGGCTGGCGTCGCCGGAGTTCGGTGCCCGATACCGAAAGGTGTGGGACGACGGCTGGAGCCAGCAGTTCGCGGCGACCGCGTGTCCGCTCGTGTCCGGGGTGGGCGGTGGGATCTGGGTCCGCGACGACTTCGACACTGCTCCGGGCGCGGCCGAGGTCCGGCTGAGCCGACAGCTCGCCCGGTCGCCGACCGCGGCACGAGTGCGCGACGCGCTCGCAACGTGCCGTGAGCGTGCTCCGACCGAGCCGTCGGGATGCCAGTACGTGACGCGCAGCGTCCGGCGGAACCTCGCGGCGTTCACGGCCGCCGGGACCCTGGACCGGACGCGGGACCTGTTCCGTGGGGTCACCGGAACCTACGACCGCGCGCTGCTGTCCGCGCGAGACCGGGGTGACTGGTACGAGCCGGCCAGCGACGCGCTGTTCGCGTTGCCGTGACGAGCCCGCCAAGGTCCGCCGGGCCGGGGAGAGCCGCCGGGGGCCCGCCGGTACACTCGCCGCGATATGGGTCTGTTCTCCAAGGTGTTGCACGCGGGCGAAGGCCGGAAGCTCAAGGCGCTCCAGGGCCTCGTTCCCGAGATCAGTGCACTGGAGCCCGAGATGGAGCGCCGCTCCGACGCCGAGCTCCGGGCGCTCACCGACGATTTCCGTCGCCGGCTCGACGTCGTCGGCCCCGACCCCGTGGCCGACCGCGAGGCCCGGATCGATGCTCTCGACGACCTCCTGCCCGAGGCCTTCGCCCTGGTGCGCGAGGCCGGGAAGCGCACGCTGGGCCAGCGCCACTTCGACGTGCAGCTGATGGGCGGGGCGGCCCTCCACTACGGCTGGGTCGCCGAGATGAAGACCGGTGAGGGCAAGACGCTCGTCGCCACCCTCCCGTCCTACCTGAACGCGCTCGCCGGGTGCGGCGTCCACCTGGTCACGGTCAACGACTACCTGGCCAAGCGCGACGCCGAGTGGATGGGCCGGCTCCACCGCTTCCTCGGGCTCGAGGTCGGGATGGTGCTCCCCGACATGGACGACTGGGACGTGAAGCGGGCCGCCTACGCGGCCGACATCACCTACGGCACCAACAACGAGTTCGGCTTCGACTACCTCCGCGACAACATGGCGTCGGACCGCGAGCAGCAGGTGCAGCGGGGCCACTTCTTCGCCATCGTCGACGAGGTCGACTCCATCCTCATCGACGAGGCCCGCACGCCGCTGATCATCTCGGGGCGGGCCGACGACGCCGCGATGCTCTACGGGCAGTTCGCGGCCATCGTCCAGAAGCTCGCCCGCGACCGCGACTACGAGGTCGACGAGGCGAAGCGCACCGTCGTGCCCACCGAGGAGGGCATCGGGCGGGTGGAGGAGGCGCTCGGCGTCGAGAACCTCTACGAGCACGTCAACCAGAACTACGTGCACCAGCTCCAGCAGGCGCTGCGGGCCAAGGAGCTGTTCAAGCGCGACGTCGACTACGTCGTGGCGGGCGGCGAGGTCCGGATCGTCGACGAGTTCACCGGCCGCATCCTCGAGGGTCGCCGGTGGAGCGAGGGCCTGCACCAGGCGGTGGAGGCCAAGGAGCGGGTGAACATCAAAGAGGAGAACCAGACCCTCGCCACGGTCACCCTCCAGAACTACTTCCGCATGTACGACAAGCTCTCCGGCATGACCGGTACGGCCACCACGGAGGCCGGCGAGTTCGCCCACACGTACGGGCTCGAGGTCGTGAGCATCCCGACCAACCGCGACATGGTCCGCGTCGACAGCGCCGACCTCATCTACAAGACCGAGGAGGCGAAGTACGAGGCCGCGGCCGACGACATCGCCGAGCGCTACGAGGCCGGCCAGCCCGTCCTCGTCGGCACGATCTCGGTCGAGAAGTCGGAGCGCCTGTCCCGCCTCCTGGAGAAGCGGGGCATCCCCCACGCCGTGCTGAACGCGAAGCAGCACGAGCGGGAGGCCCACGTGGTCACCCAGGCCGGGCGACCCCACGGCGTCACCGTCGCCACCAACATGGCCGGCCGAGGCGTCGACATCCTCCTCGGCGGCAACCCCGAGGGGCTGGCCGAGGCCGAGCTGGCCGCCGAGGGCTCGTCACGCGAGGCCGACCCCGGCCGGTACGAGGAGCTCGTCGAGCGGTTCAAGGAGCAGTGCACGGCCGAGGGCGTGAAGGTGCGCGAGTCCGGTGGCCTGTACGTGCTCGGCACCGAGCGCCACGAGAGCCGCCGGATCGACAACCAGCTCCGAGGCCGGGCCGGCCGTCAGGGCGACCCCGGCGGGAGCCGGTTCTACCTGTCGCTCGAAGACGAGCTCATGCGCCTGTTCGCCACCGGCCTGATGAGCCGGGTGATGGACGGCGCCTTCCCGGACGACATGCCGCTCGAGTCGAAGATGGTCTCGAAGTCCATCGAGCGCGCACAGCGCACGGTGGAGGACCGCAACTTCGAGATCCGCAAGGACGTCCTCAAGTACGACGAGGTGATGAACGAGCAGCGCAAGGTGATCTACCAGCGCCGCCAGCAGATCCTCGACGGCGAAGACCTGCGCGACACGACGTTCGAGGCGATCGAGGCCACGGTCAACCGCCTGATCGACGCGTCGTGCCCCGGCGAGTACCCCGAAGACTGGGACCTCGACGAGCTGCACCGCGCCATCTCGCTCGCGTACCCCACCGAGCTCGCCCGTGAGGCGCTCGACGCGCCGGTCGACATCCGCGAGCTCCGCGACTTCGTGGTGGGCGACGCCGTGGAGGGCTACGAGGCGAAGGAGGAGTCGATCGGTGCGGAGACCCTTCGCGAGATCGAGCGCCGGGTGATGCTGTCGATCATCGACCAGCACTGGCGCGAGCACCTCTACGAGATGGACTACCTCCGCGAGGGCATCAACCTGCGGGCCATGGGCCAGCGCGACCCGCTGGCCGAGTGGCAGCGCGAGGGCTTCGACATGTTCGAGGCGATGATGGGCGGCATCGAGGACGACTTCGTCCAGTATGTGTCGCACCTCCAGGTGGTCACCGAGACCGAGCCCCAGGCACCGGTCCGCAACCTGCAGTACAGCGCACCCGAGGACCCCGTGGCGGGGTCGGACGCGATGCGGGCCGCGGCATCGGCCGCACCGGCCGCCGAGCTGGCGCTCGAGGGGATGGGCACGGCGACCGCGGTGGCCGAGGCCGAGGTGACCAACACCCCGGTGCGGGTCGACAAGACCCCAGGGCGCAACGAGCCCTGCTACTGCGGCAGCGGCAAGAAGTACAAGCTCTGCCACGGCCGCTGACCGCGCGCCGTCGTCTCTCCTCGATCGGTTCTCGATGCGCGACTTCTCCGAAGACCTCGCCGATCTCCAGCGCCGCGTCGCCGAGGCGCGGGCCTACCT
>Ga0302299_10002753_pt1 | contig 10697 bp, 14 predicted proteins | sample III_Fen_N3_4_FD_198795 | JGI IMG/M metagenome (GOLD analysis project Ga0302299, IMG submission 198795) | Peat permafrost microbial communities from Stordalen Mire near Abisko, Sweden - III_Fen_N3_4 | ecosystem: Environmental > Terrestrial > Soil > Wetlands > Permafrost | place: Sweden: Abisko...
CGCTTGCTTTCCACTCACGCGGGTTGCGGTCGTTGCGCAACCGGACGCCGTAATCGAACGGGGGTGGGTCTATGCCCGCCCTGATCCATCGCCAGTGCCCCCGCTGCTCCACCGAGTTCGACGCGAAGACGGCAAGGGCGGTCTACTGCTCGGCCAGCTGTCGCGCGCTGGCTTCGAAGGATCGCAGCAAGCACCCGATGACGCCGGTCACCAACCTGCCCGGCGCGAAGGGTGCCGGCACGGTCGAGGCCTCCGTGCTGAAGTCGCTGGGCAACCAGGTCGACACGGTCGTCGGTCGGCAGGCCATCGTCGCGGCACGCCGGATCGACGCCGGGGTCTCGGACTCCTCGTTCGCCCCGATGTCACGCCGGCTCGACGAACTGCTGGAGACCGCCGCGCAGCAGGCCGCACTCGCCGCAGCGTCCGGCGCCGACCAGGACAACCCGATCGCCTACCTGCGGAAGCGGGCCGAGGAGCGTGCCAATGGACAGCGTGCCGGTTGACCCGTGGTTGCCGGTCACGCCGGCGAAGCTGATCTGCCCCACCTGGGACTACACGCTGGGCGCCGAGGTCGCCGACTTCTGCGCGCTGCTGGGCTACAACCCGATGCCGGAGCAGGAGTTGTTCCTCGACGCGGTGTTCGGCTTCAACAACTCCGACGGGCTTCCGGCGGTCTCCGATGCCACCGACCTCGCCGGTCGCCAGAACCTGAAGACCGGCGAGTTCGTGATGACGGCGTTTGGCTGGCTGTTCATCACCCAGGAGCAGCGGACCCTCTGGTCGGCGCACGAGTTCAGCACCACCCGGGACGCGTTCCTGCTGATGCGGGGGCTGCTGGAGAAGCACTCCTGGGCGAACGCCCTGGTGCGCCAGTACTACGCCAGCTCGAACTACACCGCGATCGCGCTGACCGACGGCCGGGTGCTGGAGTTCACGGCCCGCACGACCAGCCTCGGCCGCGGCAAGGCCGCACCGAAGGCGATCTGGGACGAGGGGTTGGAGCTCCGCGCCGAGCATCTGGGCGCGCAGGACGCGGTCAAGTCGACATACCCGTGGGCGCAGACGCTGATCGGCAGCTCCGGCCTGAAGTCCTACAGCGAGGTGCTGCACCCGATCGTCGACAAGGCGTGGGCCGGCGAGCTCGGGCCGCGGGATTTCTTCCGGGAGTTTCGCGACGACCTGCCCGGGGCCTGTGAGCTGGGCGAGGAGTGCACGCACGTCTACGGCACGCCGGGCTGCCGACTCGACGAGGTCGAGCGGTATCGCCGGAACAACCCGGCGTTGGGCCGGATCCACATCGACGGTCGCGGGCTGACGCTGGCGGCGATCGAGCGGGAGCGGCGCAAGCAGCCGGACCCGCTGATCTTCGCCCGGGAGCGTCTGGGCTGGCACGAGAAGCTGGTCAGCATCACGGCCGCGGTGTTCACCGGGGAAGTCTGGGACGACCTCAGGGATGCCGGCTCAAAGATCTCCGGTCAGCGGATCTTCGCGCTGCAGGTCTCACCGCTGCGGGACTGGTCGGCGATCATGGTCGGCGGCTACAACGGCGACGGCAAGGTGCACCTAGAGACGACCAGCAGCAAGCCGGATCCGGACAAGCCCCGCGTCTACAACCGGCGAGCGTCGACCGACTGGGTCGTGCCGTGGTTCAAGGCCCGGGCGGGCAAGGGCCGCAACCAGCAGATGACCCTGCTGGTCCTGGCCGACACTCAGGCCATGTCGCTCGTGCCGGCGCTGAAGAAGATCCGCGGGTTGCGGCTGATCGTCCTGCCGAACTCGGCGATGCCGGCGGCGTGCGGACATCTGCTCGACCTGGTCTCGGCCGGCGACGTCGCGCACGTCGGTGACCCCGAACTGTCGGCGTCGATGAAGGCGGTCGGCAAGCAGATGGTCGGCGGCAAGACGTTCGTCTGGTCCCCGAGGTCGTCGAAGGGCGACATCACCGCGGCTTGGGCCGCGACCCTGATCGCCTGGCGGCTTGAGCTGGGCGTCGACTACGACCCCGAGGAGTCCGTGGGATGACGGTTGCCGAAGTACTGGAGCTGGTGGGAACGCTGGCCGTCATCGTCGGAGTCTCGCTGGTGGTAGCCGTGCTGGTGCCGCCGTGGTTGTCCTGGCAGGTCGGGCTCATCCTTGGCGGCGTCCTGCTGCTGGGGTTCGCGTGGCTGATCGAACGAGCTAAGGGTGGGGGTGGGGAATGAGCATCCTCCGACGTGACGCCTCCACCACGACGGCCAGCCTGATCCCGCAGCGGGTCACATCGCGCAGGGGTCGGCCGGACGTGACGTCCGGTCTGGCGATGGCGCAGTCGGTCATCTGGGCCGGCGCCAACCTGCACGCGGCCATCGAGTCGATGATGCCGGTCGACGTCTACCGGATCATCTACGGAATCAAGGCGAACGTCCCCGCGCCGCCGGTGCTGGTCAGCCCGTCCGACTTCGGCATCGGCCAGCCTGAGACCTTCGCCGAGTGGAACTACGCGCGCCGGATGGCGCTGAAGACCCGCGGCAACTACTTCGCCGAGATCACCTCGAAGGACTCGTTCGGCAAGCCGGCCAAGTTCATGCCGATCCCAGTCGACGACGTCCGGCTCAAGATCCGCGATTACCAGATCGTTGAGTGGAAGTTCGGCAAGACCGTGATGGAGACCGACAAGGTCTGGCACGAGCGGGGTCCACTGATGGCCGGCAACCCGGTCGGGCTCGACCCGATCGTCTACGCGATGACGAGGGTCGAGGTCGCCGCGGTTGCGTCGCAGTACCTGGCTGACTGGTTCGGCAACTCGGCCACCCCCGGCGGCATCCTGCGCAACAAGGAGCAGACGCTCACCGAGAAGCAGCGGCGCAACGTCAAGGCGCGCTACAACACGTCGATGGTCAACGGCGAGATCTTCGTCACCGGCTCCGACTGGGAGTGGATCGCCACGCAGGCCAAGGCTGCCGAGTCGGGCTTCCTTGAGTCGATGAACTACACCGACGTCCAGCTCTGCCGCTTCATGGATACCCCGGCCAACATGATCGACGTTCCGGTCGCCGGCGGCGCGCTGATCAACTACGCGAACATCACCCAGAAGAACCTCGACTTCATGGTCGGCCGGATGGGCCCGGACCTGAAGCGCACCGACGACGCGCTGTCCAGCCTGCTGCCCCGTCCGCGGTACGCGCGGCTGGTCCGCGAGGCCTTCCTGGCAATGGACCCGGTCACCCGGGCCGACTTGATGAAGACCCAGATCGACTCCCGTCAGCGCACCGTCACCGAGGTTCGTGGCATCGACGACAAGCAGGCCTACACCGACGCCGACTACGCCGAGTTCGACCGGCTGTTCGGCTCGAAGAACCAGACCCCGACCCCGAAGGGACTCCCCGCATGACCACACGCGAAGAGGCCGCGCTGCTCCGGCAGTCGGCGATCGTCACCCGCGCTGCCCGTCCGTCGCAGCGTCGTTGCGCCGAGACTGTGGGATCCCCGGCCAGGCTCATCACGCGGGCCATGATCGAACTCCGCGCCAAGGCCGACACGGCGAAGCTGGAGTTCGACGGGTACGCCACGACCTATGAGCGGTCCTACCAGATGTGGGACATGTTCGGGCCCTACGACGAGATCGTGACCGCCGGTGCCGGAACCAAGTCGTTGGCCAGATCCGACCTCGATGTACCGCTGGTGCTCCAGCACCAGCAGCTGCGCCGGATTGCCCGCACCACCAACGGCAGCCTGACGCTGACCGAGGACGACCAGGGCCTCCGGACGCTGGCGCCCGACCTCGATCCGACCGACTCCGACGTGGCCTACATCGCGCCGAAGCTGCGGAGCGGGCTCATCGACGAGATGAGCTTCGCGTTCCGGATCGACGAGGGGGTCTGGTCCCCGGACTTCACCCAGTACCGGATCAACCAGTACGACATCCACCGCGGCGACGTGGCGATCGTCGGCTTCGGTGCGAATCCAACCACCTCGGGCGGCCTGCGCGAGCAGGACCTGACCACACTGCTCCGAGCCACCTCTGACGAGGAGGCCCGCGTACTGCTCGCTGAACTCTCGGCGCGCTTCAGCCTTCCCCAGCCCACCATCGCGCGACCGCGCATGGAGGAGAACCTGCAGTTCACGTCCTGACTGCCGCACGACCGTCGCACTAACGCGAGTCCGGACCTGATCCGTCCGGAAGTCCCCGCCCCGCTGAGGCCAGGCAGGGCCGCCCGATGTCGGCGACCACCAAACCCGAACCCATGAAGGGAATCAGCATGACCATCAAAGAACTCATCGAGCGTCAGAAGTCGCTCGTCAATGGACTGGTCGCCCGCTACAACGAGGCCACCGAGTCCATCAACGACGCCCGGTCCGCCGAGGTTGTCGACGACGCCCGGGTCGACGAGCTGCGCGCCGTGCGTGCGCCGATCACCGCCGAGCTGACCACCGCCCGCGGCAAGCTCGCGGAGTACGAGGCCGAGGCCATCGCCGACGCCGAGGTGCAGCGGATGCAGTCCACCGTCACCCCGGTCACCCGGACCGCCGGTGACCACGAGGACCGCACCACCTCCACCACCACGGTCCGCGAGCCGCGCACCTACTCCAAGGAGAAGTCCCTGCGCGGGGAGTCCTCGTTCTTCGTGGACGCCTACCGGGCGCAGTACGCCTCCGACTTCAAGGCCAGTGAGCGGTTGACCCGCCACATGGTCGAGGTCGAACGCGAGGGCGAGCTGACCCAGCGCGCACAGACCACGGGCGCCGCGGCCGGTCTCGTGATCCCGCAGTACCTGGTCGACCAGGCCGCGCTCGTGGCTCGGGCCGGTCGCCCGATCGCCAACTCCATCGGCTCGATCCCTCTGCCGGACCAGGGCATGTCCCTGATCATCCCGCAGGGCGTCATCGGCGCAGCGGTTGCTTCTCAGGCGACTGAGAACGTGGCGGTCCAGAACACCGACGAGACGTGGCAGAACGTCACCGTGCCGGTGGTCACCATCGCGGGCCAGCAGGACATCTCGCGGCAGTTCCTCGAGCGCGGCGCGGTCGGCATCGACCAGATCGTCTACACCGACCTGGCTGGCGCGTACGCGGCTGAACTCGACCGGCAGGTCGTGAACGGCTCCGGTGCGTCCAACCAGATGCTGGGCATCCTCCAGACGGCCAGCACTAACCAGTCGACCGCGTTCGTCGCGGCCGCCACGGTGGCGACCTTCTACACCAAGACCGCCGGCCAGGTGAACGCGGTGCAGACCACGCGGTTCATGGCGCCGACGATCATCTGGGTGCACCCCCAGCGGTGGAACTGGCTGATCAGCCAGCTCGACTCGTCCAACCGTCCGCTCGCCGTCCCCAACCAGGGCGGCCCGAACAACGCGGTCGGGGTCTACGACTCCCAGATCGACGTCGCTGCCGCGGTCGCTGCGGGCTGGATGCTCGGACTGCCGGTCGTCACCGACGCGAACATCCCCGTCAACATCGGCTCCGGCCCTGAGGATGTCGCGATCGTCGCCCGCAAGGAAGACCTCCTGCTCTGGGAGGACGGCGACGGGATGCCGCGCGAGCTGCGGTTCGACCAGACGCTGGGCAACCAGCTGACCACCAAGCTCGTTGCCTACGGGTACGCCGCCTTCACCGCGGCCCGCTACCCGAAGGCCGTGGGCAAGGTCGGTGGCAACTCCGCCGCCGGATTTGGCCTTGTAGCCCCATCGTTCTGACCTTCTAGTGTAGACTGAGGGCATGGAGAAAGCGTGCTCTCGGTGTACCGAAACGAAGGACGAGCAGGAGTTCTACAAGGGCACGTGGTGCAAGGACTGCTACCGGAAGTGGCACCGCGAGCGCTACCAACCTCAGGATGGAGCAGACGACTCCCCGCGCACCTGCGTGGTGTGCGGGGAGTCGTACCAGCCGAAGCAGCGGCGGCCGTCCATGTTCTGCTCTAGGGCATGCAAGGACCGGTCGCGCGAGAATGCTCGGCAAGCAGCTAGGCAATGCATCGAGCCCGGCTGCAGCAATCAACCGGCTAACCCCGGGAGCCGATCCCGTCGTTGCGAAGAACATGCACATCTCCACTACCGTCACATTGACCAGAACGGGTACGTCCAACTCGAACGCATCGAGGATGGTCGTCGAGTCAGGACGCTCGAGCATCGACTGGTTGTCGAGGAGGCGCTCGGTAGGTCGCTCTGGTCGTTCGAGAACGTGCATCACAGGAACGGGCGTAAGGCCGACAACCGGCTCAGCAACCTCGAGGTCTGGGTAACCCCCCAGCCATCTGGCCAGCGTCCGGAAGATCTGGCCGCGTGGGTCGTCGAGACCTACCCCGGATTGATCCAGCAGGTTGAGCGAGGCGAGAGTCCGCGCCTGATGTAGGCAACAGCAAACCGAAGCACAGAGAAGGGCCAGGCCATACGGTCTGGCCCTTTCGCACGCCCAAGGAGATCGACATGGCAGAAATCAGCGACGAGCTCGCCGAGAACTACAGGCAACTGGCCACGGAGCGCGGCACCACGCTCGCGCAACTGGCCGCAGAGACCGAACCCACCGACCGCGCGCTGGCCGCATGGATGCGCCGCGAGTCCACCCCGGAGCGCACCCAGCCCCCGAAGAACCGCCGCGGCGCGAAGGTCGACAAGGCCGCAGGGCCTGACAGCGAGGAGTGATCATGGCGTGGCTGACCACCGATGACCTCCGGGGCTTCGTGAAGAACGCGACCCCCGCTGATGAGGACTTCCTCCAGTTGGCCACCGACCTCGCCATGGCGAAGGCGCGCGAGATGTGCGGGCCGGTCACGCCGGTCGAGACCGTCACCGAACGCCGGGTCCGGGGTGGCAACGATGAGTTGCCGCTCAAGGCCCGGCCGGTTGCGCTGACCTCAGTCGCTGGCTACTTCGACGGCTCCGCGCTCGACGTGAATGACTACGACTTCGACGGCGAGGTGCTGTTCCGCAAGGACGGCGGCACCATCAGCTACGACGTGGCGGTCACCTATACCTCGGGCTACAACACAGTGCCCGCCCCGATTAAGGCGCTCGCCCTGGCGATCGGCCAGCAACACCTGGTGACGATGAGGCGCTTCGGCGCGAACTCAACGGCGCCGATCGGCTTCCTGATCCCGAAGGCCGCACGCGAGGCCGCCCGGGCATACCTGCTCGCGGAGCCCTTCGATGGCTGACTTCTCGATCGTCCCCGCGCTGGCTCTGGCGCTGCTGGAGATCAGCGACACGCTCGACGTGGAGATCGGCATCGGCAACCCGCCCGGGTTGTCCAGCCGCGACTACCTCGGCATCCTCGCCACCGATCCTGACGCCACCCGCCCCACTTCGGGCGCCACGGGTGAGACCGACTGGGCCACGTCGATGACCCCGGATGGGTTCAACGACAACGGCACGATCGCCCTCTCTGCCTGGGCGTCGGGCGGCTCCGACGACATGCTCGACGTCGTCCAGCGGGTCTTCGCGATCCGTTCCGCAGTCGGCCAGTTCGTCGTCGACAACTACGACAACGTCGCGATCCTCGGGGTCACTGGCCTCTGGGAATGCCACCTCGGAACCTACGAGCTGCAGACCTTCCCCAGCGAGGACGGCGCAGTCGCTTACCTGCTGTTCAGCCTCGCCTACCAAGCCACGACCCCCTAAGGGAGAACCAATGAAGATCAAGAACATCAACCCCTTGGGCGACGTGCGGGTTGCCGCCCTCGGGATGCAACTCGTCAAGGTCGGCGAGGTGGTCGACGTCCCTGACGAGGTCGCCGCCGTGCTGGTCATCCAGACCCTGAACTGGGAACTGGCCGACAAGGCACCGAAGGCCGAGCAGGAGGCCGCGGCGAAGTTCATCGCCGACAACCTGGCGGAACTCGCCGCCGCGTCACAGCCGGTAGAACCGGAAGTGGCCCCCGAGTTTGAACCGATCATCAACACCGAGGAGGTCTGACCATGGGTTACCGCGATGCGCAGCTGATGTCCTCAGCGCCCCAGTCGGCCTACGCCACGGCGCAGACGATTGACCGCTGGCACCCCTACTCCGGCAACCCCGGTCTGGGCTGGATCCCGAACGACTCCGAGTCGGACGCGATCTACCCCGGCTCGGTGGCGCTGGACACCGACACCTACCGGGCGACCGAGACCGCCGGCGGGACGATCGAGCACGAGGTGAAGGCGAAGGGGAACGGCCGGATCTACAAGGCTGCCCTCGGTTCCGGCGTCTCGACGCTGGTCAGCGCCGGCCTCTACCAGCAGAACTTCACCCCGAGCTCGGGCACCCTGTTCGACGCGCTCACCCTGCAGCTTGCCCGCCCCCAGTACGACGGCAGCACGTTCGACGTGGATACCTTCATCGGCTGCGTCGTGAAGTCCCTTGAGTTCAAGATGGACAACAAGGGCGTGCTCACGATGTCGGTGGAGTGGGACGCGCAGACGATGTCGACGATCGTTGCGAAGGGCTCCCCGTCGATCACCTACCCGAACCGGTTCACCTTCGCCGGCTTCTCGATGTCGACCGGCACCCTGACCGAGCCGACGACGATCGTGGTGGGTTCTGCGATCACCCCCCTCGACGGCATCAAGTCGTTCTCGCTGAAGATCGAGAACGAGATCGACGCCGAGGACTTCCGGGCGAACGGCGTCGGCCTCAAGGCCCAGCCGACGGTCTCGCGGCAGACGATCACCGGCTCGCTGGAGGGCGACTACATCGCGCAGATCGCAGCCTTCCGCACGCAGTGGCGGGCGAATGGTTCGATCCCGCTGGTTGCGAACTTCGCGGCCGGCACGGACCTGATCCAGTTCGTGATGCCGTCGTGCCGGATCTCTGACCCGGTGGTGCCGAACGCGGACGGCAAGCAGCCCAACGCGACGATCTCGTTCGAGGCGCGCAAGGCCGCAACGCCAGCCCAAGCGCTGTGGATCACCTGCCGCACGGCCGACTTGACCCTCTGAGCCGTGGCCAAGCTGGACATCCGGACCGAGGAGTACAAGAAGGAAGCCGCGAAGCTCCTCGGTCCGGAGAACAAGAAGATCGTGCTCGAGATGCGGAAGGAACTCCGCGTCGTGAGCAAGCCGGTCGGCGACCGGATCCTTGCCGCGATCGGTGATGCGATGCCCAAGGCTGGCGGGCTGGCTGCGAAGGTCCGCGATCAGGGCCGGGTGTCGCTGCTGGTCGACCTCCGCAAGGGCGTCCGGATCCAGCTCGCGAACAAGCTAGGCATGTTCATGGGCCAGTTCGAGGCGGGCTCAGTTCGCCACCCCGACTGGGGCCGTTGGCACAGGGGCACGCGTCCGCAACCGGTGCCCGCTGGTAAGGGTGCCGCGCAGTTCACCAAGGAAGCCGAGCAGCTCCAGCGTGAAGTCGCTGAGGTTGTCGTCCGCACCGCCCGTCGAGTGGTCTAGGAGCCTGCATGATCCGCATCATCACCACCCGCAATGAGCAGGGCTGGCCGACCGAGTTCGAGGAGTTCGAGGAGGTTCAGGCCGACACGGTCCCGATGCTGCTCGCGCTGCGGTTCGACAAAGAGCTGGCTGCGATGGCCAAGGAGGGGCTGTTCCCCGGCGTGAACCGCTGGTCGGAGGCGGCATGGAAGGTCCAGAAGTTCCAGGTCGACTCGGTGAACAAGCTCGCCGACATGGGGCGCGAGGCGGCAGAGTCCGACAGCGGGCCGTCCGCTGACGAGCTCGCTGAGGTCGAGGATCCGCAGGAGTCTGAGGACTTCGTCGAGTGGGTCGTCTCCCACCCGTACTACACGCTCACCAAGCAAGTCGGGATCTGGGCTGCGGTCAACATGTCCGGCAAGCGGCAGATGACGCTCCGCGAGGTCTACGAGCTGGCCGAGCGCGACGTCGACTCGACTGGTTTCGATGAGCCGTTCATTGACGAGGACGAGATCGACGACGGCGAGGACGAGGCGGGAAAAGCCTAGGCGGGTTCGTTCCGGGCCGGGAGTACTCGACCGCTGCGACGCGGCCGGCCCCGGCAAGGTTCGAGCCCGTGCTGGTCCTGCTCTATCGGTGGCAGATGGCGCTCTGCGACTACTTCAGGTGGACCCCGGCCGACGTTGAGGCGCTCACCTGGTGGCAGTTCGAGACCGCCGTGGAGTTCGTCGAGGATGCAAGGAAGGCGGCGTCCCGTGTCTGACATCACCAAGTCGATCAAGTTCGTTCTCCTTGGCGAGGACCGCGGGGCGGTCGGCGCGCTGAAGAAGGTCGGCACTGGGTTCAGGCAGTCGGCGAAGGACGCGCACGGCTTCGCAGGCAAGGCCAAGTTCGCCGCCGGTGCAATCGGTGGACTGGCCATCGGTGCCGCTGTGGCTGGCGCAGCGATCGCGGTGAAGTTCGGCAAGGACTCGATCGACACGTTCAAGCGGGTCGGCGGGGAAACCCGTACCCTCGCCCGCATCACCGGCATGAGCGCCGAGCAGGCCTCACGTATGGGCTTCGCGATGAAGGAATCCGGCGTCGATGCCAAGACCGGCGCGAAGTCGTTCACGATCCTGTCCAAGAACCTTGCCAGCTCGGCCGACGGTGGCAAGAAGGCCGCGGCGATGGCCAAGCTGCTCGGTATCAACTTCACCGATGCCCACGGCAAGGTGAAGCCGATGGCCGACCTCATGCCGCAGCTCGCCGACAAGTTCTCGAAGATGCCCGACGGCGCGGAGAAGTCGGCGCTGGCCATGAAGCTGTTCGGCAAGTCCGGTGTCGCGATGCTGCCGTTCCTGAATCGCGGCGCCAAAGGCCTGAAGGAGCTTGCCA
>Ga0302299_10002754_pt1 | contig 10696 bp, 5 predicted proteins | sample III_Fen_N3_4_FD_198795 | JGI IMG/M metagenome (GOLD analysis project Ga0302299, IMG submission 198795) | Peat permafrost microbial communities from Stordalen Mire near Abisko, Sweden - III_Fen_N3_4 | ecosystem: Environmental > Terrestrial > Soil > Wetlands > Permafrost | place: Sweden: Abisko...
GCGGGCCGTGAGCTACGGCACCGCGGCTGCCCAGGTGCGGCGCCTCAGCGAGATGCTCGTGACGTCGGGCGTCGGCCCCGGCGACCTGGTGGAGGTCTCCCGGGCCCCCGGCGTCCAGGGTGTCGTCGACCTGCTGGCCCTCTGGCGTCTCGGCGCGGTCCCCGACTTCCGCCCGCCGCGCTCCGCCGCCGTCGGTGTCGAGCCGCCGCCCCCCGGGGGCGGCATCCGGCTGACCGCCGCCGCGCCCGCGGGCGACATCCGCGGGGGGGCCGGGGTCGTCGTCGGCACCCGGGCCCTCGCCGGTCAGGTGCGCTGGGCGACGCGCCGGTGGGGGATCCGCCCCGACGACCGGGTGCTGTGCGCCGCCCGCACGCCCGCCCAGTTCTGCTTCGACGCCTTCCTCGCCCTGACGGCCGGCGCCTGCGTGGTGAGCGCCGATCCCGACGCGGACCCCGACGCCGTCGCCGCCCTGCTCGCCGCCGAGCGGGTGACCGTGGCCCCGCTGGGTGCCGACCTCGCGGCGCGGCTCGTGCCCGGCACCCGCTGGACCCGCGGCGCCGCCGTCCGGCTCGTCGTGTGCCACGACGCGCCGGAACCGCCGACCGACCCGACCGACCTGGCCGACCCGGCGGGCGGTGTGCAGGTGTGGTCGACGTACGGGCTGTCGGCCGTCGGCAGCGTGCTGGCCGCCGGACGGCGCCGCGCCGCCGCCGCGGGAGACCCCGCGGGCGTGCTGGCCGGCCGGCCCGTCGACCAGGTGCGCCTCAGCGTCCTCGACCCGGCGGGCGAGCCCGCGCCGGCGGGCGCCGCGGGCGAGCTGCACGTCGGCGGCGTCGGCGCTCCCCTCACGCTGGGCACGGACGCCCGCACGACCGCCGACCACCTCGTGCCGGACCCGTTCGGGCCGTCCGGCGCGCGGATGCTGCGCACCGGCCGGGCCGCCCGCTGGACGGCGGCGGGCGACCTGCAGCTCGTGGACGCGACCGGGGACCTCGACGCCGCCCTCGCCGCCTGCGCCCCGCCGGACCGCCCGCTCACCGCGGCCGAGTCCACCGTCGCCGACGTCTGGGCGCAGGTGCTCGGCGTGCGGCCCACCGGCCCGCACGACGACTTCTACGCCCTCGGCGGCTACTCCCTGCTGGTGCTGCAGCTGGCCCACCGGCTGCGCCGCGCCGGCGGCACCCCCATCCCGATCGGGGACCTCTTCCGCGCCGCGACCGTCGCCGAGCAGGCCGCGCTGCTGCCCGACCAGGGGGGCGCCACCGCACCGGGCGAGGTCGTCGCCGACGCCCGGCTCGCGCCCGACGTCCGGATCGGCGCGGACCTGGGGTCCGGCGTCGACGTCCGAGCCGGCGGGTCCGGCCGCCCCCGCCGGGTGCTGCTCACCGGGGCGAGCGGGTTCCTCGGCGCGTTCCTGCTGGCCCGGCTGCTGGAGGTCGAGGAGGACCTGCGGGTCGTGTGTCTCGTTCGCGCCGGCAGCGCGGCCGAGGGCCTCCGGCGGCTGGAGCGCAACCTGCGCGCCTACCTGCTGCCGACGGCGGCGCTCGACCGGGTCGAGGTGCTCCCGGGAGACCTGGAGCTGCCCCGGTTCGGCCTCGGCCCGGCCGCCTTCGCCGAGCTGGGGACCCGGCTCGACCTCGTCGTCCACAACGGGGCCCGGGTCAACCTCGCCGACCCCTACGCCCGGGTGCGGGGCGCGAACGTGCACGGCACCCACGAGGTGATCCGGCTCGCCGCACCCCGCGCCGTCCCCGTGCACCTGGTGTCGACCGCGAGCGTCCCGCCGGGCGAGGCGGACGTGCCGGCGGCCGAGGGGAGCGGGTACGTGCGGTCCAAGTGGGTCGCCGAGCAACTGGTGCGCCGCGCGCACGAGGCAGGCCTGCCGACGGCGATCTACCGGCCGTCGCGGGTCACCGGCGACACGGCGACCGGTGCGGGACACGGTGAGGACGCCTTCTGGACCGTTGTCAAGGCCTGCCTGGAGCTGGGGCTGGTCCCGCAGGGCGACCCCTGGGACGGCCTGCAGGCCGACCTCGTTCCCGCCGACTACGTGGCCGCGGCCGTCGTCCACCTCGCCCTGAACGTCCCGGCGGACGGCAGCGTCTACACCCTCGCCAACCCCACGCCGGTGCCGGTGCGCGACGTCCTGGACCGGGCGCGGGCCGCCGGGTACCCGCTGAGCGACGTGTCCGGCGCGCAGTGGCAGGCCCGCCTCGCCGCCGCCGCCGCCGGCGCGTTCGCGGGCAGCGCCGTGCCGGCCGCGGCCGTCCTGGCGGTGATGGCCGACCCCGAGCAGCTCTCGTCCCCCCAGCCCCTCGACCTCGGCCACGCCCAGCGGGCCCTCGCCGGCGCGGGCATCGCCTGCCCGCCGGTCGGCGCCGACCTCCTGGACGGCTACCTGCGCTTCTTCGCCTCCTCCGGGCAGTGGCCCGCCCCCGCCCCCGGGCAGGGGTCCCCGCTCCACGGAGAGGTCGCCGTCCCTCTCGACGGGAGTCCCCGATGAGCTCACCCGCGTCGTCCGCGCCCCTCGCGCCCGCACCGACCGCGCCCGCCGCGGCGGCCGGCGTCACCCTGCCCACCGCGTGGCGGGGCGGGGCCACGGACGGCGTGCCCGCCCGCGTCCGGATCGACGCGGCCGGGCTGGTGCCCGGGCTGGACCGGCTGGCCGCCGCGGCCGGCACCGGTCGCGCGACGGTGTTCCTGGCCGCCCACCTCGCCGTCCTCGGCATGCTCGGGCCCGACCCGGCCGCCGTCACCGCGGTCCGGCAGCCGGACGGTGCCCGCGCCGTCCCGGTGCCGCGCCGCCGCGGCACCTGGCAGGACCTGGTCGCCGCCGTCGACCTCGCCCTGCGCGCCGGGCCGTCTTCCGCGCCGGGCGGCGGCGTCCGCTACGACGACGGGCTCGACGCCGGGTCGGCCGGCGGCCCGGGCGTGCCCCTCGTCGTGGTGCGCCACGGCGACCGCCTCGACCTGGTCGCGGCCGGGCGGGACGTCGCCCGCCCGCACCTGGACCGGCTGGCCGGCCTGTACCGGGCCGTCCTGGAGGCCGTGGCCGCCGGGCCGCAGGGCGACGCCCGGCCGGCGCTGCTGCCCCCGGGCGAGCGCGACCTCGTGCTGGGACCGTGGGCGCGCGGCCCGGTCGTGCCGCAGGGCGAGGCCACCGTGCTCGACGTGGTGCGGGCCCGTGCCGCCGCGGCGCCGGACGGCGTCGCCGTGCGCACCGCGGGCGGCGACCTCACCCACCGCGAGCTCGACGAGCGGTCCGACCGGATGGCCCACCACCTGATCGACCTCGGCGTGACGCCCGAGACGCTCGTCGGGGTGTGCCTGCGCCGCGGGCCCGACCTGGTGCCCGCGCTCCTCGGGGTGTGGAAGGCCGGGGCCGCCTACCTGCCGCTCGACCCGAACCAGCCGGCGGCCCGCACCGGGCGGATCCTCGCCGCGGCGGCCCCGCCCGTCGTCGTCACGGCGGGGGAGCACGTGCCGCTGCTCTCGGCCGCGCACGGCGGCGACCTGGTGCTCGTCGACGGCGACCGGGAGTGGATCGCCGAGCGTCCCGCCGTCCCGACGGGCGTCGCGGTGCGCCCGGGGAACCTCGCGTACGTCATGCACACGTCGGGGTCGACCGGCGCGCCGAAGGGCGTGCTCGTGCAGCACGGCGGGTTGCTCAACTACCTGCGCTGGACGGTCGGCGCGTACGCCGCGCGGGGCACGGGCGGCGCGCCGGTGTTCTCGTCGATCGCCTTCGACCTCGGCATCCCCGACCTGTTCACCCCCCTGCTCACCGGCGAGGCCGCGCACCTGCTGCCCGACCCGTTCGAGGTCGCCGACCTGGGCCGGCTCCTCGTCGAGGGCGGTCCCTACGCGTTCGTCAAGCTGACGCCGGGCCACCTGGACCTGCTGACCCACCAGCTCACGGCGCCGCAGGTCCGCGACCTCGCCGGGCTGGTCATCGCGGCCGGGGACGCGTTCCCGCGGGCGCTGGTGGCCCGTTGGCTGGAGCTCGCCGGCCCGGGCGGGACCGGCCTGGCCACCGAGTACGGGCCCACCGAGATCACCGTCGGCAACTCGGGCGAGCCGGTGTTCGCACCCCCCGCGACGGACCTCGTGCCGCTCGGCGTCCCGATCCCCAACACCACGATGTACGTGCTGGGCCCCGACCTCGAACCGGTGCCGGTGGGTGTCGTCGGCGAGGTGCACATCGGCGGGGCCGGCGTCGCCCGCGGCTACCTGGGCCGCCCGGACCTGACGGCGGACCGGTTCCTGCCCGACCCCTACGGGCCGCCCGGCTCGCGCTTCTACCGCACCGGCGACCTGGCCCGCCGCCTGCCCGACGGGACGTGCGAGTTCGTCGGCCGGGTCGACGACCAGGTGAAGATCCGCGGCTTCCGGATCGAGCCCGGCGAGGTGCAGGCCGTCCTCATCGGGCATCCCGCCGTCCGTGACGCCGTCGTCCTGACCCACCCCGGGCCGGGCGGGGCCGCGGAGCTGGTCGCGTTCGTGGTCCCGGCGGGCCCCCGCGCACACGCCCGCAGGGACCACGGCGAGGGTGCGCCGGACGGCGTCGATCCCGGCGTGCTGCGCGGGCACCTGGCCCGCAACCTGCCCGAGTACATGGTGCCCCGCACGGTCCGGTCGATCGACGCGATCCCGCTGACCGGCAACGGCAAGGTCGACCACCGGGCGCTGCGGGGCCTGCTGTGACGCGGACCGTCGCGGAGGAGCCGGCCGCTCACCTGCTGCCGCTCTCGCACGCCCAGCAGGCCCTGTGGATGCTGCACCAGGTCGACCCGGTCCGCGCCGCGGCCTACCACACGGGGGCCGCGCTCCTCGTGCACGCGCCGCTCGACGCCGCCGCCCTGCACCGCGCCGTCGAGGCCCTCGCCGCCCGCCACGACGCCCTCCGCTCGACGTTCCACGCCGACGGCGCGACCCTGGGCCGCGCCGTCCACGTGCGGTCCGTGGCCGCGGTGGAGGTCCGGCCGCCCGCGGCCCGGGCCGGGGAGCGGCTGCGTGAGGCGGCCCGCCGCGCGCTGGACCGGCCCTTCGCCCTGGACGGCGGCAGCTTCCGGTTCGTGGCGTTCGACGGCGTGGCGCGCGACGGAGGGGCGCCCGGGTTCGTGCTGCTCATGGCCGCGCACCACATCGCCACCGACGCGCTCTCGAACTGGGTGCTGCTGCGCGACCTGCTGGACCTGTACGCCGCCGCCGCGCGCGGCGAGGCCCTGCCGGACCCCGCGCCCGGGGGACCCTCGTACCAGGACTTCGTCGCCGCCGAGGAGGCCCTGCTCGCGTCCCCGCGCCGCGCCGCGCTGGAGGAGCACTGGCTGGCGGTGTGCCGCGGGGCGCAGCCGGCCGTGCTGCCGTCCGACCGGCCGCGGCCCACCGGCCCCGGGACCGGCCCCGGGACCGGCCCCGGCGCCACGCACCGGATCCGCCTGGACGCCGAGGAGGTCGCCGCCGTCCGCACGGCCGCCGCGGGCTGCGAGGTGACGCCGTTCTCCTGGCTGCTCGGCGGTTTCCAGGCGCTGGTGGCCCGCTCCGGGCAGCCCGGCCCGTTCCTGCTCGGCTGCCCGTCCTCGGCCCGCACCGGCCGCGCCCAGCGCGAGGTCGTCGGGAACTTCGTCAACACCCTGCTGTTCCGCGCCGACCTCGACGCCGACCCGGTCACGGGCACGACCGCCCGCGCGCTGGCCCGCGCCGCGCAGCGCCAGGTGGGGGAGGGCATGCGGGCCGTCGGGTACCCGTTCTCGCTGCTGGCCCGCCTCGTCAACCCGCCCCGGCGCGGTTCCGCCGTGCCGCTGTGCCGGATCACGTTCAACCTCATCGGGGCCGCCGTGCCCGACCCGCTGCTGCGCGCCCTGCTCGACCCCGCCGACGTCGATCCCGAGGACCTCGAGGACGGCGCGACCGGGTGCGAGGGGGTGGAGCGGTCCGGCGTCCGGGTGACCCCGGTGGCGCTGGCGCAGTCGGAGGGCCAGCTCGACCTCGCCGTCCACCTCCAGGTGACCCGCGACGCGATCACCGTGGAGTTCCGCTACGACACCGCGCTGCTCACGGCCGCCGCCGTCGGGCGCCTGGCCACCCGCTACCGGCAGCTGCTCGCCGCGGCCGCCGCCGACCCCGACCGCCCGGTCGCCGCGCTCGCCCTGCCGGGCGATCCGCCGGGCGATCCCGTTCCCATTCCCGTGGCCGCCGGTTCCGGGATCTCGGGGATCTCGGGGATCACGCTCGCCCGCCACCCGCCCGCCCACCCGTCCGCTCGGGAGATCCCATGATCGCGACCGCTGTGTCCCTGCGACCACCGGCCCGCCGCGGCGAGCAGCTGCGGCTCGACCTGTCCGCCGCCGAGCGCGCCGAGGTGGGCGCCCTGGTGCGCCGGCTCGTGCGCGTGCCGCCCGGCCTCGTCGACGACCCCGCCTGGCTCGCCGTCGCGCGCCGGCTCAGCTGCCGCCTGCCCGTGCGGATGCGCGAGGCGCTGCGGGCGTTCCGGCACGACCCGGGCCGCGACGGCGTCCTGCTGGTGCGCGGGCTGCCCGTCGACCCGGCGACCGTCCCGCCGACCCCCGCCGTCCACGGCTCGGTGCAGCGAGAGACGAGCGGGCCCGCCGCCGTCGTCGCGCTCGCCGGGCTCGGGCTCGGGGAGATCATCTCGTTCCGCGACGAGAAGGCCGGCGCCCTGGTGCAGGACGTCCTGCCGGTGCCCGGGTTCGAGCCCTCGCAGAGCAACGCCGGGTCGGTGCCGCTGCAGCTGCACGTGGAGAACGCCTTCCACGACCACCGGCCCGACTACGTGGGCCTGCTGTGCCTGCGCGCCGACCACGAGGGGCGGGCCGGCACGCTGGTCGCCTCGGTGCGCCGGGCGCTGCCGCACCTGTCGGACGCCGACCGGCACGTCCTGTCGCAGGAGCGGTTCGTCACGGCGGCGCCCCCGTCGTTCGGGGGCGCGGCCCTGACGCCGCCGCACCCGGTGCTCGGCGGGACGCCCGACGACCCGGACGTGCGGTTCGACGTCCAGGCCACCCGGGCCCTCGACCGGGAGGCGGGGGAGGTGCTGGAGCGCCTCGCCGAGGTGATGCAGGAGTGCGCGGTCGACCTGGTGCTGCATCCGGGCGACCTCGCCGTCCTGGACAACCGGCTCGTCATGCACGGTCGGTCCGGGTTCACCCCGCGCTACGACGGCCAGGACCGCTGGCTGCACCGGGTCTACGTCAGCCTCGACAACCGGCGCAACCGCCCGGCCCGCCCCGGCAACGGGTCGGTGCTGCGGTGACCGCGCGGCAGGGCGGCGACGAGGTGCTCTTCGTGCCCGTCCGCAACGCGGAGGGTCAGTACTCGGTGTGGTGGGTCGACCGTCCCGTCCCCGAAGGGTGGGTCGCCGTCGGCGCGGCCGGCACCCGCACCGACTGCCTGGACCGCATCGCCGAGCGGTGGACCGACCTGCGCCCGGCGAGCACCCGGTGACCGCCGACGTCCTCGCGACCGGCGCCGTCGACGAGGACGGCGGGCACGACGCCACCGTCGTCGACGCCGTCCGCCGCCACGCCGCCGAGTTCCCGCACCGGACGGCCCTGCGGTGGGTCGCCTTCCCCGGCGGGGATCCCGTGGTCACCGAGGTGGACTACGCGGGCCTCGACCGGGCCGCGCGCCGCCTGGGGGCCTGGTTGCAGGCCCGCTGCGCACCCGGTGACCGGGTACTGCTCGCCCACGGCGAGGGCCTGGACGCCGCCGTCGCCTACCTCGGATGCCTCTACGCCGGGGTCGCGCCGCTGCACCCGGCGCTGCCGCGCCGGTCCCGGGTGCCGCAGTCCGCGGGGCTCGTGGCGGCCCTGCGCGACGCGGACGTCGCGCTCGTCCTCACCGACGGCGCCCGGCGGCAGCGGGCCGTCGAGGTGCTCGCCGAGGGCGGCCTGGGTCACCTGCCGTGCGTCGTCACCGACGGCGTCGTCGTGGACGGGATGCCCGCCGACGGTCCGGCGCTCGCCGACCACCGCGCCTGGACCCCGCCCCCGCTGCGACCGGACTCGCCGGCGTTCCTGCAGTACACGTCCGGGTCGACTGACGACCCCAAGGGCGTCACGGTGACCCACGGCGGCCTGGCTCACAACGCCCGCTCGATCATCGGCCTGGCCCGCGGGCACCGGGGCGAGACGTTCTGCGGCTGGCTGCCCCTGCACCACGACATGGGCCTGGTGGGCCAGCTCCTCACCCCGCTGTACGGGGGCGGGACCACGGTCATGATGGCGCCGACCGACTTCGTGCGGCATCCCGTGCGCTGGCTGGAGCTGATCGGCCGCTACGGCGCCGGGTACACCGCTGCCCCGAACTTCGCGCTCGACCTGTGCTGCCTGCGGGTGGACGCTGGTCGTGCCGCGACCCTGGACCTGTCCAGCCTGCTGGTGCTGCTCGCGGGCGCCGAGCCGCTCGACGCGGCCACCCTCGCCCGGTTCACCGAGCGGTTCGCGCCCGCGGGCCTGCGCCCCGACGCCGTCAAGCCCGCCTACGGGCTCGCCGAGTCCACCCTGATGGTCACCGCGACGCCCCGGGCCCGGGCCTACCGGACGGCGACGGTCGACGCGCGCGGCCTGCAGCGGCACCGGTTCGAGCCGCTCGCGGACGCGGACCCCCGGGCCGACGCCGACGCCGACGCCCGGGCCGACGCCGGTCCCCGGGCCGACGCCGACGCCGTGCCGGTCACGCTCGTCAGCTGCGGTCCCGCGCAGGGCATGCGCGTCGCCGTCGTCGACCCGCAGACCCGCCGGCTGCTGCCCGAGGGGCAGGTCGGCGAGGTGTGGGTGGCCGGCCCGAGCCTGGCCGCCGGGTACTGGCGGCGGCCGGACGTCACGCGCGAGACGTTCCGCGCCGTCACCGCCGACGGCGACGGGCCCTGGCTGCGCACCGGCGACCTGGGTGCGCTCCACGACGCCGAGCTGTACGTCACCGGGCGGCTCAAGGAGGTGCTCGTCGTCCACGGCCGAACCCTCTACCCCTACGACGCCGAGCGGTCCCTCGCCGCGCTGCACCCCTCGTTCGACGGTCTCGGCTCGGCGGTGTTCTCCGTGCCGGGGCGCGGCGAGGAGGTCGTCGCCGTCCAGGAGCTGCGGCCCGCCGCCGTCGACCGGGACGAGCTGCCCGGCCTGGCCCGCGCCGTCGCCGAGGAGTTGGGGCGCGGGCTGGGCCTGGCGGTGAACGTCGTCCTGGTGGCGGCCGGGTCGATCCGGCGCACGACGAGCGGCAAGGTGCAGCGCCTGGCCATGCGCGAGGACTTCGTCGCCGGGCGGCTGCGGCCGGTGGGGGAGCACCTGAGCGCCGCCGTCCGCGAGCGCCACCGCCGGGATCCTGGTGGCCCCGGCGGCGCCGACGGGACGGAGGACCCGGCATGAGGGCGGCCCCCGGGCAGGCTCTCGCCGCCCACCCGCTGCTCGCGGCGGCGCTCGACCTGGAACGCGACCTCGGCGACCCGCGCGACCCCGGCCGGGTGTTCTCCTACCAGCGGTCCGCGCAGGCCGACGAGCGCGAGCAGTTCCCCGTCGACGTGTGTCGCGAGCTGGACCTGCTCGGCGTCCCCCGCCGGTACGTGCCGCAGGAGGCGGGCGGCGACCTCGACCGCTACGACGAGGCCCTGCAGCTGCTGCGCGTCATCGCCCGCCGCGACCTCACCGCGGCGATCGGGCACGGCAAGACGTTCCTGGGTGCCGCCTGCGTGTGGGTCGCGGGGACGCCGGAGCAGCGCCGCAGCCTCGGCGCGGACGTCGCCGGGGGCGCCGTCGTGTCCTGGGGCCTCACCGAGCGCGACCACGGCAGCGACCTGCTGGCCGGGGACGTCGTCGCCCGCCCCGTCGCGGGCGGGACGGGCGGCTACCGGGTCGACGGCGAGAAGTGGCTCATCAACAACGCGACGCGCGGCCACCTGGTGTGCGTGCTCGCGCGTACCGGCGACCGGCCGGGGCCGCGCAGCCTGGACGTGCTGCTGGTCGACAAGCGGCGCCTGCCCCCGGGCAGCTACCTGACGCTGCCCGTGGAGCGGCTGCACGGCATCCGCGGCGCCGACATCAGCGGGATCCGCTTCACCGGGGCGACCGTCGGGCCCGAGGCGCTGATCGGCGCGCCCGGGACGGGCCTGGAGGTCGTGCTCAAGACCCTGCAGCTCACCCGGGTGCTGTGCGCCGGCCTCTCGCTCGGCGCGGCCGACCACGGGGTGGGCCTGGCGCTGGAGCACGCCCGCTCCCTGCACCGGTTCGGTGGCCGCCTGGCCGACCTGCCGCAGACCCGCCGCCTGCTCGCGCAGGCGTGCGCGGACCTGCTGCTCGCCGAGGCCGTCACGCTGGTCGCCGGGCGCGCCGTCCACGCCCTGCCGGGGGAAATGGCTGCCGTGTCGGCGGCGGTGAAATACCTGCTCCCGACGCTCGTCCAGCGGACCCTCACCGACCTCGGGGAGGTCGTCGGGGCCCGCTCGCTGCTCGCCGACGGCACCTACGCCGACGGCCGGTTCCAGAAGCTGCTGCGCGACCACCGGCTCGTGGGGATCTTCGACGGCAGCACGGTGGTCAACCTGCACGCGCTGATCACCCAGTTCTCGTTCCTCGGCCCCGCCCGCACCCGGTGCGACGCGCCGGGCCTGGCCGCCACCGTCGACCTGGACGCGCCGTTGCCGTCCTTCGACCCCGCCCGGCTGGCCCTGCTGCCCCGGCACGGG
>Ga0302299_10002755_pt1 | contig 10690 bp, 13 predicted proteins | sample III_Fen_N3_4_FD_198795 | JGI IMG/M metagenome (GOLD analysis project Ga0302299, IMG submission 198795) | Peat permafrost microbial communities from Stordalen Mire near Abisko, Sweden - III_Fen_N3_4 | ecosystem: Environmental > Terrestrial > Soil > Wetlands > Permafrost | place: Sweden: Abisko...
ATCTGCGGATGACCGCGCCTGTCAACAGGCAGTCGGCCCCGAAGGCCACCGGCGCCGTGCTCACAGGTGGGACGCGGCAAACTGACTGCCTGTTGGTGGGTCCGCTCCGCTCCCGGTCATACGTCCGCACATCGGCGTGTGAGTGAAGAACGGCGCACCAGCTGTGGCCTCAGTGACGTCCTCGCCGAGCGCGCCCAGGTTTGCCCCCGATGGCCGTCCCAGAATCCGGCGCTGAGGGCGTCTCAAAATCGGCCGCCCAAGCCAGCACCTGTCTCAAGGTCGTTCCCCGCTGACAGTCACGCCAGGAGCGTGGCGCCCATGGTCTCAGCCAGCCACGTCGTGAACTCGTCCTCGTCCCAGCCGGCTCTGGTGACCAGGGCGAGGTAGAGATCGGGGTTGTTCAGCGTCCACAAGACGTCTACGGCTCGCTCGCGGCTGTGCCGGAGCCGGACCGCGTCTGCGAGCGGGGGGTGGCCCACGACCATCGCGGCCCCGGCCCGTCGCCCCACAAGCCACTTCTCCCAGAGGGCGTCGACCTCCGGGGAGGAGTCAGCAGCGCGGTGCAGCGCTTCGACGACGTCGGCGGCCCGACGGCTGATCAGCGTGCAGACCTGCGCGTAGGCCTCGAGGGTCTGCTCGGGGGTGGTCGACATCCAGACCGGTTGGAACCAGGGACGGTCGCGCACCGCGACCGGTTCGTCGTCACCGGCGAGCGACTCGTCCAGGACCCGGGAGAGCAGGGCCGCCTTGGTCCCGAAGGCGCTGACCACGGTCGGTCGGGACACGCCGGCCAGCTCGGCGACGGCATCCCACGACGTGCCGGCGTAACCGTCGCGCACGAACAGTGTCCGTGCTGCCGAGACGATCGCTGCGCGGGTCCGTGCGGCGCCATCCTCGCGCACGCGGGATCGGTAGGGACGGCGTCTGGACGGCTCCGGCATTCCGCAATACTATCCAGATATTCATCATCCTTTTATGATGGCTAATGTGGAGGAGCCGCCGTGGAAGCCGCCGACCCGTACGTTCTGGCCACCGACGAAGGGCCGGCCCTGTGGTTCCTGGGCAACCTGGTCACCCTCAAGACAACCGGTACTCAGACCTCCGGCCAGCTCTGCGTGGCGGAGTTCGTCAACCCGCCGGGATTCGCCCCGCCGGTGCACCGCCACCTGGTCGAGGACGAGATGTTCTACCTGATGGAGGGCTCGGCCGACTTCCGCTGCGGGGAGGCTCGCCTCAGCGCCGGGCCGGGGGACTTCGTGTTCCTTCCCAAGGGCGTTGCGCACACGTTCACCGTCGGGGCCGACCATCCACTGCGGTGCCTACAGATCACGACACCTGCAGGGTTCGAGCACTTCGCCGCCGCCGTCGGTGAGCCCGCGACTCAACGGCAGCTGCCCGACCCGGGGCCGTTGGACCCGGCCGCTCTGGGCCACGCTGCGGCACTGCACCACATCGAGATCATCGGCCCCCCGCCCACCGCCGGCTGAGGCAGACCGGATGGCGGTTCCGCCAATTCCGTTCTGCCGGTGCGACGTCCAGTCCTCCAATCGTCCAGTCCTCCAGGCGCCGGCAGGGCTGTTGCCGGAGGTGGGAACTCGTCAGTCGCTCACCCGGTCCAGCCGGTCGTGAACGAACGCGGCCAGCGCCTCACGGGAGGGTTGTCCCCAGCCGATGCAGAAGGGGTGGCCCGCCGGATCTGCGTAGACCTGGTGACCTTCCTCGCTTCCCAGGTCGTGCGACTGGAGCAGGCGCGCACCCAGCGCGATCGCTTGTTCGTGCGCCTGCGTGCAGTCCTCGGCGTGGAGGTCGAGGTGCACCTGCTGAGGGGCGCCGTCGGGCCAGTCCGGCGGAACGTGGTTCGGCGCGAGCTGGACGCCGATCCTCCAGTCCCCGGCCGCGTCGATGACGCTGTGAAAGGTCTCGTCCTCGAAGACGTGCCCATCGAGCAGGCCGGCCCAGAACGCACTCTCAGCGTGCAGGTCGGCGGCATCGAACACGACCACGGCTCGTATCGCCTTCATGACGCCCGATCCTACGAGCGCAGCCTGCAGGGGCCTCTGCGAGATCGGCTCCGGTCTGGGCGCGGTGGCCCCGGCGATCTAGGGTGGCCGGGTGCTCACCAACCGGTCTGCGCCCCACGCGCGCGTGACCCCCGTCCTGACCGTGGCCGACGTGCGGGCGGCGGTCGCGTGGTACACCGAGGTCTTCGGGTTCGTCGAACACGTCCGCATCGGCGACTCACATCGATCACAGCTCGGCCTGCCGGACGGTGACGCCGCCGAGCTGGTGGTCGCCGAGGTTCGCCCCGGGCGGCGAACGCCACAGCACGACCGCTCACACCAGGTGATGCTCAAGGTCGAGGATGTCGCCCGCCTGGTCGAGGACGCGGTGGCGCGGGGGGCAGTGCTGGTCGACCCCCAGCACGACTGGGAGTACGGCGAGCGGCAGGCCACGATCGATGACCCGTTCGGACACCAGTGGGTGCTCAACCAGACGCTGACCGACGTTGCGCCCGAGGAGTGGGGCGGGCAGACGGTGACGCCGCGCCCGGCATCCGGGTAGCCCACCCACCCTTGCGGCCAACGGAAGACACGAGTGCAGGATTACCCGGCGCGCGGGCGGTAGCGGCATCAGGAAGTTCGGTCGGTCAGCCGGTGCATGCCTCGGGCTCTGCACCAGTGAGCAAATGAGTGACCACTTCGGCCGCGGTGTACCCGCTGGTGCCGGCGCGTCGCCTACGGAGCATGGTCACGACCGGGGCGAGGTCCCCACCGGCGGTGACCAGGGCCGGCTCGACGGCGCCCCTGGGCCGGCGCTGCGGCATGCCCGCGCCGGCAAGGAGCGCGTTGCACAGGCAGACCCGGCCCTCGCGGTTCGCCTCGCGGCCACCCTTGCGCAGGTAGGCCTTCTGGGGCTCGGCCGGGCAGCGGAAGTCGACCGCACCATCCGGGCGCCGGTACGCCGACCTGAGAACGCCGAGGTCGCACACGGGCTGTCGTGCGGCCGCGACCTCCGGGTCGGTCAGTGTCCTGGGCAGCTCGGCCACCCGGAAGGGGAAGCCGGTGGGTGAGACCCGCCAGTCGGCCCGCACGAGGAGCTCGCCGCTGAGCGCACCCTCGCGGACATGCGCCTTGACGTCATCGGGGAAGCCGGACTCGTCGCTGTACGCGAACACGGTTCCGGCCTGGATGCCGGTCGCACCCGAGGCGAGCGCGGTGCGGAGTCCGTCGGGCGTGCCCTGGCCGCCCGCGACCCACACCGGCAGCCCGAGGGCGACGACCGCCGCGATGTCCACCTCGTCGCGCTCGCCGTAGACCGGTTGGCCCAGGCCGTCGAGGGCGCGCGGCCCGCGAGGTGGGGCATTGTGACCGCCGGCGCTGGCGCCCTCGACCACGAAACCGTCGGGGGATGTGGCCGGGTCGCCGACCAGGCCGCTCGCGAGGTCGTTGGAGGCGATGATCGCCAGCACGAGCGGGACCGGCAGCTCCGCGACACCGGGGACCACCGAACGCGGGCTGAACAGCACCTCGGTCGGCCCGTCGTCGACCCTGTTACCCATGACCTTGATGGCGAGGCGGACGTCCTCCCCGGTGGCCAGCCCGCGCACGAGGGCGGGGATGTCGGCGGGGTTGCCCGCGCCGACGAGGACGACGTCGACCCCGGCGAGCAGGGCACCGAAGCAGGCGGCCGGCAGGGGCAGGTCGATCTTGTGCAAGTAGTTGACGCCCACCAGCCCCTCATGGCCCTCCTTCGCCAGGAAGACCTCGACGAAGTTGGCGGCGACGGTGAGCTGGAGCAGCTTCTCACCGGAGGCCACGGTGTGCCGAGGAACCGGGCGATATGCCACTCCTGGTGCGATCCCGCCCTCGACGAAGTAGGCCGCGAGGATCCACTCAGCGACCCCGGGCACCGGGAAGGCGGCCAGTGCGCGCCGCACGTGCCCACCGGTGTCGCCGTCCTGGAGCCGGCGGGCACAGACGACGTCGAGCGCCGTGCCCGAGACCACCCCGAGCTGGCCGACGGAGGCGACGGCGCGCGCCAGCGGCCACCCGGAGATGGCCACCCCCATCCCACCCTGGATGACGCGGGGCGCCACCCCGTGCCACCTCGCGTCCCGGATCACGCGGGGGACCAGGGTCGGCGCGGTGGTGGTGGTCGGTGCAGTGGCGGTCATGGCGGTCGGCTCTCTCGCACGAAGTGGTCACCTACAACTCTCGGGCGTACGCGCGGGCGGCAATAGGGGCGGTCGACGGCACTTCAGGCGTAAGTTTTGGCACGTGGTGACAAATGAGCGCAGTGGCCGCCCCTGGGCGGCGATCGACCCGTCGATCGCTGCGACCCTTCGGCCCACCCTCCCGGCCCTTGTCGAGGACACCCTCGAGCACATCGACCAGGTGCTCCCGAGCATGGGGAAGGACCTCGCCGGTCCGTACGGGGTCGACCTGCGTCGCGGGATCGTGCGAGCGTTGGAGCGCTTCCTCAACCTCCTCGGGCAGGAGCTCGACGCCCTCGACCCCGCGGTCACCGAGCTCTACGGCTCGTTCGGGGCGCGGGAGGACCACCACGGACGGTCCCTCGAGACGCTGCTGACGGCCTACCGGGTCGGTGCGCGGGGCGCCTGGGTGCACTTCTCCGGGGCCGCGGTCGCGGCGGGGGTTCCCACCGACCAGGTGATCCGGCTCGCGGAGGCGATCTTCGCCTACGTCGACGAGCTGTCGGCGGCCAGCGCCCTCGGGTTCGCCCGGGCGCAGGTGCGTCGCGCGGGGAGCCGCGACCTGGCTCGTCGCCAGCTCGCCCAGGCGATCCTCGACGGGGAGGCGGCGACCTCGGCGCCGCGGGTCAACGACCTCGCGGGTGATGCGGGCTGGCCGCTGCCGGACCGCCTCGCCGTCGCGATCTGGCGACCGAGCGGGGGCGTCGGGGAGCCGGGCGAGCCGGCGCTGCCGCATCCTGACGTCCTGTTCGTCTCCACCGACGACGAGGTGCGCGCGCTGGTACCCGACTTCGTGCTGCGCGACCGGCGTGGACGAGCGCGGTTGGGGCCCAGGGGAGTCACCGTGTCGGTCGGCACCGTGCGCCCGCCCGAAGAGGCGCCGATCTCACTGGCCCACGCCCGCGCCATCGCCACCCTCGTCGACGAGGGGGTGCTGGAGGGGGACGGCCTCGTCGCGGCCGCGGAGCACCTCGCGACGCTGGTCGTCCATGCCGACCGGCGGCTGCTCGCCGACCTGCGCGGCCAGGTGCTCGCGCCGCTCGAGCAGGTGGCCGCCGCCCGGCGCCCGGTCATGGCCGCCACCTTGTCCTCGTGGCTGGCTCACCACGGTGACCGCGTGACGACGTCGAGCGACCTGGGGGTGCACCCCCAGACGGTGAGCTATCGGATGGCCGAGCTCCGCAGGCTGTTCGGCGAGGGGCTGGAGGACCCGCACGCCCGCTTCGCCCTCCTCCTGGCGCTGCAGGGCTCGGGCGGCTGACCCGAGACCGCCGCGCCGTGACACCTTCGACCTCGCGACTGGGGTCCGCGACCACCGGGTAGGTGCTGGCCATGACGATGACGACGACCTCATTCGCGACCCCGCTGGCCACGGCGGCCGGCGAAGTGCTCGGCGTGGTGTTCGGCACCGTCGCGCGACTGCGTGCCGACCGCCCCCTGCATCCACAAGGGGCCACGTATGCCGGGACGGTCACCATGACCGGTCACGGCGCCAGTGGTGTCCCCTGGCTGGACCGGCCCGCACGCCACGAGGTCACCGTGCGGGTGTCGAGGGCCGTGGGGCTGCCCAGGTGGGCGCCGGACGTCTACGGAATCGCGCTGCGCGCCAGCGTGATCGGTGAGCGGCCCGCCGACCTGCTCTCCGCCAGCACGGGTGACACGGTCGGCGGCAGGATGATGTTCCGGCCTCGGCGCGGGGCCGGCACCGGACCGCTGACCACCCTCCTACCCGTGCGCTCGTCGAACGGTCCGCTCGTGCTGCGACTCCTCGCCACCGCGCCCGCGCCCGCGCCCGAGGGGGAGGAGGACCTCACCCCACCGCGGACGATGGCGCTGGCCTACGCCCACGGCACCGGCCCGTGGCGCCAGTGCGGTGCGCTCAGGGTCGGGGCTCGCCTGGGCCAGGTCACGGAGGAGGAACGTCACGACCCGGTGCTCAATCCGCTGCCGGGGACGCAGCAGTACCCCGTGGTGCGGGCGCTGAGGGAGCCGTCCTACCGCGCCGCCCGGGCGGCGCCCGTCGGCGGACCGGCGGCTCGCAGGACGGCGCCGGATGCATCGCGCAGCACTCCCGCATCCGCTCGGTCCCGGCCCTAGCGCCCCGTGGCGTCCCCGCTCGAACGGTCGTAGCCAGCGTTCTCCGGATCCCCCGCCGAGTCGCGGTCCTCGGCCGGGATCTCGTCGGCCCGGCGCTCCGGCGGCACCAGCGAAGGCTCCACGTGATCGCCCATCGCCTGGGCGCGCTCCACGGCATCCAGCAGGTCGTTCTCGATCTGTTCGGCCTGCTCGTGCCACGACTCGGTACGTCGTGCGACAGTGTCGTCGGCCTGCTGTTCCTGCTCGCTGCGCGCCCTGGCAAGGTCGTCGCCGGTCGGTTCCCTGGCGTCCATGTTCCTCCTGTGGTTGCGGCCCCGCTCCCGAGGGCGAGTGCGTGAGTACCCGCTTCATGCCCCGCTCGCCGCACCGAAACACCGCGGTGACGCGCCGTGAGCAGACAACCTCGCCCTGCACACGACCGCCCCCGCGGCCACCCCGACCGGCACGCCGTGCCCTTCCTGACCTCCGACGTCGCCGGCGTCTGACGTGGCGCGCTAGCGAGCACGTCGGTGGCCGCGGTGCGAATCATGGTTCTCCTGGCGGTCCTGCCCATCGGCGCCGGCCGTCGGCCGGCGCAGTGCCCCACATTCGTCCTCCGGGGGAGGCCGGCCCGAACCCAGCGTGTGGCTCGCTTCACTCAGCCAGGGGAGCAGCGCGGCCAGGCCCGGGGCGAGGAACAAGAGCAGCCGGGTTAACGTCGGTCACGTGAGCGGTCAGCGGCAGGTGAGCATCCGCGGAGACGTCGTGCGTCGCCCGGCGGCGCCGTGGACCGAGACCGTGCATTCCTTGCTGAGGCACCTGTGGTCCGCCGGGTTGCCCGTGCCGGAGCCCCTGGGCATCGAGGGGACGGTTGAGCACGTGCGGCTCGTACCCGGCGCTGCCGGCGAGGAGGCGTGGCCCCATCAGGTGACCATCGGGGCTGTTCGGTCGGCGGGTGCGTTGCTGCGCGCGGTCCATGACGCGACGCGGGGCTGGGCTCCACCTGCGGGCGCCCGTTGGGGAGTGCCGTCCGAGGGCGGGCCCATCATCTGCCACGGCGACCCGAAGCCACCGAACTTTTCGTGGCGGACGGGCACCGCTGTCGGGCTCTTCGACTGGGACGCAGCGCGTCCCGCCGGCCCGACCAGTGACCTTGCCTACGCCCTCTACTGGTTCGCCCCCTTTGACGTCGACGACGCCGAGCTGGCGCGCCGTCGTCTCCCGACGAAGGTCGACGCGCCTGCGCGCATCGACGCTTTCCTCGACGGCTATGGCTGGACGGCACCGCTGGATGTGCTCGAGGTCGTCACGCGGCGCCGCCGGCAGTCGGTTGACGAAGTGGTCCGTCTGGGAGCTCAGGGAGTTCAGCCGCAGGCGAAGTGGGTCGGAGCCGGCTGGCCCCAGCGGTGGAGCACCGATCCGCGACTGCCGGGGTAGCGCACTTCTCCAACGACGCCTCGATGGGTGGCAACGGCGGCTTGGTGCAGGTGTTTTGGCAGTGCGGGTTCCCGCCGGGAAGCCTCAGACACCCACCCTCGCCTGGGCTGTGGGCAACGTGGGGATCGGTGGTGCGTCGGTCTGGTCACCAAGCGAGTGCGGGTCAGATCAGGGGGCTGCGTTGTGGGTGTGGACAGCGTCGAGCACCGAGCGGGTGAACCAGAGCTGCCAGGTGCTGGGCGACCATCCGACCTCGGCCAGGGTGAACCACATGGCCCGCGAGCCCAGGGCCCAGACCTCGTCGACGAGGTCGGCGGGTGGGGCGGTCCCGAGGACCAGCGCGCAGGCGTTGGCGAACTCGTCATGGCGTCGCCGTTCCATCCGGATGCGGGCAGCGGCGGCCTCGGGCGTGGTGGCCGCCGCGTGGTCGAGCACACGCTGGATGGGCGCGGACCGCTGGTGGGCTGCTGCGAGCCAGCGTCCGGCGGTGGCGACCCGGTCGGTCAGCGGGCCGCTGCCCATCGCTTGGTAGTCGGGACGCTCCCGCACCGGGATCGCGGACAGCGATGCATCGATGCAGGTCAGCAGCAGGTCCAGCTTGGTGGGGAAGTGCAGGTACAGGGTGGGGCGGGCCACGCCTGCCCGCGTGGCGATTCCGGCCATCGTGGTGGCGGTCCAGCCGTCGCCCACGAACAGGTCCTGCGCGGCGTGCACGAGCCGGTCACGCGTGTCGTTGGCCTGCTCGGCCCGCACCGGGGAGTCGTATCGACGGGCCATGCGCCCACCCTATCAATTTGACTGTATCGCCAGTACAGTGAAATTCATGCGCATCGCGACGGAGCTGGGCGACCTGTCTGCCCGGGTGGTCTCCGGACCGCCAGAGGTCGCTGTCCTCTGGCACAGCATGTTCACCGACTCGCGCAGCTGGGAACCGGTGCTCGACGCCCTTCGCCAGCAGCGCACCCTGGTGCTCGTCGACGGGTGGTCCTTCGGCGGCAGCGCTCCCCTTCAGCACGTGGTGCCGGACTTCGTCGAGAGCTGCGCACAGGCCGCTGGGATGGTCGTCGCGCAGGTTCGGGACGAGCTGAACGCAGGCCCGGTCGACTGGGTGGGCAGCGCCTGGGGCGGGCACGTGGGACTGCTGATGGCGGCCACCCATCCGGAGCTGGTCCGCACCCTGGTCACGGTCAGCACTCCGGTGCAGGCTGCCAGTGCCGGGATGCGGCGACAGGTAGGCCTGCTGCTGCCGGTGTACCGGGCGATCGGGATGCACGGCCCGGTGCGTAGCGGACTGCTTGACGGGATGCTCACCACCGAATCGCAGCGCACCCGGCCCGATGCCGTCGACGCCCTCGTCGGCCCGATGTCCGGCACCGACCGATCGGCGATCGCCCGCACCGTCCGGTCCGGAGTCCTGAACAGGAAGGACCTCACCTGGGCCACCGCGAAGGTCACCTGCCCAACGTTGATGATCGCCACCGATGACCGGGGCGAATGGAGCCCGGATGAGTGCGCGCGCACGGCGGCGGGCATGGTGTCGGGCCGATCAGCGGTGCTCTCCGGATCACGGGCCCTGCCCTCGCTGGAGTGCCCCGCAGAGCTGGCCCGCTCGATCACCGACTTCTGGGTGACCCAGGCCGCTGCGTAACCAGCGGCTCGGCAGCCGCCGGCCCTCCGTTCGAGCGAAACCACCGCGCCCACCGGGTTCAGGTGCCGAGTGCCGGACACCCCCTAGGGTGAGCCGCATCGGTCCGAGAGCAACGAGGGGTGCCGCGATGGGTTTCCTCAGCAACGTCGTCAATGCCGTCCATCGCGTCGTCACCCAGGTCTCGGCCGCGATCACCAGGGCGACCGCAGCCCTGACCGGCCGCCGCGGCCTGGCTCTGGTCAACCCCCCACCGGAACAGCCGACGTCCATCGCGCAGGTCATCGAGGAGATGCGGCTCCTGGGTGCCCCGATGCCCGCGAATGACGGTGTGGCGCAATTCCATCGGATGTACCTGCACGTCACCGAGCTCGTCGGCGCGGCGGCGGCAGGACGCTCCTTCCAGGACGTGGCATTCATGGAGCGCCTCGACTGCGTCTTCGCCGGGCTCTACCTCAACGCCTGCAACGCGACTGACCAGACCCGCAGCAGCGCCTGGCAGCCGCTGTTCGCCCTGCGGGCACAGCCGGACACTGCAAGCCTGCAGTACGCCATCGCCGGGATGAACGCCCACATCAACTTCGACCTCGGCCTGGCTCTCGTGCGCACCTGCCGCCAGCTCGGGCGGACGCTGGACTCCCCAGGGGTGCGCGCCGACTTCCTCGCCGTCAACGAGATCCTCAGTGCCGCCGTACAGGAGGTGCGCGAGTCCTACCTCGCCGGGGTTGCCCTCGACGTCGACCGCGCAGCGTCACGGGTGTTGAACGTCGTCGGCGGCTGGAGCATCGAGGCCGCCCGCGATGCCGCCTGGCTCAGTGCGACCGTCCAGTGGGCCCTGCAGGACCAGGCGGACGCCTATGCGGCGTACCTGAGCTCACGCGCCTCCATGGTCGGCCTCGTCAGCCGGCAGCTGCTCACCCCGCCGGTCGTCTCCGATCCGGGGCCGAGTAGCGGCGCCTGACTGCTGCGCGTGAACGCCTGTCCGCGTGGCCGACAGCGGTCCCCCGACCAGCGGCTTCCCGGCGCGACGGGCCGGCGCGGACCTCGTCGAGGACGGCTAGCGTTGCGGCATGAAATCCGTCGTGCGCTACGAGACCGTGCCGGCACAGGCCGCGGAGCTGGCCGTGGTGTTCCCCAGGCACAAGGCATACCTCGACGCTTTCGAACCGGCGGACGAGGTGCATGTCGCCATCCACCTTTCGGAGAGGCCATCGAGATGCTCGGTGAGATGAAGCAGGTCGCTTTCGTCGCAGTGAGCGACCTGGATGCTGCCGAACGGTTCTATGGAGGCGTACTGGGCGGATTCAACCGGTCGTCGC
>Ga0302299_10002756_pt1 | contig 10688 bp, 10 predicted proteins | sample III_Fen_N3_4_FD_198795 | JGI IMG/M metagenome (GOLD analysis project Ga0302299, IMG submission 198795) | Peat permafrost microbial communities from Stordalen Mire near Abisko, Sweden - III_Fen_N3_4 | ecosystem: Environmental > Terrestrial > Soil > Wetlands > Permafrost | place: Sweden: Abisko...
AGTTGTCGCGTCCGAAGTCGACCCAGCTGGCACGGTCGGTGCCGCTCTTGGCAGGCGCCGACGCGAGCATGAACTGGTCGGCGAGTATGTGCCCCCGACCACACCAGGCGGCGGCCTGATTCGACCAGCGTCGCCGGTGTAACGGTCGTCTCCCCCAGTGCCTCTCCCTGGCGCGAGCGGGAGCGGGTGTGACGCAGGGTGGGTCCAGGGCCACCAGTTCGGTGGCACGCCAGCGAAGGACAGCAGTGATCGGTGTGCTGGATCGCGGCGCGGACTCGGCCCTCGGAACCACATCGCGGCTCGGCGACGGCGTTGGCAGGTCGAGGAGTGTTCACCATGGAGTTCTTCGTCACGATGACCACCCGCGTTCCGGACGGCACTTCAGAGGCGCACGTGCAGAGCATCCGAAGCCTCGAAACCCTCCGCTCACGCGAGCTCGCTGCGCAGGGGCACCTGCTGCGCCTGTGGCGTCCGCCCCTGCAACCGGGTGAATGGCGCACCCTCGGCCTGTTCGCGGCTTACGACGGCGCCGCCCTCGACGCGGATCTCGCCTCGATGCCGCTGAGGGTGTGGCGGACCGATGAGGTGACCGCGCTGACACCACACCCGAACGACCCCGCAGACCGAGGGCGAGCAGGATCACCGCCGCTCGAGGCAGGCGCCGTCGAGTTCCTGACCAGGTGGATCCTCGTCATCCCGGAAGGCACACCCCCCGGGGCGGTCGACGTCCTAGCGGTGCGCGAGGCAGAGCGAGCACGACAGCTCGCGCACCAGGGCCACCTGCGGCGGCTATGGGGGCTGCCGGACGAGGGTCGAACACTTGGTCTGTGGCGAGCGAGTGATCCCGCCGAGCTGCACGCCCTTCTCGAGTCGCTGCCGATGGGCGCCTGGCTTCGGACGCAGACGACACCACTCACCCCGCACCCCAACGACCCGTTGGTCGTCGGCAGCGGGGTTGGGCAGTCACGCTGATGAGCGACCAGGACCAGAAGGTGGTCATCGTCACGGGTGGTTCGCGGGGCATCGGTGCCGGCCTCGTGGCCGCCTACCGGCAGCGGGGCTGGGCGGTCGTGGCCGCCTCACGCACGATCCGGCCCGCTGCGGACCCAGCCGTCCTCACCGTCGAGGCTGACATCACCGATCCCGCAACCGCCGACCGGGTCGTCACCGCCGCTCTCGAGGGGTTCGGGCACATCGACACGCTCGTCAACAACGCGGGTGTCTTCCTGGCCAAGCCGTTCACCGAGTACACCGATGAGGACTACCTTCACGCCGTCGGCGTCAACCTGACCGGGTTCTTCCGGCTCACGCAACGCGTCATCGCAGAGATGACCAGGCGGCGCAACGGTCACGTCGTCAACATCACGGCAACCCTGGCGGACTTCGCCAGCTCGGCCACACCCTCGGTTCTGACCTCGCTGACCAAAGGCGGCCTCGCCTCGGCCACGAGATCACTGGCCATCGAGTACGCCGACCGCGGCATCCGGGTCAACGCCGTGTCGCCGGGGGTCATCCAAACGCCGGAGCACCCGCCGGGGAGTTACGACGGGCTTGCGGCACTCCACCCACTCGGCCGGGTGGGCCAGGTCAGCGATGTGGTCGAGGGCATCCTCTACCTCGAGTCAGCGCCGTTCGTGACCGGAGAGATCCTGCACATCGACGGGGGGCAGGTCGCGGGCCGCTGACCTGTCGGAAGCCCGCGCGATCGACACCGTGCGTCCGATCGCAATCGGACGGGTCGGGTCACAGGTCCAGTACGAGGTCCACCGTCGGCTTCGCCGAGCAGATGAGGAGCTCATCGTCACCGGGAGGTTCGAGCGGTGGTGGCTCGTACGACGCCGCGCCGGACAGGACCGCGGTGGCACAGGTGTGACAGACGCCGGTGCGACACGACCACCGAGTCGGTACATCGCACGCCTCGGCCAGCTCGAGCACCGAGGCGTAGTCGTTCGACCAGGTGGTGGTGAGCCCAGACCGGGCGAAGGTGACCCCGGGGCCGGTGCCCGGCGGACCAGAGGGCTGGTGCGGCGTCACCGCGTCGGCGCCGACCACCCCGGGGTTGATCGGCGAACGCGAGCCAAATCGTTCGGTGTGGATGTGCGTCCGGTCGAGGCCGACCTCCGCGAGCGCGGCTGAGATGTCCTCCATGAACCGTTCGGGCCCGCACACGTAGGCGTGCGCGTCAGCCGGGAGGCCGAGACCCGCGATCACCTCCTGGTCGAGCCGTCCCTCTCTCAGGCCGGACTCGGGGGCGAGCGGCCGCTCCGGCGCCGTGTAATAGACCAAGGAGCGGGCCGACGGTAGTCGCGCGAGAAGGCCACCGACCTCGGCCGCGAAGGCATGGCTGTCAGCATCGTGGGTGGTGTGGATCCACCACACCTGGCGCCGGCTGTGCTCACGCGCGAGCCGGTGCAGCATCGCCAGCAGCGGCGTCTGACCGATGCCTGCGGAGACGAGCAGCACTGGAACGGGGCCCTGGTCCAGGACGAAGTCACCTCGCGGCGCCGCCACCGCGAGCCGGTCTCCAGGCTTGAGGTGCGTGGCGAGATGGGAGCTGACCAGCCCATGCACCTCGCGCTTCACACTGATCCGGTAGCGGCCGCCGTCGGGGTCTCCCGACAGCGAGTAGGTTCGAACGGGGGTCGGCTCGCCTGCACCGGGCACGCGGAGGGTGACGAACTGACCGGGCCGGTACGCCGGGAGTGCGCTGTCCCCGGCGAGCCGGAACGACGTCACGGACGCGCTCTCGTGTACGACGTCGGTGACCGTGAGCATCCGGAACCCGGCCCAGGCCGGGGGTGGCCCCACCAGGACACCCGCCGGGGCCTCGCCTGCTCCGGTCTCCAGCATGCTCCGGAAAGACTCGCGCCACCCGGGGCTCAGGGCCGCGATGTCCAGGACCGCTTTCAGCCGCCCCACGTCGTGCCCCGGTAGGTACAGCAGCGCGTCGACGTCGGCGACCGTCACCGCGCGGGGCACCCGAAGGGTGCGGACGATCTCGTCACCCGCGGCGACGTGCCCCTCGGCAAGGACGCGCAGGTAGAAGCCCGGACGATGGTGAGAGACCAGCAGCGCGGGGAGCTGCGGTTCTCCCAGCCGCATCCCCACCCGGAAGCAGGTGACGCGCGGCTGGGTGACCTCGAACTCCGCTTCGCCGATCCGGTAGCGGTCACCGATGCAGACCTCGTGGTCGCCGAGCCCCTCGACGGTGAGGTTCTCCCCGAACGCGCCATGCCCGAGGTCGTCGCGCCCGAGGAACGCCTGCCAGTACCGATAGGACTCGAGCTGGTAGACGAGCACGGCTCGCTGCTCGCCGCCGTGCCCTGCAAGGTCGCCCTGCCCGTCCCCGTCGATGTTCAGGTGGCGGACCATGCGTGGTCCCGACACCGGCCACTTCCAGACACCGGTGTGCACGGTGCGGCCCCGCCAGGACACGTCGTGCGGCATCCCGACGTTGACCGAGAGCAGGGTCGCCATCGCCTCGCCTCGCCTCCTGAGTCGTTGCCGCCATCATGCCCTCGACCCTGAGCATCGCCGCGCCGTTCGGCAGCCCACCCGGGGACGTGTGATGCGAGTGCGGGGCCGCCCCGTGGCCAGACCAGTGAGTCTCCCTGGTGCGAGGCGGCGCTGTGGCGAGCATCGTCGTGCTCGAAACCGAGGGTCGGCCGCTGAGGCGAGGAGAGTCGCATGTGTTTCGCACACTCGAGCACCGCGAGTGACGGCCTGCATGTCCAGGCGGGCATCGGCCCGGCGGCGTTCAGCAGTTTCACGGAGCTCGCCCAGAGCGGGGGGCTCGGCACCGTCGACGTCAGCGGCTCGGGTACGCCCGAAACCGTGGCCGCCCCGCGCGGGGACCGGGTCCTCGACGGCTACGGCCAGGTCCTGCACAATCGGTGGAATCGCGATCTCGAGCCCGCTGTCACGGTTCGTCCCGGGGAGGAGATCCAGCTTCTGTGCCGCGACGCCCTCGACATCGGTGACCAGGCGCGCACTCTCTCGCCGGACGGCAGCATGACGCTCGACCTGGGCCGGATCCACCCCATGACCGGACCCGTGCACATCGACGGAGCCGAGCCCGGAGACATCTTGGAGGTGGACATCCTCGACGTCAGTCCGCTGGTCGACTTCGGCTACACCACCGTCAGTCCCGCGCTCGGGCTGTTCGGTTCGCTGCGTCCCGAGAACCTGGCTCAGTTCGCCCCGTGGATGGAGGCGTCTCAGCTCAGCGACCCGGCACCCGGGCGCGTACCGACCGCTGTCCCCGAGGACCAGCCGTTCAACACCGGCGCGGCCTTCGTCCAGCTCTTCCGCTTCGAGCGGGGGCAGTCCGCGGGCTTCGCCACGTTCGTGGGGTCCGACTCCGGCCGCACGGCCCGGATCCCGATCGCGCCATTCATGGGGATCATGGGCAACGCCCCGATGCGGAAGGGGATGTACCGCAGCTTCCCGCCGAGCTTCAGCGGCGGGATGGGCGGCAACATCGATGTTCGCCAGCTCGTTTCGGGTTCTCGTCTGCAGCTGCCCGTCTATGTCGAGGGAGCCAAGTTCTCAGCCGGTGACGGGCACATGGCGCAGGGAGACGGCGAGATCGCCGGTACCGCCATCGAGACTCTGATGTCAGCGACCCTGCGCTTCTCGGTGACCAAGAACAGCATCGTCGCCGGACCACGAGCCGTCGTCCCGAAGGCCGACCCGACCCAGCACGCCATGCCGACCGAGATGAGCGAGCGAGGCTACTACATCACCACCGGGAGCGGCCCGGATCTCATGGAGGACGCCAAGAACGCCGTCCGCGACATGATCGACTGGCTGGTCACCGACCAGAACGTGAGCATGCACGAGGCCTATGCGCTGTGCAGCGTCGCGGGCGACCTCAAGATCAGCGAGATGGTCGACCTTCCCAACTGGCTCGTGTCCATGACGCTGCCGCGCGGGATCTTCGACCCGGCCTGACACACGTACCCACATTCACCCGAGGAGAAGGCCATGACCGGCAGGCAGCAGGCACCTGCAGCACACACTCGGACGCCGACGCCCCTGACCGCCGTCGCCGACGGTCTCGTCGCCGCAACCCTCGGGACCGTCGCCATGGACGCCCTGCTGTTCGCTCGCTACCGGCGCGGCGGTGGCACGAGCTCGTTCTGGCGGTGGGAGTTCTCCTCAGACGTCGAGAGCTGGGACCAGGCGCCGGCGCCGGCGCAGGTCGGGAGGCGCCTCGTCGAAGGAGTGTTCGGCAGGGAGCTGCCCGATCGGCGGGCGCCCCTGGTCAACAACATCACCCACTGGGGCTACGGGATCCTCAACGGCCTGCCGTTCGGGATCATCGCGGGCTCGGTGCGCTCACCCCGCGTCCGTTACGGCGTTCCCTTCGGTGCCTCCGTGTGGGCCACCAGCTACGCCGTCCTGCCGGCGGCGAAGCTCTACCGACCGATCTGGGAGTACGACCTGCGCACGCTGGAAAAGGACCTCAGCGCGCACCTGGTCTACGGGATCAGCACCGCAGCCGCCTTCAAGCTGCTCAGCAAGGCGAAGAAGCACCAGCCATGAGCGCCGATCCGGTCGAGCTCCAGAACCTCGCCCGCACGTCCGGCCACCTCTCCGGTGGGGGAACGAGAACCGGGGCCGAGCTCGTGGTCGCCACCCTGAAGGCCTCGGGGGTGCGCCGTGTCTACGGACTACCCGGTGACTCGCTCAACGGACTGACCGATGCATTGCGAGATGAGCCTGCACTCACGTGGCAGCACGTCCGCCACGAGGAGGCCGCAGCCCTGGCCGCGGCGGCCGAAGCCACCCTCACCGGCGGCCTGTCCGTCTGTGCGGCGAGCTGCGGGCCGGGGAACCTGCACCTGGTCAACGGCCTGTTCGACGCGCAACGCAGCCGGGTCCCCGTGCTGGCCATCGCGGGACACATCCCGCAGGCCGAGATCGGCACGGGCTACTTCCAGGAGACCCACCCGCAGGAGCTGTTCCGCGAGTGCAGTGTCTACGTCGAGCTGGTCAGCGTCCCCGAGCAGCTGCCACGCCTCCTGCAGATCGCGATGCGGACAGCCCTCGCGCGGCGCGGTGTCGCCGTGCTGGTGATCCCTCCGGAGATCTTCACGCACCACGCACCCTCGGGGCCAGTGGTCGGTGTGCACACGACGTCTTCTCTGGTGCGGCCGGACGACGCCGGGTTGGCTGCGGCCGCGGCGTTGTTGAACCGCGCCCGAGCCGTGACGATCCTCGCCGGCGCCGGCTGTGAGGGAGCCCATGACGAGGTCGTCTCCATGGCGGACCGGCTGAAGGCCCCAGTGGTGCACGCCATGCGCGGCAAGGAGTTCGTCGAGTACGACAATCCGTTCGACGTGGGCATGACGGGGTTGCTCGGGTACGTCTCCGGCTACCGGGCCATGGAGCACTGTGACGCTCTGCTGGTCCTCGGCAGCGACTTCCCCTACATGCCGTTCTACCCCGACCACGCCAAGGTCGTACAGGTCGACGTCCGTGGCGAGCAGATCGGGCGGCGGGTGCCGGTCGATGTTCCGCTCGTCGGGACCGTGAAGGACACGGTCGCGGCGCTGCTGCCCCTGCTGGACGAGGGCCGCGACGTCGGTCACGTGGAGCGGATGACGGCCCACTACCGTCGCGCCCGCCGGTCCCTGGACAAGCTGGCGGCCCCCGGGCGCGGAGACGGGCCGCTGCATCCTCAGAGCGTCGCCGCGGCGATCGACCGGCTGGCGACGCCGGACGCCGTGGTCGTTCCGGACGTCGGCACACCCACCCTGTGGGCGGCGCGCTACCTGCGCATGAACGGCAGGCGGCGGCTGATCGGGTCCTTCACACACGGGACGATGGCCAACGCCCTGCCCCAGGCGATCGGCGCCCAGGCGGCGTTCCCGGAACGACAGGTGGTCTCCTTCTCCGGCGACGGAGGGCTGGCCATGCTCCTCGGTGAGCTGTTGACGTTGCGGCAGCAGGCTCTGCCGGTGAAGGTCGTCGTCCTCAACAACGGCTCTCTTGGTTTCGTCGAGCTGGAGATGAAGGCTGACGGAATCGTCAACTTCGGCACCGACCTCGACAACCCGAGCTTCGCGGACGTGGCGAACGCCATCGGCATCCACGGCATCCGCGTGGACCGCCCGTCCGAGCTGGATCCCGCGCTGCGCGAAGCCTTCGCGCATCCCGGCCCGGCCCTGGTGGATGTCCGCGTGCGCCGCCACGAGCTGGCGATCCCGCCTGCGGTCAGCAGTGCAGCAGGTGGCGGGGTTCACGCTCTGGGCCACGAGAAGCGTCCTGAACGGCGACGCCAGCGCCGTCATCGACGTGGCCAGGACCAATCTCCGGCAGATCGGCCTCGAGTAGGCCAAACCGCGGAGCCAGCCGCTACACGAGGATTTCGTCGTCCGGCCCCACGAGCACGACTCGACCTCGCGCGTGCCGCGCCACCCGGGTGGTCAGGGACGGGTGGAGCCACCCGGGCTCACCTCGCAACTTCCGCTGTCCGAGCACGATCAGCTCGGCCGCTCGGCCCTCGCGGAGGAGCGCCGCGGTAGCATCCCCGTCGCACAGCGCGGTGCTGATCCAGAGCTGCGGCGCCTTGCCGCGAGCCGAGCTGGCCGCTTCGTCGAGCACACGTTGCGCGGACTCGAGCGGCTCGAACTCCCACGACACCAGGAGTCCGGACGGGTCGAGCCGCACGTGGCCACGGACGACGTGCACGATGTGCAGGGAGCTGTGTCCGGCGAGCGCCCGGATGGTCGCCCACTCCAGCGCCCGGGCACCGTCGGCGGACCCGTCGACCCCGACCAGAACGGGTGCCGGGGCCGCCACGGTCGGCCCGCGAGCGGTCAGAGCCCGCTCGCCCGCTCCCGCGGAACGTGGCTCATGACGTCGCTCCCAGGTCATGGCCGCCCTGTCGTCCTGGCGGACGCGTTCCTGGTGTCGGGTGTCGTCGATGTCGCCATGGCGGAGGTGTTCCTGGCCGGGGGTTCGGGCGCTACCAGGTCTGGTCGCCGGCGCGCACGAGGATCTCGTTGATCGCCACGCGGCGTTCCCTCGTGACGATGTAGGCGATCGCGTCGGCGACGTCCTCGGCACGCAACATCTCCATGCCGTTCACGAGCTCACGGGCCGCGTCCCGCGCGGCGTCACCGAGGTGGTCCATCAGCTCCGTGTCGACGGTGCCCGGCTCGACCACGCTCACACGCACGCCCTCCACGATGAGCTCTTGGCGAAGCGCCTCGGTGAAGCCGTTGAGGCCGAACTTCGTCAGGGTGTAGACGCTGCTGGATGGACGGGCGACGCGGCCCGCGGTCGAGCTGACATTGACGATGTCGGCCACTCTGCGCGGCGAGGTCGCCGCCGCATCGATGAGGTAGGGCACGGCCGCATGCGTGATGTGGAGCACCGCCTCGACGTTGAGGGCGATCATCCGGTCCCAGTCCTCGATCGTCGCGTGCAGGGCGGTGCCCAAGAGCATGATCCCGGCGCTGTTGACCAGGACGTCGAGCCGGCCGAAGCGGTCCAGCGTCGCCTGGACCGCTTCGGCATTGCTCTCCGGGTCGGTGAGGTCGGCCTGGACGACGAGGGCCGAACCGCCCTCCGCAGTGATGACCGCAGCGAGGTCGTCCAGACGCTGGCGCCGGCGGGCGACCAACGCCACCGCCGCTCCTTCCCTGGCGAGCCTCCTGGCCGTGGTTGCTCCGATTCCGCTGCTCGCACCGGTCACGAGTGCCACCCCTGCGGCAAGAACACTGGCCGTCATCTGTTCGCCTCGACGTCTCGTCGCTCAGGACGGCAGCCCAGTACCGGACTGCTCGGCGACCATGTACGCGGCATACCACGCCGGCCAGTCCGCGTCCTCCTGCCCGATGCGGGTCTCGTGCTCACCGTGCGCCGCCGCTGCTCGACGTAGGGCACCGGCAAGGTCGTCGGTGGACGCGAAGCGGGTCGCGGCCTCGTCGATCCGGCCCGGCAGCCGGGTGGTCACTTCCTGCAGGACCCACCCGTTGCCGTCCGGATCGCTGAACGAGAGAAAGGAGCCGTAGCTGCCACGGTTCGGGGCGGTGCCGGTCACGCGTCCTTCGGTCCCGCCGTGATGGAAGACGCCACCGACGTCGTGGAAGACATCGCTGGCCTCGGCACCGTGGTGCACCAGCTCGTCGTGAGCGGCGAGGACGTCGTCGACGATGAGATGCAGGCCCTGTGCCGAGCCCGGCGCCTGAGTCGTGACCTGCGTGCCGAAGATGATCGACGCAGGAGACCCCGGCGGCGTCAGCTGCACCACCCGGAACGTCTCGTCGGTCGCGACGTCCGCGTCGAGGCGCCACCCGAGCGACGTGTAGAACTCCTTGGACCGGTCGACGTCAGAGACGGGAACCACCACGACTTCGAGCTTCATGTCCATGATCTGCGCTCCTTGCGCTCATGAGTGACGGGGACACCACCACGCTGGCGCGGATGGCGCCCCGTCGAGCCAGGGACAGTCACTGGCCCTGCCCGCACCAGGGACCCGCACGGGCGCGAGCGGAAGTGCAACCGCGCCATCGTGAGCAGCGACATCCTGGCCCGAGACCGGAGGACCCACCGTGATCACGCCGCCGACATCCACCCAACAGCTCGAGGGGGCTCTGTCCGGCCAGACCGTCGTCGTCATCGGCGGGAGCTCCGGCATCGGCCTCGAGACGGCCCGCCAGGCTCGCATCGCGGGGGCCGGGCTGATAGTGACCGGTCGCGATCCCGTGCGGCTCCATCGGGCCGGCGAGGAGCTGGCGGCATTGAGCACCGCAAGGCTCGACCTCGGCGATGTGGCCGGGCTCGCTCGTTTCCTCGCCACCCTTCCCGCGCGCATCGACCACGTGCTGGTGACGGGCGGCGGTCCGGGCTACTCCCCGATCGCCGACCTCGACTTCGATGAGGTGCTCCGGGTGCTCGACGAACATCTGCTCGGGGCCCTGCGCGTTGCTCGAGGCTGTGCGCGGCGCGTCCGGGCGGGTGGCTCACTCACCATGGTCACCGGCACCCACGCCCGCCGGCCAGGCGTCGGTCTGTGTGTCGCCGCCATCGCGGCCGCAGCGGTACCCGTGATCGCCGCCAACGCGGCGATCGAGCTGTCCCCCATGCGGGTGAACGCGATCGCGGCAGGGTTCGTCGACACACCGCTGTCGGCACGGATCCTGGGTGACGACCTCGAGCGTCGCCGCGCCGAGCTTCGGGCCACCCTGCCGATCCATCGGGTGGTCGGGGCCGCCGACGTCGCGGCGGTCGCCATTCATCTGATGACCAACACCGCCGTGACCGGAGCGACCTACGACGTCGATGGCGGCCAGCAGCTCATCCCCTGACGCCCGAGGTCACCCCGCCGACGCCCGGTCGGGGACCGGCAGCGCGTCCCGGAGCTGCTTGCGCGAGCTGATGGAGAGCTTGGCGAAGACCTTGCGGAGGTGCCACTCGACCGTGCGCGGGCTCAGGAAGAGGCGAGCACCGACCTCGGGGTTCGACAGACCGTCCCGCACCAGGAGCGCGACCTGCCGCTCCTGCGGGGTCAGCTCGTCGTCGGCCGATGCCCCGGCGGTCCGTCTGCGCACCGTCTCTCCCGTGGCCATCAGCTCGCGGCGTGCCCGCTCCGCGAACGCCGCCATACCGATGGCGGCACACATCTCGTGGGCTGTCCTCAGCTGCTCCCGTGCGTCGACGCGACGGCCCTGACG
>Ga0302299_10002757_pt1 | contig 10686 bp, 7 predicted proteins | sample III_Fen_N3_4_FD_198795 | JGI IMG/M metagenome (GOLD analysis project Ga0302299, IMG submission 198795) | Peat permafrost microbial communities from Stordalen Mire near Abisko, Sweden - III_Fen_N3_4 | ecosystem: Environmental > Terrestrial > Soil > Wetlands > Permafrost | place: Sweden: Abisko...
CCTCGTCCGCCGGCGCCTCCACCCGGCCCCACACCGGGATCTGGACGAGGGGCCCGGGCTCCGCGCGCACGCCGCGCCGCTTCATTCGGGCGGGCCGTGGCGCCGGGACAGGATCGGCGACTGGAGGAGAGGCAGGGTGCGTGATGTTCCGGGGCACGGCGTCACGATGCGACGCCTCCGTGCCAGCTCTGGTGTCACGGCCCGGGGGCGGGTCAGGCGGACCTGGAGGAACCCGAACCCGAGGCGAGCGCCTGGCGCAGTGCCTCCGACTCCTCGTCCGAGAGCGCCGCCTCGGACTTGCCGCCGGCCACGGCCTTTCCGTAGACGCGGGTCAGGGTCCGGGCGTGCAGGCTGCTGACGATGAGCCCGTCGCCGTTGGCGTCGAGGAGCGCGAGGGCGAAGCTCTGGTTGCCGCCTGTGTCCTCGAACGGGTTGAAGCGGACGAGGCCGACGCGCTGCACGGCCCTGCGCTGCACGGCCTCGAGAACCGCCGATCGGGCAGCCAGGTCGTCCACCTGCTGCCCGACGGCATGGACCTTCGACAGGTGCGCGTCCAGGATCGACTCCAGGCTCTGTCCGTCCTCGCCACGGGTGAGGCCACGAAGCCGCCGGTCCAGCCGCGACGTGCGGCGCACCAGCAGCACGACGGCGACCAGCAGCACGACGGCGACGACCGACAGCGCGAGCGTGACGGCGCCGAGATGCTGGGTGACGAACGTGTCGAGCGAGTCCAATGGGTCCTCCGGGCAGGCTTCCCGAGTCTACCAGCCGGCCCTCTCCCGGCAGGTCTCGCCGGTGCGGGGGCCACCCGGTGTATCCTCTCCCGCCGACGGTCCCGCGCCCGCGGCGACCGTGCGAAGCAGGAGGCGTCGAACCCCGCCATGGCGAAGCGCGCCCGCGGCCATGTCCGTCCCGGCCAGCGCCGGCCCATTGATCGGCGCCCCGCGTCCGCCGCAACGCCCGTTGCGGCGGCTGGCACGACGGCGTCCGCGACACCTCGCCCCAGCGGCCTGACGGAGGCCGAGGCGGCCCGCGCCGCCGAGCTCGAGGCGCAGCTGGTCGCCGAGGAGCGCGCCGCAGAGCAGGCTCGGGCACGGACCCAGCCGCGCGCCAAGTCGATCGGCCGCAGCGCGCCGAGCACCCTGGAGCTCCGCGCCGAGGTCGAGTACGCCTACGTCGCCCGCGACGTGCGGGACATCGTCCGGATCGCCATCCTCCTGTTCGCGGTCCTGTTCGGCCTCTGGTACATCATCGACATCGCCAAGATCGTGCCGATCGGCTGATCCCGCCGGGACCTACAGGGCCCTGTCAGGGACGCAAATCCCGACGATGCTCGCCTGGCGGGCTCGGGACGATCCCGGGTCGCAACCAGGCGGAGCCGGGTACGCATGTCGGACGAGGCGGTGGTCGGGGTCATCCCGACGGCACGGATCAAGACCGGATTCTTCTCCTCCAGGACGTTCACGCTGGTGTTCACCGACCGGAGGCTCATCCTGGCCGAGGCGACGAAGGAGCTCGTGAACGCCGAGACCGAGCGGGCACGGGCGGCCGCGAAGGAGAAGGGCGGCGGCAGCTTCTCGCAGTGGAGCGCGCAGCTGAAGTCGGGCTTCTCGTTCGGGGCGCACTACGTCGGCACCGACCCTCTCGCCATCCTTGCCGAGTCGCCGGGCAACAGCGCCCTGGGCCCCGGTGATGTCCGGACGATCAAGATCGAGCGCAAGACCAGGACCGTGGGCGGGGACGATGGCGTCGACGCGCAGTTCCTGAAGGTCACGATCGAGACGGCGACCGGCAAGCAGACCTACGAGACCGACGACGAGAAGCCGAAGCTGGACGAGGCCCACTCGCTGGCGGCCTCCGTCTTCGGGCCGGCAGTCCGCTGACGCGGTAGCGGGAGATCCCGGCGCCGGGGCGCTACCATCGCCCGCATGCCCCCCCGGCGCTCCACCTCCGGTGCTCGTCCCGAAGCGCTCTTCCGGCCGCCCCCTGAGCGACAGCCCCTGGCGGCCCGGATGCGCCCCCGCAACCTCGACGAGTTCGTCGGCCAGGCCTCGCTGGTCGGTGAGCGCGGCCCGCTGCGCCGGTCCGTCGCCCGCGGGCATCTCGCGTCCCTGCTGCTCTGGGGCCCGCCGGGCACCGGCAAGACCTCTCTCGCGCGCCTCCTCGCCGACACCGTCGGGGCCGACTTCCACTCGGTCTCGGCCGTCATGTCCGGCGTCGCCGAGGTCCGCGCCACGATCGCCGAGGCGCAGGAACGCCTGACCATGGAGGGCCGCCGCAGCGTCCTGTTCATCGACGAGATCCACCGCTTCAACAAGTCCCAGCAGGACGCCCTGCTGCCGCACGTCGAGGACGGCACCGTGACGCTGGTCGGTGCCACGACGGAGAACCCGTACTTCGAGGTCAACTCCGCCCTCCTGTCGCGCATGCGCGTCTGGCGCCTGGAGCCGCTCACGGAGGAGGACATCGCCACCATCGTCCGGCGGGCCGTCGACGACGGGGAACGGGGCCTCGCCGGGCCGTTCGGGCCTCGGGGTGGCATCGCGCTCGCGGACGACGCATTCGAACACCTCGTGGACATCTCCGGCGGCGACGCGCGGCAGGCACTGAACATCCTCGAGAGCGCCGTGGCGCTGGCCGAGGACGACGACGCCCGCGACAGCGAGGGCCGGGTCTCCCCCACCCTGTCCCACATCGAGACCGCCGCCCAGCAACGCGTGCTCGCCTACGACCGCGCCGGCGACGGCCACTACGACACCGTGTCCGCGTTCATCAAGAGCCTCCGCGGCAACGACCCCGACGCAGCGGTCTACTGGCTGGGCGCCATGATCGCGGCCGGCGAGGACCCGAAGTTCATCGCCCGGCGCCTCATCATCTCGGCCTCCGAGGACGTTGGCAACGCGGACCCGCGGGCCCTCCAGGTGGCCGTGGCGGCCGCCCAGGCGCTCGACTACGTGGGGCTTCCCGAGGCCCAGTACGCCCTGGCCCAGGCGACGATCCTGATCGCGGTCTCTCCGAAGTCCGACGCCACCGGGCGGTCCTATGCAGCGGCCATGGAAGAGGTCCTCCGGCACGGCGCGCTCCCCGTCCCGGGTCACCTGCGCAATGCGGCCGATCGCCGGATGAAGGCGCACGGCATCGGGGTCGGCTACAAGAACCCGCACGACTTCGAGGGGGACGATGTCGAGCAGCAATACCTCCCCGACGCGCTCGTTGGCCGGCGGTTCTACGTCCCGGGCGACCAGGGCCAGGACGTGAACATCGCCGCTCGTATCGATGCCCGCGCCGAGGCGCGCCGCGAGGCGCCGCGCCGCAAGAAGGTCCGCCATGGCGCGGACACGATGGGCGTCTTCGGCGGAGCGATGAAGTCCGCGGGCGAGGCCCGGGCGAAGATGGCCAAGACGCAGCGGGACGACGCCGGGTAGGGGCTCGCGTCAGTCGGTCGCCAGCGTGGGCTCGGCGACCCGCGTGGCGCCCTCGGTCGCGTCGCCGGCCGTCGGCAGGTGGGGCACGGAACCCGCGATCCCGGCGAGGAGCGCGGCCAGGACGGCGGCCGGAGCGAGCGATCGCTCGCCCGGCTCGATAGGCCCGGTCGCCTCGACCTCGAGCACCGCGAACGTCGTCGCGTCGAGGACGGCGCGCACGCCGGGCGCCCAGTAGACGCAGGTCGGGTCGCCCGGCCGGCGATCGAGGCGATGGGTCGCCCCGTCGAACCGCCCTTCGATCGCCGAGTCGCCGAGGATCCGGAACGCATTGGCCGTCTCGGCGGCGAAATCGGCGGCGTCCACGTGGAGGCGGGGCTTGTCCACGTACGGGCGGCCGGCCGTCGGGCAGGCCGTGACGCAGGTTCCGCACTCGTTGCAGAGGTCGGCCAGGACGGCCACCTGGAACCGCTGGGCCACGGCGAAGGGCTGCGTCCCGGACGGCACGAGAACCCCGTCGCGCGGAGCGAGGACGGGGACCTCCATCCGGACCGGCGTCGTGACGTATGTCAGGAGGGCCAGGTTCGGGCAGACGCCCACGCAGAGGCTGCAGAGCGTGTCGCAGTCGAGGCAGCGGGCGGCCTCGCGTCGCGCCTCGTCGGCCGTGTAGGGCAATACCGTCTCGCCGAACCCGCCGCGGCGGTCGAGGCCGGTGGCGCGGACCGGTACCCGGTACGCCCGGTGGGCCCGGCGCACGGCAAGCGCGCCGACCTCGAGATCCTCGACGTCCCGGTAACCTGCCGGCGCCGGCAGGGCGGTCCCGGACGACAGCCCCAGGAACCGCGCGATCGCCGAGGCCGCCCGCTTGCCGTCCGCGGCCGCCGCCACGATGGACGCCGGGCCGTGGGCCGCCACGTCACCGCCCGCCCAGACCCCCGGGATCGACGTCGCCAGCGTCTCCGGATCGGTGGCGATGAGCCCTGCCTGCGTCAGCTCCGGCGCCCGGTCGCCGAACAGGTCGAGCACCGGCAACTGGCTGATCGCCAGGATGAGTGTGTCCAGTGGGAGCTCGGCATCCGGGCCCGGGACGTCGTGCGGCACCTTGCGCCCGGAGGCGTCGCGGGTGCCGTCGTAGGCGGTCCGGCGGACGACCAGCCCGGCCAGGCAGCCGTCCTCCACGCGCAGGCCGACCGGTCGGGCGAGCTCCACGACCTCGATCCCCTCTTCCCGGAGCGCCGCGACCTCCTCCCGGTCGGCCGGCATCTGGTCGATCGTTCGGCGGTAGACGAGCTGCACGACCGGCGCCCCCGTGCGGCGCGCGGAGCGGGCGCAGTCCATGGCCGTGTCGCCGGCACCCACGACGCCGACCCGCGGCCCGACCACGGGCGCGCGGCCCTCGCGCACGAGGCGCAGGAACTCGACCCCGTCGAGCACGCCCGCGGCATCCTCGCCCGGCAGCCCGAGGCGCTTGCCGAGCTGGGCGCCGACCGCGACGAAGACGGCGGCAAACCCCTCCCCGCGAAGGCCGGCCACGGTCACGTCGTCGCCGACGCGGATGCCATACCTGAGCTCCACGCCGAGGCGCTCCAGCACCGCCAGGTCCTGCGTGATCTGCGCCGGCGGCAGCCGATAGGCCGGGATCGCCCCGCCGACCATGCCGCCGGGGTACGGGTGCTCCTCGAGGATCGTGACCGCGGCGCCGGCGCGCGCAAGCCACTCCGCGGCCGCGAGCCCGGCCGGGCCGGCGCCGACGATCGCGACGCGGGGGGCGCCCGGCCGCACAGGGGCTGCCTCGGCCGCCCCATCGGCCGCGGCGTCCATGATGAAGCGCTTGACCTGCCGGATCGCGAGCGGCTCGTCGAGGTGCGTCCGGACACAGGTGTGCTCGCAGTGGTGGTCGCAGACCCGGCCGAGGATCGCCGGCAGCGGGTTGTCGAGCCGGGTGATCCGGGCCGCCGCGGCGAGGTCGCCCTCGCGCACGGCCCGCATGTAGCGGGGCACCTGCTGGTCCACCGGGCACTCGTCCAGACAGGGCGCGGCGATGCAGTCGAAGGCGCCGAGCGCGCGCGCGGTCTTCGAGTGACCAGTGGCGAACGTCGCCTTCGCGTACCGCCGGTCGGCCACGACGCGGTCGGCGTATGCGCGCAGGTTGAAACGACCGGAGGCGGCAAGACCGGCGGCGTCGGAGTCGAGCCCGCCGGCGAGCGCTCGACGGCGGACGAAGTCGTCGATTCCCGTCGCGCCGACCGCGTCGAAGGCGGCGTCGACCTGCTCCGGGTACTGGAGGAGGCGCAGGTAGCCGCCCGTCTTGAGGAGGTCGGAGCAGACCGTGACCGTGCGCAGGCCACCGGCGAGGAGGTCGGGCAGGTTGAAGGCATCCGCCCCGCCGGCGAACGAGAGCGGCATCGACCCCTCGAAGGCGTCGCTGATCCGGGCCGCGAGGTTGGCTGTCACGGCGTGGAGGGCGCGGCCGGAGAGGTACATCGTCGGGTCGCGGTCGAAGACGCCGCGCCAGTTGCGCACCTCGAGCGTGTTCGACAGCTTCAGCCCGAAGGCGACCCCTCGCCCGGCGGCGGCCGCCCGCAGCCGCTCGAACATCGGCACGGCGTCCTCCCACCGGAGGTCGTGGCCGAAGGCCTCATCGGGGATCGGTACGTCGCGGTACCCGAGCTCCTCGTTCACGATCCCGCGAACCCGTTCCGCGCCCAGCAGCGTCGGGTTGCACTTCACCGTCGTGTGCAGGCCGCGCTCCTCGAGGAGGTACTGCGAGATCCGCTCGATCTCGTCGGGCGGGCAGCCGTGCATCGTCGAAAGAGTGACGGAGTCGGAGAGGCGGGCCGGGATGGCGACTTCGCGGACAGCTGGAAAGCGGCGGGCAACGACGTCCACGTACGCTGGCAGCCAGGTCGACGCGTCGGCCATGGCATCGAGGTACCACTGCACGTTGGACCGGCGGATCCCCTCGAGGTTGTAGCCGACGCTCATGTTGAAGATGACGCCGGGCCGCTCGCCCGGGAAGCCGAGCGCGCGGTGGAGGGCGTGCACGAGCACCCAGGCGCGCAGGTACTCGTCGAACGACTGGTGGACGCGCAGCTCCTGGCTCCACTCGACGTTGTAGCCCTCGTCCCCGACGTCGATGCAGGGCTTGTTGACCTCGAGGTCGTCGAGCGTCTGGACCGTCTTGAGCTCGATGAGCCGGGCCCCGGCGAGCCACGCGGCGACGATGTTCTGGGCCATCTGGGTGTGCGGGCCGGCGGCAACGCCCCACGGCGTGTCGAGCTCGACGCCGAGCTCGCGGCGCCGGTAGCGGTGGTCCGTGCGGGGGGCGAAGAAGGCCGACGCCGGGACGTTGAAGATCGAGCCCTTCTGCTCGAGCTCGGTGAAGACCCAGCTCGTGAGCTGCTCCATCGAGAGGGGACGGAAGCGGTCGGACATCGGGTGCTCCCTCGTGGCAGTCAGAGCGGGATGTGCGGCGACTCGGCGCGCCCGGCCATCAGAGGCGGGCGTGCAGGCGGGCCGCCTGCTCCCGCGCCCTGGCGCGGATCTCGTCGGCGTCGACCCGCGTCGGCCGGCCGTCGGCGAAGACCTCCTGCCCGTCGATCGTGATCCGGCGCGGCATGATCCCCGGCGTGAAGGCGATGTGCCAGGGATCCATCGGATCGTAGGACCAGGTGACCTCGTCGTCGCGTGCCTCGGGCACCAGGTCCCAGCCGGCCTCCAGCCATGACCAGGCCGTCCCCGGCCCGCAGGTCACGTCAACCGAACGCTGCAGCACGTAGGCCAGCCGAAAGGCCTCCAGGACGTTGCCGCCGATCCCGTCGGTGCCCAGGGCCACCGGATTCGAGAACCGTGCCGGGTTCGCGTACCCTACGGCGTTGTTCAGGTTCGACATCGGGTTGTGGAGGATCGTCCCCCGCAGGGCGTGGTCTGTCGGCAGGTGGACGCAGTGGGCAAGCAGCCAGTCGTCACGGGTCAGGCCGGCAAGCCGGCGCGGCGCGCCGGCGTCTCCGACGCCCTCGCAGACGTGGATATGGACGCCCACCCCCAGGTCCGCGGCCAGGTCGGCCGCGGCGCGGAGTGATGCGTCAGAGCAGGTGAACGTCGCGTGGATCCCCACCAGGCCCCGACCGCCGGCCCGGATGAAGCGCTCGTTCTCGGCGAGGCCCCGTCGGGCGCCGTCCGGCCCGTGGCGATCGGTGATCCCATAGGCCAGCACGGATCGAACGCCGACCTCGGCGCACGCCCGGGCGATCACGTCCAGGCTGCCCTCGATGGCGTTGGGGGACTCGTGGTGGTCGATGATCGTGGTGGTCCCGTTCTCGAGCGCCTCGAGCGCCCCCAGCATGGCCGACCAGCGGATCATCTCCAGGTCGAGGGCGGTGTCGAGGCGCCACCAGACCTGCTCCAGGATCTCGGCGAAGCTCGTGGCGACCTTGGGCGGTGCGGGCATCCCCCGGGCCAGCGCCGAGTACAGGTGGTGGTGCGCGCACACGAGGCCCGGCGTGACCGCGGACATCAGGCCCGCCCTCCCGTGGTCGAGCCCGACGCCTCGCGCGCCAGCCGCGGGAGCAGCGCCCGGGCTGCCGGCGAGTCGCTCATCGGCAGGCGGGTCCGGCGGATCCCGTCGTACGCATGGAGCGCTCCCGCCACGGCCGCCGCCGTGGGCACCAGGACCGCCTCGCCCATCCCCTTCGCGCCGAGCGGGCCCTCCGGCTCCGGGACCTCCACGAGGATTGTCTCGACCGGCGGCATGGCCGCGGCCGGGATGATGCCCAGCGACTTGAGGGTGTCCGTGACGGGCACGCCCGCCACCACCCGGAATTCCTCGGTCAGGGCCATGCCGAGCCCCATGTGGACCCCGCCCTCCACCTGGCCCTTGAGCAGGACGGGGTTCAGCGCCCGGCCGACGTCGTGGGCCGCCACGACGCGCTCGATCCGCCCCTCGTCGTCGAGGATGACGACCTGGGTCGCCCAGCCATAGGCGAAGTGCGTCACGGGCTCCTCGACGGCCGCTTCGAGCTTCGTGGTCCAGTCCACCACGTACTCGCCGGCAAACTCGCGCCCGGCTGCGTCTGCGAGCCCGGCGATCCCCCGGTCGCCGAGTGCGGTCCTGAGCGCGGCGCAGGCCCGCTGGATGGCCCGGCCGCCCAGCATCGTCGCCCGCGAGGACGTGGTCTCGCCGGTGTCGAGCTCGTGGGTCGTGTCCACCACGACCCGGATCCGATCGGCCGGGAACCCGAGCTCAGCCGCGGCGATCTGGCGGAACACGGTGTGGGCGCCCTGGCCCATCTCGGTCCAGGAGTGGAACAGCGTCAGGGTGCCGTCCTCCTCGGGCCGCAGGACCGCGCGGCCGCGCTCCGACAGCCCGTTTCCGACGCCCACGTTCTTGATCCCACAGGCGATGCCGGCGTAGCGCGCTCCCCTGTACGCATCGCGGACGGCGAGCAGCGTCGCGCGGACGCCGACCCCCTCCCCCATCCGCTGGCCGGTCGTGCACTGGTCGCCGATGTCGAGCGCGTTGCGCCAGCGGATCTCCCAGCCGTCGATGCCGACCTGCTCGGCCAGCATGTCCAGCACGCCCTCCATCGCGAACGCGGCCTGGTTCGCCCCGAACCCGCGCATCGCGCCGGACGGCGGGTTGTTGGTGTAGACCGCCTTCGCCTCCACGTCCACGTCCGGGACCCGGTACGGCCCGCAGGCATGGCCCGCGGCGCGCTCCAGGACCTTGCCGCCGACGCTCGCGTACGCCCCGTTGTCCCCGACGATGCTGGCCCGGACCGCGACGAGGCGGCCTTCCGAGTCACAGCCGGCCGTGTAGTCCAGCCACATCGGGTGGCGCTTGACGTGGAACCGGAGGCTCTCGCGGCGGGTCAGCCGGAGCATGACCGGCCGCCCGGTGCGTACGGCGAGCAGTGCCGCCTGCCCCTGGACGCTGAGGTCCTCCTTGCCGCCGAACGCCCCGCCGGTCGAGACCTGGGTCACCAGGACGTCGGCCGGTGCGAGGCCCAGGAACGACGCGACCTGGCGCCGGTCCTCCCATGCGCCCTGGCCAGGCGAGTAGACATGGACCCTGTGACCCGTCACCTCCATGCCGTCCGGCCCCGCCGCGCCCCGCGGCACGGCGAGGGCTGCCTCCGGCTCCAGGAACGCGTGCTCGATCGACTGGGTCCGGAAGGAGCCGCTCGCCACGTGGGCTGCCGATGCAAGGGCCGCATCTGCATCCCCGCGCCGGATGACGGACCGGGAGACCAGGTTGCCGCCCTCGTGAATCGCGGGAGCGCCATCGGCCAGGGCCTCGAATGGATCCGTCACCGGCGTCAGCGGCTCCAGCTCCACGTCCACCAGCGCCGCCGCCTCGACCGCGGCCTCGCGGGTCTCGGCGGCGACGGCCACCAGGACATCGCCCACGTACCGCGTCGTCTCGCCCACGGCCACCAGCAGCGGCCAGTCGGCCACGATGAGCCCCTGCTCGCGCCTGCCGGGCACGTCGGCCGCGGTGAGGACCGCCACGACGCCCGGCACGGCCGCTGCGCGGCTCGTGTCGATGCCCCTGACGACGGCGCGCGGCACCCCCGCGAACCGGAGGGCGCCGTGGAGCATGCCGGGCGCGGTGAGGTCACCGACGAACGGCTTCTCGCCAAGCGCCAGCGCCCGCCCCTCATAGCGCGCGACGGACCCGTCCAGGGAGGCCGCCGTCACCCCGGACGCGCCCGCGCCGTCGCGCCGGACACCGGCGGCCAACTCGATGGCATCGATGATCGACGCGTAGCCGGTGCACCGGCACAGGTTGCCGGCCAGGGCGCGGCCGATGGCCTCACGGGACGGCTCGGGCTCGCGCCGGAGGAGCGCCTCGGCCTTCATCACGATGCCGGGCGAGCAGAAGCCGCACTGCGACGCCCCCGTCGACACAAACGCATCCGCCCACAACGCACGGATGCCTTCGGGCAGACCCTCCAGCGTCTCGACGGTCCGCCCCGCGACGCGCGTCGCCGGCTGGGCGCACGAGACCACGGCGTGGCCATCCACAATGACCGTGCACGCCCCGCACGAGCCTTCAGGCGCGCAGCCGTCCTTCATCGACCGGAGGCCGCAGTCCACCCGCAGGACGTCGAGCAGCGATCGACCGGGCGCGGCACCTGCGACCACCGCACGTCCGTTGAGCGTGAAGTCCATCCGACCCCTCGCGACCGGGCCCCGCGGGACCGTCTGGCCCTAGTCGGGATCGTGTCGATGCCGAATCGTAGGAACGACCCGGGGGGTCTGC
>Ga0302299_10002758_pt1 | contig 10683 bp, 13 predicted proteins | sample III_Fen_N3_4_FD_198795 | JGI IMG/M metagenome (GOLD analysis project Ga0302299, IMG submission 198795) | Peat permafrost microbial communities from Stordalen Mire near Abisko, Sweden - III_Fen_N3_4 | ecosystem: Environmental > Terrestrial > Soil > Wetlands > Permafrost | place: Sweden: Abisko...
GCAGCAGCCCGCCCAGGGCGCCGATCTGGTCCGGCTGCACGTCGATGAAGAACAGGTTGGGGCGCCGGCCCGCGCCCTTCTGGGCGGCCAGGGGCCGGACCAGGTCCTCCTTGACGAACTGCGTGGCAAGCACCAGGAACACCGCCAGGCCGATGACCGACATCAGCAGGGCGCCCAGGGCCGGGCGGGCGCCCAGCTGCCCCAGGGCCAGCTTGAGCGGCAGCGCCAGGGTGCCGGCGCTGCGCCGGTACAGCCACAGCAGCAGCCGGGACACGCCGAACAGGCCCAGGAACAGGGCCGCCATCGCCCCGGCGGTGACCGCCCCGGCCCGCATCCCGGGGGCGTTGCCCAGCACCAGGGCGGCGGCCAGCGCGGCCGCGCCGGCCCCGCAGGCCCAGGCCAGCGCGCGCCGGCCCCCGGGCGCCGGCCCCCCGCGCAGCAGGGCCATGGGCGTGACGTCGCGCAGGCGCATCAGGGACGGCAGGATGACGCAGGCGAGCATGAGCAGCGCCGCGCCGGTGTCCAGGAGCGGCGGCGGCGGGGCCGGCCCCTGGCGCAGGGCCGGGGGGATCAGCTCGCCCAGGAGGCCGGGCAGGACCCGGGCGGCGCCGGCGCCGCAGGCCAGGCCCAGGATCAGGGCGGCCGCCACCACGGCGCCGGCGATGAGCGCGGAGATGGCGGCCGGGGCCCCCGGGTCCGCCCCCAGGAAGCGCAGGATGGCCGCCTCCCGCTCCCGGCCCTGCAGGTAGGCGGCGAGGATGGCCCAGGCGCCGAGGCTGGAGAGCAGCAGGGTGAACAGCCCCAGCTGGCTGATGAAGCGGTTGGTGTTGCGGATCGGCTGGGCCAGGGCGGTGGCCGCCTCCTCGTGGGTGCGCAGGCGCAGGCGCTCCCCGGGCGGCAGGTCCCGGCGGATGCGCGCGGCCGTCGCCTCCAGGCCGGCGCCGGGACGCAGGGTCATGAGGATGCGCCCGCCCAGGCGCGCCCGGGGCGAGACCAGGCCCAGGGCCTCGGCGGCCGGCAGGCCGAGGTAGACCCGCGGCCCGAGGGCGAAGGCGCTGGCCTGGCGGCTGTCGTCCAGCCCCACGATGGCCTGCACCGGCACCACCCCGGAGCCCAGGCGCAGCCCCTTGCGCTGGCGCAGCAGCTCCGGCCCGTCCAGCCCCTGGGACCCCGGGCTGAGCCCCCAGGCCCGGGCCAGGGCCGCATCCACCAGCAGGCCCCAGGGCGCCCCCTGCTCCCGCGGCGGCGTCGTCTCCAGCCGCCCCGCCAGCGGGTAGGGCCCGCCCAGGGCGCGCACCTCCACCAGCCGGGTCACCGCCCCGCCGCCCTCGCCGGTGGCGGCCATGCTGGGGAAATCGTAGACCAGGGTCCGCGCCTGGACCTGGGGCAGCGCCTCGAGGCGGGCCATGGCCGCGGGCGGCATGAGCCCCCGGGAGGACAGGGCCAGGTCGGCCCCCAGCAGGGCCCGGGACTCGGCGTGGATGCCCGCCAGCACCCGCCGGGAGAACCCGGAGGTGGTGAAGAAGGCGGCGAACCCCAGCGCGCCGCAGAGGACGATGAGGAGCAGCCGCCGGGCCTGGGCGCGCAGTTCCCGGCCCGCCATGCGCAGGACGAAGCTCAAGGGCCCACCGCCATCCGGCCCCGCTCCAGGCGCAGGCAGGCCTCCATGCGCGGAGCCAGATGCGGGTCGTGGGTCACCAGCACCAGGGTGGTGCCCAGTTCCCGGTGCAATTCCATGATCAGCTCGAACACCCGGTCCGCGTTGCCCGGGTCCAGGGAGCCGGTGGGCTCGTCGCAGAGCAGGATCGCCGGCCGGGTCACGGTGGCCCGGGCGATGGCCACCCGCTGGCACTCGCCGCCGCTGAGCTGCCCGGGCAGGTGGCCGGCGCGCTCGCCCAGGCCCACCCGGTCCAGGGCCTCCCGGGCCCGGGCCAGGGGCTGCGGAATGCCGGCGATCTCCGCCCCGATCATCACGTTCTGCAGCGCGGAGAAGTGCGGCAGCAGGTGGAAGGACTGGAAGATGAAGCCCACGGTGCGGGCCCGGAAGGCCGAGAGGGCCCGCTCGGAAAGGGCGTCGATGCGCCGCCCGGCCATGCTCACGGTGCCCGCGCTGGGGCGCTCGAGCCCGGCCAGGACCGCCAGCAGGGTGCTCTTGCCGCTGCCGCTGGGGCCCTGGATGGCCAGGGAGCCGCCCGGCCGCAGTCCGAAGGTCAGGTCCTCCAGCACGGTGAGCTGCTCGCCGGCGGGCGAGAGGAAGGTCTTGCGCAGTGCGGCGACCTGGATCATCGCCCCATGCTAACCGCAGGTTCCGGGTGCCGGTAGACTTGGGCATGCTGCTGCCGTCCCTGCCCCTCCTGGCCGTGCTGGCCCTGACTGCCCCGGCCGGGCGCACCGTTGTGTTCCTGGGCGACAGCCTCACGGCCGGCTACGGGCTGGCGCGCCAGGAAGCCTTCCCCAGCCTGCTGGAGGCCCGGATCCGCGCCGCCGGCCTGGGCTGGAAGGTGGTCAACGCCGGCGTCAGCGGCGACACCAGCGCCGGCGCCCGGGCCCGGCTGGACTTCATCTACCGGCAGAAGCCGCAGGTGATCTTCCTCTGCATCGGCTCCAACGACGGCCTGCGCGGCCTGCCTGTGGCCGAGCTGGAGAAGAACCTCCGGGCCATCCTCGAGCGGGCCCGGCGGGAGGGCACCCGGGTGATCCTGGCCGGGGCCATGCTGCCGGAGAACTACGGCAAGGACTACCGGGACGCCTTCCGGGGCCTGTATCCGCGCCTGGCCCGGGAGTACCGCCTGCCCTTCCTGCCCTTCCTGCTGGAAGGCGTGGCCATGGACCCGGGGCTCAACCAGGACGACGGCATCCACCCCAACGCCGAAGGGGCCCGCCGGGTGGCGGACCACGTCTGGAAGCTGCTGGAGCCCGAACTGCGCCGTTGAAAAAAATATCATTGCATCTGAGACTCAATCAGCTATTCTCTCTGCGTAGTTTTCGCGTGGAGTTGACGTGTCCAATGCGAACGGTCGTTTGACACCGCTGAGTTTCCGATGCACCTGGTGCAACCAGATCAAGACGGGGAAGTCCTGGATGCTCGAGCGCAGGCGGACGCGCTCCGGAGCCTACGTGAACGTGATCTGCCACCGGTGCCGGCACTACTACCTCCATGGCTTCGATCTCGAATCGTTCATCGTGTGGGTCAAGGAGCAGGTCGGCTAGAAGCACCCGCCGCACCTGGGGCGTGCGAAGATGGCGGCCGGCCCGGGCGGGCCTGAAGGGAAGGAACCGTTCCATGCAACCCACCGACCATCCGGAACCGTCCGCCCCCCGCGCGCGCAGCGTCGAGGCCATTCACCGCAGCACCACCTTCCACTGGGTGGGCAACGGCTTCTACGTTTCGACCTATTTTCCCAGCGCGAAGCTCCCGTCGGCGCGCGTGAGCCCGTTCGTGCTCATGGACTACGGCCCGCCCAGGGCCTTCGAGCCGCTCCCGCGGGGCAGGCGCGGCGTCGGCTGGCACCCGCACCGCGGCTTCGAGACCGTGACCCTGGCCTGGGAGGGGGCGGTGGCGCACCGGGACAACGCGGGCCACGGCGGCGTGATCGGCCCCGGCGACGCCCAGTGGATGACCGCCGCCTCGGGCATCCTCCACGAGGAGTACCACGACGAGGCCCTGGCCCGCGACGGCGGCACCTTGCACATGATGCAGCTCTGGGTGAACCTTCCGCGCAAGGACAAGGGTGCGCCGCCCGGGTACCAGGGGCTCAAGGCGGACCAGTTCCCCGGCGTCGCGCTCCCCGGCGGCGGCTCGGCCCGGGTGATCGCCGGCGCCTTCGAAGGGGCGCGCGGGCCCGCCCGGACCTTCACCCCCATCACCATGCTCGACCTGGTCCTGCCCGCCGGCGCGGCGGCGCGGGTGCCCCTGCCGCCGAGCTACAACGCGCTCGCGGTCGTCGCCAGGGGGCGGGCGTCGGCGGGCGGCCTGGACGCGGAGGCCGGCGAACTGCTGCTGTTCGCCAACGACGGCGACGCCGCCGTCCTGACCGCGTCCGCGGACGCCCACGTCATCCTCCTGGCCGGCGAGCCGATCCGCGAACCCATCGTGCAGCACGGCCCCTTCGTGATGAACACGGTCGAGGAGATCCACCAGGCCATGGCCGACGTGGACGCCGGCCGCTTCGGCCCCGTTCCCGACTGAGCCCCGGGCTATACTCGCAGCATGGAAGCCATGGTCCTGCAGGCCCCGCGGACCCCCCTGGTGCGGGTGGAACGGCCCATTCCCCGGGCGGGCCCCGGCCAGGTGCTGGTCAAGGTCGGCGCCTGCGGCGTGTGCCGCACGGACCTGCACATCCTCGATGGCGAGCTGGACCGGCCCGCCCTGCCCCTGGTGCTCGGGCACGAGATCGTCGGCCGGGTCGCGGCACTGGGCCCCGGCGTCACCGGCCTGGCCTCCGGGCAGCGGGTGGGGATCCCCTGGCTGGCCGGCACCTGCCAGGCCTGCGGCCCCTGCCTGGGCGGAAGGGAGAACCTCTGCGACCGGGCCCGCTTCACCGGCTACGACCTGGACGGCGGCTTCGCCGGTTACGCCGTCGCCCAGGCGCGCTTCGCCTTCCCCATGCCCGAGCGGGACACCGACGCCGCCGACGCGCCCTTCCTCTGCGCCGGCCTCATCGGCCACCGGGCCTACCGCATGGCCGGGGAAGCCCGGCGCCTGGGCATCTACGGCTTCGGCGCCGCCGCCCACATCATCGCCCAGGTGGCGGTGCGGGAGGGCCGGACCGTCTTCGCCTTCACCCGGCCCGGCGACCGCGAAAGCCAGGCCTTCGCCCTGGGCCTCGGCGCGGCCTGGGCCGGCCCTTCCACCGGGGCTCCGCCCGAGCCCCTGGACGCGGCGCTGATCTTCGCGCCGGCCGGAAGCCTCGTGCCGGCGGCCCTGGCCGCCGTGGCCAAGGGCGGCACCGTGGTCTGCGCCGGCATCCACATGTCCGACCTCCCGGCCATGCCCTACGCCCTGCTGTGGGGCGAGCGCGTCCTGCGCTCCGTGGCCAACCTCACCCGCCAGGACGGCCTGGATTTCTTCAGGACCATCGAGGGCCTGGACATCCGCACGAGCGTGACGACCTTCCCGCTGCGGGACGCCAACCTGGCCGTGGAGCGCCTGCGCTCCGGAGCGCTCCAGGGCGCGGCGGTGCTGATTCCCTGAACGCGCCGCCCGGGAACGAACCGGAGCAAGATTCAGGCAGTCTTCGCCTTCATTTCCGCAATGGCTTCTGCGATGACCTGATCGTCCACCCCGTGGCGTCGCAGGCTTTCCACCACCAGGCTGACCTGGTCGTTGCCCAGCCTGGCGAGATCCTTCCGGAGCCCCTGGCCGATGTAGGCCCGGATCAGAGGCTGGTAGCCGGAAAAGCCCAGGCTGGGGGCGATGGTCCTCAAGTCCTCGATGACATCCTCGGGGATTCGCAGGCTGATGCTGGTCATGGGGCGGTCCTTCCGGAGCCGTTTCTGGATGGCTTCATTCATGCTCATAGTCCCTCCTTTCCGAGGGTGTGGCCGGGCGGGCCGGAATGATGCGGATGGTGTCCTCGCCGCGAATGACATGAACGACAAAGAGGAGCGCCCAATCCTCTGTGAGTCCGATGGCTGCCTCCCTTGGTTCACCCTGATCGCTGGCGTCCACCAGGCGGACAAAGGGATCGAAGAACACCTCACAGGCCTGCCCGAAGGAAACGTTGTGTTTGGCGATGTTGGCCGCGGCCTTTTCGGGGTCCCATTCAAAGATCTGGCCCTGGAGTTCGCAAGTGACATCCATCGGAGTAAATGTATATACGTTGTAGATGCATGTCAAGGGTTGACGATGGCCCCTAGCGTCCAGTCCAGACCGGCGCACGCTTGTCCAGGAACGCGGCAATGCCTTCCCGGGCGTCCTCGGTCCTCAGGTTCCGGGCCATCACTGCGCCGGCATAGGCGTAGGCCTCCGCCAGGGGCAGCCCGGCCTGCCGGTGGAAGGCCTCCTTGCCGATGGCGAGGGTGAGCGGCGACTTGCCGGCCAGCCCGCGGGCGCAGTCCATTGTGCGCGCTTCCAGCTCGGCGGCCGGCGCCAGCTCGTTGACCAGGCCGATGCGCAGCGCCGTGGCCGCGTCGATCAGCTCGCCGGTCAGCAGCATGCGCATGGCGTGCTTGGGCGCCACGTTGCGGGTCAGGGCCACCATCGGGGTCGAGCAGAACAGCCCGATGTTCGCCCCGGGCGTGGCGAAGCGCGCGTCCTCGGCGGCGAAGGCCAGGTCGGCGCTGGCCACCAGCTGGGCGCCGGCGGCGGTGGCGACCCCGTGCACCCGGGCGATGACCGGCTTGGGCAGGCGCACGATGGCCTGCATCACCTCCGAGCACAGCGCGAACAGCCCGTCGACGTACCCCGGGTCGTAGCCGCTGTCGCGCAGCTCCTTCAGGTCGTGCCCGGCGCAGAAGGCCGGCCCGTTGCCGGCGAGGATCACCACCCGGACCGCAGGGTCCTCCCGGATCCCGGCGAGGGCCTCGCCCAGCGCCCGCAGCATGCCCATGGAGAGGCTGTTGCGCGAGCGCGGGCGGTCCAGGGTGAGGGTGGCGACGGCGCCGTCGTCATTGCGCAGCACAAAGGGGCTTTCACTCATCACCGGCTCCTCGCGGAAGGGAAGCGGCCTCTCCGGCGGAGCGGAGAAACCTGAAGATTAAGGTTGAGGTCATCGGCCAAATTGTCGAGGATCTCCTTAACCCTGTGAGAGCCCCATGACCCGATTCGTCTTCCCCCCTCCCGAACCCCCGTCCGCCGCCGTGGCCGGTTCCGACCTGCGCTTCCCCATCCGCCGGGTCTTCTGCGTCGGCCGGAACTACGCGGCCCACGCCCGGGAGATGGGCAAGGACCCGACGCGCGAGGCGCCGTTCTTCTTCATGAAGCCGGCCGACGCCGTGGTGCCCGCCTCCGGCGTCATCCCCTACCCGATGCTGACCGGCAACTTCCACCACGAAGTGGAACTGGTCGTGGCCATCGGCGGCCACGGGGTCCGGATCGGGCCCGAAGCGGCCCTGGCCCTGGTCTGGGGCTACGGCGCGGGGGTGGACCTGACCCGGCGCGACCTGCAGGAGGTGGCCAAGGCCATGAGCCGCCCGTGGGAGTGGTCCAAGGCCTTCGACGCCTCGGCCCCCTGCAGCCCGCTGCGCCCGGCCAGCGCGATCGGCCACCCCGCCAAGGGCGCCATCTGGCTGGAAGTGAACGGGACCGTCCGCCAGCAGGGCGACCTCCAGGACCTCATCTGGCCGGTGCCGGACATCGTCAGCTACATCTCCCACTCCGTCGCCCTGCGTCCGGGCGACCTGATCTTCACCGGCACCCCGGCGGGGGTCGGCGCGCTGCAGCCGGGCGACCAGATCCGGGGCGGGGTCGAAGGCGTGGCGGAGTTCGCCTTCGGGATCGGTCCCGCCTGAAGCCCATCAGGGCCCGGCCACCACGCCGGACATGGCCACCACCTCGAAATCCGAGCCCTTGATGCCGACCAGGGCCGCCAGTTCGCCGTCATCCCAGCGGGCATCCGGGGCCCCGCTCAGGTACCAGCTGCTGCCGTTGTCGGCCACGAACATCCCGTACTGCTTCAGCGCGCGCAGGATCACCTGCACGTGCGCCGGATAGCCGCCGATGGCGGTGGCGGCCTTGAGCCGAACGCGCATGCCCATGGGCGGCAGCGCCGGGCTGGGGTCCGCCGAAGCCCAGTGCCGGGCCGGCGCCACGTAGGCCTTGCGGGTGTGCTGCACCGTGAAGCGCAGGGCGTGCTGGATGCTGCCCTGCTCCACCACCTCGTCGTAGCGCACCAGTCCGGGGAAGACCGGCAGCCCGGCCGCGTCCGCCGAAGTCCAGCCCGCCGGCCGCAGGGCGTCCGAACCCAGGTCGAACACCGCCCCGGACCCCGCGTGCCAGCTGGCGCCGCCGTTGGCGGTCGAGGCGTTCCAGGTCTCGTAGAGTTTCCAGTGGTCCAGGTCCAGCACCAGCACGTGCCGGTCGCCCGAGCCCGCGGCCCCGCCTTCGACCGGGGCGTCGGCGGGGATCGGGTACGGCCCCGGATCGCTTTCATCGGCGTAGTCGAAGCTGATCGGCACCTTGGGCTGGGCTGCGGACACCAGGACGTAGGGGATGCCGTTGGGCGCCCCGGCCCAGACCGTGCCGAAGTCCGGGTGCAGCCCGGTGCCCAGCCCGATGCCCGCCAGCAGCGTGGCGGAGTCCGGGTCCACGGCGGCCGAGGAGATGTCGGTGTTCCAGGGATTGTCCGCGGGGAAGGGCCGGCGCCCGTGGAGGCTGCCGTTGGGCTGGGTGGCGGGGCCGGAGGGCGGCGCGCCCGCGGGAACGCCGCCGGACTGCCCCCCGCCGCAGGCCATGAGCAGGGCGAGGAGGACGGCGGGGATCAGGAGGGTGCGCATGACCTATGGATTATCCCCCCGTTTCCGGTCCGGCGGCGGACTTCGGTCATGCCCCGGAGGCTCAGGCCATGGGGTTCACCGCCGCCTCCTCCATGATCCACTGGCTGAAAGCCTGCAGCTTGGCGCCCATGGGGGTGTTCCTGGGGCGGTTGAGGTAGTAGGCGCAGCCCGGGTCGATGCAGAGGTCGAAGGGCTGCACCAGCTTGCCGGTGCGGACATCGTCCTGGATCAGTTCGACGAAGAACAGCCCGAAGCCGTGCCCGTCACGCACGACCCGGCGCAGGGCATGGGTGTCGTCGATCCGGACCCCATCGAAGGGCGCCGGCCCCGCCACCCCGGCGGCGGCGAACCACTGGCGCCAGTGCTCCGGGTCGAACTCGTAGAAGAGCGGGTGGCGCAGCAGGTCCTCCGGGGCCAGGGCCCCGCCGTGCCGGGCCAGGTACTCGGGGGTGCAGATGGGCGTGAGCCGGCTGGTCATCAGCAGGGTCGATTCCACCTCGGGCCACCTGCCGGGGCCCCAGGCGATGGCCGCGTCGATCCGGTCGTGGGCGAAGTCCACGATCCGGTAGGTGTGGTGCAGCAGCAGGTTGATGCCCGGATGGCGCTGCCACAGCTGGCCGAGCCGGGGCGTCAGCCAGCGCAGGGAGAAATAGGGCGGGACGCTCACCGTCAGCGCATCCTCCTTGGCCGTGCGCCTGAGGTTGCGCAGCGAGGCGGCGAGCGTCTCCAGGGCCCGGGTGGTGTCCTCGAGCAGCTGCGCGCCCTCTCCGGTCAGTTCCACCCGCCGGTGCAGGCGCAGCAGCAGCGGGACCCCGAGGCTCTCCTCGAGGTGGCGCACATGGTGGCTGAGGGCCGCCTGGGTCACGAACAGCTCTTCCGCCGCGCGCTTGAAACTGCCATGCCGCCCCACCGCCTCGAAGGCCCGCAGCTGGATGATCACGGAAGCCGTCAGTTCCATGGGTAATACATTACGGATGAGCCATACTAATGTAAAGCCAAAACAAATCAAGCGTATGGCTTATTGTCGAATAGTTTGAGTAATGCCATCTTGATGGAACCGATCGAACCCTTGGATGGAGCCAGCGCATGGATCTCAAACGAACCGTCATCGACCTGATGCCAGCCCGGCTGGTGCGGATTTTCGCCTCCCCGTACATCGCGGGCAAGGGCATCGCCAGCGGCGTCGCCAAGGCCGACGAAATGATGGGCCGGCACGGGCTCCATTCCACCATCGACCTGCTGGGCGAGGAGGTCTTCCGCCGGGAGGACGTCGAAGCCACGGTGCAGGTCTACTTCCGCATGATCGAGGCCCTGAAGGAGCGCACCTCCGCCACCATCAGCCTCAAGCCCACCCAGCTGGGCATCAACGAGAGCGTCGAGTACTGCCAGGACAACCTCCGGCGCATCGCCGCGGCGGCGCGCGCGCACGGCCTGCGCATCACCCTGGACATGGAGGACAGCGGCTTCACCGACCGGACCCTGAAGATGTTCAGGGCCGTGCGGGACGAATTCGACAACTTCGGCATCGTGCTGCAGAGCCGCCTGTTCCGCACCGGCGACGACATCCGCACGCTGCACGCCAAACCCTGCCGGGTCCGGATCTGCATCGGCATCTACAAGGAGCCGGCGGCCATCGCGCTCCAGGACAAGCCGGCGATGAAGGACAAGCTGTTCGAATACGTCCAGCTCCTGCTCGAGCACGGCCACTATCCGGAGATCGCCACCCATGACGAAGCCCTGATCCGCCGCTGCATCGAGTTCCTGGACCGGCGCGGCGTGCCCCGGGACGCCTACGAGTTCCAGATGCTGCTGGGGGTGCCCCGGACCCGCCTGCAGCAGGAGATCGTCCAGCGCGGGCAGATCGTGCGCCTCTACGTCCCCTTCGCGGAGGAGTGGAAGTACGCGGTGCACTACCTCAAGCGCCGCCTCGCCGCCAACCCCGCCATGGCCGTCATGGTGGTGCAGAACATGTTCGGGCATTGAGCCGCCGCGGCGGCTGGGCCCCCGACCCGGCCCGGCTCGGGTATGCTTTCCACCATCCCCATATCCAGGAGGCACCATGGCCACCGAAACGCCGACCCTGTTCACCGCCGCCAGCATGGCCAAGGAGCTGGGCGTCTCCGACGCCAAGGTGAAGAAGGCCATCCTGGAGATGGGCCTGGTTCCCGCCGCCAAGAAGGGCTGCTGCACCTACTACGGCCCCGAGGACCTGAAGATGCTCAAGGCCGTCCTCGGCTAGCGGACCAG
>Ga0302299_10002759_pt1 | contig 10681 bp, 8 predicted proteins | sample III_Fen_N3_4_FD_198795 | JGI IMG/M metagenome (GOLD analysis project Ga0302299, IMG submission 198795) | Peat permafrost microbial communities from Stordalen Mire near Abisko, Sweden - III_Fen_N3_4 | ecosystem: Environmental > Terrestrial > Soil > Wetlands > Permafrost | place: Sweden: Abisko...
CCCCTCGTGCCCGCGCCGATCGACCCGCCCGTCCTGAACGACGGCCCCCACCTCAACTACGCCTACCAGTGGGCCGCGTTCACCCTGCTGGCCCTCATCGCCTACCCCATCCTCCTGCGGAAGGTCGCGTCCGACCGCGAGAAGGAGGAGCGGGGCCGGGGCGAGAACGACGACCCCTACGACGACCTGCCCGAGGGGGCCGTGGTCGACGACCAGGGCGTCATCGACCTCACCGGGGTCGGCGCCGGGTCCGGCAACCGCAGCACCTGACCCGCGGCCCGCGGCCAGTGGTGTGGCGGGCGACACGTCGTACGCTTGGCCCCCGTGACCGACGACGTGCGCACCCGCATCCTCCGCGCCGCGGTCACCTGCGTGGGCCGCTACGGGCTGTCGAAGACCTCGCTCGAGGACGTGGCCCGCGAGGCCGACGTCGGGCGGGCCACGGTGTACCGCTACTTCGAGGGCGGCCGCGACGAGCTCCTCGCCGAGACCATCTCGTTCGAGGTGACCACCTTCTTCCGGCGCCTCGCGCTCGAGGTCGACGACACCCCCGACTTCCCGACGCGCATGGAGAAGGGCCTGCTGTTCGCCCACCGGGCGGTGCTCGAGCACGAGGTGCTGCAGAAGGTGCTCGACACCGAGCCCGAGCGGCTGCTGCCGCACCTCACCACGGCGGGGCCGCTCATCCTCCTGGCGCTGGCCGCGTACCTCGAGCCGCTGCTGCTCGACGTCGACCTGCGCGAGGGCCTCACCCCGGTCGCGGCGGCCGACTGGCTGGCGCGCCTGGTGCTCTCGTTCATCATCGGCCAGGGCCGCTGGGACCTCGGCGATCCCGACGAGGTCCACCGTCTCGTCAACGACCACCTGCTCGTCGGCGTGCTGGCTCCCGCCTGACCGCCGGCCCGGCCCGGTGACCGAGGTCACCACGGAACACGTTGACGATGAGACACCGAGACTCTTACTGTCTCACTGATGACGGGGGATGACACGGGGCTCGCGATCGATCCGACCCGGGGGGGCGGATCGATCGCGGGGCTCTCCGCGCCCTCATCCACATCGACCTCGCTGCTCGACGCGCCGGTTCCCGCCGGCGGCGAGCTCGACGACCGCATCCTCGCCGCGGCGCTCACCCTGATCACCCGGTGGGGCCTGGGCAAGACCACGCTCGCCGACGTCGCCCGCGAGGCCGGGTGCAGCCGCGCCACGCTGTACCGGGTCTTCCCGGGCGGCAAGCAGGAGCTGTTCCTCGCGCTGGGCCGCGCCGAGCTGGCGAGCTACTTCGCCTCGCTGGTCACCTGCATCGAGCGTGCCGCCACCCTCGAGGACGCGCTCACCGACGTGGTGGTCGAGGCCACGAGGGGGCTCACCGGGCACGAGGCCCTGCAGTTCGTCCTCGAGCGCGAGCCCGACATCGTGCTGCCGTTCCTCGGCTTCCACCAGGTCGACCGGCTCTACGACGCCGCCTCCGCCGCGCTCGGCCCGGCGCTCGAGCGCTTCCTGCCCGACACCGCCGGCTGGGCCGCCGAGTGGGTGGCCCGCGCGGTGCTCTCGTACGCGTTCAACCCCTCGCCCGTCATCGACCTCTGCACCGAGGCCGACGCCCGCGACCTCGTCCGTCGCTTCTACCTCCCTGCCCTGCAACCGCAACCCGCGCTCGCTGCGCGTCCCTGAAGGAGCCCCACCATGTCGTCCACCGAAGACCTCATCGGCCGCACCGATGTCAACGACCTCGAGGCCATCCTCTCGGTGTCGAACAGCGACGTCGACGCGCTCGTCCACACCGTGGAGGACAACGCCGACGCCATCTTCACGTGGGACTACGAGAAGGGCGCCCGCCCGGCCCTGAACAAGCTCTACGAGAAGGCCAAGAAGAACCAGTGGAACGGCGAGACCGACCTGCCCTGGGACACCGAGGTCGACCAGGAGGCCGTGGTGATGGCCAACTCGCTGGCCAACGGCGGCGTGTTCACGCAGGAGATGGACATGTCGGGCACGCCCTTCGCCAAGTGGGGCGACAAGGAGTGGATCGAGCTCGGCTGCGAGTCGCAGAACTGGACGCTCTCGCAGTTCATGCACGGTGAGCAGGGTGCGCTGATCTGCACCGCCAAGATCGTCGAGACGGTGCCGTGGATCGACGCCAAGTACTACGCCGCCACCCAGGTCATGGACGAGGCCCGCCACGTCGAGGTCTTCGCCAAGTACCTCGACACCAAGCTCTCGGGCCACTACCCGATCAACGCCCACCTCGGCCTGCTGCTCGACGACATCGTGCGCGACAGCCGCTGGGACATGACCTACCTGGGCATGCAGATCATGGTCGAGGGCCTCGCCCTGGCGGCCTTCGGCTTCATCCACCAGCTCACCACCGAGCCGCTGCTCAAGCAGATGCTGCGCTACGTCATGTCCGACGAGGCGCGCCACGTCGCCTTCGGCGTGCTCTCGCTGAAGGAGTACTACGAGGACCTCACCACCGCCGAGCTCCGTGAGCGCCAGGAGTTCGCCTTCGAGGCCGCGGTGCGCATGCGCGACCGCTTCCTGCAGCAGGAGGTGTGGGAGCGCATGGGCCTCCCGGTCAAGGACACCATCAAGCTCGTGATGGAGGCCCCGGAGCGCCAGGTGTTCCAGCAGATGCTCTTCACCAAGATCGTGCCCAACTGCAAGAAGCTCGGTCTGCTCGACGCCGGCGACGGCTGGCTGCGCCACAAGTTCGAGGAGCTCGGGGTGATCCAGTTCGAGGACTGGGTCGACACGGGCGCCGAGTACGACGAGTTCTCGATCCAGGCCGAGATCGCCGCCAACCGCGCCGCTACCGCCTGACCTGTCCGATTCCCGTCCCGTCCACGAACGAGCCGCCCTCCGGGGCGGCTCGTCCGCGTGCCGCCCTCCGGGTCCCGCCGCCATCCGCCATTCCGTGGCGATTTGGCTGGTGGGTGGCCGCGGACCCGGTTGGTAGGGTGCCCCAGATGTCGCCGCTCGAGGAATCCCGCTGATGGCCCGCTTCGGCCGCGTCGCCACCGCCATGGTCACCCCGTTCGACGAGGCGGGTGCGCTCGACGTCGTCGCCGCCGCCGACCTGGCCCGGTGGCTGGTCGCGCACGGGAACGACGGCCTGGTGCTGGCCGGGAGCACCGGCGAGGGCTCCGTGCTCGACGACGACGAGAAGGTCGCGCTGTGGCAGGCGGTGCGGGCCGCCGTCGACGTGCCCCTCGTGGCGGGCTCGACCAGCAACGACACCGCGCACAGCATCCACCTCACGAAGCTCGCCACGGCCGCAGGCGTCGACGGCATCCTCGCGGTCACGCCGTACTACAACCGCCCGTCGCAGGCCGGCATCGAGGCCCACTTCCGGGCCGTCGCCGATGCGACCGAGCTCCCGGTGATGATCTACGACATCCCGATCCGGGCCGGCCGCAAGGTCGCCACCGAGGTCCTGCTCCGCCTGGCACATGACGTTCCCAACGTGCTCGCGCTCAAGGATGCGGCAGGCAACCCGGCCGAGACCGCACGGCTCATCGCCCACGCTCCGGCCGACTTCGAGGTCTACAGCGGCGACGACCACGTCACGTTGCCGTTCCTCGCGGTCGGTGCAGTCGGCATGGTCGGCGTCGCGACCCACTGGATCGGCGAGCAGGCCGGCCAGCTGTTCGACGCCTTCGAGTCCGGCAACCTGGCGGAGGCGCGGCGCATCAACGCCGAGCTGCTCCCGTCGTTCGACTTCGAGACCTCCGACGAGGCTCCCAACCCCCTTCCGGCCAAGGCCCTGATGCGGGCCCTCGGGCACCGCGTCGGCCAGTGCCGGCTCCCCATGGGCGTGGCGCCCTCGGGGCTCGACGAGCGCGCCTCCGCGCTCGTCGCTCAACTCGGCCTGGAGGCCTGAGCATGGCAGCACCCGTCAAGGTCACGTTCCTCGGAGGTCTCGGGGAGATCGGCCGCAACTGCGCAGCCATCGAGTCGGGTGGGCGCATCCTGCTGATCGACTGCGGGCTGATGTTCCCCGACGCCGACATGCTGGGCATCGACCTCGTCCTGCCCGACTTCACGTGGCTGCGCGAGAACGCCGACCGCATCGAGGGCCTCATCGCCACGCACGGCCACGAGGACCACGTCGGCGGCCTCAGCTACCTGCTGCGCGAGCTGTCGTTCCCGATCTACGGCTCGGCGCTCACGCTGGGCCTCGCCCGGCACCGCATCGAGGAGGCCGGCCTGCTCGGCCAGACCGAGTTCATCCCGGTGGCCGACGGCGAGCGCCGCCAGATCGGTCCCTTCGACTGCGAGTTCATCCCCGTCACCCACTCCGTCCCGCACGGCTTCGCCACTGCGGTCCACACCGAGCAGGGCACGATCCTGCACACCGGCGACTTCAAGCTCGACCTCACGCCCGTCGACGGCCGACTCACCGCGCTGTCGGTCATGGGCGCCATCGCCGAGAACGAGGGCATCCGGCTGCTGCTCTCCGACTCCACCAACGCCGACGCCGCAGGGCACTCGCGCTCCGAGAAGTCGGTCGGCAAGGTGCTCGAGTCGCTGTTCGCCGAGCACGCCGGTCGCCGCATCGTCACCGCCTGCTTCGCCAGCCACATCCACCGCGTGCAGCAGATCGCCGACGCCGCCATCGCCCACGACCGCGTGGTCGCCACGCTCGGCATGTCGATGAAGAAGAACGTGCGGCTGGCGCGCGACATGGGGCTGCTGCGCATCCCCGACGCCAACCTGCGCGACATCGACGAGGTCGGCGACCTGCCTCCCGGCCGCGTGTGCGTGATCTCCACCGGCTCCCAGGGCGAGCCCATGTCGGCCCTGTCGCTGATGGCCTCGGGCACCAGCCGCTGGCTCGACCTCACGGCCGACGACACCGTCATCCTCAGCTCGCACCCCATCCCGGGCAACGAGATGAACGTGTCCAAGGTCATCGACGGGCTCGTGCGGCTCGGCGTCGAGGTGGTGCACTCGGGCATCTCCGACGTGCACGCCACGGGCCACGCCAAGCAGGAGGAGCTCAAGACCATCCTGTCGATCACCAAGCCCGAGTGGTTCACGCCGGTCCACGGCGAGTACCGCCACCTCATGGCCCACGCCGCGCTCGGTCGCACCATGGGCATCGCCCCCGACCACGTGCTCGTGTGCGAGGACGGCGACCAGCTCACCATCACCGACGACGGCATCACCCGCAGGGCCGACGCGGTGCCGGCCGGCTACCTCTACGTCGACGGCATCGTGGGCGACGTCGGGGGCGGCGTGCTGCGCGACCGCAAGGTGCTCGCCGCCGAGGGTGTGGTCGTGGTCGTGGTCGGCGTCGACGTGCGCACCGGCGCCATCATCACCGGCCCCGAGGTCATCACCCGCGGCTGGATCCACGCCCCCGAGGCCGAAGACCTCCTCGAGGAGGCGCGTGAGGTGGTGGGCGACGCGGTGAAGGAGGCCTTCGCCAAGGACTCCACCGACATCGAGTCGTTGCAGCGCGTGGTGCGCCGCGCCGCCGGCAAGTTCGTGAGCGACCGCACCAAGCGCAAGCCCATGATCGTGCCGGTCGTCATGGAGGCCTGATCGGCAGACCCGCTCGGGGTCCTGTCACCTCGGGAGCCCGTCCGGCGGGTCCTCGCTTCGCTGCGGTCCGGCGGCCCGGGCACCCACCCGGGGCGCCACCCCGTGCCTGCCCGTCCGATTTCGGCTGGAAGAGGAGCCGGGCTCAGCCCGCGAGGCGGCGACGGTCGACGTCGTCGGCGAGGGCGAGGAGCGCGGCCCGGCAGTCGCCGGTGAACGCGGGCCCGTGCATCAGGGCCAGCGTGGCGACGTCGAGCTCGGCGAGGCGGCGCACCGTGGCGCTGCTCGTCGGACCGAGCGACCAGGCCGAGAAGAGGTCCTCGGCGACGATGCCGCGCTCCACGATGTCGTCGTCGGTCGAGGCGGGGTAGGCGCCGGCGTGGGTGAAGAGGTCGCCGCAGAAGAGGGTGCGGGAGGTCTCGTCGTAGAGCAGCCCGGCCTCCCAGCAGTGCGGCACGTGCGGCGTGTCGATCCAGCGCAGCCGGTGGCCGCCCACGTCGATGACCTCGCCGTCGGCCAGCGGGCGCGGCGCGCGGTCGGCCAGGTCGGTGACCGAGACCATGCAGCCGATCATGCCTTGCGCCACCTCAGCGTTCGGCGCGGCCGCGAGCCAGTCGTTCATCGCGCCGCACTCGTCGGACTCGACGTGCCCGAACGAGATCCAGCGGAGCTGCTCCGCGGGCACGAGGCGGGCCACCTCGGCGGACACGAGGGGGAACATGCGTCGCGGGCCGGTGTGGAAGAGCAGCGACTCGTCGCCCCGCACCAGGTACTGGTTGAAGCTGAAGTCGGCTTCCTCGACGTGTGTCGTGAACTGGTGGATGCCGTCGGCAACCTCGGTCGAGCGCGTCTCCATGGACGAGACCTCCTGGGGGCCTGGACTCTCTACCGGTCCCCGGCGCCTGTCAAGGTTCGGCCGGCTCCGTCGCCTCAGCCAGGTGGGAACAGGCCGATGTCCTCCCAGCCCGCGAAGCCCGACCGGGCGTGGGCGCCGAGGCAGGCGAACTCGAGCATGCCCCAGCCCTGCTGCTCGCCACCCGGCCCCGAGGCGGTGACGCGGGCCTTGTTCTCGAACAGGCCGAAGATGCCGGCGCGCACCGTGGGGTCGGCGAGGTCCCAGGCGAGGCGCTGCACCTTCAGCTCGCCCTGCCACATGCCGTGCCGCCAGTCCTCGTCCATGCCGTAGCCGGTGCCCTTCAGGAGGTAGCAGGGGAAGGTGGGCTCGATGTCGACGGTGAGCGGGGTGCCGTCGGGCTCGGTGAGGCGCCAGGTGACGTGCGAGGCGGCGCGGGTGCCGGGAACGAGGGTGACCTCGTGCTCGGGCCGGCCCAGCTGCTCCACCCGACCGTCGTTCCACACGCGCATGGCCATCTCGAGCACGCGGCTGCCGTCCTCGACCTCCTGCGCGATGACGAGCAGGGTGTGGTCGGCGAACTGGATGGGCGTGTAGATCCAGAAGAAGGTGCCGCCCGCCTGGGAGGCCTTGATGCCCGGGGGCTCGGCCTCGCCGACCGGGCGCACGCCCCAGGAGCGGTCGCGGTAGCCCCACCAGCCGTCGGGCTCGACGTCGAACGACTCGTCGCCGATGCGGAGGCTGCCGCGCCAGCGACCCGTCTGCGCGAGGCGCTGCGTGTCGAACGTGACCCGCTCGAACTCACGCTGGTAGTGCCGCGGCTCGAGGGTGGCGGGGATGACCCCTTCGAAGGTGACGTCGAGCCCGATGCCTGCGTCGTCGGCCTCGCCCGCGCCGGCCGGGTCGCACACCACCCGCAGGCGCTTCAGGCCCTCGAGCACCTCGACCCGGACCGGTCCGACCGAGGTGTCCATGCGGTCGGCCCCGAGCTCGCGCGAGGCGCGCACCACCCGGTGGTCGGTGCCGCGGCTGGCGATGACGAAGGCGTCGGCGGTGCCGAGGTTGGGGTACTGGCCGTACCCGATCACCACGAAGAGGTCGTGCTCCGGGGCGAAGAGGTTGAAGTAGTAGCGGTCGTAGAAGTTCCGGTCGGAGGTGGCGACGTGGCGCATCACCTCGGGGATCTGGTGGACGGGGTAGTCATCGAGCGGCGAGAGCATCCGGGCACAGTAGATCCCGAAACTGCAACGTGTTCTCTTCTCTGTCCGGCGGGGCGGGCGTCCGCCGCCGGATCGCAAAACCACAATCGGGGGGCCCACCGAGGCGGACCCCCCGACCGTCGCACGACCTCGCCCCGAGGGAGGGAGGGTAGGGACAGGGTCGAATGCGAGCTTGTGGCCCCTGGGCACGTATACGCCGGGCAGTGCCGCCGGGACCAGCGATGTGTGCTGCCAGGCAATGTAGCCACTCGTGGCGGCGCCTGCTCGCACGCTCCGCCAGCCACTCCTCACCCACCGTGACAGGCCGCCCCGGTCCGACGACACCTGGGGCCCCTGCGCGTGCCGGGGCTGATGATCCTGCTGGGGCGGGTGATGCTCCTGGTAACGTCGGGACACTGTGGTAGCAACCAAGCGCAGCCCCGGAAAGCGTCCCACCCCGTCGGGTCGCGGGCGCGGACCCTCGTCGAAGGCGACGTCCAAGGCGACGTCGGCGTCCCGCAAGCCCAAGGGCAAGGGCGCGCCCCCGCCGCAGCCGTCGGGGATCGGCGCCACGCTGCTGGCCGCCACCGAGGGCCACCGCGCCGACCTGGCCGGGCTCTGCCTCATCGCGCTGGGCATCGTCTGTGGGCTCGGCATCTACGCCGACCGCGCCGGGGTGGTGGGGCACGGCCTCGGCCTGGCCGCCGCCACCAGCGTGGGCCCGTTGCAGGCGCTCGCACCCGTGATCCTGGTGGTCGCCGGCGTGCTGCTGGTCCGCGGCCGCCCCGCGGCCACGGCCGCACCCGACGGGACCGCCACCGCCGCCGACCCCGATCCCGCCGGCGCGGCTCCACCTGCCGCCGACGCACGCGCCGCCCACTCCCTGGTCCGCCGGTCCCTCGGCGCCGTGGTCCTCGTCCTGGCGGTGCTGGGGCTGCTCGACCTCACCCGAGGCGCGCCCGACTTCGGCTCACGTCGCGTGGCCATCGCGCACGCCGGCGGCTTCGTCGGCGTGGCCGTCGGCCAGCCCCTGCGCTCGGCGCTCTCGAGCTGGGGCGCGGTGTCCCTCCTGGTGCTGCTCGGCCTCGCCGGGCTCATCCTGCTCACCGGGGTCACCCTGCGCCGCGCTGCGGTCACCACCGCCGAGGGCGTCCGACCGGCCGGCAGCGCGGCCCGCCGCGCGCTCGGTTCCATGTTCCGGCTCGAGGCCCCCGCACCCGCGCTGCCGGGCGACGCCGTGGCGGGCGAGGCCGACGCCGACGCCGACGCCGACCTCCGCTTCGACGGCCTCCCCTCGACCGACGGACCAGCTACCGACCCCGATGCCGAGGCCGACCCCGACACCGCCGACGGCACCATCGTCCTGCCCGCCGCGGCCGTCGACCCCTCCGTCTACGACCAGGACCTCGACGCCGCACCGGGTGCTCCGGCCCGCAAGGGGGCCGCGGCGAAGGCCACGGGCCCCACCGAGCAGCTCCAGATCGACCTCGGCCCCGCGGTGCGGCCGTCGGCCTGGAAGCTGCCCCCGCTCAAGTTGCTGTCACGGGCCGGCGCGCAGTCCGTCGACCGCAAGCTCATCGAGGAGACCGGCCGCACCCTCGAGCACGCCCTGGCCGAGCACGGCGTCGAGACCCGCCTCGTGGGCATGACCGTCGGCCCCACCGTCACGCGCTACGAGCTCGAGCTCGGGCCGGGCGTGAAGGTCGCCAAGGTCACGAGCCTCCACAAGGACATCGCCTACGCCATGGCCACGCCCGACGTGCGCATCCTGGCGCCCATCCCGGGCCGCCAGGCGATCGGCGTCGAGGTCCCCAACGTCCGCAAGCAGCTCGTCACGGTGGGCGACATCCTGGCGAGCGAGGAGGCCCGCAAGGCCACCCACCCGCTCGAGGTGGCCATCGGGCGCGACATCGCGGGCAAGGCGGTGCTGGCCAACCTCGCCACCATGCCGCACGTGCTCATCGCCGGCGCCACGGGTGCCGGCAAGTCCTCGTGCATCAACTCGCTGATGACGTCCATCCTCATGCGCAGCACCCCCGAGCAGGTGCGCCTCATCCTGGTCGACCCCAAGCGGGTCGAGCTGGGCCAGTACAACGGCCTCCCGCACCTGCTCACCGACGTGGTGACCAGCCCCAAGAAGGCGGCCAACGCGCTGTCGTGGGCGGTGCGCGAGATGGAGCGGCGCTACGACCTGCTGTCGGAGGTGGGGGTCCGCGACATCACCGGCTACAACGCCGCGTTCGACCGTGGCGACCTGCAGGCGCCCATCGGCAGCGACCGCGAGTACGCCCGGCTGCCGTTCATCCTGATCGTGGTCGACGAGCTCAACGACCTCATGATGGTGGCGGCCCGCGACGTCGAGGAGTCGATCACCCGCATCGCGCAGATGGCCCGCGCGGTGGGGCTGCACCTGGTGGTGGCCACGCAGCGGCCCTCGGTCAACGTCATCACCGGAGTCATCAAGGCCAACATCCCGGCGCGCTGGGCGTTCGCGGTGTCGAGCCTCGCCGACAGCCGGGTCATCCTCGACCAGCCCGGCGCCGAGAAGCTGCTCGGCAAGGGCGACATGCTGCTGCTCGGCCCGGCGTCGAGCATCGCCCGGCGCATCCAGGGCTCCTGGGTCACCGAGGACGAGGTCCGCGCCGCCGTGGCGCACTGGAAGCGCCAGGCCCCCGAGGTCACCTACGACGACGAGGTGCAGGGCACCGACGACGGTCCGGGCGGCAGTGCCGGCACCGCGGGGTCGGCCAGCGGCGGTGGGGGAGCGGGTGACGACGACGACGACCTGCTGGCCCAGGCCCGCGAGCTCGTGGTCCGCTCCCAGCTCGGCTCCACGTCCATGCTGCAGCGCAAGCTGCGCGTCGGGTTCGCGCGGGCCGGACGCATCATGGATCTGCTCGAGCAGCAGGGCGTGGTCGGGCCGTCCACCGGCTCCAAGTCGCGCACGGTGCTGATGACCGTCGAGGAGCTCGACGGCAGCGGCTCGTCCCTCGGCGCCCCCCTGCCGGGCGACGACCCCGCCGGCTACCCCGACGACCTCACCGACTGACCCCCGCCGCCGCCCGGCATTCAGCCGTCGCGAATGTTC
>Ga0302299_10002760_pt1 | contig 10680 bp, 13 predicted proteins | sample III_Fen_N3_4_FD_198795 | JGI IMG/M metagenome (GOLD analysis project Ga0302299, IMG submission 198795) | Peat permafrost microbial communities from Stordalen Mire near Abisko, Sweden - III_Fen_N3_4 | ecosystem: Environmental > Terrestrial > Soil > Wetlands > Permafrost | place: Sweden: Abisko...
CGAGGCCCACGCCGTCCTCGGACCACACGAAGCCGTCGGGACCGAGCGCGTCGAGCAGGTCGTCGACGTGATCGAGGGCGCGGGTGACGGCCCGCAGCCCACTCGCGGCCGACGCGTGCTGGGGCTTGCTCATACCCGGGTCCCCGTGAGCAGCTGCACCGAGCCACCGGTGAACGTACGGCGCGTGGACCCGCCGAACCCGGCGCCGTGCAACGCCTCGAGCAGCACCGTCGGCGACGGGAGGTACGCGGTGGACTTCGGGAGGTACGAGTAGGCCTCGCCGTCGCGGGCGAGCACCCGTCCGAGCACGGGCACCGCGCCGCGGAACCACACCGCGTTGCCGGCGCGCATCAGTGCGTGGTCGGGCACCGCGGCGTCGAGCGCGGCGAGGCGACCGCCGGGGCGCAGGACGCGGGCGCACTCGCCGAACACGATCGGGAGGTCGATGAAGTTCCGCAGCGCGAAGCCGCAGGTGATGCCGTCGATCGAAGCGTCCGGGAACGGGAGCGCCGCGGCGTCACCCCGCACAAGGGGTGCCGAGGTGCGCGCGTTGTGGAGCATGCCCTCGGAGAAGTCGAGCCCGACCACACGGTGGCCGTACCCCTCGAGGTCGCGGCAGAAGTCTGCGGTGCCGCAGGCGAGGTCGAGGACGAGCGAGCCGCGCACCAGGGCGAGCGACTCCACCGCGTGGCGGCGCCACCGACGGTCCTGGCCGAGGGAGATCACGCGGTTCATGCGCTCGTACGACGGCGCGAGCCGGTCGAACATCGCCTGCACGGCTCGGTGCTTCGTGTCGCCGGTCGGCAGCGCGCCGTCGGGTCCGAGCACGCGCACGTCGCCGTTCACGCCGCACCCCAGCCGTGCTCGGCGCTGGCGGCCGCGAGCTCGGTGGGCTCACCGACCTGCTCGAGGTGGGCCTGAGCGACCTCGAGCAGCACCTGACGGAAGTGGTGCGCGACCAGCGTGGTGATGGTGGGCAGCAGCGTCCGGAACGCGGCGACGAGCAGCTCGGCGCGCTCGTCGTCGGTGAGCGGCTGGGCGCGCAGCGGCTCGCGCACGTGCTCGTCGAACAGGCGGACGGCGTCCTCTGCGATGGCGTGGGTCGCGGCATCGTGGCGCCCGGCGAGCGAGAGCAGGTCGGCCAGCGGGAAACCGGCCTCGAGCAGCTGGAGCCCGCCGCGCACGAGCTCGATGTCGGCGGGGCCGTAGTGCTCCTCGCCGTCGACCACGCGGGGCACGAGTACGCCGGCGCGCACGACTGCGTCGAGCAGCGGCCGGGGGACGCCCGCGCCCGCGGCGACGTCGTCGAGCGTCAGGCGGACCGCGTCGGGATCGTCGGCGCCGGTGGCCGCGGTGGCGACCGCGGCGGCGAGCGGGACGTCGGCGGCGTCGAGCTCGCCGTCGAGCAGGCGGCGGATCAGCGCGAGGGAGAAGCCGCGCTGCTGGAGGTCACGGATGCGGGCGAGCCGCTCGGCGTGCTGGGGCCCGTACCAGGCGATCCGACCCCGGCGGGTGGGCGGCGGGAGCAGCCGGCGCTTCTGGTAGAAGCGAATGGTGTCGACGGAGACGTCGGCGGCCCGGGCGAGGTCCTCGACCCGGAGCGTCCCGTCGTCACCCATGACCACCCATTCTAGGAGTGATCACTCCCACAGTTGCAACCGGCCCCCACGTCAGGTGGGGTTGGTCCAGGCTGGGGGGCGCTTCTCGACGAAGGCGCGGGCGCCTTCGATGCCGTCGGGGGAGGCGGCGACCTCGTGCATGAGCCGGCGGTTGAGCGTCCAGGCCCCGGCCCGGTCGGCGTCGGCGGCGCCGAGCACGAGCTCGCGGGCGCCGCGCACGGCGGCCGGGCTGTTGGCGACGAGGCGCTCGGCAAGGGCGAGGGCAACGTCGAGCACCCGGTCGGCGGGCACCACCCGGTTGACGAGGCCGAGCTCGAGCGCCCGCGCCGCGGTGATCGGCTCGCCGAGCAGCGTGAGCTCGAGCGCGACCGCGAGCGGAACCCGCTGGGCGAGGCGGATCGGGCCGCCCGCGGAGGCGAGCAGACCGCGCTGAACCTCGGGAAGGCCGAAGACCGCGGTGTCGGCCGCGACGACGAGGTCGCACGCGAGCGCGATCTCGAACCCGCCGGCCACGGCGGCGCCGTTCACCGCGGCGATGAGCGGCTTCGACACCTCGCGCCACGCGAGCCCGGCGAAGCCGCCGCGCTTGGTCATGATGTCGGCCCCGCCGCCGCTCGCGATCACCTTGAGGTCGGCGCCCGCGCAGAACACCGGGCCGGTCGCGGTGATCACGATGCACCACACCGCGGGGTCGGACTCGAGCTCGTCGAGCGCGTCCTCGATCGCGCGCGACGTCGCGGGGTCGATCGCGTTGCGGGCTTCGGGCCGGTTGAGGCGCAGGATGGCGACCTTGCCCCGCTGCTCGCGTTCGAGGGTCATGACGGAGCCTCCTCCTTGTGCGGATCGGCATGGCGTGGATCGGGTGTGTGCGGCGCGGCTCCTTCGGCGACCAGCACCTCGGTGACCGACGCCGGGCCCATCTCTCGGTCGAAGTGGGGTCGGAGGAGCCGGATGCCGAGGACGATTGCCGCGAGCATGACCGCGGCGACGAACGTCGTGGTCCGCAGCCCGACCGAGTCGGCGATCCAACCCTGGGTGATCGCACCGATCGGGTAGAGCGTGCCGAGCACCAGCATGTTCATGCTCATCACCCGCCCGCGCAGCGCGTTGGGGGCCCGCATCTGGGCGACCGTGTTGACGCCCGACAGGCAGCCCAGGTACGCGAGCCCCACGAAGAAGATCGCGACCGCGGCGAGTCCCAGGGTCGGCGCCTGCGAGTACGCCATCAACGTGAACGGCAGGAGGAGCACCGCGCCGAGCACGACCCGGCGGAGCCCGTACCGGAAGCTCAGCCCGCCCATGAGCACCGCCATCAGCACGGCACCGAGGCCCTGCGCGGTGACGAGGATCGCGGTGCCGAGGTCCTCGTTGTCGAACACCTTCAGCGCGACCGCGGGGATCAGCGCGATGAACGGCGCGGCGAGCAGCGAGTTGAGCGCGAGGTAGGTGAGCTCGGCCCGGACACCGGCGTCGCGACGGACGAAGCGGAAGCCGCCACTGATCGACGTGCGGATCGACTCGCCGTTGTGGGGCGGCGGCGGGGGGAGCCGCATCGGGGCGACGGCGGCGATCACCGCGAAGAAGCTGAGGGTGTTGAAGGCGAAGGCCCACGCGAACCCGCCGACGCCGACGACGATGCCGGCGAGCGCAGGCCCGACCACGCGACCGAGGTTCCACTGCGCCGAGCCGAGGGCCATCGCCGCGGGCAGGTCCTCGGTCGGCACCAGGTCGGGGAGGAGCGCCTGGTAGGTGGGGAAGCCGATCGCCGCCGCGCACCCGGACGCGAACACGATGATCGTGACGCCGACCGGCTGGGCGGCGTCGAGGGCGGCGAGGACCGTGAGCAGCGCGGCGAGCGTCGTCTGGATGCTCATCGTGGTGATCAGGAGGCGGCGGCGGGGGATCCGGTCGGCGAGCGCACCGCCGAGCAGCCCGGCGAACGCCGACGGCACGAACGCCGCCGCGGCCACGATGCCGGCCCAGCCGGCCTGGCCCGTCTTGGTGGTGACCAGGATCCCGACGGCGACGGTCTCCATCCACGTGCCGATGTTGGAGACGAACGCGCCGAACCAGAACCGCGCGTAGGCGCGCTGACGGAACGGGGCGAGCGACCGGGGGAGCGCCACGCGCTATTCGACGAAGTCGTCGGCGCGCAGGGTGAAGATCGCGAGCACCAGGTGCTCGGGCCGCGGCGGACCGTCCCAGCCGTAGGCCTCGACCTGGGCCCGGCTGCGCCGACCCGTCATCGCCCGCAGGATCTCGAACTGGGTGGTCTCCACGCCGGTGCGGGGCTCGCCGCCGAGGTCCTTCGTGCCGGCCTCCGTGCGCAGCACGAGCCCGGGTGCGCCCGCGCCGTCGAGCGGGCCGACGAGTCGGTCGGTGCCCCACTCGTACCCGAGGGCGACGGCCGCCGACTCGTGGGCGCCGGGTTCGCCGAGGGCCTGGCGGATGTCGTGTTCGTGCGTGCACGCGTCGAGGAGCCACTGGCCGACCGCGGGACCGAGCAGCGCCGCGTTGGCCTCGACCTCGGGGCTGGTCGTGGCCCACTCCTCGAGCATCACCTCGATCGGTACGTCGCGGCGGGTGTCGACCTGCACCGCGGTCCACGGGTCGGTGCCGACGCCGGCGAGCGTGCCGGAGACGATGTCGGAGTTGACGCCCACCATGTGCGCGAAGACGTCGCGGACGCGCCACTCGGGTGTGGCCGGCGCGACCGCGTCGAGCGCGGTGGGGTCGGCGGCGCGTACGAGCTCGCTCACGCGCTCGCGCAGCGCGCGGTACGCGTCGGCACAGGCGGTGGCGTCGACCTCGGTCATCGGCTTGACTCCGTCATTCGGCGGTGGCGACGCCGACGGGGCAGCTCATCCCCGTGCCCCCGAGGCCGCAGTAGCCACCGGGGTGCGCGGCGAGGTACTGCTGGTGGTACGGCTCCGCGTAGTAGAAGGGCCCGGCTTCCGCGATCTCGGTGGTGATGTCACCGAAGCCGCCGCCGCGCAGGATCTCCTGGAACATGTCGCGCGACGCCTCGGCCGCGGCGCGCTGCGCGTCGCCCTGCCAGTAGATCGCCGAGCGGTACTGCGTGCCGACGTCGTTGCCCTGGCGCATCCCCTGCGTGGGGTCGTGGTTGTCCCAGAACACCTTGAGCATCGCCTCGTACGAGGTGACCTCCGGGTCGAACACCGCGAGCACCGCTTCGGTGTGCCCGGTGCGGCCCGAGCAGACCTCCTCGTACGACGGGTTCGGCGTGAAGCCGCCCGCGTAGCCGACCGCGGTGGTGTACACGCCGGGTGCGGTCCAGAACTTGCGCTCCGCGCCCCAGAAGCAGCCCATCCCCACGATGATCGAGCCGAAGCCCTCGGGGAACGGTGGTGTGAACGACGTGCCGAGGACCAGGTGCGGCGCGTTGACCGGCATCGTGGCGTCGCGGCCCGCGAGCGCTTCGTCGGCGGTGATCATCTTCGTCTTGGCTCCGAACATGCCCATGACGTCCTCCGGGTGGGTCGAGGGTGTGACCAGAGTACGACGCCGCTCGCCCGGTCGGATCAGGGCGATCGGATCAGGGTGGTGGGATCAGGCCTCGGTGCCGTCCATCGCGGCGAGCCGGCGCTGCATCTCCTCGGGGGACACGTCCTCGACGACGACGCTGATGCTCCAGCGGTGCCCGAACGGGTCCACGAGCGTGCCCGTGCGGTGCCCGTAGAACTGGTCCTCCCGCTCCCGCTCGACGGTCGCGCCCGCCGCGAGGGCCTGGGCCCAGGTCGCGTCGAGCGCGGCGACGTCGTCGACGGTGACGGCGAAGCTGGTGGTGGCCCCGCCGCGCGCCGCCGGGCCGAGGATCCCGCCCTCGGGCCACTCGTCGGAGATCATCAGCAACGTGTCACCGATGCGCATCTCGGCGTGCCCGAGGCGACCGTCGGGCATGGCCAGGCGGTACAGCTCCTCGGCGTCGAAGGCGCGGCGGTAGAAGTCGAGCGCATCCGACGCGCCGTCGACGGTGAGGTAGGCGTTCACGGTGGTCATCGCTGCTCCTGGGTGGGGATCGGCCGGTGCTCGGTGCCACGACCCGCGGTGAGGGCGACGCCGCGGGTGCGCTCGTGCACGACGAAGCGGTGCCAGACGCCGCGCGGCACCGCGGCGGCCGAGCCCGGGATCATGGTGATCGTGCGCTCGGTGCCGCCGGGCTCGTCGGCGGGGGCGAGGACCAGGTCGACCCGGCCCGACACCAGGTAGTGGAGCTCGTCCCCGTGGGGGTGCATCTCCTCGTGGGTCATGTCGCCGGTCATGTCGTAGGTGCCGACGAGCCAGCCATCGGCCTCGGCGACCTGACGCACGACGTCGTCCCGGAAGTTGCCCGACATGATCTGTTCCCAGAACGGACCGGAGTCGACGTCGATGCGGGTCGCATCGGTGCCGTTGAGGTACCAGTAGCGCTCGGCGAGGGGGAGGGCGTCCATCGGGCCACTCCAGCACCCCGGGCCTCACCGGTCAATCGAGCGGATGGCGACGCCGTCAGCCCGCCGCGATCAGCGTGAGCCCCACGAGGGAGAGGGCGATCCCGGCGACCTGATGGCGGGTGACGGGCTCCTTGAGCAGCGCCCACGCCCAGATCACCGTGAACGCAGGGGCGATCGCGGCCAGCGGGGCCACCACCACGATCAGGCCCCGGCGCACCGCCGTGAGCAGCAGGACCGTCGCGATGACGTCGAGTGCGCCCGCGCCGATCGCGAGCGAGCGCGGGTGGGCGCGAGGGATGGTCGGACCGGGGCGTCGGCGCGCGACGAGCAGCACGGTGACACCGAGCACCAGGACCGCGGCGACGCGCGCCGCCAGCACCGGCCAGTAGCCCGACTCGTCGGCGGTCTCGGAGAAGCAGACGAACGAGAACCCGAACATCGTCCCGGCGCCGAGGGCCATGAGCAGCGCGCTGCGCGCGCCGGTCGTGGGCGGCTCGTCGGGGAAGTCGGGCTCACGGGCGACGATGCCCCCCGCGCCCACCGCGATGACCACTCCGACGAGGGTCAGCGTCGACGGGTCCTCGCCGGTCGCCAGGCCCCAGACGATGGGGATCACCGCGGCGACGACCGCGGTGACCGGCGCGACCACGCCCATGCGCCCGGTGGCCAGACCGCGGTACAGGAGGCCGAGCCCCGTGGCACTGAGGACCCCGGCCACGACCCCGAACGCGATGTCGCGGCCCCCGACGTCGGCACCGACGAGGACCGCGATCACGAGTGCGCCCGCCAGCGCCGTGCACTGCGCGACGAAGAGCACGCCGAGCGTGGGTGCCGCGCGCGAGGCGCGGCCGCCGAGGAAGTCTCCCGACCCGTAGCCGACCGCGACCAACAGGCCCAGGAACACCGCCACGCGGGGCAGCCTACGGAGGCGGGGCGCGTACCCTGACCGCCATGGCGAAGCCGGGTGGTACGGGACCGGTCGGGCCCTTCCCGCCGAGCGCGGGCGACACCGACGAGACCCACGACGAGTACGACCGATTGCGGCGCCGGCTGCTGTGGAAGATGCCGTCGGGGCTCTACGTCGTCGGCTCGACCGACGGCGCGCAACGGCGTAACGCCATGACGCTCAACTGGGCGACCCAGATCTCGTTCGACCCGAAGTGGATCGGCATCAGCGTCGAGCAGACCGCGTTCACCCACGAGCTGATCACGGCGAGCGGGGTGTTCAGCCTCTGCCTGATCGACCGCGAAGACCGCGCGATCGTGCGCAAGTTCACCAAGCCGGTCGACGTCGACCTCGAGGCGCGGACGCTCAACGACTTCCCGTACGTCGAGCGCCAGACGGGCGCGCCGATCCTCGCCCAGTCGGTCGCCTACCTCGACTGCGAGGTGCGCGAGCGCCTGGTCGCGGGCAACCACACGTTCTTCGTGGGCGAGGTCGTCGACTGCGCCTTCCTCGGCGACGAGGAGTCCGACGTCCTGCGCATGGAGGACACCCGCATGAACTACGGCGGCTGACCGCCACGCATCGTTTTGGCGTCACTCGTGCCGCTGACAGCGGCACGAGTGACGCCAAAAGGGCGAAGGGTTAGGTGGTGAGGTCGAGGGTGGCGTCGGCGAGGGCGGCGAGCTCGGCGTCCCAGTCGGCGACCGGCGCGCCGAAGGGCACGGGGACGAGCTTCGAGAAGCCGACGGCGATGAACTCCTCGAGCACGCGGCGCAGCGCCTCGTGGCCGACGGGCACGACCTCGGCGGCGTTCACGCCCGAGAGCCGCTTCGAGACGACCTCGAGCACCGCGGGCGGGATCTCGGTGCTCGAGTAGGCGACGAGCGCACCCCAGTGCTCGGTGTCGATCGCGCGGCCCGCGGCCGCGGCGGCCTCGAGCACGACCTGCTGGCCGGCCGCGACCTCCGCGGGGGTGGAGAACGACGGGAGCCAGCCGTCGGCGAGCCGACCGACCCGGCGGAGCTCGCCGGGCGCGCGGCCGCCGAGCCACACGTCGGGCGGCTGCTGCACGGGCCGGAGCCCGATGCCCACGCCGTCGTAGTGGAACCAGGCGCCGTCGTGGTCGATCGTGTCCTCGGTCCACAGTCGCCGCACCAGGCCGAGGGCCTCGTCGAAGCGGCTCGCCCGCTCCTCCCGGGCGACGCCGAACGCCTGCTGCTCGACCGGGTCGACCACCCCGAGCCCGAAGGCGGGCAGGGCCCGGCCCCCGCTGAGCACGTCGAGCGTCGCCCACTCCTTGGCGAGCAGGACGGGGTTGCGACCGGGGAGCACCTGGACCGAGGTCCCCAGCTTGAGCTTCGTCGTACGGCCGGCGGCGACGCTCAGGGCGATGAGCGGGTCGAGCGTCGGGCCGGTGGCGCGCTCCGACAGCCACAGCGAGTCGAAGTGCAGCGCCTCCAGCGTGTCGATGAGGCCGGCGAACCGGCCCGCGTCGGTCGTGGTCCCCGCTGCGCCCAACCCGAACCCGATGCGGACCTTCATCTCAGACCCGGAAGCCTTCGTAGGCGCGCAGCTCGCGGCGGGCGATCTGCATGAGGTGGACCTCGTCGGGACCGTCGACGAAGTGCAGGGTGCGCGCGTGCGCGTACATCTCGGCGAGTGGCCAGTCGTCGCTGACCCCGGCGCCGCCGAACACCTGGATCGCCCGGTCGATCACCGTGGTCGCGAGGCGGGCCGCCACCACCTTGATCGCGGAGATCTCGAAGCGGGCGCCCTTCACGCCGACGGTGTCCATGAGCCACGCGGCCTTCATGGTCAACAGCCGCGCCTGCTCGATCTCGATGCGGCTCTCCGCGATCTGCTGCTGGACGACCGCGTTGTCGGCGAGGTGCTTCCCGAACGCGACGCGCATCTGCGCCCGAGCCGACATCAGCTCGAGGGCCCGCTCGGCCATGCCGATCGCGCGCATGCAGTGGTGGATGCGGCCGGGCCCGAGGCGGGCCTGGGCGATGGCGAACCCGGAGCCCTCCTCGCCGAGGAGGTTGGTCGCCGGGACGCGTACGTCCTGGAACAGGGTCTCGCAGTGGCCGCCGCCGTGGCTGGCGCCGAACACGGTCAGGGCCCGCTCGACGCTCACCCCCGGTGTGTCCATCGGGATCAGGATCATCGAGTGGCGCCGGTGCGGGTCGGCGTCGGGGTCGGTGACACCCATGAGGATCGTGAAGGTGCAACGCGCTGACGCCGCGCCGCTCGTCCACCACTTGTGCGCGTTCACGACGTAGTGGTCGCCGTCGCGCTCGATGCGGCTCGAGATGTTGGTCGCGTCGGAGCTCGCGACCCAGGGTTCGGTCATCGCGAAGCACGAGCGGGTCGTGCCGTCGAGCAGCGGGCGCAGGAACTGCTCCTGCTGCAGCGGCGTGCCGAAGAGGTGGAGAACCTCCATGTTGCCGGTGTCGGGCGCCGCGCAGTTGGTGGCCTCCGCGGTGAGCGGGTGGCGACCCATGATCTCGCAGAGCGGCGCGTACTCGAGGTTGGTGAGCCCCGCGCCGTCCTCCTCGTCGGGGAGGAACAGGTTCCAGAGGTCGCGCGCCCGTGCGGCCGCCTTCATGTCCTCCATCACCGGCGGGTGGAAGTGCGGGTCACCCGAATCGTGGACCTGCTGTGCGTAGACGGGGGCGCCGGGCTCGATCACGTCGGCCACGAACGCCTGCAGGCGCTCGCGGAGCTCGGCGGCACGCGGGGAGAAGGCGAAGTCCATACCCGGACGCTAAACCGTGTTTGGACGTCTGGCGGTGCCCTGGCACCGCTGAACGTCCAAACAGGGAATCAGCCGGCGGTGGCGTCCTCGGGGACGTAGAAGATCGGCTCCGGAGGCGTCTCCAGCGGGGGTGCCGGGTCGACGAGGAGCGCCGCGGCGGCGGGGTCGCGCACGTCACCCGTCGTGCAGCAGAACTCCACCGTGATCCCGTTGGGGTCCTCGGCGTAGATCGACGTGCACCAGCCGTGGTTGATCTCGATCACGGGCAGGCCGTTCGCGGTCCAGCGGTCGCGATGGGCCGCGAGCGCGTCGAGGGTGGGCGCGTCGAACGCGATGTGGTTGGTCCACGGAGGCAGGCCGAGACCCCGGCTGATCGACGGGTCGAAGTCGGTGGAGAGGTGCGCGGGATCGTGGAAGTCCCACACCGCGAGGCACTGTCCGCCGCCGGTGTCGTAGAACACGTGACGGGCCCAGCCGTCGTTGGCGCCCTGCTCGTCGAATAGGGCCTCGGGCGTCGGCGCGGAATCGACGCGCAGGAGCGTGAAGCCCATCACGTCGGTGTAGAAGGCGTGGGTCGCGAGCAGGTCCTGGGTGCTGATCGCGACGTGGTGGAAGGCCATCGGAACCTCGATTCCCCGCGGCTGGCGGTGGATCGTCGTGTCGGAGTGCGCGCGAACCGTAGCCCGACCGGGATACTGAGGGCATGGACGAGCTCTCCGAGACCGCAGTCGGCGGCGACCCGTTCGCCGAGTTCGCAGCCTGGTACGCCGAAGCCCACGCGGCGCTCGGTGACGACGCCGACGCGATGGTCGTGGCCACGGCCGACGCGTCGGGGGCGCCGTCGGCCCGGGTGGTGCTCCTGCGCGGCTACGACGAGCGCGGGTTCTGCTTCTTCACCAACTA
>Ga0302299_10002761_pt1 | contig 10678 bp, 11 predicted proteins | sample III_Fen_N3_4_FD_198795 | JGI IMG/M metagenome (GOLD analysis project Ga0302299, IMG submission 198795) | Peat permafrost microbial communities from Stordalen Mire near Abisko, Sweden - III_Fen_N3_4 | ecosystem: Environmental > Terrestrial > Soil > Wetlands > Permafrost | place: Sweden: Abisko...
TGGATGACGCACTGGCACACTCAGGTCGAGAGTGCCAATAGCGCAACACTAGGCAGCCGGTTAGCACTCCGTCAACCCGAGTGCCAGCACCCCACCCCCCTCCCCCCATGTTGATCTTGAGCAACACGGGGGCGACACGCCGTCGAGCCCCCGGTTCTGCTCAAGATCAACACGGTCAGGAGGGGGCCCGGAGGTCTGCACACAGCCTGGTGCCCGTCCACAGCCAGCAGGTCTGGTGGCGCCCTCGGCCCCGCCCGGCCCGAGGGTCGAACGATGACCACCCTCGACGAGACCACCTTGGCCCGAGCCGCCCGCACTCACGGTGTACTGGCGCGCCGCGACCTGCAGACCATCGGCTGGAGCCGGTCCCAGATCGACGAGCGGGTACGCAGCCGATACTGGCGCCCGCTCCTGCACGGCGTTCTCCTGGTCGACGGCGCCGCGCACGCGGGCGGCTGGTCGGCGCTCCCGTTCGACGTCCGGCTCCAGGCTGCGCTGACCTATCACGGGCCTCGCACCACGTTCGTCCATGAGACCGCGGCGCGACTGCTCGGTCTGGAGGGGATGCCGCCGGACGACGGCACGGTCCAGGTACGGCTGCCGCCGGGGCGTGAGCGGCATCAGCAACCGGAGGTCGAGGTCCATCCGCTCAAGCTTCGGCCGGACGAACGGACCCGGCTGGACGAGTGGCCGGTGACGACGCCCGGCCGCACGGTCACCGACCTCGTCCTCCGGTTGCCCCGTTTGGCTGCGGTGAGCGTGCTTGACTCCGCGCTGCGCCTGGATCTGGTCAGCCCGACCGAGCTCCCCGATCTGCGGCTGCGTACGTTCCGCCGTCGCGGAGCGTTCATCAGCGCCGACTGGTGGGACCTTGCCGACGGGCGCGCCGATTCTCCGCTGGAGACACGGGTGCGGCTGCTGGCCACCGACTTCGGCTATCCGCCCGATGATCTGCAGCATCCGGTCTACGGACCAGACTGCGAGCTGCTCGGCTATGGCGACCTGGCCTGGCGGATGCCGTCCGGGCGCACCCTGATCGCCGAGGCCGACGGGCGCGGTCCGCACGAGCTACCTACCGCCTTGTTCCGCGATCGACGGCGGGCCAACGGCTTCTCTGCGGTCGGGACGATCGAGATGGTGCGCTTCACGTGGGCCGACACGCTGCAGCCGGAGTACATCCGCGCCGTCCTGCGAAGCCACCTCGGGCCACCCCGCTGCGCCCCGACCCGCTGACCCGGCCCGCCTCCCCCCTCGTGTTGATCTTGAGCAGAACCGGGGGCCGAGCGGCGTGTCGCACCCGTGTTGCTCAAGATCAACACGGGGGGGTGGGGGGTTAGTGGGCGACCAGGGCTCCGAGGGTGCGTTCGACGTAGCGGTATCGGCCGACCATGGCCACGTCACGGGCGCCGCTACCGGCCACCACCCGCACACCGGCTCCGAGCATCGCGGCCACCACGCGCGGTCCTGGGCTGCGCCACTCCTCGCTCACGAGCACCGTGGTCGCCGAAGCAGCGGCCGCGGTCGCGAGAGCCGCGATCGCAGCGTCCGGCAGGTCGGCCTCCGAGAGACCGAGGGAGCGCAGCACACTGAACGGGTGCGCCAGGACCGCCCCCGGGAGCCGGGTCATCGCACCGAGCTGGGCCTCGAAGAGCATCGCGACGACGTCCGCCACCGTCCACACGCCGTCCTGCATCCTCGACACGACCTCGTACGCCGCCAACGGACCGTCCGGTCCAGGGAAGCGCCCCACCGACAGGTGGACCAGGTCGAGCCCGCGCAGACCGCTCGGCAGCTCGACTCGTCCCGACAGGTCGTGGATCGCCACCTCGACCGACATCAGCACCCGCAGCCCGTCAACCCGAGGGATCCGCCGGACGGCAGAAACGAACTCGGGGACCCAGGTGGTCGTGCCCGTGACGTTCTCGGTGAGGCACACACTGGAAAGGCCGGCCGCGCGCGCCGCAGCCACGTTCGCGGGCAGCGAGCTCCGCCCCCCGGACAGGGTCGACGGCACCTGGTAGTCATGGAACTTCGCAGCCTCGATCATCGCGCCACCACCTCGCTGGGGTCGGGGAACCGCGGACGTACCGGGTACTCCGGGCCAGCAAGGAACGCGCGCGGGCAGGTGTCGAACACACCTGTCGCTGCGAACCACGGGCGCCCGAGGTTTGCCGACTGGGGCGCGCCGTACAACTGCGTGAGGGCCATCCTCACGGCCATGGACTGGACATCGGCACAGCCCGGCACCTACTGGAGCATCGGCACTACAAGACCCGGTACGCCTGACTCCGGTACGCCTGACTCCGGTACGCCGACCCTGCCCCACGGAACAGGGATGATCAGCCGGTGGACCTCGACGAGCTCGAAGCGCTGCGGAGCCCCGCAGGGGCGTCACTGCTCGCGTCGGCGCTGGCCGGCCTGGACGCCGGCGACGAGCTGCTACCCCTGACCACCCGGCTGCGAGCCACCGGAGCTGAACCGGCCCTGGTCGCCGCGGCTCTCACGATGGCCCGGCTCCGGGTCCGGGCCAGAGCGAAGTTCGGGTCGACCGCCGACCGGATGTTCTGGACGCCGGCGGGTTTCGAGCAGTCCACCCGGGCGTCGGTTGCCGCGCACCGGGCCGAGCGCTTCGCCAGCCTCGCGCCCGGCCGGGTCGCCGACCTGTGTTGCGGCGTCGGCGGCGACCTGGTGGCCCTGGCCGCGGCCGGGCTCGAGGTCCTCGGCGTCGACCGCGACTCGGTCACGGCGGCCGTCGCGCGCGCCAACCTCGAGCTCCTCGACCTGGCCGCCCACGCAACCGTGCGAGTCGAGGACGTCACCACGACGGACCTGACCGGCTTCGACTCCGCCTTTGTCGATCCGGCCCGCCGCTCGTCGTCGGGACGCCGCACGTTCGACCCGGCGGCGTACTCACCCAGCTTCGCGTTCGCGATCGAGCTGGCCCGGCGGGTCCCCGCGACGGCGGTCAAGGTCGCTCCCGGGATCCCGCACAGCCTCGTACCCGCCGGGACCGAAGCCGAGTGGGTTTCGGACGGGGGGGACGTGAAAGAGGCGGTGCTGTGGTCCGGGGGGCTGGCTCCGAACCAGGTGCGCCGACGCGCGACGCTGCTCCCGTCCGGCGCCACGTTGACGGACGACACCAACCTCGGCGCGCCGCGTACTGCTGCCGCCGGCCGCTACCTGCACGAGCCGGACGGCGCTGTGGTACGGGCGGGGCTGGTCGCCGAAGCCGCGGCCGGGCTCGACGGTTGGCTGCTTGACCCGACGATCGCGTACGTCTCGACGGACAGCGAGGCCCGGTCCCCGTTCACGAAACGCTATGCGGTCGAGCTCGTCGTACCGTTCCAGCTCAAGCGGCTGCGGGCCCTGCTACGCGAACGTGGCGTCGGCGACGTCGTGGTGAAGAAGCGGGGCACCGCGGTGGAGCCCGAGGAGCTACGCCGCCGGCTCAAGCTCGACGGTGCCGGTCCGATGCGCACCCTGGTGCTGACTCGCGTCGCCGGCCAGCCCATCGTCCTGCTCTGCGACCCCGCCCCCTAAGGGTGTTGATCTTGAGCAAGACCGGGGGCGGCACGGAGTGTCGCCCCCGTGTTGCTCAAGATCAACACGGGAGGAGGGGGGTGGGGGTTAGGGGGTGAGGACTTGGGTGACGGGCATGGACGAGTCGGCCCGGTGGGTGAGCGACGACGGCTCGCGCCCCCGCCGCACCAGCTCAGCGCCGAGCGCGGCGACCATGGCTCCGTTGTCCGTGCACAACCCCGGCCTGGGCACCCGTAGCCGGATCCCCGCGTCCGCGCACCGGGCCTCGGCCACGACCCGCAACCGCGAGTTCGCGGCGACGCCACCTCCCAGCACCAGGTCGTGCACGTCGTTCTCGAGGCACGCCAGCACCGCCTTGCGGGTCAGCACGTCGACGACCGCCTCCTGGAACGCGGCGGCCACGTCGGCCACCGGCACCGACTCGCCCGATGCCGCCCGCTGGTCGACCCAGCGCGCCACCGCCGACTTCAGCCCGGAGAACGAGAAGTCGTACCGGTGGTCGACCAGGTCGCGCGGCCCGGTGAGCCCGCGCGGGAACGCGATCGCCGACGCCGACCCCGAACGGGCCATCCGGTCGATGTGCGGGCCGCCGGGGAACGGCAGCCCCAGCACCCGAGCCACCTTGTCGAACGCCTCGCCCGCGGCGTCGTCGATGGTCTGGCCCAGCGGCCGGACGTCGGACGTGACGTCCGGCACGAGCAGCAGCGACGAGTGCCCGCCGCTGACCAGCAGCGCAAGCGTGGGCGTCGGCAGCAGCCCGTGCTCGAGCTGGTCGACCGCGACGTGCGCGGCCAGGTGGTTGACCCCGTACAGGGGCTTGCCCAGCGCGAGCGCCAGCGCCTTGGCTGCCGAGTCGCCGACGAGCAGCGCCCCCGCCAGACCCGGCCCGGCCGTCACCGCGATCGCGTCGACCTCGGCGAGGCGTACGCCAGCCGTACGGCAGGCCGTCTCGATCGTCGGCACCATCGCCTCGAGGTGAGCCCGGCTCGCCACCTCGGGCACGACTCCCCCGAAGCGTTCGTGCTCCGGCGCACTCGACGCGATGGCGTCCGCGAGCAGCGTCGTGCCGCGGACCAGGCCCACCCCGGTCTCGTCGCACGACGTCTCGATCCCCAGGACCAGCGGCTGGTCGGTCACCGGACACCTCGGCGACGCAGCACCCGGGCGTCCGCACCCGGTCCGTAGTAGTCCCGTCGCACCGCGATCGACTCGAACCCGAAGCCGGCGTAGAGCCGGAGCGCAGGCTCGTTGTCGGCCCGCACCTCGAGCAGCACCTGGGTGCAGGAGCGACGGTCGGCCTCGGCCAGCAGGTCAGCCACCAGGGCGGCGCCGAGCCCCGAACCCTGCCGGTCAGCGCGCACGGCCACCGTCTGGACGTCAGCCTCGTGCTGCACCGCGAGCAGCCCGGCGTACCCGACGACGTCCGGACCGTCGGTGGCCACCACGTAGTAGCGGGTCGCGGGCACCCCAGCGAGCTCGGACCAGAAGCCGGACGCTGTCCACGGGTCGTCGGGAAACAGCTCCGCCTCCAGCGACGCCACCGGCGCGATGTCCCACCAGCGCATCGGCCTCAGGGCTACCGCCGTCATGCCAGCACCGGCTTGCGTGGTCCTGGTGGCGTCGCGTCCGGCCGTCGCAGGTAGAGCGGACGGGCCGGGAGCAGCGCAGCCCCGGAAGCCAGCGCGGCCAGCGCCACCTCAGCCAGAGCACCCGCCGATAGTGGTGCGCAGGCTCCGACCACGCCCCCGAAGACGTCGGCGTACAGCTCGGCGCCAGGGCCCACCACAGGCAGCCCACCGAGCTCAGCTGCCAGGTCGGCCGGCTTGCAAACACCGGCCGGCCCGAGCCGCCCCCCACCCGTGTCGTAGCGCGCCCAGTAGACCTCGCGCCGCCGAGCATCCGTCGCGACGACGAACGGCCCGTCGACGACAGCCCGCCAGGCCAACGCATCGAGCGAGCAGACCCCGTGCACGGGCACGCTCAGCGCCAGCCCCAAGGTCAGCGCCGTGACGACCCCGACCCGCAGCCCCGTGAACGGTCCAGGGCCGACCCCGACCGCGATCGCCGTCAGGTCCGCAGGCGTCAGTCCGGCCTCGGCGAGCACCTGCGCCACCTGGCCGGCGAGCAGCTCTCCGTGCCGCCGTGCATCGACGACGGTGGCCTCGGCCAGCACCCGCGTGCCGTCGTGGACGGCGGCGGTGACCGAGGGGGTGGACGTGTCGAGGGCGAGCAGCACGGGCGTCAGGCTAGGTCAGTCAGGAGGGACAGGTCGATCTCGGCCCAGCGCGGTCCGACGCCGACCAAGGTGACCGTGCGCTCGTCGAGTCCGTCGATCGAGATCTCCAGCCGGTCCTCAGCCAGCGTGTCGACCTTGCCCAGACCCCACTCGACGACCGTCACGGCGTCGGCGAGCGAGTCCTCCAGGTCGAGGTCGTCGACCTCGAGCGAGTCGCCGAGCCGGTAGGCGTCGACGTGGATCAGCTCAGGACCGTCCACCAGCGAGGGGTGCGCGCGAGCGATCACGAACGTCGGCGAGGTGATCGGACCGCGGACGCGCAGCCCGGCCCCGATGCCTTGGGTCATCGTGGTCTTGCCCGCCCCCAGGCCGCCGCTGAGAACGACCAGGTCACCGGCTCGGAGCAGTCGGGCCAGCCGGCGGCCGAGGTCGGCCATCGCCGTCGCGTCCGGCGCAACCACGACCACCTCAGCGCCGGTCACGCCTGCTCGGCGGGCGGGACGAGGCAGCGTTCGAGCAGCTCGCGCAACCGGCGGCTCACCTGGTCGGGGTACTCCAGCAGGATCATGTGCCCGCAGTGCTCCACGACGACGAGCTCGGCGTCGGGCAGCTCCACCGCCATCGCCCGGCTGTGGTCGGCAGGGGTGAGCAGGTCGTTCTCGCCGACCATGATCAACGTCGCCACCGGGCGCAGGACTTGCAGCGCAGCGAGCTTGTCGTGCCCCCTGAACGCGCCGAAGAAGTCGGCGACCACCTCGATCGGGGTCCCCGCGTTGAGCCGCGCGACGAAGTCGACCGCTGCCGCCGGGACGGGCGAGGCGAACGAGTAGACCCGGGTCAGCAAGAACTCGAGGTCGTTGCCCGTACGCCGCCCCAGCTCGACCAGCCGGGGCGAGCGCCCGAGCGTCGCGACCACTCCGGGAGCTGCACGGTGCGCGAGCTTGGCCAAGCGCTCGGGTATGCCCAGGGTCACCTCGGCGATGTGGCCGGCAGAGGTCGAGATCAGCGCGACGCCGACGACCCGGCTGTCGAACAACTCTGGGTGCGCCGCGGCCAGCGCCATGATCGTCATCCCGCCCATCGAGTGCCCGACCAGGACGATCCGCCCGGTCGGCACGGTGGTTCGGAGCACCGCCGCGAGGTCCTCGCCGAGCAGGTCGATCGAGACCGGCCCGGACGGCCCGCGCCCCGACCGCCCGTGGCCGCGCTGGTCCCAGTAGACCGCGCGCACGGCTCCGGACAGGGCCAGCCGCTGGTGGTGCCACACGTCGAGGTTGAGGGCGTACCCGTGGCAGAACACCACGGTGAGCCCCTCGTACGCGGCGCCCGGCTGGGGCTCGTCGATCTCGGCGTAGAGCTCGACGCCGTCGTCGGCCGTGACCACGACGGGCGGCGAGTGGACGCTCCCGTACCCGCCGGCGGCCTCAGCCGCGGACAGCGGGGTCCTGCCCATCATGCGGCGCTCGGCCATAGCACCGACCGCGGCACCCGCCGCGAGCAACCCCAGCCCGAGCCCGAACAGACCTGCGCGTCCCCCTGCGTCCCCCGCCATGGTTCAGCCCTCCCGTCGGCTGCCGGAGGCGCCGAGAAATACTCGCGGCACCCGCGGACCCAGCCGGGTGGTGATCTCGTACGCGATCGTGCCGAGGGCGTCGGCCCAGTCCTGGACAGTCGGCTCACCGGCATCGCCCGGCCCGAACAGCAGCACCTCGTCGCCCACTGCCGCCGCCGAGCCCGGCCCGAGGTCGACCACGAACTGGTCCATGCAGACGGTCCCGGCCACCGTCCGGCGAGCACCGCCGGCCAGCAGCGGTCCCACGTTCGTCGCGGCCCGCGGGATCCCGTCTGCGTAGCCGAGTGGCACGAGTCCCAGGGTGGTGTCGGCCGAGGTGGTGTAGCGGTGGAGGTACGAGACCCCCTGACCGCCGGGGATCTGCTTGACCAGGGCGAGCCGCGCCGCCAGCGTCATCACCGGCCGTAGCCCGAGGTCGGCCGGCGTGGCTTGGTCCGGGATCGGCGAGAGCCCGTACACCGGCAGCCCGGTGCGTACGAGGTCGAAGCGCGTGTCCGGCCGGGTCAGCGCGGCGGCCGAGTTCGCCAGGTGCCGGACCTCAGGCCGCAGGCCCGCCGACTCTGCGACGGCGATCGCGTCCTGGAACGCAGCGAGCTGGAGGTCGGTCGTCGAGTGGCCGGGCACGTCCGCGAACGCCAGGTGCGACCACAGCCCGGTGACCACGACCGTCCCGTCGGCCTCGGCAGCACGGGCGGCGTCGACGAGCTGGGCCCAGTCAGCGGGGGTGCTGCCACCGCGCCCGAGCCCGGAGTCGAGCTTGAGGTGCAGCCGGGCCGGTCGACCGGCGGTCCGCGCCCCGTCCACCGCGGCGGCCACCGCCCACGGCGCCGAGACCGACAGCTCGACGTCAGCCGCGACCCCGTCCGCCCAGCGGTCGTCGGCGTCGAGCAACCACGCGAGCACGCGAGGACCGGTAACGCCAGCAGCACGCAGGTCGAGCGCCTCGCTCAGCAGAGCCGTGCCGAGCCACGACGCGCCACCGGCCACCGCCGCACGTGCGCACGGAATCAGCCCATGCCCGTACGCGTCGGCCTTGACCACGGCCATGACGTCAGCCGCCCCGGCGCGACGGCACAGCTCTGCCATGTTGGCCGCGATCGCCGTCACGTCGATCCGGGCTTCGGCCCGCTGCGTGCTCACCTGTCGATTGTCTCAGCCCTCGGGGATCGCCTGGTCGGCATCCCCGAGCGAGGCGATCGCGCCCGGCACGGCTCCGACGAGATCCAGCGCCGTCATCGGACCACCGAACGAGGCGCGGCGGGCCGCCAGTCCGTGCACGAACGCGCCGTAGGCGGGAGCGGCGGCACCCGCCCCGGCGGCGAGCAGTGCGCCGATGATTCCGGCCAGGACGTCGCCGCTGCCCGCCGTAGCCAGCCAGGGCGACCCGGTCGGGTTCACCTGCACCTGGCCGTCCGGGTGCGCGACCACGGTCGTCGAGCCCTTGAGCAGGACCACCGCGCCAAGATCCGCGGCCAGGGTGCGCGCAGCTGCCACGCGGTCGTCGCCGGGCGGGCGGCCGAACCGTCCGAACTCCCCCGCGTGCGGGGTCAGGACGGTCAGCGCTCGGCGTGGACGGACCCAGTCCTTGTGGTGGGCCAGGACGTTGAGCCCGTCCGCGTCGACGAGGACCGGCACGTCGGAAGCCAGCACCTCGAGCAGCCGCTCGGCCGACTCCGGACCGGTGCCGAGGCCCGGCCCGACTACATACGCCTGTACCCGACCGTTGCCGTGCACCGCTTCGGGCCAGCGCAGCCGCACTGCCGTCGTCGGCGTCTTCGGCCCGAGAAAACGCACCAGGCCCGCCCCCGCCCGCAGGGCACCCCCGACGCACAGCACCGCCGCCCCCGGGTAGGCGTCGGATCCGGCGACCACGCCGAGCACCCCCCGGGAAAACTTGTCGTCAGCCGGCCCCGGCCAGGGCCAGCCCTGCTCCAAGTCCGTCGCGCCGAGCTGGGAGATCCCGGGGTCGGGCAACCAGGGGCCGAGTCCGATGTCGACGACCTCGACGATCCCCGCGGCCGACCGTCCCGGGTCGAGCACCAGCCCGGGCTTCAGGCAGCCGAAAGTGACGGTCACGTCCGCCTGGAACGCCGCTCCGGCGATGTGCCCGGTGTCGGCGTCGACGCCGCTCGGCAGGTCGACCGCGACGCGCCACGCGCCGCAGCCGGCCAGCTGCTCGACCAGTGCCGCGGCTGCCGGCCGCAGCGGACCCGTACCGCCTATTCCGACGATCGCGTCGACGACGAGGTCGACCCCCCGGCTCAGCGCTTCGCCGGCCAACTCGGGGGCGGCCGGATCCGCCACGTTCAGGACCGTCACGTGGGCGCCGCGCGCGGCGAGCCGCCGGCCGGCCCACACCGCGTCCTGCCCGTTGTTGCCGGAGCCGACGAGAAGCACCACGCGCGCGCCGTAGACGCGGCCCAGCAGCTGGGCGCAGAAACGGGCCAGCCCGTCCGCCGCGCGACCCATCAAGGTGCCCTCAGGCAGCGTCGCCATGAGGGCGGCCTCTGCGGCGCGGACCTCGGCCACGGTGTGTACGGGACGCACTGGTCAGTCCCTTCGCTCGGCCACGACCATCGCCGAGGCGATCCCGGCGTCGTGCGACAACGACAGGTGCCAGTGCGTGATCCCCGCCGCGTCGGCCGCAGCTGCCACCGAGCCGGTGAGCTCGAGGACCGGCCGACCGGACGGTTCCGTACGTACCTCGCAGTCGTGCCAGCGCAGGCCGACGGGGGCGTCCAGGGCCTTGGCCACGGCTTCTTTGGCCGCGAACCGGGCCGCGAGCGAAGCGCTGCGGAGGGTCGCTTCGGGCGGGGTGAACAGGCGCGCACGCAGGCCTGGGCGGCGCAGGAGGATCTGCTCGAACCGCGCCACGTCGACCACGTCGATCCCCACGGAGACGATCACAGCCTCAGCCTAGGGCCGGGTCAGGTAGCGGCCGCGCCAGTGACCTGCGGAGAGAACAGCTCAGCCGACCCCCGTTGCCTCGCCTTGGCCACGTACATGGCTGCGTCGGCATCTCGGATCATGTCCTGGGCCCGGGGGTAGCCGGTCGTGCTCAGCGCGATCCCGATGCTCGCCGAGACGGTGACCTCGCCCTGCTCGAGCTCGACCGGGGCAGACAGGACCCGCTGGATCCGCTGGACGATCACCGACACTGCCGCCGGGTCGGTGTCGTACAGCAGCACCGCGAACTCGTCGCCGCCGAACCGCGCAGCCGTGTCCGTCTCGCGCAGGGAACCCTCGAGCCGCTGCCCGATAAGTGTCAGCAGCTGGTCGCCAGCGAGGTGGCCCAGCGTGTCGTTCACCGGCTTGAACCCGTCGAGGTC
>Ga0302299_10002762_pt1 | contig 10677 bp, 13 predicted proteins | sample III_Fen_N3_4_FD_198795 | JGI IMG/M metagenome (GOLD analysis project Ga0302299, IMG submission 198795) | Peat permafrost microbial communities from Stordalen Mire near Abisko, Sweden - III_Fen_N3_4 | ecosystem: Environmental > Terrestrial > Soil > Wetlands > Permafrost | place: Sweden: Abisko...
GCGAATGACATGGCGTCATGACGCCCGTCGGCCGATTCGCCACGCTCCCTGGGGAGCCTTCGGACCGAGCCTTGAGGCCGCGCGGCCCGCGCGGCGATCGAGGAGACCGACAAGCTCGGCGATGCGGACACGGCCGACCTGTTCACCGAGATCAGCCGCTGTGCCGACCATTGCCTCTCCTTCCTCGAGGCGCACCGCAAGGACTGGAGGACCGCGGTTCAACTCGCGCGTGGCGCGGCGCTGAACCGGCCCGTCACCCCGCCGCCGCGTGGCGGACGACTTGGAGGGCGACCTGATGTGGGACCTTGGCGTCAATCCCCTCGAGCTGGTCGCACGGACCGCGATCATCTACGTGCTCTTCTTCGGCGCCCTGCGCATGTCCGGGAAGCGCGAGATCGGCCAATTCACGCTGTTCGATCTTGCGATGGTGCTCCTCGTCGCGAACGCGCTCCAGCCGGCCATGACCGGGGCGGACCAGTCGGTCCTGGGCGGCGCGATCATCCTGGCCACGATCTTCGTTCTCAACCGGCTCGTCGCCGTGGCCCGCGTCCGGATCCCATTCGTGCGGCGGCTCCTCGACTTCAAGCCGACGACGATCGGTCGAGACGGGGAATGGCTCGCGGCCGAGTTCGACAGCCAGGGTATCGACCAGGGCGACGCCGAGGCGGCCCTCCGCCAGCACGGCCTGGAGCGCGTCGGCCAGATGAAGCTGGCCACGCTCGAGGAGGACGGGTCGATCAGCGTCGTCCCCGCCGCCGACGATGGGACCCAACCACGTCGGCGGATCCGTCGCTATCGTCGATCCCGCCTGTAGTCGTGCCCGGGGGGCGCCGGGGTAGGGCGGGGGACCAGGATGAACTCCGTGCAAGCGAGAAGGGCTGCGACTGCCAGCGGATGAGCCTCGCGTCCGCACCACCGTTCCGCTAGGCGCTCGAGACGCGCCTGCGGACCGCGCCGGCGGTCGCGCCTCCCCGTGGTGTGGCGGCGGGTCCTACCGTGCCGGTGGTGCGGGGGACTCCGCGGCAGGGCCGGTCGGGTCGACCGGAGAGACCGGGTCTTGCCTGGCCCAGGCCCCCCTGGCGTCGTGGGCGAAGGCGGGAAACGCGGTCGGCGGACGCCCGGTGATCCGCTCGACATCGTCCGTCATCCCCGCGGCAAGGCCCAATCGCGCCGCGGTGTAGATGCCGAGCATCACGCCCACCATCGCCCGAGGCATTCCCCGCCTGCGGAGGCGGTGCCAGAAGGCGAGGAGCCCTGGATCCGCGTACCAGATCGGGCGGCCCAGCTCGGCTGACAGGATGCTCGCGATCTCGTCGTACGTGAGCGCCGCCGGCCCGGTCGGGGTGTAGGCCTTGCCCTCGTGGCCAACCTCGACGAGGGCCCGAGCCGCGACCGCGGCCACGTCACGGGCGTCGACGTGCGCAGTCCGGGAACGACGCCCGGCCGGCACCCAGATCTCGTCGAGCTCACGGATCTCGGGAGCGTGCGTGGTCGAGAGGTTCTGCATGAAGTACGCCGCCCGCACGAAGGTCCAGGCCATCCCCGACACGCGCAGGCGGTCCTCGATCTTGCGGTGCGGCACGAGTCGGTTGCGCTCGGCGCCCTGGATGGACAGGAACACGACGTGCCGGACGCCCGCCGCATCGGCGGCGCGAAGGGCCGGGACGATGACCCCGTCGACGTCGTTGATCGCCGGCGGCCGCAGGAGGAACATCCGCTCCACGCCGTCGAACGCGCCATAGGTCGCCGGATCCGCGAAGTCGAACGGCACGACCTCGGCCCAGTCGCCGAACGCTGCCTGCGCGGTCGCCACGTCCCAGGCCGCAACGCGGACGGATGTCCCCAGACGGAGCAGCTCCGCGACGAGGGGCGTGCCGACGTTGCCGGGTGCGCCCGTGACGAGGATGGGGCGGTCATCGGGGATCTCCGTTCACGGGGGAGGAAGGCGTGGGTCCGGCCGGCCCGGCGATGCCGCGCCACAGCTGGTCGACGACGCGGTCGATCCAGGCTGCGTCCACCGCCTCGCCCAGGACCGCGTGGGCCAGCAGGGCCCCGAACAGGAGGCTGTCGACGACCTCGTGGATGATCGCCCGCCGGGATGACCCGGACGGGAGCGCCACCGTCGCGTTGTGCGTCGATCGCAGGTCAGATCGCGCTGGCGCAGGCCCTGCACTTCGTTGCGTCCATCGCGTTGCCCGACTTGCAGAATGGGCACCCCTTGACCGGTCCCGCCTCCTCGTCCTTGATGAACGCGCGTGTGATGAGGAACACGACCAGGGCCACGACGACGAACGTGATCAGCGAGTTGACGAAGACCCCGTAGCGGATCGCGACCGAGGTGACGACGCCCTTCGCGTCGGTCGTCGTGCCCAGCGGGATCGTCAGCTGCGAGAAGTCGACCCCGCCGAGGGCCCAGCCGATGGGCGGCATGATGATGTCGTTGACGAGCGACGTGACGACCGACCCGAGGGCGGCACCGATGATGACGCCGATGGCCAATGCCAGGGCGTTCGTCTTCGTCAGGAACGTCCGGAACTCGTTGACCACCGTCTCTCCTCAGGCCGGGGGACCAGGGCCCAGGCGATCCACCCCATGCGCGAGTTGAACCGCGCGATCGCGGAGACCGCACGGTGTTTCGCTGACAGCGGGTGCACGGTTGAGATCGGACCGGGCTCCACCGATTCGCATCCGGGAGCCGGCCGCGAGAGGCAGCCGGAGCGTTGAGTCAACCGGCTTCACGGGCGTTGCCGGTGACCCCGGTGGACTGGAGGGCCCTCGGCACCGGTCACGCCTGACCCCGCCCTGGGATCGCGTGGTGGCGAACGACCCTGGTCGACTTCGGGTCGCGCCCCCGTCCCCACCACGCGGGGGCTCGACGACCGATCGCGATAGTCCCGGTTCGACGCGCCCGGGTCAGTCGTGGTCTGACCTGTGAACGGCATCCTGGACGTCGCCGAGGCGGTCCTGGACCTTGCCCTCGACCTTCTGGACCTTGCCCTCCGTCTCGAGCTTCCTGTCGCCCGTCAGCGTGCCGGCGACCTCCTTGACGGTGCCCTCGGCGGTGCTGACCGCACCCTTGACGTGCTGGTCGCCCATCAGACGGCCTTGCTGGTGCCGCGGGACTGGAAGAGCCGCGCGACGAAGATGACGACGATGGCGCCGAACACGGCGACCAGGAGGCTGGACAGGTTGAAGCCGGTGATGTCGGCGATGCCGAGCACGGTCCCGGCGATGAAGCCCCCGACCACGGCGCCGACGATCCCGAGCACGATCATCATGACGAGACCCTCACCGCCGCCCATGATCAGGTTGGCGATGAAGCCGGCGAGCGCGCCGAGCACGATCCAGGCGATGATTCCCATGGAGGCTGTTCCTTTCGTGTAGCGCCCGCCCGTGGCGGGCCGCATGGAGCGCGGAGGACCACCCGTCCGCACCGGGGACCGCGTCGCGGTCAGGCGGTCGTCACGGCCGACCGGCGCCCGAAGATGCCGATGACCCAGAGCACGACGAGCTCGAGGATCGTCCAGCCGACGAAGGCCACGATCGCGGTGATGTCGAGGACGGAGCCCGCGGCGTGGAGGGCGTCCGTGCGGAACATCCCCTCGAACGGCGCCACGAACACCTGGCTGATGTTGAGGACCGAGGCCACGAGGACGTTGGCCTCCCGCGCGTCGAGCAGGAGCAGGACGATGCGGGCCCCGATGACGATCTGGATGAGCCCGAAGAGGAGGACCACGATGCGGCGGCTCGTCTCGGCGCCACCGGGGCTGGTCCGGGTGGTGCGACGGCTGGCCGTCTGCACCGTCTCGTGGCCCGTGGCCGTGGCGAGAGGTTCCTGGGTGGTGACGACCGTCTGGTCGACCTGGTCGATGGCCATGCTGTTCTCCCGTGCCTCGTGCATCCGGGGAAGCGGGGCCTGGCGACCGCCGCCGGGCGACTCGCCGGCCAATGCTGTAGCCGCAGTAGGCACCCCGTGCGGCGCGCCGTCATGACGGTCGGTCATCCGATCAGCCGGACGCGCACCCCGAGCGCTTCGTAGATCGGGCGCGCCCGCGCATCGCCGGACACGAGCGATCGGCCGTGCTGGCTGGCGGCCGCACCCACGAGGGCGTCGTCGACGGCGCTGCCCGAGATGCCCAGCCTGGCGAGCTCCGGGCCGAGAGCCGCCGCGGAAACGTCGGCGAGCTACGCCGACGCCGGGAAGCCACGTGACCATCGTGGCGGACCGCGGCACGCGATCGCTCCTCGAGGCCACGGCGGGCTCAGGCCCCCAACTTGGCGCCGCGTTCCAAGCGCAGGACCCTCGCGGTCGCGGCACACGCAAGCCGTGCGTCGACTTCCGCCGACCACGCTGACAACGCATTCCCCTGCGGGCACTCGAGCCGCGGCTCGGCGCGGGCGGGCGGGCGGAATGGGGCGTCGGTCGTGCGGCGGGCAACCTACCCTACACGTGCCATGACCTCGCGAGGAGACGCCACCAGCTCGACCGGCGGGCAGCATCCGGGAGCCTCTCGCCGTGGTGCCGCGGCGCCGGGCCCCCTCGTCACGACGAAGCTCCGTGCCCCGCTCTCGGTCACCGGCTATCGCGAGCGGGCGCGGCTCAGCGCGCTGCTCGATCGTGGGCTGGAGGACCGAACCCGGCTCACGGTGCTCTCCGCACCGCCCGGATACGGCAAGACGGTCGCGGTCGCCGGCTGGCTGGAGTCACGGGCGCTGGCGCACGCCTGGCTCTCGCTCGACGTCGCCGACGACGACCTCACGCGCTTCGTCCGTTACCTCGTCGCGGCCCTGCGCGCGATCCGGCCGGACGCCGGCGACGCGACGCAGGGCTTGTTCGGCCCCGGCGTGAGCCCGGGCACCGATCTGATCGGGGCCACGCTCCTCGATGAGATCGTCGCGAGCGACGACCCATTCGTGCTCGTCCTCGATGACTACCACGTCATCGGCGCCGACCCGATCCACCGCCTGGTCCGGTTCCTGGTCGAACGTGGGCCGCCCTTCGCCCACCTGGTGCTGCTGACGCGGGAGGACCCGCCGCTGTCGCTCGCCCGGCTGCGGGCCCACGGCCGGCTCGTCGAGCTGCGGGCCGACGATCTGCGCTACGCGGATGCTGAGGCGTCCGGGTATCTCGCCGACGTGCTGTCCGCCGAGCTCGATGCCGAGCAGCTCGCCAGGCTCCTCGAGCGCACCGAGGGCTGGATCGCAGGACTCCAGCTGGCTGCGATCTCGCTGCGTGACCGGGCCGACGCGGCCGCCTTGATCAAGGCGCTCGGGGACAGCCGGCGGTTCGTCTTCGACTACCTCGCGGACGAGGTCCTCGGCCGGGTCGACGAGGGCCTGCGGTCGTTCCTTGTCAGGACGGCCATCCCGGAGCGGTTCACGGTCGAGCTGTGCCGCGAGCTGACCGGTCGTGCCGACGCCGCCGCCCTCCTCGATCGGACGGAGCGAGCCAACCTCTTCCTCGTGCCGCTCGATGCCGAGCGGGGCTGGTACCGGTATCACCACCTCTTCGCCGACTACCTCCGCTCCCAGGTCGGCGAGGACGAGCGACGCACGCTCCATGAACGTGCCGCCGACTGGTTCGAGCGGATGGGCTTCGCGTCCGACGCCATCGACCATGCGCTGGCCGGGGGCTCGCTCGACCGCGCGACCCGCCTCATCGAGCGAGCGGCCCGGCCGGCGTTCGAGGCCGGCGAGCTCGCGACGTTGCTCGGCTGGCTCGAGGCGTTGCCACCGGAGCGGGTCGCGGCGAGCCCGGAGCTCACCGCCATGCACGCATGGGCGCTCTTCGAGACGGGTCAGGTGGGGGCCGCCGTGGCCCTCGCCGAGCGTCACAGCGCCTCGTCCCACCGGCGCGGGCCAGCCGAGGGACGGCTGCTCGTCCTCCGGGCGTTCATGGCGACCGTGACCGGGCCCGACGCGGAGGATCTGGCGATCGAGGGGCTCGGGTTGGTGGGGGACGATCCGCTGTTCCGCTCCTTCGGGCTCCTGGCCGCGGGGCTGGCAACGCTCGCCCGCGGTGCCTACGTGCCGGCCATCGAGACACTGCGGGCGGGATTCGAGGCGGCGCATCGTGCCGGCAACCCGATTGCGGTCATCCCTGCCGTCAGTCCACTCGGCCAAGCCCTTGCCCTGGCCGGCCTCCGCGGCGAGGCCGAGACGATCTGCCGCACGGTCCTCGCGCAGCAATCCGACGAGAAGGGCAGACCGCGTCCGATCGCCTGGCCGGCCCGCGTGGTGCTCGGCATCGTCCGGTACGAGGCCAACGACCTCGTCGAGGCCCGTCGCGAGCTCGAGGCGGGCTTCGAGGCAGCCCGTCAGATGGGAGTCGGCCGTCCTGTGCTCGGCTGGGCCATCTCGCATCTCGCCCTGGTTCGCCTCGCCTGCGGCGACCGGGATGGCGCGTTCGAGGCGCTGCGCACCAGCCAACGCGACCAGCGGACGACCGGCATGGCGCTCCCCGGGCTCGCAGGCGAGTTCGAGGCACGAATCCTCCTGCGGCTGGGCGACGTCGCCGGTGCCGGGCGCTGGGCAGACCGGGCAGCGCCCGAGGCACCACCCGGCTCACCCCTCCTCGAGGTCCTGCGTCGCTCGATGGACACGACGATCGCCAGGGTGCGCCTGGCCCAGGGCAGACCCGACGAGGCTCGCGTGCTGCTCGCCCGGACGAGCGACGCGCAGGAAGCTTCCGGAGCCGTCGCCGACCTGATCTCGATCCGTGTCCTGGAAGCTGCTAGTGCGGAGGCCGCCGGTCGCCGCGCGGAGGCGCAGCGGGCACTCGGACATGCGGTCGAGCTCGCCGCCCCGGGCGGCTACGTCCGACGCTTCGTCGATGACGGTCGAGGCGTTGCCCGTCTCCTGCCCCTCGTTCGCCCGGTGGCGCCCGCGTTCGTGGATGGGCTGATCGCCGCCTTCGCAGCCGAGCCGACCGGAGCCGGCGCCCAGCAGCACCGCGAACGGGCATCGCGCAGGCGTGACGCCGACGGGCCGCTGCTCGAGACGCTCACCGCCCGGGAGCTCGATGTCCTGCGCCTGATGGCCCAGGGCGCGAGCAACGCGGACATCGCTGCCGGCCTCACGGTCTCGCTCGGCACGGCGAAGTGGCACGTCGGCCACGTCCTCGCCAAGCTCGGCGCGACGAGCCGAACCCAGGCGCTCCTGCGCGCCCAGCAGGTCGGCCTCGTCTGAGGCTGCGGCCCCGGATCGGCGGCGCCTGAGGCCCTCCTTTCGGAGGGGGGAACCGCCGCCCGAAGACCGGCCTTTCGAGAGGCGCGATCTCCGCTTGCGAGCCCGAACATCGTGGTCATGGACCGCTACGAGATCCGAGTCGCCGGCCACCTCGACCAGCGACACACCCGCTTCCTTGGCTCCGACGAGCTCCGGCTGCTGCCGGGCGGCGACTCGCTGCTCCTGTTCGCCACCGTCGATCAGGCCGCGCTGTACGGGGTCCTGGCCCGGCTCCGGGATGCGGGCCTCGGGCTCATCGCTGTCGAACGCACACCCATCCTGAAGGAGGATTCTGATGCCGCAGGTTGACGATTCGATGACCGTGAACGACACACCGCCTCGACCCTACGTGCCATCCCGGTTCTTCATGAGCCGCGTGGTGAACCCCATCACGCTCCGGCTCGGTGGCCCGACGCTCACGGTGCGCGGCCGGCGCACGGCGCTCCCGGTCAGGACGCCCGTCCCCACGCTCGAGGTCGACGGCGCCCGCTACCTCGTCTCCGGCGGCGGCGAGACCCACTGGGTGCGCAACCTGCGGGCGGCCGGCCGGGGCGAGCTGCGGAGGGGCAGGGAGCACGAGCCGTTCCGGGCGGTAGAGGTCGGCGGGGCGGAGCACGACCGGGTGGTGGCCGCCTATCGCGAGCACATGGGCTGGCGTGCGCGGGAGTTCTTCGCCGCCCTCCCGGACCCGGCCGACCACCCGGTGTTCCGCGTCGACCCGCTGGAGGCGTAACGACATGTCCGACCAGACGATCAAGCTCATTGCGGCCGGCGTGCTGCTCGTGCACGGGCTCGGCCATGGGGGAGCCCTCGGGGCCCTGGCCTGGATCCGGATCTACCCCGAGACGCCGACCGGTGGCTGGCTCGCGGCTCGGTCCTGGCTCGTCCCGTCGCTCGTGGGGGACACGGCCACGACGATCGCCAGCGCGTTCTGGATCGCGTCGCTGGTGGGGTTCGTCATCGCCGCGATGTCGTTCTCGGGTGTCGTCGTCCCGGACAGCGTCTGGCGGCCCCTGGCCGTCGTGGCGGCGCTCGTCTCGATCACCGGCATCGTCCTCTTCCTCGGCACCTGGCCCATGAGCTACACGCTTGCCGCCCTTGGGGTCAACGTCGCGGTGCTGATCGCGGTGCTCTGGCTTCGGTGGCCTCCCCAGTCCGCCTTCGGAAGCTAGTCAACATGGAGCCCACCGGTCACCGCTGCCCTTGAACGCGAGCTCACGCTCGACGATCGGAGATCGCTGCTATCGGAGATCGCTGCGCCGCCCCGACATCGTCGTCGTGGCGGCCGCGGCTCGCGCGGAGGGGTGTCGCGGGTTTCGTCGAGGTTCGACCCGGTCTTCTCCCGAGACGTGATCAGTCCTCGCCGCTGGCGGAGAGGTCCTTGTCCTCCATCTCCCATGCGTGGTCGAGCGTGTGGAAGGCTGAGTGCCGGATGAGGAACGGCAGCGTCCAGCTCCGCATGCGCCGTGGGACGTGACCGGCGTTGTACGCGCGCATGGCGGCGACATAGGTCTCCCGATGCCGCCGCAGCCCGTCCGGCGAGAGGGCCGCCTCCTCGGGTATTCGCAGCCCGACCTGCTTCGCGAAGTCCTCGCTCTCGGTGCGGATGGTGTGGCGGATGATCCGGTCGCGGTCGCGTCCGCCCCCGCGCGGCCCCTTGCGCATCTCCGGCGACACCCGCGCGGCGACGCCGTCGAAGAACGCCCAGGAGGCCCGCAGGAGCGTGATCCCGCGCTCGAGCTCCGCCTCGCCCATCGGTCCGTGCTCGGTGGCGGAAGGCGAGAAGGAGATGCCCCAGAAGTCGACTGAGCCCGTGCCGACCCTGTCCTCGACCACCTCGATGGAACCCGCGGCGTCGAACTCGCTCGTCATCCCGGCGAGCGTCGCGACGGGCAGGTACCGCTCCCGGTAGGACTCGAGCGTGTCGAGGGCGAGCGCCGCGGTCTTCGCGCCACGACTCCACCCCGGCCAGTCGAGGCTGAACGCCACCGACCGCTTGTCCTTGGGGCCACGTTCGATCACTGTGCGGACGGTCATCCCGCACTATGGCATGGGCGACGGGAGATGCGAAAGGCCGCGTGCATGCGATTCGGCGCTGGCCGACGAGCGAACAGGTGCCCTCCTCAACCGGAGACGCCGGCGTTGTCGGTGCCTCGCCGGCGTCCGGGTCAGCGCGAGCTCGAGGGACGAGGATCCGCGTGCTCGAGGTCCGGCGAATCGCTCGCGGCGCCCAAGGCCAGCGCGAGGCGCCTGGTGGCGGAGATCAGGGGACGACGGTGTTCGCCACGATGTCGAATTGGAACACGAGCGGGTCGTTGATAGGCTTCCCGGTGTCCGCCACCTGCTGGTACTCGACCTTGACCTTGGCAAAGTTCAGGGTGACGTTCTGGGTCAGCCGGTCTTCGCCGCCGCTGCCGCCTGTCGACAGTGACGTCACGAGCACCTCGGTCATGGTGATCTTCAGGAACTCCGTCGGGGCACTGCCTGCCCGGCGAACGTTGAGGAATGCGGACTTGAGGTGCTGGCCTGTCGCGACCGCCTTCATGAGGGGCGCCGTCGACGCATCGAGATACGACGTGTAGCTCAGGTCCTGGAAGTTGGCCTGACCGGCTCCTGCGCCGCCCCCCACGTGCGTGCTCCCGCTGTTGGAGATCCCCCAGCTCCAGGCAAGCACGTCGACCCAACTCTTGTGGGTCGCGTCCAAGCTCTCGCCGTTGATGTTGCCGATCTTGAGGAACATGTCGATGGCCATGGCCCTACCCCTTCGTGCCAGTGAGGCTGATGGCGAACTCGGCGTCCCTGCCGGACGTACCGGGTTGCAGCGTGACCATGTAGGAGCCGATCGCCCCTGCGAACCGGCCGGTCCCGCCGACCACCGCATACTCCTCGCCATCGAGATGGCCGGAGCCCATGCCGATCAAGGCACCGTCGGAGAAGGTGAACCGCTGCACCGCGACCTGGCCGTCCGACCCCGGCAGGATGCCCGAGGAGAACTTGCCGAGGTGGTCGCCGGTCGGGCTCTCCAGCCGGCCCTTCGGCGACATCGCGGAGCTGAAGTCCGGTAGCCTGCCGGGCTTGAGGCCCGGGGTCGTGAAGCGCACGTCCCGCACGAACATCGACATGGTCAGCGCTCCGGCGGCGGACGCCGCCTTGGCCCCGCTCCCGGCTGCGGTCGGTGACGTCGCGGCGCGTGGCCGGATGGAGTCGTTGCCCGTCAGGATCGCCGTCCCCGCGAGACCGGCGCCGACGATCGCGTACAGGCCACGGGTGAGCACGGTCCGGCGGGAGGTGCCCGGCGACGCGGAGGTCGCGTCACGTTCGTCGGCCGGGAGCGCCGGCGTTCGCCCGCCGGGGCCTGACCATGCCAGGGGATTCCGCACGCTGGGGACCTCCTCCACTCCGACTCGCGTCGTCCGCAAGGCCCACCCGGGCCGTCCGGGCAGAATGGGG
>Ga0302299_10002764_pt1 | contig 10675 bp, 6 predicted proteins | sample III_Fen_N3_4_FD_198795 | JGI IMG/M metagenome (GOLD analysis project Ga0302299, IMG submission 198795) | Peat permafrost microbial communities from Stordalen Mire near Abisko, Sweden - III_Fen_N3_4 | ecosystem: Environmental > Terrestrial > Soil > Wetlands > Permafrost | place: Sweden: Abisko...
AGCGGCGCCATCGTGGCCGTCAGACCGCCGTTCGCGGCGAGAACCCCGAGCCGAGGGTCCATCACGGCAACCGTGGCGGCGCAGCGCCCGTCCGCGTCAGAGGGGCTCGGCGCTGGCCACTGCACGTTCGCGCCGCCGTCCGTCAGCGTGCCTGCGCAGTTCTTCTGGATGTTCCAGGTGTTGCCGCCGTTGGCGGCGGTGTTGTTCGCGACGATCGAGGCCCGCAGCGTCGCCCCGGCCGCGCCCATGATCCCGCCGCCCACCCAGTCCGCGTGGTTGCTGACGATCGTGACGTGGCTGAGCGTCAAGCTGGTCGCCCCGCTGTTGGCGATCGCGCCGCCGAGGCCGACCGACCCGTTGTTCGGGCGATAGCCCGTCGCCTGGTTGCCCGTGAACGTGGAGTTCGTGATCGCGACCGGCGTGTCGCCCGGCCGGCCCCCGTCCTTAAGGAACCACAGCGCGCCGCCCTGTCCGACGACCGTGTTGCCGGCGAACGTGCTGCCGCTGATCGTGAGCGACCCGTTCATGTGGAAGATCGCGCCGCCGTTCGTAACGCCGGCGTTGCCCGCGAAGGTCGAGTCCTCCACCAGCATCCCCGAGGGCAACCCGTAGAGCCACGCGTGGATCGCGCCCCCGAGCGCGGTGGCGGAGTTGCTCGTGAAGCTCGTGCGCCGGATCGTCAGCAGGCCCAGGCTCGAGCCGTCGATGTAGATCGCGCCGCCGTGGCCGCCCAGGCCGGCCGCCGTCGCGTGCGTGGCGTTGCTCTCGAAGCGGCTGTCGCTGATCGTGAAGACAGCCTGCAGGTTCCCGATCGCTCCGCCGTTGCCCCCGCGGTTGCCTGTGAAGCGTGAGCTCGTGATCGTGACCTGGCCGGCCTGCGCATAGATCGCCCCGCCCCCGACGTCAGCGCCCGCCGCGGCCGCCACGTTGCTCTCGAAGGCGACGTCGTCGATCGTCAGCGTGGTCCAGCGCGACGGTTCCTGGTAGACCAGCCGGACCGCCCCGCCGAAGTCGCTGGCCCATCCGTTGCGCAGCGTCAGGTGGCGCAGCGTGAAGGCGATCCCCGTGGTCGTGAGCGCTGGCACCTGGTAGGTCGTGACGAAGAGGCGGACGGCGTTACCGCCGTCCAGCGTGACCTGTTGTCCCGACCCGTCGAGCGTCGTGCTGCGGGAGATCACCTTCGTCGTGCTGACCGGGATCACGACCGGCCCCCCGCCGCAGGAGAAGCTCACCGCGCCACCCCCGGCCAGGGCCGCGTCGAGCGCGGCTTCGGTGCAGGAGGCCGCCGTCCCGCTCCCGACCACGCCGGCAGCCCCGGCGCCCGCGGCGCCCGCCGCCCAGAGCGACGCCGCGACGGCGGCGCGGCGCCCGAGACGCCGGAACCCCTCTGGCATACGGGCCGATGCTAGACAGGAGCCCGGCGCCGCGGTGTGGCCGCGCTCACACGGCGGTCGACTGGCCTAGAAGGCGTACTCGATGCCGACCAGCGGCGTCACCTTGTCGCGCAGCCCGGCGCTGTCGAGCTTGAATAGCACGTTCGCGTCGAGCAGCAGCTGGCGGAACAGGTTGATCTTCACGCCGGCCGATCCGTTCACCATATTGTACGACTGGTGGACGAAGCCGATTTGCGGGAACGTCTCGCCGTTCGCGGCGGTGAACGTCTGGCGCACGAGGCGCGGCGAGTCGACGACCCGCGTGCCCAGGAAGTCGACCGCGATCGTCAGCCGCTTGCCCGCCGCGATGTCCGCGCCGACCGCCCAGGTGAACTGGTCCGGCATGTGCTCCTTGCTGCCCGTCGCCACGTTGCCCGCCAGCACGCTCTTGCCGTTGTACTGGTAGGCCACGTTCGCGTGAGGCGAGAAGCGGCCCAGCGAGAGCGCGAAGACGGCGAAGGGCTTCACGCCCGCGGCGCCGATTCCCAGCAGGTTCATCTCATCGCCCGTCGGCAGCCGCGCGTCGACGCCGATCGCCAGGCCGGCGGTCTCGTTGAGCAGCGGATTGCCCTTCAGGCGCACGACCATGTCGCCGATGCCGCTGGCGTGGCCGGCGGGCGGGGCGTAGACGGTCGAGCTGCCGTAGTCTCCGTGGCCCGGGCCGTAGAAGTGGATCGCGGGGTTCGTGGTCCCAATGCGCTGGATCGTCGCGGCCGAGCGGGCCGAGAGGTTGACCGTGACGAGCGGCACGGCCACCGAGAGGTCGAGGCGGCTCCCGAGCCCGTACGAGAGGAACGCGACCGTCTGGTCGACGCTCACGTCGATCGAGTTGAGCGTCGTGACCACGTCCGAGCGGCCGCCGCCGAGCTGGAAGTCGTCGTGCGTGAACACCGCAGGGACGTCGCTCAGGGGGACACCCTCGATGCTGTCGAACTTGAAGTGCTGGTAGCTGAGGCCGAAGCTGAACTTGCGCCTGCCGAGCGTCTCCGGGCGCTCGGCGAGGATCGGCCCGAAGCTCTCCGTCGAGCGCTTGAAGACGCCGAGCGTGCTGTCGAACGAGTAGGTGAAGCCGGAGGCGGGCGACGGCAGCGGGATCGCGGCGATCTGACCGGCGAGCGCGATGTTGAACTGCGTGAACTCGGCCTGGAAGGCGCTGTTGAAGTGCCCCGAGTGCGTGCTGCCGTCCGGCAGCTTCGCCTCGCTGTCGACCGTCAGGCCATTCGGGCCGTAGAGGTTGGGGATCAGCAGCGCGAGCTTGGTGCTCTGCGCCCAGCCGCAAGAAACGCCCATCGCCCACAGCCCGACTACCAACAGCGTCTTGCGCACCATGGCATCCTCCCCCGGCAGAAAGCCTCCCGGGAAACGCGCTCCCGCGAGAGTGCGGAAGGCCCGATTACTTGTACGGATCTGATGGCCGGGGATTATAGACCCTTCCCGCGTTGACCGTCACGCCCGTCGGGGGTAGCGTGCCCGAGCCCGCCTCGGGCAGGAACGATGACCGCGCACTACCGAAACCCGTACATCGAGTCGGAAGCCCTTCCGGTGGAGGTCGTCTTCCATCCCTCGTGGTGGCACAAGCACGCGGGAATCAGCTTCGACGAGGACTTCTTCTACCATCCTGCGAGACGCGTCGAAGCCGAACGACGCATGGAACAGGTGCTGTTCGAGAAGTTCGGGCAGTGGGGGCTCGGCGAGGGCCGCGGCAGGGACTTGCCGGTCATCGGCGCCGTGCACAATGCAGCCGGCTACCTCCTGTCCGAGATGCTGGGCTGCCCTGTGGTGTACCAGGAAGACGCGCCCCCGCAGGTGATCCCCGCCGACCAGGCCGCATTGAGGATCGACGCCGACCGGGCCGTCCACAGCGCGGCGTTCAAGCGGTTGCTGGGCCTGAAGGACGCCCTGAGGGCCAGGCACGGGTTCCTGACCGGCGACATCAACTGGGGCGGCGTGCTCAACATCGCGCTCGACCTGGTGGGGCAGAAGCTCTTCCTCGACCTGTTCTCCGATCCCGACGGGATGCGTCGGCAGTTCGTGGAGCTCGCAGGCGTGATCGAGCGATTCGTGACCGGCATCGCGGAGGAGACGGGGACGAGCTCGGTCTCAGTGAACCGGACCGTGAGGCACATCGCGAGGCCCGTGTTCCTGCACTCCGAGTGCTCCAACACCATGATCTCGACGCAGCACTACGAGGAGTTCCTGCTGCCCATCGACCTGGCCTGGAGCCGGCGGTTCCGGCCCTTCGGCATTCACTACTGCGGACACGATCCCCATCGCTACGCCGGCGCCTTCGCCAGGATAGAGAACCTGGACTTCCTCGACGTCGGCTGGGGCGGCGACGTGAAGGCGCTGAGGAGCGCCCTGCCGCACACCTTCCTGAACATCCGGCTGGACGCCGTCGGGATCAACCGCTACTCCGACGACGAGCTCGCCGCCATCATCACGAGACTGGTCGCGGATTCCGGGAATCCCTACCTGACCGGGGTCTGCTGCATCAACATGGACGGCGACACGGACGACAGCAGGGTCCAGCTCATCTTCCAGGTCGTGGCGGAGCTGAAGGCAGGACTCAGTCGCTAGTCGTCGAGCCGAGGGACACCCGCGCCGGGCGAAGTCGCTTCGGCGGGGCCCGCCATAGGATTGGCTCAGGAGCCCGGCTGGCGTGCGAGCGCGGCCACGATGCGCTCGGCGTCGTAGACGCAACCGGCCCAGATCCCGCCGCTCGCCTGCTGCAGCGCCGCCCAAAGCCGCGTGTCTGCGGGCAGGTCGGGGCGCGGAGCCAGGCCCGGGTGCGGCGGGCGAGCGGCCAGCAGCGCGGCCGCCTGGTCCCCGTCGAGCGGGCCGTCGGCCGTTCCCACCAAGTCCACGCGTCCTTCCTGCCTCGCGCGGTCGATCACGATCTCGACCACGTCGCCGTCGCGCAACCGTGCGAGCGGTCCTCCAGCCAGCGCCTCCGGGCTGACGTGCCCGACGCAGGCCCCGGTCGAGACGCCCGAGAAGCGCGCGTCCGTGACCACCGGGACGGACTTGCCCCAGGGCAGGAACTTGAGGGCCGAGGTCACCTGGTAGGTCTCCTCCATGCCCGTGCCGAGCGGACCGAGGCCCGCCAGCACGAGTACGTCACCGGCCCGCACCGGCGGCTCGCTGCGCGCCTTGATCGCGGCCACCGCCGCCGCCTCCGACGTGAACACGCGCGCCGGCCCGCGGTGGCGATACACGTCGTCCGGGCCGACGACCGACGGATCGATCGCGGTCGCTTTCACGACCGAGCCGCGCGGCGCGAGGTTGCCCAGCGGGAACACCACGGTGCTCGCGAGCCCGCGCCGGCGGGCCGCGTCGGCGTCCATCACGACCTCCTCGGCGTCGACCCCGTCGGCCTCGCGCAGCCGCTGCTTCATCCGCCGGCGGCGCTCGCTCGCCTCCCACCAGTCGAGCGCGCTGTCGATCGTCTCGCCGGTGACGGTGAGCGCCTGCCGTTGGAGCAGCCCCATCCGGCGCAGCTGCAGCAGGACCTCCGGCACGCCGCCGGCGAGGAAGACCCGCACCGTCGGGTGGTTGCGCGGCCCGTTCGGCAGCGCGTCGACGAGCCGCGGCGTCGCGCGGTTGACGCGCTGCCAGTCGGCCACGCTCGGTGTGCGCAGGCCCGCGGCGTGCGCGATCGCCGGCAGGTGCAGGACCAGATTCGTCGAGCCGCCGAAGGCGGCGTGCGCCAGCATCGCGTTCTCGACCGCCTCGGCGCTCAGCACGCGCCGCGACGGGATCCCGAGCGCCGCCAGCCGCAGCAGCGCCAGCGCGGAGCGGCGTGCGGTGTCGAGCCAGACGGCCTCTCCCGAGGGCGCGAGCGCGCTGTGGGGCAGCGAGAGGCCGAGTGCCTCGCCCACGACCTGTGCGGTGGCGGCCGTGCCGAGGAACTGGCAGCCGCCGCCGGGCGAGCCGCAGGCGCGGCAGGCCAGCTCCGCGGCCTCGTCGAGCGTCACGAGGCCGTGCGCGAAACGCGCGCCGAGCGACTGCACGGCGCCGGCGTCCTCGGCGCCCGTCGCAGGCAGCGTCACGCCCCCGGGCACGAGCACCGAGGGCAGGTCGGGAACGCCCGCGAGCGCCAGCATCGTGGCGGGCAGGCCCTTGTCGCAGGTGGCGACACCCAGGACGCCCGCCCGCCGCGGCAGCGAGCGGATCTGCCGCCGCATCACGATCGCGGCGTCGTTGCGGTAGGGCAGGCTGTCCATCATGCCGGGCGTGCCCTGCGTCCGCCCGTCGCACGGGTCGGTGCAGTAGGCCGCGAACGGCAGCCCGCCGCCGTCCCGGATCGCCTCGGCCGCCGCTCGCACGAGCGCGCTCACTTCCCAGTGGCCGGTGTGGTAGCCGAGCGCGATCGGCCTGCCGTCCTCGCCGCGCAGGCCGCCGTGCGTGCTGAGGACGAGGTACGGCGTGCGCGCGGCCTCCGCGGGGTCCCAACCCATGCCGGCGTTCTGCGTCATGCCGAAGAGATCGCCGCTCGGCGCGTCGCGCAGCAGCTCGGCGTCGATCGGCAGGCGGCCCGAGGGCCCGGGCGCCTGCGTGCGCACGGGGCCTGGGTCGCGGTCGTCCAGGATCTCGTCGAGGCGGGGCGTCCGGCTGGTCGGCGCGCGGCTGTCCATGCCCTCTATAATCACCCAGCCGCGGCCCCTTCCCTTCGTGCGTCTGATGTCGCGGCACACGGCAGGGGAATCGCGCCATGGCCGATCGGCTCCTCGCGGGAAAGTCGGCGCTGGTCACCGGGGCCGGCGTCGGCATCGGATTCGAGATCGCGCGCCGGTTGTGCGCCGAGGGCGCGAGGGTCGCGCTGAACGACGTCGACGCCGCGCTCGCGGCCGCGTCGGCGCTCCGGATTCGCGACGAGGGTGGCGCCTGTCTCCCGCTGGCCGGCGACGTTGCCGACCCCGCGGTCGTCGCCTCGCTCGTCGACGACGCGGCGAAGGCCTTCGGCCGCGTCGACATCGCGGTGGCCAACGCCGGGCTCACGCTCTACGGCGACTTCTTCGACTACCGTCCGCAGGACTTCGACCGGGTGCTGGGCGTCAACCTGCGCGGCTCGTTCTTCCTCGCGCAGGCGGCTGCGCGAAGGATGCGCGCCCAGGGCCCTGGCGGCCGCATCCTGCTGCTCTCCTCGGTGACCGGCCACCGCGCCATCCGCTCGCTGGCCGCCTACGGCATGACGAAGGGCGCGCTCGAGCGGCTCGCCCGCGTGCTGGTGCCGGAGCTGTCGCCGTTCGGCATCACGATCAACGCGATCGCGCCCGGCGCCACGGTGACGCCGAGGACGCTGGCCGACGACCCGGACTACGTGGCCGCCTGGTCGCGCGTGACGCCGCTCGGCCGGCCGGCGTCGGTCGCAGACGTCGCCGCGGCCGCGCTGTTCTTCCTCTCGCCCGCGGCTTCTCACGTGACCGGCCAGGCGCTGGTCGTCGACGGCGGCTGGACCGCGGTCGGCGCAGCGCCCGGCGTGCCGCCCGACGACGAGCGCCCCTAGCGGTCTAAGCCTCCGGGTGCAGCCACGGCGCACGGTAGGGCCGGCGCAGCAGCCGGTTCGCCTCCTCGTCGCCGACCACGCGCCCGACGGCAGCGTCCCAGTCGAGCGTGCGTCCGAGCTGCAGCGACAGGTTCGCGAGCAGGCACGCGATCGTCGACTGCGCACCCTCCTCGATATCGGCGACAGGCCGCCGCCGGCTTCGCGTGCAGGCGAGGAAGTCCAAGAGGTGTGCGCGCAGGGCCGGGGCGACGTGCTGCTCGAGGTCCTTCTCCGTCCGGTCCTCCGGAAACGCGTCGAGCTCGTAGGCGACGTCCCGGTGTATGGCCCGCGCGTTGCCGCCGAGCGGGGCGAAGTCGTAGCGCATCACGCTGGCCTTCAGCGTGCCCTTGTCCCCGTAGAGCGTCGCGCCCCAAGGGTACATCGGGTCGGGCGGCGGGCCGAAGCTGCGGTGCGTCCACACGACCTGCAGCTCCCCGTAGTCGAACGTCGCGGTCTGCACGTCGGTGATGTTGACGCGGGACGTCGGGTCGCGCCGGTGGCCCGAGCTGCTGACGCGGCGCGGCATGCCGAGGCCGAGCATCCAGCGCACCATGTCGAGCATGTGGATGCACATGTCGCCGAGGAGACCGTTGCCGTACTCCATGAACCCGCGCCAGCCGATCGGGTGCACGGCGTCGTTGTACGGGCGCAGCGGCGCCGGTCCGGTCCACATCTCCCAGTCGAGGCTGGCCGGCGGCGGCAGCTCGCGCGGGTTCGGGTTCTGCGTGCCGGGGTAGTAGGAGTAGATCTCCACGAGCCCCACCTGGCCGAGCAGCCCGGCGCGCACGATCAGCTCGCGGGCCTCGACCAGGTGCGGCGTGCTGCGGCGCTGCGTGTTGACCTGGACGACGCGCCCGTGGCGGCGCGCCTCGGCGAGCAGCGCCTGCGCCTCGACCACGTCGACGCTGACCGGCTTCTCGAGGTAGACGTCGGCTCCCGCGCGCATCGCCTCGATCGCGGCCAGGGCGTGCCAGTGGTCGGGCGTCGCCACCAGGACGACGTCCAGGTCGCGCTCGGCGAGCAGCTTCCGGTAGTCGCCGTACGTGCGCGGGCGCTGCCGCGACACCTGGCGTCCGGCCACCTGCGCGGCGGCGTCGTCGAGCATGGCGCGGTCGACGTCGCACAGCGACACCACCTCGACCGGGGCCACCTGCAGCAGCCGGAACAGCGCGCTCTTGCCGTACCAGCCGGAGCCGATCAGCCCGACCCGCAGCCGCGTATCGGCGAACACCTCGCCGAAGCGATGCAGCCCGGAAAGCCCCAACGCGGCCGTGCCGCCAGTGCGGATGAAATCGCGTCGCTCCATCGCGCCAGCGTCTCGGCCAGTCTAGTCGGGGATCCGCAGCTTCTGGCCGACCTTGACCTTGTCGGGGTCGCTGAGCTGGTCCTTGTTGGCCTCGAAGATCTTCAGGTACTTGCTGGCGTCGCCATAGAAGTGCTTCGCGATCTTCGACAGGTTGTCGCCGCTCACGACCTCGTAGATCTTCTCCGGCGCCTTGAGGGTCGCGTCGATGGTGATGTCGGCGGAGAGGTCGGCGTACGCCGCGTCCACCTTCTTGATCTGCTCCCAGACCTCGTTCTTGATCGCCTGGTTCGGGGCGGCGCCCTGGATCACCAGCTTGTCGTTCGCCAGGTGGACGTGCGTCAGGTTCACGCCCCGCGACTTGGCCAGGTCGATCACGGACTGGTACTTCGCCTTCAGCTGCTCGACAGTTGCCATGGGAATCCTCGCTCGATGTAGTTGCGGCGTGTGCTTCAAGTATACGCTCGCTCCGTTGGCCGCCGAGGCGCTGGCACCCGCACCCGCCGTCGCGCTCGCGGCCGTGGCCGTCGAGCCGGCCGAGAGGCAGCCGTTCCTCACGACCTTTCTCGCCCGTTGGGGCGAGGCGGTCGGCCGCGATCGTCGACGCCGTCAGCCGAAGCGCCCCGCGCGCCGGGGCGACGCCGAGGCGTTGCGGCCGCGGTCAGGCGAGTCCGTCGTCGCGCGGCAGCGGGGTCGACCAGTCGATCGGCTCTCCGAGAGACGAGAGCGCCGCGAGCCACAGACGCCTTCCGGTCGCGCCCGCCGCTTCACTGATGACTGAGCGCTACCTCGCCCGCGTCGCCACCGGGCCGAGGTAGCGGTCCAGCCAGTCGAGCGTCTCGCGCACGACGTCCGGCCACGGCGGCACGTGGCCGCAGTCGAAGACCACGTGCTTCTTGTCGGCCGCCGGCGTTCCCAGCAGACGGAAGAGTGGCAGCTGGCTCGTCTCGTACGGGGCCATGAAGTCGTAGCGGCCGTTCACCATCAGCACCGGCACGCGCACGCGCGGGGCGAAGTGGACGCCGTCCACCTCGGGCGGCAGGCCGTCGTCGAGCCCCGCGGCCACGAGCACGAGTGTCCGCAGTCGAGGCTCGACCGCGGCGACGATCGCTCCCATGTCGGCTCCCATGCTGAGGCCGTAGAAGCCGAGGCGCGTGCGATCGACGTCCGGCCGCGCCTCGAGGTAGTCGAGCGCACGGCGCACGTCCTGCGTCCGCTGCGTGATCAGCTCGCGCTCGTAGTTCGGCCCCCGCGCGACCTGCCGCCGCCGCTGGTACGTCTGCTGGTAGGCGGGGAACAGCACGGCGCGCCCGCTGCGCACCAGGAACTCGAAGTCCCGGCTGCCCACCTTGTCGAGCGAGGGGATGTAGCGGGCGCTGGCGGGCGGGAAGTAGACGAGCGTCTGGAACGGCGGCGAGGCGTTCTTCGGCAGGAATAGCCGGGCCGGGATGCGATCGCCGCCGTACGCCGCGGCGAAGCTCAGCGTCTCGACTCGCCAGTGCTCGGCGCTCTCGTCCACCGACTCCAGCTTCGCCGCCAGGTCGCCGCGGTCGTAGTCGAGCAGCCGGCGGTAGATCGCGAACGTGGCGTCGTCCGCCGGGCGTGCGTGCGACAGGTCGCGCACGACGTTCTGGATGACACCGAAGGCACCCGCGGGCGGGGGCGCCTCGTACAGCGCGCAGCGCACGCCCAGGATCGCGCCGCGGTCCATCGGGTCGAGCGCGTCGGGGCCCGTGTAGAGGTACGTCGGATCGCTCCACGCGCCGCCGAGCGTGTAGCGGCGGCCGACCTCCTCGTTCCACACCCACTCGCGGACGTTGCCGGCCATGTCGTAGTTGCCGTAGGTCGTCAGGCTCGGCTGCTGGCCCACCGGCCGCGGCGACTGGCCGCCGAAGTTGCTGAAGGCGAGGATCTCGGAGAAGCGGGTGAGGTCGGCCGCGCGGTACCAGTGGTGCAGGGTCGGCAGGCTCTTGCCGGCAAACGCCGCGTACGCCGCGGCCTCGTACCAGCTGATCCCGGAGACCGGGTACTCCGCGTGGCCCTCCGGGAAGCTGCCGAGCTCCCACGTCGACGGGCCGGGACGACCGGTCCGGTCCCGGAACAGCGCCATCGCGTCGTCGAACGCGAGCGTTCGCCCGTGCCGGACGAACGGCACCGTCCACAGCTCGTGGCGCCGGTAACCGCCGCCGGCGACGAAGGCCTGGAACTGGCGGTTCGTCACCTCGTAGCGATCGAGCCAGAAGGCGGCGAGCTCGACCTGCGGTGCGTTGTGGTACTTGAAGCGGCCGCCCGGCACCAGCACCATGCCGGCGTGCGCCTCGGCCTGCGGCACCAGCCGGAATGGCGGCTGTCGCGCCAGGACCATCGGAGGGAAGGCCACCTCGACGGTCTCGT
>Ga0302299_10002765_pt1 | contig 10674 bp, 10 predicted proteins | sample III_Fen_N3_4_FD_198795 | JGI IMG/M metagenome (GOLD analysis project Ga0302299, IMG submission 198795) | Peat permafrost microbial communities from Stordalen Mire near Abisko, Sweden - III_Fen_N3_4 | ecosystem: Environmental > Terrestrial > Soil > Wetlands > Permafrost | place: Sweden: Abisko...
TCGTTGACACGGGGTGGCCGTGGAACACGGACACCGCCCATGAACGGTGAGCCTCCGGCGGCGACCAAGCAGACACCGCCGGGGGCCGCTGGCTGTTCGGGGCCAGACCGCGTGGTCGTCCCCGAACTGCCACTTCACCGCACGAGCGCCGCCGTGCACATCGGATACGTCTTCTTCGTCGGGGGAGCGCGAGACGGGAGACGAGCAGTCAAGACGCCGAACCGATCTCCTCGTGGACGACGCTGCATGGCCGATACGTCGCCGACGATACGCCGAAGCAGGCGATGACCGCAGACGGCCCGGCAGTGGTTCTGTAGTTCGTGCCGCATGTCGCCTGGTAGGCCGCAGGCCCGCAGGTTCGTCGGCGCCGTGCGCTAACGACTCGTACGTCGGCGTCTGGCGGAGTCGGGGGCGCGCCCGGCTACGGCGCCCCGCGATACCAGGTGGCGCACGACACGCACTCGTAGAGGGTTTCGTGCGGTGTCCGCTCGACCGTGACCCAGTGGTGCTCATGGTCGGTGACCTTGTCGGCGGGTCGCTCGTAGGCCTCCAGTTCCTCGATCAGCATCCGGGTCCGGGCCGCGCGCCAGGTGTCGGGGTCGGTGCTCGCATGGTGGCGACTAGGGCAGTCGATCAGACGGGTGCGCCGATCGAACGGCATCAGCTCCCCGCAGATCGGGCACCGCAGCACCGGCACAACCATCGAACTCGTCCCTTCGAGACCCCGCGAGATCATCGAACACTGGGCGCGGACTCGATGGCCTGCCGAGCGGTGCGCCTGCAAGGACGCATCTGTCGCGAGGCAAGCACAACACCCGGATCTGATTCGCGATGTCAGCCGAGGTCCGCGCGACTGCCATGTCGGCCCAACCAAGCCCTGCTGTTCGCCCGGACCACTCGCCCGGCTTGCGGGGGGACGCTGAGGAGGCTACGTCCCCGCCTCGGTCAGAAGACGAACGGTTGCGGTGGAACTGCCAGGTCCGCACGCGGACAGCTCGAGAGCTCGAGGCCTCCGTGCCGCAGCGCGTCGTCGCAGAGATGCGCCACCGTCCAGCCGCGATCCGCGCCGAACCGGGTGACCGTGACCCGGTAGATGGTGATGTCGTATTTGTTCGGCGTGCCGTAGGCGACCTCGATGGTCCCGATCAGCTCCGCGCCCTCGGGTGACCCGGGACCGCTCCAGGGTCGGTCGTAGCGCGCCCACCGCGACGGGGAGCACAACCACACGCCACCCATCTGCACGTCATCGAACGCAAGCTCGACCAGGATCGTCCGCGCCGACGTCGCCGGCACCACGGCAGCCGGACGGATCACCTCCGTCACCGCGACGTCGTCGTACACCTCAGTGGCGAAGATCTCCGCGTCGCTCAAGGTGACGTCCCCTGTCGTCGTTCGCGCTCAGTCATCCTCCATGGAGAACGTCGACGCTCCCCACGGTGCACCGAGTACGCCGCATGGGTGACACGCCTGCCGCAGCCCGCCGGGGAGGAGCTAGATCACCAGCGACGTGAAGTAGCCGGTCTCCGGCTTGCCGCTCACGCTGCGCTTGAGACAAGGCCTCGCTGGATGGCGGCCATACGTAATCGGGCCTGCCTCCACCCCGCGGCGTACCCCCGTGGAAGCCGAGCCGCGAGGCCGTCACTAGGCCGACTGCCGGCGCCAGCGAGGGGGCACTCGTGCGCCGTGCTCGACGCGCTCGGCGTCTCCAAGGAGGGCTGGTCTTCGTCGGAGCTGGTGAGCTTCGGATCTCGCAAATGTGTCAGCGCGTGAGGGATGGTGATGCGTGAGCCTCAGATTGCCTCGACGTGCGTCATCAACTGCGCTGCGGTCGCACGCAGGCCCTCGGCGACCGTCGCGAGCGTGTCTTCGCCGTGTGCAGGTTGCTGCTCTGCCGCGAACGCGGCGAGGTCCTCGAGACGCTCGGAGAAGCGGATCCACGCGGCACGACGGTGCGGGAGCAGGAAGCTCGCACGGTAGGGGAGCTGGAAGTTCGCTCCGGCCGTGCTCCCCGGGTGCTCCGAGCCCACCGGTAGCCCAGCGAGCAGGAGCCCGAGAGGCTTGATCGCCCGGAACATGAGGTCGACCGCGGAGTTGGCCAGGACGGCGCGCTCCTCGGGGGTCTCGTGTCCGAACGCGAAGTAGCGCGCGATCATCTGCAGCAACAGTTCGTACACGGCGTTGAACAGGTCCGAGCACGCCCCGGTCGCAGGATCGGTGATGTAGACGTCCGGCTCGATTCCCTCGACCGCGCGCATGCCGGCGCCCACGACCGGATGGACCGGATCGAAGCTGGGGTCCTCGCGGCGCATGACCAGGTACTCGTCGCGCACCTGCAGGAATCGCCCGTAGTGCGCGTCGTTCCAGTCACCGGTCGCGCCCTCGCCCTGCTCGACGATGCGCTCGAGCGCCGCCTCGGCCTGGGCGAGGTTCGTGATCGCGCCGAGCGACGGCCAGCCGAACGCGGACTCCTCGGCCTGGTGGAACGCCGGGCCGATGAACAGGCGGTCCTCGCCGAGCCTCTCAGCGAGGTTGGCCAGCCCTCGCGCGCAGGAGCGATACAGGTGGCCGACGGTCGCGAAGTCCTGGCCCCTGGGCACGATCTCGTCGGCACGCATCGGCTCGGGAGCGACCCCGACCGGCTCGAACCCCTCGCCGTCGACGCTCTCGATGTCCTGGGGACGCTCCAGGTAGATGAAGTGCTGCAGCGCCGTCTCGCCGAAGGGCAGCAACCGGAGCTGCACCCCCGGTGGGTAACCCTGCGCCTGGTGCGGCAGATGGGGCCGGCTCACGAACGGGGCCGACCCGACGGCCGCGAGCAGGTTCTGCACGACCGCCCAGTGCAGCATCTCCTCACCGGCGATCTTCAGGATCACCTTGCGCCAGCGCTCGACCTGCTCGACCTGCGCATCACTGAGTCCGTCGGCCGCGCTCTTGAGGCTGAACGCGGCGTAGAGGTACTGGCACATCAGAGCGTGCTCCAGCTCCGCGCCCTGCGAGAGCAGGTACGTCAGCTCCTTGCGGTTCTCGACCGTGATCTCGGGCTCGGCTCCCACGCACCGGAATCTAACCCGCCTCACACCCTGGCGTGACCCAGATGCCCATCCGGTCCGCACGTCTGCCGGTAGATGGACAGCCCCGTTGCGCGTCCGACCAGTCACGCCGCGGCCCTGGCCGGAACGGCACGCCCACCACAGCGGCGCGGTCACACGACTAGCGAGTGGAAGCAGCCGGTCTCCGGCTTGCGGCGCCGTCTCCGAGACTGCGGCATTCCCTCTTGACCGGGTCTGGGGAGCCGAGGAGGCTTAGCTAGCCCTAAGGTGCGCCAAGGGAGGCCCGGCCATGGAGTTTCTGATCCTTCTGGCGATCTGCATCGTCGTCTGCGCCGGTGTTCCGTGGCTCGTGCGTCGACGAGGCTCGTTCGTCGATGACCAGGGCCTCGCCCGCAAGGCCAACGCCGAGGCCGAGGGCTTGAGAAGCGGTGGGTGGGGCGGCGGCTCCTAGGGCTGGCCCGCATCGTCTCCGCGATGTGTCGTCCTGTCCCCGACGAGAGGCAGCCGCGAGCGCGACCAGCCGGATCTTGATGGCTGGGTCAGAACGCGACCCGCGTTGCGGTTCATTCGGCCGGGCCCCCGCAGGCTGGCCTAGGCTGCGCACGGAACGGTCGCCTCTCTCGTTGACCACAGTTTGACCACAGTTCCTGCCCGAACCGCGCCGTTCCGGACCGTCCCCAAACCCGGATCTGAGCACCAATCGAGGACGCGGTGGGACGCCTCGGGAGCCCCTGGAGTACCCGGCTGGTTGGGGGTTCGAGACCCTCCGGGCGCACTTTGTGGAGTGTGTGTTTCGCCTGATGCGTGACGTTTCGGCTTCGGCTGTTGCGTGACGTGGTTCCGCCTGATGGTTGACGGTGGTTCCGCCTGATCCGTGACACTCCGCGCATGTTGGTGGAGTTGAGTGTCGTGGAGCAGCGGTATCAGGCTGTGCTGGCGGTGATCCGGGACGGTGTCCCGGTAGTGGAGGTCGCGCGCCGGTAGGTAGGGCGTCGACTCGGTCCGACGGCCGCTGTCGAAGACGGCTGTCCCGGGCGGGCGCCAGCGAGTATGGTCGCCGCACACGGAGCACCTTCATACCGGCCCGGTCCGGGTCCTGATGACTCACCTGGAGGCGTCATGGACGCATGGGCCCGCACCTTGGTCGGCACGGTGGCGGGGGCGCTCGCCCTGGCTGCCAGCCTCGTCGGAGCTGCTCCCCCGGCCGCCGCGCTGCGGGTGTTCCCGGCCGCGGCCCCCGTCCGGGGGTGCCTCATCATCACCGTGGCGCAGGCGAGCGCGATCCTCGGCAAGCCGGCGGTGAAGATCCACGAGACCAACACCTCCACCCCCACGAAGCTCGTGGTGCTCAACCGCGGCTGCACCTACAAGGGCGGGGCCGTCAGCTTCGGCTACACCGTGCAGACGTACAAGACCCTCGCCATGGCCAAGCTCTTGTACTCGTCGGCCGCCACGGCCACCGGCAAGGCACCGGCCCTCGTCGTGAAGAAGAACGTCGCGATCGGCGACGGTGCCTTCCTGCGCGTCTACAAGTTCACGGGCGCCGCCCTGCCTTACATGGACCAGATCGAGGTGCGCAAGGGCTCAGTGCTCTTCGTCACCAACATCGGGCTCGCCACGAACGACGGCGGGGCGAAGGCGATCACCGCGGCCAAGGACGCCCTCCCCCGCATGTAGGCCGTCGAAGCCAGGAGTCCTGGCGGGTGGGCTGCGGCTCGTGTCGCAGCCCACCCGCCGCGTCCCGAACCGACCTCAGGGTCGGCGCATGATGTCGTCTATCGCCTTGCCGAGCTGCGCGAACTTCTCCGAGTAGCAGATGCCCAGCCCGGTGAAGCAGGGGAACCCGTCGGTGGACGCCTGGGATCTGTCGGAGTAGCGGTAGCCGACGTTGCTGAAGACGGCCACGATGTAGCGGCGGCCGTCCTGACCCGCGAGCGCGGTCACGATCCCGGCATCACTCCCGTAGTTCTCGGTCAGCCCGGTCTTGTGCGCGAACGTGACCTGCGCGGTCGCGTTGCACGGCCGCACGTCCTGGCCGTACGGGATCCCGTCCACCGTCACCGTGCCGTCGGTGCCGATCCACCGGTCCGGAACCCGGGCCGGGATGCCGTGCTGCGGGTACGACAACCCGCACCAGTTCGTGGTGGACAGCACCTCGTGGAAGCCCTGCTGGCCCAGAAGCGACAGCAGACGCGAGCGGGACTGCTTGGACATCAGCTCGGAAGGCGTGGTTCCGCCGCGGTCATCGAGCGAGAGCCGACCGCCCTGCAGCAGCAGGAGGAGGCGCGCCGTGTCCATCGCGGTCATGTCGATGCTGCCCACACCCCAGCTCGCGCCGGTCACCGGGGCGGTGCCGTTGACCTGCAGGGTCGGCATGCCCAGCCGCGCGAACGTGGCGTTCAGCTTGTTCGACGTCGGGTCGAGCTGTCCCAGGACGTGCAGCTGCTGCAGCAGCAGGCAGGTGGAGGTGTTGTCGCTGTAGGTGATCATCGAGTCGAGCGCCTGCGAGATCGTCGGCTCGTCCCCCGCCGCCGGCAGCGACCCTCCTTCGATACAGGGCGCGCCCGGAGCCTGGTTCACCGTCCGCTGGGCCAGGGTCAGTCGACCGGCGTCGACCAGGCGCAGCACCTGCACCGCGACCAGCAGCGTGAACGTGCTGGCCGGGTAGGGCGACATGAACGGCACCCCCCGCGCACCGGGCACGAGCGCCGATCCCGCGGGGTAGGGCGTCGTCGCGAACTGCTGGGGGGTCAGGTCGTCCCACCGCGACAGGTCCCAGGAACGGAGGTCGGTGCCCAAGGCCCGAAGGTCACGCCCCAGCGGGACGATGCGACCGTTCGGGAAGTCCCGCGACTGCTGCACGTTGGCCGCCGCGACCGCGCGCCCCTCGGCGTCGACCTCGATCAACGCCACGTCGACGTGCGGGCTGTACGTCACCTGCGGCGCAGGCTGCCCGGGCTGCTGCTTGTCGAAGTCGACCACCCCGGCGAAGCCCGCAGCGCGCAGCGCACGCAACAACGAGCCCGACAGCCCGCCGGCGGGTGCGCCGGAACCGTTCGACCCGCGAGGATCGACGCCGGCCACCGCCGCGGCGTTCGCCCCTGACGCCGGCGCCACCAACCCGGCGGCGAGCACCGCTACCGAGACGAACGCGAGCGCGCCGCTGCGCGAGCGCAACCTCCCAGACATCGACAGCTTCACTGATCCGCTCCTCCATGACGATCGTCAGCCCAGCCTGCCCGGGTTGGCGAGAAACGACCCTTCCCGACCGTCCCGGAAGGTGAGCGCCCGATCACGCTCCCGTCACCATCGGGCGCGACATACGGCGCCCCGATTCCCGTTCCGGGCTTCACCTGCGAGCGGGTACCAGCCGAAGTCGTCCTGGGGCCGGACGCCGGGGGGCGTGCCGGCAGGTCTGCGGGCGCCGTATCCCATTGGCTGCTCGCCGGTGGGGGTTGTCCTTGCGTACTCGTCTCGTCTCCGCGCGGGACGGTCGATCCCTCGGTCTCCCGGGTGACGCTGACGTTCTCCGACGGCATCTACGCCGCCTGGTTCCCGGGCGACCTCAGCCCGCCGCCCCCCACCATCACGAGGTACGACTCGGCCGGCCACGCCGTCTGACCTCCGCGCGCGCCTACGCGCGGCACGGGGTGCCGTTCGCCACCTCCGTACCGACCCGACGGTCGATCGCGCGGCCGTCGGGTCGGTACGGTGGTGGGACGACGAGACAGGACGGTGCACGACATGACGGACAAGCAGAGCACGAACCCGGACGAGGACCAGAAGGCCAAGTTCCGTGAGGCGCTCGATCGCAAGTCGAAGGCGTCGCACAAGTCGTCAGGCGGTGGCGGTACCAACTCCGGCCCCGCGCGGGGGGAGCACGCGGCCGAGGCAAACAAGCGCGAGTTCCGACGCAAGTCCGGCGGCTGACCACCCTCGGGTCCGGACATGGGCCGACCCCGTGGTGCTGGGGCACCGGCGGGGCCGTGGCTCTAACGCTAGGCAGGGCGTGTTTCGCCGATGTTGACCTCACGCTACGTGTCCCGACGACCGCGCTCGGTGCCGCACCCGCTCGCCATGCCTTCCGCGACCGTCCGGCGCTAGCGTGGGGACGAGGGCGGAACCGAGGGCGACCGGCGGCACACGTCGTCGGCGATCCTCCTCGCTCGCGGGCGAGACCGGCCCTGCGGAGGTGTTCTCGATGAAGGCAGCCGTAGGAGATCGCATCGTCGTGGTCTCGGCACAGGTCGGCGGGGCCGTGCGCGACGGACAGGTCGTGGAGCTGCGCCACGAGGATGGCAGCCCGCCGTACGTCGTCGAGTGGTCGGACACCCACCAGCAGGCCCTTTACTTCCCGGGTTCCGACGGCCGGGTCGAGCACCGGACCGATGAGGTGGCCCCAGCCGTCGACCCAGCGGCGGGTGCCGTCCCGCACGTCAAGACCTGGACCGTCAGCGTCCACGTCTTCGAGCAGGGCGACCACACGTCGGCCCGTGCCGTGCTGCACGCGGAGTCCCCCGTCGAGATCGAGGCGCGAGGTGCCGCCCACCGCTCGCCGCCCGACCCGCAGGTGCCGGAGATCGGCGACGAGGTCGCGGTGGCACGTGCCCTGCACCACCTCGCGGACCTGCTGATGGCAGCGGCGACCGACGACATGCGTGCCGTCGGGGCAAGGAACGTCTCGCCGCAGGCGTGGTGACCCGCTCGCATCGTCTGCGCGGACGTCCTGCCCGCGCGGACGGTCCGGCTCAGCGCCAGGACGCTACGTCGGCGAGGTCGCCGGCCGGGACCGGCCGCGAGATCAGGTAGCCTGGACCGTGTCGCAGCCCAGCTCGCGCAGCAGCGCGAGCTGCTCGGAGCGCTGAACCCCGCGCACGGCGTTATCCGCGTCGCCTACATTCACCCGATGTTCATCCGGGGCATCGCTCGTGGCTCGTCGCCGAGCCTTGAGCGCGAGGTTGGGGCGCTACGCGAACTGGGCGGAGTCCTCGCGCTCGAGCGTCAGCACCGGGTCCAGCACGACGATCTCCGCGTCCTCGAGCGCCCGGTGCCCCAGGTCGGTCTCGATGTAGGTCCGCACCGCGAACGGAGCATCGGAGAGGTACGCCGTGCTCGCCACACCCACACCCGGGATGTGCAGCTCCCAGCGCGAGCCCGACCAGCGCGGGCGAACCTCGTAGCGTCGGTGCAGGAGAGTCATGTCGGATCACCGGTCTCACGCGGGGAAGGGCCTGATGAGGGGAAGGGCCTGATGAACACGCTCGACGCTAGTCGGCCCGGACCAGGTGGTCTCGCAGTTAACCCCTTGTTCAGCCAGGTCACGCAGGCACACCCGCAGTCGCTCGGATCGGGAGTTGCAGGTGAACCCTCGGTCACCGCACTGGTGCCGGCCGAGCGTGCGCAGGCCTGGGGTCAGACGGTCAGCGCGGCGGTGTCCCGGGCGATGAGCAGCTCCTCGTCGGTCGGCACCACGAGCACGACGGTCGCGCCCTCCGCGGTGATGCGGCCCGAGGTCGAGCGGCCGTGCTCGGCGTTGGCCGACGCGTCCTCGACGACGCCCAGGACCGCGAGATGACCCATCAGCCTGCTTCGCGCGACGGCGGAGTGCTCGCCGATGCCGCCGGTGAGGACCACCGCGTCGACCCGGGCGAGCCCGGCGGCCATGGCGCACACGGCCTTCGCGGCGCGGTAGCAGAACACGTCGACGGCGAGCGCCGCGTCGGTCGAGCCGACGTCCGCCGCCTCGACGAGTGTGCGCATGTCGTTGCTGAGGCCGGAGAGCCCGAGCAGGCCGCTCTCGCTCGTGAGCGCGGCGACGACGCCGTCGAGGTCGAGGCCGGTGCGGTGGCCGACGTAGCCGAGGGCGCCGGCGTCGATGTCGCCGCTGCGCGTGCCCATCACGAGACCCTCGAGCGGCGTGAGCCCCATCGTGGTGTCCACCGACTCGCCCTCGCGCACCGCGCATGCGCTGCACCCGTTGCCGAGGTGCACGGTCACGAGGTGGAGGTCCTCGAGCGGCTTCCCGAGCAGCTGCGCCGCACGACCGGAGACGTAGCGGTGACTGATGCCGTGGAAGCCGAAGCGGCGTACGCCGTGCTCCTCGAACCACGCCCGCGGGACGGCGTAGCGGTAGGCCCGCGGAGGCAGGGTCCGGTGGAACGCGGTGTCGAAGACCGCGACGTCCGGCACGCCGGGCATCGCCGCGCGGGCGGCGAGGATCCCCGCGATGTTGCCGGGGGTGTGCAGCGGTGCGAGGTGCGTGACGTCCTCGAGGCCGTGCAGCACGTCGTCGTCGACGAGCACGGACTGCGTGAAGCGCGCTCCGCCGTGCACCACCCGGTGACCGATCGCGCTGACCGACTCTCGCTCGGCGCCAGTGAGGCCGCCGACCAGGGCGGAGACGACGCCGAGGTGCGAGACGTCGTCGGGTGCGCCCACCTCGACGTGCACGCCGTCGCGGCTCAGGCGCAACGTCACCTCGCCGGTGCCGACCCGCTCGGCGAGGCCCTCGACGGCGCGCTCACCGCTCGCCGCGTCGACGAGCGCGAGCTTGACCGAGGAGCTCCCGCAGTTGAGCGCGAGCACGCGGCCGACCGCGTCCACCGCGTCAGGCACCGGCGCTGCGGTCTGGCAGCGCCCAGTCGCGCACCTCGGGCATGTCCTGCAGGTGCTCGACGACGTAGAGCTCGTGCTCGGCGAGCTTCTGCTGGCAGAACGCCTTGAGGTCGCTCGCGCCCGGCGGCGTGCGCCGCGCGTTGTTGAGCGCGTCCATCACGAGGTGGTAGCGCGACACCCGGTTGCGCACGACCATGTCGAACGGCGTGGTCGTCGTGCCCTCCTCGATGAACCCGCGCGCGCGGAACCGGTCGGCGTCGGGCCGGCCGTGCACGAGCTGGTGCACCGCGCCGGGGTAGCCGTGGAAGGCGAACACGACGTCGACGTGGTCGGTGAACAGCTCGCGGAAGAGTGTCTCGTCCATCCCGTGCGGGTGGTCCTTGCGCCGCGGCAGGGTCATCAGGTCGACGACGTTGACCACGCGCGTGCGGAAGTGCGGCAGGTGCTCGCGCAGGATGTCGGCGGCCGCGACCGTCTCCATCGTGACGACGTCGCCGGCGCAGGCGAGCACGATGTCGGGGTCGGCTGTGCCGTCGTCGGTGCCGGCCCACGACCACACGCCGGCGCCGCGGGTGCAGTGCTCGATCGCCTCGTCCATCGTGAGCCACTGCAGCTGCGGCTGCTTGTCGATGACGACGAGGTTGACGTAGCTGCGCGAGCGCATGCAGTGGTCGGCCACCGACAGCAGGGTGTTCGCGTCCGGCGGCAGGTAGACCCGGCCGATGTTGCCGCGGGTGGTGATGACGTTCTGGATGAGGCCGGGGCCCTGGTGGCTGAACCCGTTGTGGTCGTTTCGCCAGGCGGTCGACGTCAGCAGGATGTTCAGGCTCGGCACCTTCACGCGCCACGGGAGGTTGTCGGCCTCCTGCAGCCACTTCGAGTGCTGGATCGTCTGCGAGGCGCTCACCATCGCGAAGGCCTCGTACGTCGCGAACCACCCGTGCCGGCCGGTCAGGGTGTAGCCCTCGAGCCAGCCGTGGCAGTTGTGCTCGGAGAGGACCTCCATCAC
>Ga0302299_10002768_pt1 | contig 10670 bp, 5 predicted proteins | sample III_Fen_N3_4_FD_198795 | JGI IMG/M metagenome (GOLD analysis project Ga0302299, IMG submission 198795) | Peat permafrost microbial communities from Stordalen Mire near Abisko, Sweden - III_Fen_N3_4 | ecosystem: Environmental > Terrestrial > Soil > Wetlands > Permafrost | place: Sweden: Abisko...
GCCCGGCGTCGCGCTGGGTGCGGCCCGCCGCCATGGTGGGCGCGGGGGTGCTGATGGCGGGGGTGATAGGGTTCACCCTGGTCCGGGGCGACGACACGCCGTCCCCGACGGTGGCCACCGCGAGCGACGCCGCGAGCGCTTCGGCGCCGGCGTCCGCGGGCGTGCGGACGAGCCGTTCGGCCGCGGCGGCCGAGGCGCCTCCTACGGCGCCCGTGCCGTCGGTACTGGCGTCACCACCGGCCTCCCTCTCGGTGGCGCCGCCCCCGGGCTTCGCCCGCGCCCCGCGCTGGGCGATGCCGATCTCGCCCGCCGCGATGTCGCTGGTCAGCGCCGACGGCCGGGTGCTCACCCTCACCGGGGACAACCAGGTCGCCCTGCTCGACCCGGCCACCGGTCGGGTGCGGTGGCACGTCCCGGCGCCGAGCGGGGCGACCGGCCCGCACCTGGTCCGGATCGACGGCCGGGACGTCGCGGCCGTCATGACCGCCGACCGGCTCACCTACTGGCCGCTGCCCGCCGCCCGCAGCACGGGGACGACCCCGGCCGCGGCGCCCACGTCGGTCGACCTGCCCGCGGGGACCGCCGTCTCCTGGTCCGGGCCGTCCCCGCTGCTCGTGCTCGGGGACGGGACGGCGGCCGTCGTCCGGGACGGCGCCGTCCAGCGCGTCACCCTGCCCACCGGGATGAAGCCCCTCGCGGCGGACGCCGCCGACGTCCTGGCGTACGGCGCCCGCAGCTGGATCCGGCAGGGCGCCGGGCAGGGACCGGGCACGCCGCAGCCGTTCACCCCGCCGGAGGGTGCCACCGGGACCGCCCCGATCCGGGTCGAGAACGTGGGCGGATCCTTCCTCGCGACCATGTGGCAGGGCGCCGCGGGGCCGGTCGTGGCCGCCGTCGACGCGCACAGCGGGGCGGTCGTCGTCCACACCGTGTTCCCCAAGGACGTCGACTTCACCCGCGCCCCCACCGTGCGCGAGGTCGGCAGCGAGCGGACCGTCGTCGGGACGGCGCTGTTCGAGCCGGCCCAGGCGAACCTCAGCATCCTGGCCTCGACCTTCACGCCGGTCGCGCTGACCCCCGGTCACGTCTTCGCCGACGACGTCAGCGGCGTCGTGGCGGACCTGCAGATCAACGGGAAGCAGCTCAAGGTCGTCCCGTTCAAGGGCAAGAACCCGATCGTGCCGGTGGGCATCGTCGCCGGGACGTCCCCGATCGCCGTGGTCGCGGCGCCGTTCGGCACCGGGTGGCTGCTCTGCGGGCTGCCTCCGGGCTGACCGACCCGCGTCCCGCCTCGGCCCGGGCGGACGGCGCGGCGACCGATGGACGAGCTCGTCGTCGAGGAGGGCACATGCGCGGAACGACCTGGGCCTGGCTGGTCGCCCTCTCCGCGGGCACGACCGTGCTCGCCGCGCCGTCCGCCGCCCTCGCCGACAACCCGGACGGCTGGGGGGTGAGCGACCACAGCACGGCCGGCATCGGTCCGGCCACGTCGTCGGCCCCCGCCCCCGCGCCCCCGCCGGCAGCCCCGCGGACGACGACCGCGCGGACGACGACCCGCCGCACCACTCCCGCCCGGACGTCGGAGCCGGTGCGCCCACCGCCCGAGACCACCACGACCCGGCGGGTGGCGACGACGACCCCGCCCGCCACCAGCCGCCCGACGTCCCCGCCGCCGGCAGCCGTGCCCACCGCCAGCCTGAGCGCGCAGCCGCCGCCGCCGGGCGACACCGCGCCCTCGCCCACGTCCGCACCAACGCCACCCCCGACCACGGCGCCGGGCATCGACGTCGGCTGGACCCCGCTGCCGTCAGCGAGCTCCAGCCCGACCCCCACACCGTCGACCCCCACGCCGTCGAGCTCAGCGCCGCCGAGCTCCACACCAGCCCCTTCGATCGCCGCCACCGACGGCGACCTCGACCTGGATCTCACCCCCACCGTCACCGCCGGCGATCCCAGCTGGGACCGGGCCGCGTCCGGCACCGACCTCGCCGCCTGGACGACGACCGTGCAGTCCCTGGCTGCGGCCCGCGCCGGCCACCGCGGGACGACCTATCTCCGCCTCGACGTGCCTCTTCCCTCGACGGGGGCGACCGCCGTGGCCCCGGCGACGTTCCGCCAGGTGTGGCGGTCGCTGGCCGACGTGGCGCACCGCGCGTTCCCGCAGGCCCGGCTCGTGGCCACGGTCGTCGCCGGCCGGGACACGCCGGACGCGCTCGCCCCCTACTGGCCGGGCGACGACCAGGTGGACGTCGTCGGCGTCCTCGCCCGGGTCGCCACGCCAGACGAGGCGCGCACCGTCGAGAGCCTCAGCGACCCGCGCGGGCTGGCGTCCTGGCTCGGTTTCGGAGCGGCGCACGGCCGGCCGATCGGGGTGCCCGACTGGGGCATCGACGGCGGGCCCACCACCACGGACGGGGTGACGTTCGTCCGGTGGATGCAGGCGGCCATCACGGCGAACGCGGCCGCCCCCGGGCAGACCGCGGGCCGGGTGCTGTACGCGCCGGTACTGCCCGCGACCGCGCCGACCGAACCCGCCGACTCGCCGCCTCCGCCGCCTCCCCCGTCGCCGTCGCCGTCCTCGGCGACGACCACACCGGCAACCCCGACGCCGACCCCGACGCCGACCGCAGCACGGACCACGGCTCCGAGCAGCACCACGGCGAGCAGCACTCCGCCGCCGGTGTGGTCGAGCGGCTCCTGACCCAGCGGCCGGCACGCGCTGAAGTCCATGATCACGGCAGAGTCCATGATCACGGCGGGGTGTGGGTGGGTAGGGTGCGCGCATGGTTCCGGAGCGGGCGGGCGTCGTGGTCGTGGGTGGCGGGGTCATGGGGGCGAGCGCCGCGTTCCACCTGGCCGAGGCCGGGGTCGCCGACGTCCTGCTCCTCGAGCGCGGGGCGCTCGGGGGCGGGTCGACGTCGCGGGCGGCGGGCGGGGTGCGGGCCCAGTTCTCGGACGCCCTCAACATCGCGCTCGGCGCGCGCAGCCTGGAGGCGTTCGCCCGGTTCGCCGAGCGGCCCGGGGGCGAGATCGACCTGCACCGGGTCGGCTACCTGTTCCTGCTGACCCGGCCGGAGGACGTCACGGCGTACCAGGCGTCGGTGGCGCTCCAGAACGACCTGGGCGTGCCGAGCCGGATGCTCGAGGCGGGCGAGGCGGCCCGGCTCGCCCCGATCCTGCGCACCGACGACGTCCTCGCCGCCGCCTTCCACGCCGGGGACGGGCACTGCACCCCCGAGGCGGTCGTCGCGGGGTACGCCGCCGGGGCCCGCCGGCTCGGTGCGACGGTGCTCACCGGCGTCGAGGTCACCGGGATCGAGACGCGCACGGACGGCGCGGGACCGGCGACGGTCACCGGCGTCCGGACGACCGCCGGTACCGTGGCGACGGACGGCGTGATCTGCTGCGCCGGGGCGTGGTCCGCGGACGTCGGTGCGATGGCCGGCGTCCGGCTGCCGGTGACCCCGCTGCGGCGCCAGATCCTGGTGACCGGGCCGCTGTCGCCGGCCGTCGCCGCGCTCGCGCCGCCCACGATGCCCATGACCATCGACGCGGCCAGCACGTTCTACCTGCACCGGGAGGGGCCCGGCATCCTGCTGGGCATGTCGTGGCAACCGGAGGCGCCGGGCTTTCGCACCGAGCTGTCCGACGACTGGCTGCCGGACCTCACCGCCGCGATCGAGGCCCGCGCCCCGCGCCTGCTCGACGCCGGGGTGGCGCACGGCTGGGCCGGCCTCTACGAGGTGACGCCGGACCACAACGCGCTCATCGGCCGCTCCCCGGACGTCGAGGAGTTCCTCTACGCGACAGGCTTCTCCGGGCACGGCTTCCTGCAGGGGCCGGCGGTCGGCGAGGTCCTGCGGGACCTCTACCTGGGTCGCGAGCCGTTCGTCGACGTGTCGCCGCTCTCGGCCGAGCGGTTCGCCACCGGTGCCACCCGGCCGGAGCACAACATCGTCTGAAGCCCGCAGAAACCCGTCCAGATCCGAACTGATCGTCAGCTACTTCTCAGCGGGGCAGGAATCTCCGTAAGTTCGTCCTCACGCCGCCCGGCGCCCGGAAAGCCACTCGGAGGACACGTCATGCGCACCGTCATCCTGCCCAGCTACGGCCCTCCCGAGGTCCTGACGATCGAGGAGGCGGACCGACCGGAACCCGCGGCCGGGGAGGTCCTGGTCCGGGTGGAGGCCGTCGGCCTCAACCCGGTCGAGGCCGCCGTCCGGGCCGGGTACTTCCCCCTGGGCGGGCCGCCGCCGCTGGTGCTCGGCTGGGACGTCGCCGGCGTCGTCGAGGCCGTCGGCCCGGACGTCGACCGCTTCGCCGTGGGGGACCGGGCGTTCGGTCTGCCGCGCTTCCCGCAGCTCGCCCGCGGCTACGCCGAGTACGTGACGGCGCCCGCCGACCAGCTGGCCCACCCGCCGGCCGAGCTGGACGCCGTGCACGCCGCGGCCCTGCCGCTCGTCGGGCTGACCGCGTGGCAGAGCCTGGTCGGCGTGGCGGACGTGCAGCCGGGCCAGCACGTGCTGATCCACGCCGCGGGCGGCGGGGTCGGGCACATCGCGGTCCAGCTGGCGAAGGCGCTCGGGGCTCGGGTGACGGCGACCGCGAGCCCGGGCAAGTGGGACTTCGTCAAGAGCCTGGGCGCGGACGCCGTCCTCGACTACCGGGGCGACCTCGCCGCCCAGGTGCAGGACGTCGACGTCCTGCTGGACCCGGTGGGCGGGGACTGCGCGGACGCCTCGATCCCGCTGGTGCGCCCCGACGGCCTCATCATCAGCCTGCTGCGGCACACCGACGAGGACGACCTCGCCGCCCGGATCGCGGCGGCGGGCCGCCGGTTCGCCGGGGTCCTGGTGTCCCCCGACGCCGCCGGGCTCGAGGCGCTGGCCGGGCTCGTCACGGCGGGCACGCTCCGGGTGCACGTCCAGCAGACGTTCTCGTTCGAGGAGCTGCCGGCGGCGCACCGGCTGCTGGACAGCAGCCCCGGCGCCGGCTCCGGCACCGGGATCACCGGAAAGCTGGTGGCGATTCCGTGAGCCCGGCGGCGGTGGGCGAGGGGCCGGCGTCGAGCTCCTCGCTCACGGCCAGCCGGGTCGCCAGCTCGGCCACCGTCAGCGGCTCGTCCAGCAGGAAGCCCTGGACGCGCTCGCAGCCGAGCGCCTGCAACGCCTCCAGCTGCGCCTCCGTCTCGACGCCCTCGGCCGTCACGCTGCAGTCCAGGGCGCGGGCCATGTCGATGACGCCGGCGACGATCGCCCGGTCACCGCGGTCGTCGGGCAGGCCCCGGATGAAGCTGTGGTCGATCTTGATGGCACCGAACTGGTGCTGCTTGAGCCAGGACAGCGACGAGTAGCCCGTCCCGAAGTCGTCGAGGACGACCCGGACGCCGAGCTGGTCCAGCTCGACCAGGCTGCGGGCGGTCCCGGCGTTGGGTCGCATGAGCGCGGTCTCGGTGATCTCCAGCCCGAGCAGCCCTGCCGGGAACTGCGCGTGGGCCAGCGTCTTGCGGACCCACAGCGGGAAGTCCGGGTTCGCGACCTGGCGCGGCGAGACGTTGACGCCAAGTTCCAGCCGGTGTCCGGCGGCCGCCAGCCGGGCCATCGCCTCGCAGCTCTCGCGCAGCACCCAGGCGCCGATCGGCACGATGGTGCCGGTGTCCTCCGCGATCGGGATGAACTCGGACGGCGACACCTGGCCGAACGTGGCGCTCTGCCACCGCAGCAGCGCCTCGACCCCGACGATCTCCAGCGACGGCAGCGCCACCACGGGCTGGAACAGCAGCGTCAGCTCGCCCCGGGTCTCGGCGCCGCGCAGCTCGCGGGCGAGCCGCAACCGGCGACCGGTCTGCACCCCGTGGCCCACCTCGGAGAACACGCACCGGTCGCGCCCGGAGCGCTTCGCCGCGTACATCGCGGCGTCGGAGTGACGGATCGCCTCGCGCGCCTCGATCGCGTTCGTCCGGATGAGCGAGATCCCGATGCTGGCCGTGACGACCGTCGAGTCCACGCCGGGCAGCGGCTGCGCGACGGCCTCGAGCAGCCGGGCGCCGAGCCGGCCGGCGTCGGTGGGATCGGGGAGGCGCTCGGTGATGACGACGAACTCGTCGCCCCCGAAGCGGCCCACGAAGTCGTCGGGGCCGATCGCGTCGGCCAGGCGCGCCCCGATCTCCCGGATCATCTCGTCGGACCGGTCGTGGCCCAGCGTGTCGTTCAGGGCCTTCAGGCCGTCCAGGTCGATGAAGAGCACGGCGGCGGCCGACGCGGGCCGCGCCCGCTGGATGGCCTCGTCGAGCTCCTCGAAGATGGCCGCCCGGTTCGGCAGGCCGGTGAGCGCGTCGTGCCGGGCGTCGTACGTCAGACGGTCGAGGGACCGGCTCCGCTCGATGGCGATCCCGGCGACCCGGGCCCAGTCGCTGAGCAGCGACAGGTGCTCGGGCTGGGGTTCGCGGGGCTGGCGCCCGTAGAAGGCGAGGGTCCCGAGGACCTGGCCGCCGGCCGCCTTGATGGGCATCGACCAGCAGGACGCGACCCCCGCGCTGCGGGCCAGCGGCAGGACGGGCGCCCAGTTCGGGTCGGCGGCGAGGTCCGGTGAGAGGGCCAGTTCGCCGTACCAGGCGGCTCGCCCGCAGGCCCCGATGTTCGGCCCGATGACGAGCCCGTCCGTCGCGGCGAGGTAGTCCGCCGGCAGGGACGGGCCGATCCCCGCGTACAGCGTGCTCGACACCGGGTCGAGCAGCAGGATGCAGGTCACCAGGGTGGGGTCGTAGTGCTCGATCGTCTCGCAGATGGCCGTCAGGACGTCGGGCAGGGGCGCCGCCCGCGCGATCATGTCGTGCACGTGGTGGTGCGAGGACACCAGCTCCTGCACCCGCTCGATCTCCGCCTTGGCCAGGCGCAGGGAGAGCTGGGTCGAGACCGTCGCGGCGGCGTCCTGGAGCGCCTCCACGGCGTCCGGCGGCCAGGCGCCCCGGTCGGGCCCGGCGATCGCGACCTGGCCGACGACGTGGTCACCGCTGACGATCGGCGCCTGCGCGTACCGGGGGCCCGCCGGCCCCGGCACGCCCAGCAGGCCCAGCAGGTGCGACTCCAACGACTCGGCGGGGCCGAGCCGCCCCGGGGGTGTCATCGGACCGCCGTCGGCACTGATGCTCTTCACGAAGGGACCCGCGACGTCGCACACGGCGAGCGCGGCGACGGCGGCCCCGCTGCTGCGGCGCAGCGCCCGGACGCAGCGGTCGATGGCGGGGTCCGGATCCAGGTCGAGCACGCCACGGTCGCGCAGGAAGACCGACCAGGTCTCGGCGGCAGCCGGCCCGGGCGGATCACCGCCCCCGACGAATCTGTGGCGCCCTGCCATCAGCCGGTACTCGACCTCCTCCGCCCCCGGCCGGAGCTCGGCCCAGGCAGTGCTGTCCACCAAGCATCAGACTAGATCGACAGGTTGTCGGCTGGATAGGGATCCGGCGCGACGTCGGAGGGTGACGCTGCTCGACCGGGCGCGGCGGACCTGACCCCTTGCACGACTTTCACACCGGCGTCCGGTGTTCGCCGGTGTGAATTCCCGAACGCCCCCACCCCCACCGCCGCCTCAGGCCGTCCGGTCGAGGATCTCGCGGACGAGGTCGAGGGACGTGTGCGGGTGGAGGAAGGCGAACCGGCCCACCACCTCGCCCTCCCACGCGGACGGCGGGATGAACGCCACCTCCTCGCGGTGCAGCTCGTCGGCCCAGGCGTGGTAGTCGGCCGCCGTCCAGCCGAGCCGGCGGAACAGGACGACGGACAGGTCCGGTTCGCGGACCAGCTCCAGGTGCGGGCGCCTGCGGATCTCCTCCGCCGTCCGGCGGGCCAGGTCGATCGCGGCCTCGACGGCCGTCGAGTACGCCTTCGTGCCGTGCACGGCCAGCGAGAACCACAGCGGCAGCCCGCGGGCGCGGCGGGTGAGGTGGTAGGCGTAGTCGGTCGGGTTCCACTCGCCCGCGGTGGCGTGGATGACGTCGAGGTAGCTCGCGTCCTGGGTGTGGACGGCGCGGGCGAGCGAGGGCTGGCGGTAGAGGAGCGCGCAGCAGTCGAACGGCGTGAACAGCCACTTGTGCGGGTCGACGATGAACGAGTCCGCCCGCTCGATGCCGTCGAACAGGTGGCGGACGCTGGGCGCCAGGAGCCCGGCGCCGCCGTATGCGCCGTCCACGTGGAACCACCAGCCGTGCTCGGCGGCGACCTCGGCCACCCCCGCGAGGTCGTCCACGATCCCGGCGTTGGTCGTGCCGGACGTCGCGACGACGGCCGCGACGTCGGACGCCGCCCCCGCCGGGTCGCCGGTCCGCGCCAGGCACGCCCGGATCGCCTCGCCGGTGAGCCGGTGGTCGGGCGTGTCGACGACGACGGCGTCCATCTCCAGCAGACGCAACGTGTTGACGATCGAACTGTGCGCGTCGTTGCCGACGGCCACCCGCCAGCGCGCGGGCACCGGGCGGCCGGCATGGGCGGCATGCCGCTTGGCCGTCTCCCGGGCGACCGCGAGCGCGGAGAGGTTGCCCGCCGAGCCGCCGCTGACGAAGGCCCCGCCGGCGGACGGCGGCAGCCCCGCCAGGTCGGCGAGCAGGCGCAGCACCTGGTTCTCGGCATGGATGGCGCCACTGGCCTCCAGCCAGGAGATGCCCTGGATGGACGCGCACGAGACGAGCATGTCGAACAGCAGCGCGGCCTTGGTCGGCGCCGACGGGATGAAGCCGAGGAAGCGCGGGCTGTCGGCGGAGATGACGGCGGGCGCGATCGTCGAGGTGTAGATGCCGAGCACCTGGTCGGGGTCCGTCCCGTGCTCGTTGAGGAGACCGCCGAAGACGGCGTCGAGCTGTTCCGGCGTCCGGGCCCGGGTGTCGAGGGGGACGGGGTCCAGGCGCAGCCGGTTCTCCGCGTAGGCGAGGACGGAGCGGATCATCTGCTCGGTGGCACGGTCGACGCTGTGCATGTGCGGACGCTATCGCCGAGACCGTGACGGCCTGCCGCAAGCCGGGCCGATCTGACCCGTTCCGGGGCCGGGGAACGGCCCGAACTCCGGCGGGCGCCCCGGCCGTTCAGGCCATGGCCGCGGGGCCGCGGGGCGGCGGGGCGGCGGGGCGGCGGGGTCAGGAGAGCAGGGTGCGGGCGGCGTCCTCGACGTCGTCCTCGCTGACCAGCACGTGCTCGGCCGCCGCGCCCAGAGGCACGAAGCTGTCGTCGGCGTTGAGCCGCGCCAGCCGACCCCGGTAGCCGCCCTCGAGCAGTTCCGCGACGAGCGCCTCGGAGACGCCGCCCGACCGCCGCGTCTCGTCGACGATGAGGCAGCGCCCGGTGGCGTCCGCCTCGCGGACGACGTCGGCGACCGGGAGCGGGGCCAACCAGCGCAGGTCGACCACCCGGACGGCGACGCCCTCGGCACCCAGGCGGCGCGCCACCCGCAGCGACATCCGCAGGCCGTTGCCGAACGAGACGATGGTCAGGTCCTGGCCGGCGCCCCAGGTGCGCGCGCGCCCGATCGGCACGTGCGCGCCCTCCCACGCGTGCGGCGCGGTGTACGGCGAGAGCCAGCCGCCGTCACCAGGAGCGTGCAGGTCACGCTCGTGGTAGAGCGCGATGGGCTCCAGGACGACGCTGACCGTCCCGTCGACCTCGGCCGCCGCCAGACACGTGCGCAGAAGTGCGGGCGCGTCGGAGGGGTGGGCCGGGCACGCGACGACCAGCCCGGGGATGTCCCGCAGGACGCCGATCGCGTTGTCGTTGTGGAAGTGCCCGCCGAACCCCTTCTGGTACGCCAGGCCAGGCACCCGGACCACGAGCGGGTTGCGGTAGGCGCCCTGCGAGAAGAACTGCAGCGACGCCGCCTCGCCGCGCAGCTGGTCCTCGGCGTTGTGCAGGTAGGCGAGGTACTGGATCTCCGGAACGGGCAGCAGCCCGCTCACCCCGGCCCCCAGCGCCATGCCGAGGATGGTCTGCTCGTCGAGCACGGTGTCGATCACCCGGGAGACGCCGAGCCGGCGCTGCAACCCGCGGGTGACGCCGTACACGCCGCCCTTGCGGCCGACGTCCTCGCCGAGCACGAGCAGGCCCGGCGTCCGGGCGCCCTCGTCGAGGAGCGTGCGGTTCACGGCCTGCGCCAGGGTGAGGCCGCCCTCGGCCTCCGGCGGCCGGTCGCCGAAGATCCGGTCCCGGTCGGCCTGGGGCGCCGGGTCGGCGGCGCGCAGCGCCACGGCCTCCGGACGGCGCGGCGCCAGCGGGCGCATGACCTCCTCGGCGTCGGCGATCACCGGCCCGCGCAGGGCCTCCTCGACGCAGGCGGCGACCTCGTCCCGGATGGACGCCCACCGCGCCCGCACCTGTGCGGCCGGCAGGACGCCCTGCGCGACGACCGCCCGCAGGGTGGCGGCCAGCGGGTCACGCGCCAGGTCGGCGGCGATCTCGACAGCACCGCGGTAGGCGCTCTCGACGTCCGAGCCGGCGTGGCCGCCGATCCGCACGCACCGCAGGTGCAGCAGGACGGGCACCTGCTTCTCCCGGGCGAACGCTGCGGCCTCGGCGGCGATGTCCAGCGAGGCCAGCGGGTCGGTGCCGTCGTCGTAGCGGTACTCGAGCCCGGCGCGGCCGGAGAACTGCGCGGCCACCCAGCCGGCCGGCGTCCGGGTGGAGATGCCCAGG
>Ga0302299_10002769_pt1 | contig 10669 bp, 8 predicted proteins | sample III_Fen_N3_4_FD_198795 | JGI IMG/M metagenome (GOLD analysis project Ga0302299, IMG submission 198795) | Peat permafrost microbial communities from Stordalen Mire near Abisko, Sweden - III_Fen_N3_4 | ecosystem: Environmental > Terrestrial > Soil > Wetlands > Permafrost | place: Sweden: Abisko...
CGGCTGCGGAAGGTCTCGCTGGCGAAGTAGAGGCCGTCGACGTTGGGCGCCCGCCAGTGCGGCCGGTACCTGCCGACGAGCCCCGGCTTCTGGATCACGCCGAAGGACGGCTCGAAGACGAGGTGGCGCCGGCGCCAGGAGGGCTTCGCGAGCCCCGGGTACATGACGCCGATGTCGTGCTCGAACTGGTCGAACTTGTGGGCCACGTAGCGCTCGTCCCTGCCCTTCTCGCCCGGGATGATCCCGCCCGTGACGTAGAGGTACTTGCCGTCGGGGGCCGTTGTCGGGTCGAGCGCCGTCTGCTCGAAGAAGAAGCCCGAGATCCCGGAGGTCGGCGCGTGCAGCCAGGTCGAGAGCTCGAGCCGGTCGAGCACGGGGACGGGCTCGTCGACCGCGAGGTAGAGGCCGAGCCAGGCGATGCGGTAGCGATCCTGCGCGAGGTACTTGATCTGCCCGACGTACCAGTCCGGCAGCTCCCACTCCGGCACGACCTGGAGCACGTGCCACACGGGAAGAGTCGAGACGACGCAGTCGGCCTCGATCGTCTCGAACTCGTAGTCGTTCGGGAGGATGCGCGGCTTGCGGGCGACGGTGACGCCCTTCACCTCGTGGTTCTCGATCACGACCTTGGCGACGCTCTCGCCGAGACGCACCTCGCCGCCGTTCTCGGTGACCGCGTCCGCGAGGTCCTGGAAGAGGCCGTCCCAGCCCTGCTCGGGCCAGAACGAGTAGGCGGCGCTGCGCTTCTCCTCGTAGTGCATCTTGCGCACGAAGAGGTTGTCGCTTGCCGAGTGGTCCCACCAGTCCTCGGTCATGCACTCGAGCACGGAGATGAACTCGAACAGGTCGACGACCCCCTGGTCGTCGGTGTACTGGTGGATCCACTCGCGCAGCGAGCGGTCGTCCCACTTCTCGAGCTCCTCGTACGGCGTGTCGAGGAGGGTCTTGATCACCTTCTTGAGCTCGTCCTTGTTGCCGGAGTAACGGTCGCGGATCGAGCCCCACTCGTTCTTCGTGTGGTCCCACACGTTCATGTCGGTGTTGGCCGGCCCGTGGCCGAGGTGCTTGCCGAGGTGCTCGAAGACCTTGGTGATGCCCGAGCCTGAGTCCTCCAGCAGGTGGCCGCCCAGGTTGAGCTTGAAGCCCTCGTCCGGCACGGCCATGCCGCGGCCGCCGAGGTACGGGGCCTTGTCGATGACGAGCACCTTCTTGCCGTTCTTGGCGAGCAGGGCGCCGGCCGTCAGCCCGGCGGCTCCCGCTCCGATCACGACGACGTCGAACTTGCTCACGGATTCGCCTTTCTGTTCACGGTGGTCGGCTGCACGTGCTGCCCCATCAGTAGCGCCAGGTCTCCTCGAACCCGGGGAGGCGCTTGGCGAGGATGTCCTCGACGACGGTGAGGCCGGCGCGGGCGGCCCGGTCGACGCCGATGCCGCGGCTGCGGAAGGTCTCGCTGGCGAAGTAGAGGCCGTCGACGTTGGGCGCCCGCCAGTGCGGCCGGTACCTGCCGACGAGCCCCGGCTTCTGGATCACCCCGAACGACGGGTTGTGGACGAGGTGACGGCGACGCCAGACCGGCTTTGCGAGCACCGGGTACATGATCCCGATCTCCTGCTCGAACTTCTCGAACATCTCGAGGAGGTAGGGGCGGTCGGTGCCCCTCGCGCCGGGGATGACGGCGCCCATCACGTAGAGGTACGTGCCGGGGGGCGCGGTCGTGGGATCGTAGGCGGTCTGCTCGAAGAAGAACCCGGGGGTGCGGGTGAGCGGCGCGTGCAGCCAGGTCGACAGCTCCTTGCGGTCGAGGATCGCGGCCGGCTCGTTCGCGGCGAGGTAGAGGCCGAGCCACGTCACCTTGAAGTGGGGCTGTGCGAGGAAGCGGATCTGGCCGGCGTACCAGTCCGGCAGCTCCGCTTCCGGCACGACGTCGAGGACGTCCCAGACGGGCAGCGTCGAGACGACGGCGTCGCACTCGACGATCTCCTCCTCGAACGCCTCGTTGGGGAGGATCCGCGGCCGCCGCGCGATCGCGACTCCCTTGACCTCGTGGCTCTCGATGATCACGCGCTCCGCGGCGGTGCCCATGCGGATCTCGCCGCCGTTCTCGGTGACCGCGTCCGCGAGGTCCTGGAAGAGGCCGTCCCAGCCCTGCTCGGGCCAGAACGAGTATCCGGCCATCCGCTTCTCCGCGTAGTGCATCTTGCGCACGTAGAGGTTGTCGCTCGCCGAGTGGTCCCACCACTCGTCGGTGAGGCACTCGAGCACGGCCAGAAACTCCCACAGGTCGATCACGCCCTGGTCGGTCGTGTGCTGCAGCATCCACTCCCGCAGCGAGCGGTCGTCCCACAGTTCGAGCTCCTCGAACGGCGTGTCGCCGAGGGCCTTGATCACTTTCTTCAGCTCGTCCCTGGTGCCGGAGTAGCGGTCGCGGATCGAGCCCCACTGGTCCTTCGTGTGATCCCAGACCGGCATGTCGCTCGAGACGGTGCCGTGGCCGAGGCGCTTGCCGAGGTGCTCGAAGATCCTGGTGATGCCCGAGCCCGAATCCTCGAGCAGGTGGCCGCCGACGTTGAGCTTGAAGCCCTCGTCCGGCACGGCCATGCCGCGGCCGCCGAGGTGCTGCGACTTGTCGAGGACGAGCACCCTCTTGCCGCTCTGCGCGAGCAGGGCGCCGGCCGTCAGCCCGGCGGCTCCCGCTCCGATCACGACGACGTCGACCTTGGCCACCTGAGTCTCCTGCCCGCGCGTCCGGCCGACATCGACCAAACGATTGATTGAATCTCGATTCTTCCCGCGCCGGCAGCGTGTGTCAAGCGGGCTTTTCTACCGGGCGTTTGATAGGTTCAGGGCCGTGCGCGCGCGTGATCGTCAGCCTTCGAGCGCGGCCCTGATCGCGGGTACGGCGCTGATCAGGCGCGGCACGCCGACGAGCGGAGCGACCGCGAGCACGCTGCCCCAGATCTCCTCCGCGCCGACGCCGCCTGCGAGCGCGCGGGTGACGTGGGCGGAGATCGAGTCGGCCGGGGCGCCGAGGGCCACGAGCGCCCCCAGGCGGGTCAGCTCGATCGACCGCTCGTCGAGCCCGCTCAGCCCCTCGAGGCGAAGCCGCACGTCCCGCAGCGCGTCGATCGCCTCGGGCGGAAGCCCGCGGAGGCCGTCGGGAACGGGGATCGGAGTCGGCTCCACCACGATTCGCCGAGGGTATCAGTGCGGCTGAACGACTTCGACGACTTCCCGTTCCACCAGACGGCGGCCCCGCTCGACGTGCCGGCGACGTCCGACCCGCACTTCAACGACGGCTACTACTTCGCCTTCTACCGGCCCGGTTTGCACGTCTTCTGCGGGCTGCGGCTACACCCGAACTCGAACGTGATGGACGGGTACGCCGGGGTCGTCGCCGCCGGAGAGCAGCGGGACGTCCGCTTCTCGCGGGCGCTGCGGCCGCGCACGAACGAGCTCGCGGCCGGGCCGTTCCGGCTCGACATCGTCGAGCCCATGTCGGCCCAGCGGATCAGGCTGGACGATCCGGAGCTCGGCCTGGCGTTCGACGTGACGCTGCGGGCGAGCGCGCCTGCCTTCTTCGAGGCCCGGCACCGGCAGATGCGCCACGGGAGGCTCCTCAACGACGTGCTCCGGTACACGCAGGTGGCCCGTGCCGGGGGCGAGCTCGTCGTCGACGGCGGGCGCGAGGCAGTGGACGGCTGGTACGCCTGCCGCGACCACTCCTGGGGGATCCGCTCGACGATGGGCCCACACGCGCCCCTCGGCGGCATCGAGGAGGTGGCTCCGGATCCGCGGGCGCTCCGCCTCTGGATCCCCTTCGAGTGCGGCGACACGGTCGGGTTCTTCCACTGCCACGAGGCACACGACGGGAGCGTGCTCGACTGCGAGGGCCGGCTCGACCGCGCCGGCCGGCCGCCGCTCGCGATCGACGCCGTGCACCATGCGCTCCGCTACGAGGAGGGCACACGACGGCTCGCGGGCGGTGACCTGACGCTCGTCGACGAGGTCGGCGCCGAGCACGGCTACGCATTCGAGGTCGCGTGCGCCCCCGCCCATCCGCAGGGGTTCGGCTACACGCGCGGGTGGTCCGACGGAGGCCAGCCGGGCGTCTTTCGCGGCGTCGACGTGATCGAGCGCGACCGCTTCGACGTCTCCGACCCTGCGGTGGCCGGGGGTGCGCTGCACCTGCCGGCCGCGCGCCGCCTCGGCGGCACCGAGTTCGCCTCCACGATCGCCGGCCCGGACGGTGCAAAGGGGATGGCGCACGTGGAGCACATGCTCTATCCACTCAGGCGGCCGGGACAGGCCGGAGGAGGCTCGGCATGAGCGGGTTCGTCCAGCGTCACGGGCTGCTGCAAGGGCAAGGGCTCGAGTTGGGGCCGTACACGCTGCGGTACGCGCCCGGGAAGCGCACGATGGTTCGCGTCCTCGCCGACCGTGCGGCTGACCGACCCGACAAGGACTGGATCGTCTTCGACAGCCTCGACCGCCTCACGTTCGGCGGCGCGTGGGAGCAGGCGTGCCGGGTCGGGCGCGCGTTCGACCGCGACCTCTCGCCGGGGGCGCACGTCGGCCTCCTCATGCGCAACCAGCCCGAGTTCCTCGTCTCCTTCTACGGCGCGATCGTGCGGGGTGGCGTCGCGGTGCCGTTCAACGCGGAATCGCGCGGCCCCCTGCTCCACGCCGTGATCGAGCACAGCGACGTCGAGGCGATCGTGGTGCGCGACGAGCTGCTCGAGCGCCTCACCACCCTGCCCGACCTCGGGTCGGTGCGGCTCGTGGTCGTCGTCGGCGACGGCCCCGCGCCGGACGAGATCCACGGCGCCCGCGTCGGGCGCTTCGCCGACTGGCTCGCGGGAACGGAGACGGGCCACGCGTGGCCGTTCCCGCTCGACGACGAGCGGGCCGCGATCATGTACACGTCCGGCACCACGGCGCGGCCGAAGGGCGCCGTCTACACGCACCAGTTCCTCTACCTCTACGCGTCGCTCGGGTGCGACAGCCAGGAGCGGACGGAGGACGACGTCCTCACGGCACCGCTGCCGCTCTACCACGCGGCGGCGCTCCACGTCATCTCGAACGCGTGCCTGCACGCCGGGTGCACGGGGCATCTGAAGTCGCGCTTCTCCGCCTCACAGTACTGGCAGCAGTGCGCCGACGACGGCGCCACGTGGGGCGTCCTGCTTGGCCCGATGTCGACGATGATCCTGAAGATGACCCAGGAACCGGTGCCCGCGCACCGGGTCACGCGGATCTACTGCCCGCCGCCGCCGCCGCACCTGGATGAGTTCGAGCGCCGCTTCGCGCCGGTGCAGATCCTCTGGTGGGGCTTCGGGATGACGGAGATCTTCCCGATGCCGCCGATCGGCCCGGAGCTCCACGACCGGTCGCTGCCGATGGACACGATCGGCCGGCCGGCGCGTTGGGTCGACTACGGCATCGTCGACGACCACGACCGCCTGCTGCCGCCGAACGAGGTGGGTGAGCTCGTCTTCCGGCCGTGCATCCCGCACGCGATGGTGACCGAGTACTACAAGGACCCCGAGAAGACCGTGGAGGCCTTCCGTAACCTCATGTTTCACACCGGCGACCTCGCCTGCTACGACGACGACGGGATCCTCCACTTCCGCAACCGCAAGCAGGACCGGATCCGGCGCCGCGGCGAGAACGTCTCGGCTGCCGAGCTCGAATGGGTGGTGATGAAGCACGAGTGCGTGCTGGACGCCGCCGCCTACGGGGTCTCGAGCGAGCTCGGCGAGGAGGACGTGAAGCTCGACATCGTGCTGCGCGACGACGTCACGTTGGAGGCGCTGCACGCATGGCTGATCGAGAACCTGCCGCGGTTCATGGTGCCGCGCTACATCGAGATCCGGGAGTCGTTCCCGAAGACGCCGAGCGAGCGGATCGAGAAGTACAAGCTGCAGCAGGATCCCGTCACGCGACCCGAGGTCTACGACACCGAGCGGGGCGAGGGCCGCGGCCGTTGACCAAACGATTGATTGACTTTCGGTCCCCCGATGCGTACAAAGCGATGGGCGGAGCTGGCGCGGAGGGCGCGGAGGCTCCGGCCGGAGGGCCTGTTACGTTCTTGCGCGTTCTTCCAACCGGGAGCCCCACCGTGATCCACGAGACGAGAGTCGATGCCTGAGCCGACCACGACGCCCACGGGGCAACGCTCGCGGGCCCCGCGCCGGCGGCAGCAGGAGATCGTCGAGGCCGCTGCGCGCGTCTTCCACGAGAAGGGCTACGAGTCGACCTCGATCCAGGACATCGCGGACGCGGTCGGGATCCTGAAGGGAAGTCTCTACTACTACATCACCTCCAAGGAAGACCTCCTGTTCGAGATCATTCAGAGCGTCCACGAGGAGGCGCTGAAGAACCTCGAGCGGACGCGCGACGTGGAGGGCGACGCGCTCCAGAAGATCCGCGCGTTCGTCGTCGTGCATCTCACGCACAACGCCACGAACCTCGTCAAGATGGCTGTCTTCTTCCAGGACTTCCGCTCCCTCAACGGCAAGCGCCGCGAGATCATCGTGCAGGAGCGCGACATCTACGACAACTTCCTCCGCGACCTGATCCGGCAAGGCCAGGACGAGGGCATCATCTGCCCGGACATCGAGCCGAAGCTCGCCGCGATCACGGTGCTCGGGATGATGAACTGGCTCTACCACTGGTACCAGCCGGGTGGCGATCTCTCCGCGACCGACATCGCGAACGCGTACGGCGACTTCGTCGTCGCCGGCCTCGCCTGCACCCGCTCGACCCACACCCCCGGCCACCGCCGGCAGCTCGCGCCTCTGCCCGCCGGGCTGGAGGACTTCCAGGCGAACGGAGCCGCCCCGGCCAAGGCGGCGGCCAAGAAGCGCGCGCCTCGCAAGCAGGCCTGAGAGCCCCGGGGGTTCAGCGACCTCGGAAGGTCGGCGTGCGCTTCTCCCGGAACGCTGCGAACGACTCGCGCAGGTCATCCGTCTGGAAGATCATCGCGATCGCGGACGCCTCCCACTCGAGCATCGCGTCGAGGTCGAGGAGCGGCGACGCGCGCAGGCCCGCCTTGATCATCCGCTGGGCGCGACCCGCGCCGGCGGCGAGCCGCGTGCCCCAGTCGGCGACCGTTGCGTCCCACTCCGCTGCAGGCACGCACCGGTTGACGAGGCCGATCCTGGCGGCCTCGGAGGCGGAGATCGCGTCGCCGAACAGCGCGAGCTCGTTCGCCAGGGCGCGGCCCACGAGCCGGGGCAGGAAGTACGTGCCGCCCATGTCCAGCACGAGCCCCCGCTGGACGTACGTCTGCCCTATCGTTGCGTCCTCGTGCATCAGCACGAGGTCGCACGTGAGCGCGAGGTTGCAGCCGCCACCGATCGCGATCCCGTTCACCGCCGCGATCGTCGGCCGGTCGAGCCCGACCCACTTGTCGACGACGCTGCCGACGAAACGGAGGCGGTCGCGCACCATGTGGGCGTCGTCGAAGTCGATCTCGTCCGCGAACGTCGTCAGGTCGGCGCCTGCGCAGAACGCGCGGCCCGCTCCCGTGAGGACGACCGCCCGCACGTCCTCGCGCTCGCCCAGCTCGTCGGCCAGCGCCGACAGGATCCGGTACGTCTCGAGGTCGAGAGCGTTGAGCTTCCCCGGTCGGTTGAGCGTGACCGTCGCCACGCCGTCGGCCACGTCGACGAGGACGCGCTCAGCTGTGCCGCCGCTGCCCTCCATCGCGTCGAGCCCGCCGGCCGTCAATCGCCCATGGCTGCGGCGGCGGCCGTGACGTCGATCTTGAACACCTTCGCCGCGGTGTCGTGCAGGAGTGCCTGCAGAGCCTCGGGCTTGAGGTCGAGCTCGCCGATCTGCCTGAGGCTCTCGTCGTGCAGGATCAGCGGATAGTCGGTCCCCCACATCACCTTCCCGATCCCGCGGTTGCGGGAGTTGAGGAAGCGCACGAGCTTCGGGTCCCAGTACTTGGGCGCGTGCCCGGAGCAGGCGATGTAGACGTTCGGGTGCTTCCACGCCATCGAGATCAGCTCCTCCGTCCACGGCCAGCCGGTGTGGCCGCCGACGAGCTTCAGCTCCGGGAACCAGATCGCGATGTCGTCGAGCAGGATCGGCTTGCCGCAGGCGCTCGGCATGAACTCGGCGGAGTGCCCGACCTGGAAGACGACGGGGACGTCGAGCTCGGCGCACTTGGCGTAGAAGGGCCACCACTCCCTCTCGTTGATCGGGATCCCGAAGCCGAACGGGTGCACGTGGGCACCGACGAAGCCGTACTCGGTGATCGCCTGCTCGAGGTGCCTGACGCCCTTCATCCCGGACATCGGGTCGATCCCGGCGAGGCCGAACACGCGGCCGGGCGCGCGCTCACAGAGCGCCGCGATGTGCTCGTGCTCGATGTCGGAGGCCATCGCACGGCGGCGGTAGAACGCCATCTTCAGCGAGGGCACGCAGACGGCGGCGACGCCCTCCGCGTCCATCTTCTCGACGAACTCCTCGGCCGTGAAGAACTTCATGTTCCCGGTGCGACCCCACTGCTCGCCCATCATGAAGTAGACCTCTTCGTTGTCGATGAAGATCGTGCGGATACCCCGTTCGTCGAAGGGGTTGCACCAGGCGTCAATTGCTGGGATGTGGCTCAAGGTTGCCGTCCGTTCTCGAGGAGTGGTCGTGCATTTCTACCAAATGGTCGGCAGATAGTCCATGTGCGAGAATGCCGCCAGATGACGGTGACCACGATCGCCCTGCCCGTGCCGTTCGCCGTTCGGGCCGTGAACTGCTACCTGCTGGAGGGCGATCCGCTGACGCTGATCGACCCGGGCGCGGACTGGCCCGAGACCGTGGTCGAGCTCGATGCCTCGCTCGCGGCGCGCGGCCTCCGGGTCGAGGACGTCGAGCAGGTGATCCTCACCCATCAGCATTACGACCACGTCGGGCTCGCCCATACCGTGCGCGAGCGCAGTGGCGCGACCGTTGTGGCACACGAGCTGCTGCGCCCGTTCCTTGCCGATCTCCCCGGCCAGATGGAGCTCGAGGACTCCTACCAGGCCGACGTGATGCGCCTGCACGGGGTCTCCGAGCCCGCGATCGCGGGGCTCTACGCCGTCTCCAGGGAGCACCGCATCTACGGCGGCTCTGTCACGGTCGATCGCACGATCAGGGCGGGGGACGTGGTCGAGGCCGGCGGCAGGCGCCTCCTCGTCGGCGAGCGTCCGGGCCATAGCCCGACCGACACGATCTTCGTTGTCGAGGACGAGCGGCTGGCGATCGTCGGCGACCACCTGATCGGCCACATCTCCTCGAACCCCGTCATCCACCGCCCGCTCGACCGGCCGGCGGACACGCGCGAGCGGATGCGGTCGCTCGTCCTCTACATCGACTCGCTGCGCCGGACGGCGGAGCTCGACGTCGACCTGCTCCTGCCCGGCCACGGCAATCCGGTCGAGAGCCATCGGGCGCTCGTGGACGAGCGGCTCGACTTCCATCACCGGCGCAAGGAACGGCTCTTCGGCGGGCTCGCCGACGGCCCTCTGACCGCGCACGAGCTCGCGATCGACCTCTGGGGGAGTGTCGCGGAACGGGAGCCGTTCCTCACGCTCTCCGAGGCGCTCGGGCATCTCGACCTGCTCGAGGACGAGGGTCGCGTCGTCGTCCTCGAGGGCGACGACGGGCTGCTGCGCTACGAGGCGCTCGGCGACCGGGGTGGGGGGTGAGGCTTCAGCCTCACCCGCGCTCGTAGGCCCGCTCGATCAGCTTCTCCTTCAGCGCCGTCCGCTCGAACGTGCCCGCTGCCACGATCGTGATCTCCGGCCGCACCGTCATGCGCTGGTGGAGGATCTTCTCCAGCCGGCCCGCGAGTGCGGCGTCGCCCGCCTCGTCGGCTCCCTCGCCGCGCTCCACGGTGATCCGCAGGGGCGGCTCGACGCGCGGCGGCGGCGCGTCCAGGACGATGCGGAAGATCCCCGTGGTAAGGGGCCGCAGCTCCTGGACGACGTTCTTCACCGCGGCGGGGTAGATCTTCACCCCCTTGACGATCAGGAGGTCGTCGGTGCGCCCGAGCACCCGGACGCGGAGGCCGGGGACGCCGCAGGAGCAGGGGTCGGTGTGCACCTGGTAGACGTCGCCGACCGACGCGCGCAGCTGCGGCTGCGCCTCCCAGTGCAGGCTCGTCTTCACCCGCTCGCCGACGGCACCCTCGGTGAGGGGAATCGGCGCCCGCGTCTCCTGGTCGACGAGCTGGGTCGTGATCGCGCAGTCGTCGCCGAGCACGTGCATGCCGGCGTACGGCTCGGCGTCGCAGGAGCAGCACATGACGCCGTGGGCGCCGCCGAGCAGGTCGTACACCCGGGCGCCGAACGCCTCGCGTAGGCCCGCCCGTACCTCCGGCAGGCCGGCGCCGGGCTCGCCCGCGCAGAGGATGATCTCGATCCCGAGCTCGGAGGCGGGGCGCCCGAGCAGCTTCGGCGCCTGCTCGGCCAGGTACTGGGCGTAGGACGGCGTGCAGGCGAGCGCCCGCGGCCGCACGAGCTCCGCCATCCGCAGGATCCGCTCGGACCCGGCCTCGGCGCCGACCGGCACCGGCCGGGCGCCCATGCGCTCGAGCGCCCGCACGACCGGGACGCCGGCGAGGAACATGCTGAGGCCGAAGCCGTGCAGGACCGTGTCGCCCGGTCGCACGCCGGCGAAG
>Ga0302299_10002773_pt1 | contig 10666 bp, 10 predicted proteins | sample III_Fen_N3_4_FD_198795 | JGI IMG/M metagenome (GOLD analysis project Ga0302299, IMG submission 198795) | Peat permafrost microbial communities from Stordalen Mire near Abisko, Sweden - III_Fen_N3_4 | ecosystem: Environmental > Terrestrial > Soil > Wetlands > Permafrost | place: Sweden: Abisko...
CTGGGCGTCCTGGTGCGGGTTGGCACGCAGGTCGAGGGTCGCGTCGGCAGTCAGCAGGACGGCCTCGAGCAGGGACTCGATGCCGGTGCCGGCCTTGGCGGACACGTCGACGAACATCGTGTCGCCGCCGAACTCCTCGGCCACCAGGCCGTACTCGGTCAGCTGGGCGCGGACCTTCATCGGGTCGGCGCCCTCCTTGTCGACCTTGTTGACGGCCACGACGATCGGCACGCCGGCCGCCTGGGCGTGATTCAGCGCCTCGATGGTCTGCGGCTTCACGCCGTCATCCGCGGCCACGACGAGGATCGAGATGTCGGTTACCTGCGCACCACGAGCACGCATGGCGGTGAACGCCTCGTGGCCCGGGGTGTCGATGAAGGTGATCTTCCGCTCGGTGCCATCGCCCGTGTACGTCTTCACCTGGTAGGCGCCGATGTGCTGGGTGATGCCGCCGGCCTCGCCGCCGATGACGTTGGTCTTGCGGATGGCGTCGAGCAGGCGGGTCTTGCCGTGATCGACGTGACCCATGACAGTGACGACCGGGGGCCGGATCTCCAGCTCCTCCTCGCCGCCCTCGTCCTCGCCGAACTCCAGGTGGTACGACTCGAGCAGCTCGCGGTCCTCGTCCTCGGGTGAGACGACCTCGACGCTGTAGTTGAGCTCGCTGCCGAGCAGGCGCAGCGTGTCGTCGTCGATCGACTGGGTGGCCGTGACCATCTCGCCGAGGCCGATGAGCACCTTGACGAGGTCGGCCGGCATCGCGTCGATCTTGTCGGCGAAGTCGGTCAGGCTGGCGCCACGCGGCAGCCGCACGACCTCGCCCTGGCCGCGCTTGATCCGGACGCCGTCCATGATCGGCGCCTGCATGTTGTCGAACTCCTGGCGCTTCGCCCGCTTGGACTTGCGGCCACGCGAGGGCCGCCCGCCTGGGCGTCCGAACGCGCCTGCGGTCGTGCCACGACCACCGGGACCACCACCGCGGCCGGGGAAGCCACCGGGACCACCCGGGGCGCCGCCTGGAGCGCCGGGGCCGCCGGGGCCACGCCCGGCGAAGCCCGGACGAGCACCGCCGGGAGCGCCTGCGCCACCGGGACCACCCGGGCCACGCCCGGCGAAGCCGGGGCGAGCGCCGCCTGGAGCGCCCGGCCCACGACCGGGACCGCCGGGACCGGCGGGCCGGCCGGGCGCACCGGCCGGACGCACGGGACGAGGGGGCATGGTGCCGGGATTGGGCCGCGGCGCGCCCGGCACGGCGGGAGCCGGACGGCCCATGCCGGTGCTGCCGCCGAACGGGTTGTTGCCCGGACGCGGGCCGGCGGGCCGGCCCATGCCGGTGCTGCCGGAGAACGGGTTGTTGCCCGGACGCGGCCCGGCCGGCTTGGGGCCGGCGGGCGTCGCGGGGGCGTCGGCCGATGCCGCCGGTGCCAGCGGCTCAGCGGGTGCGGTGGGGACCGGGGCCGGGGGGGCCTCGACCGGAGCAGGCACCTCAGCGACCGGCGTGGGAGCCGGCACCGGGGTCGGCGCCGGAACGGGGGCGGGGGCGGCGTCGACCGAAGCCGGCGCGGCATCCTCGACCGCGGCAGCGGACTTCTTGGCGGGCGCCTTCTTTGCGGGGGCGGCGTCGGCAGCCGGTGCGGCCGGCATGGCCTCGCGCAGCTTTCGGACGACGGGCGCCTCGACAGTGGAGGACGCGGACTTTACGAACTCACCGAGTTCTTGAAGTTTGGCAAGGACTTCCTTGCTGGAAACCCCGAGCTCCTTCGCGAGCTCATGGACCCGAACCTTGGACACTTCTCTCCTGTCTTGGTCCGGGCGGAGTGCACCGGACCGTCAGTGCGAACGCTGCATGTTCATGCTCGTGCGCTCATGGGGTGTTCATCCTCGAATCACTCCCGATCCGCCTGCGCCGATGAGGATCATCGGACCTCGAAGGCGCCGGGCGGTCGCCCGGTGCCGTTGTTCCTACTGCTCGTGCACCCGACCGATCGCGTCCCTGATGGCCGACAGGTCCAGTGGACCGTCGACCCGAAGTGCGCGGCTGAATGCCCGTCGCCGCTCGGCGGCCGCCAGGCACTCGGGCACGGGGTGCAGGTTCGCTCCCCGGCCGGGCAGTCGACGCTGGGGATCCGCGACAGCGGCTCCGTTCACGGCGACAACCCGCAAGAGGTCAGACACGGGAACTCGCTGCCGGCACCCCATGCACATGCGCACAGGACCGGGCGAGCCACCCGCGAAGGAGTGTACCCCGCCGGACGTGGTGCTCGTCCCCCCGGACACGCCTGGGTCACTCAAGCGTGCCGACCTCACCGCGGTCGTCCGACACCTCGGGCCCCGACGCCTGCGCCGCGGGGGGCGCTGCGGGGGGCGCTGCGGTGTCCGAGCGGATGTCGATGCGCCATCCGGTGAGGCGAGCGGCCAGCCGCGCGTTCTGCCCCTCGCGACCGATGGCCAGCGACAGCTGGTAGTCCGGCACGATGACCCGGGCCGCTCGGGCGACCGGGTCCACGATGATCACCTGCGTGACCCGGGCCGGTGACAGGGCGTGCCCGATCATCTCGGCGGGGTCCTCGCTGAAGTCGACGATGTCGATCTTCTCGCCGTTGAGCTCGGACATGACCTGACGCACCCGCTGGCCGAGCGGGCCGATGCAGGCACCCTTCGCGTTGACCCCCGGCACCGTCGAGCGGACCGCGATCTTCGTCCGGTGCCCGGCCTCGCGGGCGATGGCCGCGATCTGCACCGTCCCGTCGGCGATCTCGGGAACCTCGAGGGCGAACAGCGCCTTCACCAGGTTCGGGTGCGTGCGCGAGATCGTGACCTGCGGACCCTTGAAGCCCTTGCGGACCCCTGTGACCAGGCACTTGATCCGGGTTCCGTGCGGGTAGGACTCGCCCGGCGCCTGCTCCTCGGGCGGCAGGTTCGCCTCGACCTTGCCGAGGTCGACCCTGACCATGCGCGGGTTGGTGGTCTGCTGGACGACCCCGGACACCAGGTCGCCCTCGCGCCCGGTGAACTCGCTGAGGGTGACGTCGCCTTCAGCCTCACGCAGCCGCGACAGGAGCACCTGGCGCGCGGTGGTTGCCGCGATGCGTCCGAAACCGTCCGGGGTGTCGTCGAACTCGCGCACGATGGCGCCGTCCTCGTCGGTCTCACCCGCCCAGACCGTGACATGGCCGGTCTTGCGATCGAGGGTCACCCGCGCCTTTGCGGCTGCTCCCTCGGTGCGGTGGTAGGCAACCAGCAGTGCCTGCTCGATCGACTCCACGACGAGGTCGAGCGACAGGTCCTTCTCGCGTACGAGCGCCTTGAGTGCGCTGACATCGATATCCATGGTGTCCTCCCCTCGCCTAGTCCTCGTCGATCCGGCTGAACTCGACCTGGACGAGAGCCCGGGTCACGTCGGTGAGCGCGATGGTCTCCTCGACCCCGGCGACGTCAAGGACGACGGTCTCGTCGTTGGGTGTCGCCTTCACGCGACCGACTCGCTGTGTTGCGTCGGTCGTGGTGACCGCGACGAGGCGCCCTATGGCACGACGCCAGTGGCGCGGCTCGGTGAGTGGACGGTCCACGCCCGGGGAGGTCACCTCGAGCACGTAGGGACCGGGCACCTGCTCGCCCAGTGACGTGTCGTCGAGCACTTCGGAGATGCGCCGGCTCACGTCAGCCACCAGGTCGAGGTCCACGCCACCGTCGCGGTCGATCACGATGGTGACCACGTGCCGACGGCCGGCCTTGCGGATATCGACTTCCTCGACGTCAACCCCGAGCTCGGCGAGCGGCTCCCGAAGGCCCGCGGCCACCGCCTCGTTAGATGCGGACATGACGCCTCCCGGGGTTCTGTTGTGGTCGAGCAATTGTGGCCTTCTGCGGAAGGGTAACCCCTGCATGCCATTCTTGGCACATGCCCGACCTGTCGACGTCCGCGCCGACCCGGCTGTTGACCCGGCGCGAGGGCCTGTTCGCACTCGCTCTCGCGGCCGGAGGGACCGCACTGGTCGCCTGCAGCTCGCCAAGCGCACCGGTGCAACCGACACTCCCACCGTCCAGCGCGACGCCGCAGTCGGAGTCGATCGCGAACGAGCAGGAGCTCGTGGCCAAGTACAACGTGGCGATCGCCGGGCTGCCGACGCTGGCCGACCAGCTCACGCTCCTGCGCGACCAGCACGTCGAGCACATCACCGCGCTGGGCGGCACCCCCTCGACGGCCTCGGCGGAGTCCGGGACGGTGCCCGGCTTCCCGGGACCGTCGGCCGGGCAGCGCTCGATCATCCAGGCCCTCATCGACGCGGAACGGTCGGCGACGGCCCTGCGCGTCGAGGCCTGCGTGGGCGTCACCGATGCGTCGCTGGCGCGCACCCTCACGTTCATCGCGGCGTCCGAGGGCTCCCATCTCCCGGCCCTGGCGAAGTTGCAGGCATGAGCGCCGCCGACGCCATGGCCGCCTTGGTCTCGGGTGAGGACGCCGCCATCTACGCCTATTCGGTGGCCGGGGCTCGCGTCGCCGGAGCCAAGCGACGGCGCGCGCTGACTGCGCTGGACTCCCACCAGTCGCACCGCGACCGGGCTGCGAGCATCATCGTGGCCGCGGGCGGCACGCCTCCCGGCTCGGCCGTGGCGTACACGCTGCCCGCGCCGGTGGACTCCCCCTCTGTGGCAAAGTCCCTGATGGCCTTGGTCGACAACCGGCTCGTGGGCCTGTACGCCGATGCCGCGAGCGGGCTCGAGGGGGCCGAGCGGCGATGGGCCGTGCGCGCCGCTATCGAGTGCGCCACCCGCGCCGTCACCTGGGGAACCGAGCCGCAGGCCTTCCCGGTCGGAGACAGCTCCATTCCGGTCGCCAGCACCGCCCCGACGGCGTCCGCGGGGGCCAGCGCCGTGGCCAGCCCGTCCGGCACCGCCGTAGGTGCGTCCGCCACGCCCTCACCGACACCGTCAGTGCAGTAGATCCCAGCCCAGCCTGAGGATCAGAAGCCCGACGACGGTCAGGAAGACCGCGCGGACGAACGAGCTTCCCCGCGCGATGGCCATCCGCGCCCCGATCACCGCACCCAGCACGTTGCACACGCCCATGAGCAGACCGAGCCCCCACAGCACCGAGCCGGTCAGGCCGAAGACGATGAGGGCCGCCGCGTTCGTCCCGAGATTGACGACCTTGGCCGTCGAGGACCCGTTGAGGAACGAGTAGCCGAGCACCCCGACGAGGACGATGAGCAGGAACGACCCGGTGCCCGGGCCGATGAGCCCGTCGTAGAAGCCGATGCCCAGCCCCGCCAGCGTCGCCACGACGACGTGCCGGCGCCGGCCGTGCCAGCGCAGCGCCTGCTCCCGGCCCATGGCCGGGTTGACGAGCGTCCAGATCCACACGGCGGCGAGCGCGACCACGATGATCGGCCGGAAGGCGGCTGCCGGCACATGGCTGGCGACCAGGGCGCCGACCGCTGCTCCGGCGAACGCGGCGATAGCCATCGGCAGGGCGGTGCGCACATCGGGCGGAGCCCTGCGCGAGTAGGTGGCCGTCGCGGCGCCGGTGCCCATGATCGCGCTCAGCTTGTTCGTCGCCAGCGCCGTGACGGGCGCAGCGGTCGGGAAGGCGAGCAGCAGCGCCGGCAGCTGCAGCAGCCCACCGCCGCCGGACACGGCGTCGACCCAGCCGGCCGCCGCGGCGGTCAGGCACAGCATCAGGACGACCCAGGTGTCGGGCATGGCCAGAGCGGACACGCTCAGGCGCCGGGCTCGGTCTGCCAGTCCTCGACGATGGCGAACACGTCGAGCAGTCGCACCGCGGTCGCATCGGGCTGCGCCGACCCGTCGGGCACCTGCTCCTCGGGGATCCGGGAATGCGGGATCCAGATGGTGCGCATGCCGACCTGCTGTGCGCCGAGCACGTCATCCCACAGCCGGTCGCCGACGTACACCGACTCGGCGGTCGGGACGTTGAGCGCCGCGGCGATCGCCTGGAAGGCCGCCGCATGCGGCTTGGCCACCTCGAGCTCGCTCGTGTACACCGCGGCGTCGATGAACCCGTCGAGGTCGTCGCGGGCGAAGACCTCCTCGTGATGCGCCCGCGGCCACATCGTGTTGCTGAGCACGCCCACCTTGTAACCGCGATGCTTCAGGGCGGCCATCACGTCCTTGGCGTCGGGCTCCGCATACGTGTGCGGGGCCCAGAAGTCGAGGTAGCTGCCCAGAGCGCGCAGGTGCCGCGCGCCGTTGATGTCGATGCCCTCGGCGAGGAACAGCGAGTCGAGTGCCCCGGACCCGATGGCGCCGTCGGACTCACGCTGGATGCGCCAGCGATGGTCCTCGCCGTCCTTGAGCCGACGGGCGAGGGAGGCCGCGTTCTCGGGGTCGTACACCTCCGAGTACGCGTACCACTGCGCGACCAGGTCGACGTCGTGCCAGGGCGTCAGCGTGCCGCCCCAGTCGAAGATGACCGCGCTGATCCCCACGTCAGTCGACCGCGTTCACCAAGGCCGTGATCTCGTCGACCGCGTCGGCTACCGCGATGTCGGAGCGCTCGCCGCTGCGCCGGTCCTTCACCTCGACGAAGCCGTCGGCCAGTCGCTTGCCGACCACGATGATGGTCGGGACGCCGAGCAGCTCGGAGTCGTTGAACTTCACGCCCGGCGATACGCCGCGACGGTCGTCGAGGATCACCCGCACGCCACGTGCCTCAAGACGGGTGGCGATGTCCTCAGCGGTCTCGAAGGGCTCGTCCGACTTGCCGGTCGCCACGATGTGAACGTCCGCGGGCGCGATCTCGCGCGGCCAGATGAGTCCCTTGTCGTCGTGCGACTGCTCGGCTATCGCGGCCACGGCGCGGGAGACACCGATGCCGTAGGAGCCCATCGTCACCGTCACGAGCTCGCCCTTCTCGTCGAGGACCTTCAGCCCGAGGGCGTCGGCGTACTTGCGCCCAAGCTGGAAGATGTGCCCGATCTCGATTCCGCGCGCGAGCGAGAGCCCGTGACTGCAATCCGGGCAGGTGTCGCCCTCGCGCACCTCGGCGACGTCGATCACGCCGTCGGCGGAGAAGTCGCGACCGGCCACGAGGTCGTACACGTGGTGACCGGCCGTGTTGGCACCCGTGATCCAGCGCGTGCCCTCGACGACACGCGGGTCCAGCAGGTACTGGATCCCGGACGCGTTGTCGGTGCCGAGCGTGCCGGGCCCGATGTAGCCCTTGACCAACGACGGGTGCCGGGCGAACTCGGCCTCCTCGAACGGCCCCACCTCGCTGGGCGACAGCGCGGCCTCGAGGCGCTTCACGTCGACCTCGCGGTCACCGGGCAGGCCGATCGCCAGCGGATGCTTGGTCCCATCGGGGTCGGTCACCATGAACACGACGTTCTTGAGGGTGTCCGCGGCGGTCCAGGGACGGTCGGCTCGCGCAAGATCGGCGCGGGAGTTCGACAGGTCCACGAGGGTCTCGATGGTCGGGGTGTCCGGCGTCGTCTCCGGATGCGGGACCGGCACGCCACTGGCGTCGACGGCCGCCGGGGCCGGAACGGCAACGGCCTCGACGTTCGCCGCGTAGCCGCAGTGGGCGCAGCGCACGAAGGAGTCCTCGCCCACGTCGGTGGGTGCCAGGAACTCCTCGCTGGCCGAGCCGCCCATCGCGCCCGACATCGCCGACACGATCACGAACTCGAGGCCGAGCCGGTCGAATGTCGTGATGTAGGCGTCGCGGTGCCGTTGGTACGAGACGGCCAGGCCCGCGTCGTCGACGTCGAACGAGTACGAGTCCTTCATGACGAACTCGCGCCCCCGCAGGATGCCCGCGCGGGGCCGCGCCTCGTCGCGGAACTTCGTCTGGATCTGGTAGATGACCAGCGGCAGGTCCTTGTAGGACGAGTACTCGCCCTTCACCAGGAGGGTGAACATCTCCTCGTGCGTGGGGCCGAGCAGGTAGTCGGACCCCTTGCGGTCCTGCAGGCGGAACAGCGTGTCGCCGTACTCCGTCCACCGGTCCGTCTGCTCGTACGGCTCGCGCGGCAGGAGCGAGGGGAAGTGCACCTCCTGGAAGCCGGCGCGATCCATCTCATCGCGGATGACCGCCTCGACGTTGCGGTACACGAGGTAGCCCAACGGCAACCAGGTGAACACGCCGGGCGCAACGCGCCGGACGTAGCCGCCGCGCACGAGCAGTCGGTGGCTCGGCACCTCGGCGTCGGCAGGGTCGTCGCGCAGCGTGCGCAGGAACAGCGTCGAGAGGCGAAGGATCACGGGCACACCCTAGCCATGGGGCTAGAAGAGCACGGTGGCGAACGAGCCCTGCTCCTGGAAGCCCACCGCGCGGTATGCCTTGCGGGCAGCGGTGTTGTAGTCGTTGACGTACAGGGAGATGGTCGGCGCGATGCGGGCACGTCCCTGCTCGACCACCGCAGCCATGCCGCCATGCGACAGGCCACGGCCGCGGAAGCGCGGGTCCACCCACACTCCCTGCACCTGGCACACGCCGTCACCGACGGCACCGACCTCCGCCTTGAACACGACCACGCCGTCCTCGATGCGCACGAAGCTGCGGCGGGCCTGGACGATCTCGGCGATCCGCGCCCGGTAGCCCGAGGCCGCCCCACCGGCGATCGGCGAGACACCGACCTCCACCGTGAACATGTCGACGCACGCGGGCACCAGGACGTCGAGATCGTCGGCCGTGGCCTCGCGCACGAGCGGGTCCGGCGCTGCCGCCGACGGTCCGCTGATCACCATGACCGGCTGGCAGGCGCGCACCTCGCGGGCAGGGCCCCAGGCCGGCTCGAGGAGCCGCCACAGGTCGAGCACCTCCTCGGACGGTCCGACGAGAGACGAGCAGCGCCGTCCGATGCGACGCAGTCGGTCGGCGAAGGACGCGCGCGCGGCCGGCGTGGTTGCGACCGGCACGAGGTTCGCCCCGCAGTAGACGGCCGACTGCAGCCCCTCGGAGGTGAAGTAGCCGAGAATGTCACCGCCGAGCCGCCACGGATCCGCACCGGCCACGCGTACGCGCGAGGCGACGAAGCAGTTGGCGACGGTGTCCTGCTCGAGCAGGCGGTGGACGCTTGCGAGATCCGATGAGGTCAGCGGCCGCACGTGGCCGACGGCCTCCGAGATGGTCATGGCAGGTCAGGAGGTGGTGACGACCGGAACCCCGGCCTCGTCGCCCATCAGCTCGGCCAGCTTGAGGGCCTCCTCGATGAGCGTCTCGACGATCTGTGATTCGGGGACGGTCTTGACCACCTCGCCCTTGACGAAGATCTGGCCCTTGCCGTTGCCGGACGCCACTCCGAGGTCGGCCTCGCGCGCCTCGCCCGGGCCGTTGACGACGCAGCCCATGACGGCGACGCGCAGCGGGACCTCGAGGCCCTCGAGCCCGGCCGTGACCTGCTCGGCGAGGGTGTAGACGTCGACCTGCGCGCGTCCGCAGGACGGGCAGGACACGATCTCCAGGCCCCTTGCGCGCAGGTTGAGCGATTCCAGGATCGCGAGGCCGACCTTGACCTCCTCGACCGGCGGCGCCGACAAGGAGACGCGGATCGTGTCGCCGATCCCGCGGCTGAGCAGCCCGCCGAAGGCGACCGCCGACTTGATGGTGCCCTGGAAGGTCGGGCCGGCCTCGGTGACGCCGAGGTGCAGCGGATAGTCGCACTGCTCGGAGAGCTGCATGTAGGCCGTCATCATCACGACCGGGTCATGATGCTTGACCGAGATCTTGATGTCGCGGAAGTCGTGCTCCTCGAAGAGGGACGCCTCCCACAGCGCCGACTCCACGAGCGCCTCGGGGGTGGCCTTGCCGTACTTCTCGAGGAGTCGCTTGTCGAGGGACCCGGCGTTGACGCCGATGCGGATCGGGGTGCCGTGGTCCTTGGCAGCCCGGGCGATCTCGCCGACCTTGTCGTCGAACGCCTTGATGTTCCCCGGGTTGACGCGCACGGCCGCACACCCGGCTTCGATGGCCGCGAAGACGTACTTCGGCTGGAAGTGGATGTCGGCGATGACAGGGATGTCGCTCTTGCGGGCGATCTCGGGCAGGGCGTCGGCGTCGTCCTGGCTGGGCACCGCGACGCGTACGACCTGGCAGCCGGCGGCAGTGAGCTCGGCGATCTGCTGCAGCGTGCTGTTGACGTCGGACGTGAGCGTCGTGCACATCGACTGGACGCTGATGGGCGCGTCGCCGCCGACCAGCACCGGATGGTGCGGGTGCTTGAGGAGGAGCTGGCGGGTGGCGCGACGAGGTGCGACCACGGGCGGAGGTGCCGCTGGCATGCCGAGGTTGATGCTCACCTCGACATTATGGCCGCATCGGCCGCCCCCTGCCGACCTTGTGGTTCCGTCCACTTCCCGCCCCGGAACTGGGCGGAACCTCAGGGTCGGCGGGCAATGGCGGGTGCGTCGGGAGGGGCGGGGTTGGTCAGCCGAGGGAGATGGGCTTCACCAGGTCGGCCCAGATGACGATGACGCCCATGAGCAGCAGCGCGCCGGCCACCACGTAGGCAACCGGGAGCAGGCGGGCCATGTCGACCGGGCCGGGATCCGGGCGGCCGCGCCACCGGGCCACCCGCCGCCGGACCGCCTCGTACAGGGCGCCCGCCACGTGCCCGCCGTCGAGCGGGAGCACCGGCAGCAGGTTGAACAGGAACAGGAACAGGTTCAACGAGGCAGCCAGGCCCAGGAACGTCGCCACCTT
>Ga0302299_10002774_pt1 | contig 10665 bp, 6 predicted proteins | sample III_Fen_N3_4_FD_198795 | JGI IMG/M metagenome (GOLD analysis project Ga0302299, IMG submission 198795) | Peat permafrost microbial communities from Stordalen Mire near Abisko, Sweden - III_Fen_N3_4 | ecosystem: Environmental > Terrestrial > Soil > Wetlands > Permafrost | place: Sweden: Abisko...
AAGGCTCCGGTTGGAGCCGCCGCCCAAAGATGGGCTCGGCACCTTGACGTCGGCCTTCTTCTTCGGGCCGGCTGGGCGCGGGGTGGGCGGCATTCGCGAGATGGTAGCGGCCGCTCGGAACGCCGGCGGCCCGGCTTAATCCGGCCACCTGCACCGGCTCCGTCCGGGGGCAGGACTATCCTGGGATGCCCTCGTGACCATCCTCGCACTGCTCATCGGACTCGCTACGGGCGCCGCAGGCGTCTACCTCGTGGCGCTCCGGCGGGCGCTCGCCGACCGCGACGGCGCCGTCGCAGGCGCTCGTGAGGCCCAGCAGGCGCTGGCCGAGAGCGAGGGAGCTCTGGCCGCCGAGCGGCGCGCGTTCGACGACCGCCTTCAGGCCACGATCAAGGGGCTCACGACCGACGCACTGCAGGCCAACGCGACCGCCTTCACCGAGCAGGCGATGGGCCGCCTGGGAGTAGTCATGGAGCCGCTGCAGAAGTCGCTCGAGAAGGTCGAGACGAATGTGAACCTGCTCGAGCAACAGCGGCAGCGGGCCTACGGCGAGATCCACAAGGAGCTCGAGATCGTCCGCCTCAACAACGAGGGGCTGAGCCGGCAGACGGGCAACCTCGTGAGCGCGCTCCGCGGCAACTCGCAGGTACGCGGCCAGTGGGGCGAGATCCAGCTCCGGCGCGTGATCGAGATGGCCGGGATGCTCTCGTACTGCGACTTCGACGAGCAGCACACCCTGGCCGGCGACGACGGCCGCCAGCTGCGTCCCGACGTGATCGTGAAGCTACCGGGCGGCAAGTCGATCGTGATCGACTCGAAGGTGTCGCTCGCCGGCTACCTCAGCGCCCACGAGGAAGGCGCAGGCGACGAGGCGCGGCGCGCCGGGCTGGTCGACCACGCCCGCCAGGTGCGCACGCACATCCAGACACTCGGCCAGAAGGCGTACTGGCGGCAGCTGCCCGCGACGCCGGAGTTCGTGGTCATGTTCCTCCACGACGAGTCGTCCTGGCTGGCGGCGCTCGACGTCGACCCCTCCCTGCACGAGCTGGCGCTCTCCAACAACGTGATCCCCGCGACACCCACCAATCTGATCGGGCTGCTCCGCGCGGTCCACTACGGCTGGCAGCAGGAGACGATCGCGGAGGGCGCGAGGCAGATCAGCGACCTCGGGCGCGAGCTGTACAAGCGGCTCTCGACGATGGGGGCGCACGTGTCCCGGCTGGGCAAGTCCCTGGACGGCGCCGTCAAGTCCTACAACGAGACGGTCGGCTCGCTGGAGCGGCAGGTGCTGCCGCAGGCACGCCGGTTCGAGCAGCACGGGATCACCGGCGTCGAGCCGCCGGAGCTCCAGCCGATCGAGCGCCAGACGCGCGGGCTGACCGCGCAGGAGCTCGTGGCGGACGCGGCCGCGGTGGATGGCCCGATCCCGCTGGAGATCAGGGCGACCGACATCAGCGCGGCGTAGGCTCACGCCGGCGCAGGGTGACGCTCAGCCTCCCCCGCCTGCGAGCCGGCCGGCGACGTGTGGGCGAGGCCGGAGCCTCACCCTGCGCGCGGCGCCTGGAACACGCACGCCGTCGCGCTCGTTGTCTACCGTAGGTGGGCGATGGCGGCGCGCAAACCGTGTAACGAGCCCGCCGACTACGAAGACCAAGGAGCCGTGAGCAACGTGAGTGACGTACGCAACGTGATCATCATCGGCGGAGGCCCCGCGGGCTATACAGCAGCGCTGTACTCGGCGCGCGCCAACCTGCAGCCGCTCGTGATCGAGGGCTTCAACTGGGGTGGCCAGCTCATGATCACCTCTGACGTCGAGAACTACCCAGGCTACGCGGACGGCGTCATGGGGCCCGTGATGATGCAGGACTTCCGCCGCCAGGCAGAGCGCTTCGGCGCGGAGTTCCTCACCGACGACGTCACCCGCGTCGACTTCTCCGAGCGCCCGTTCCGCGTGCTCGTCGGCAACGACGAGTACCGGGCCGAGAGCGTGATCGTCGCCACCGGCGCAAGCGCCCGCCAGCTCGGGCTCGAGTCGGAGCTGCGCCTCCAGGGCCGCGGCGTCTCCTACTGCGCCACCTGCGACGCGTCGTTCTTCCGCGACAAGGTCGTCGCGGTGGTCGGCGGCGGCGACTCCGCGCTCGAGGAGGCCACGTTCATCAGCCGCTTCGCCAGCAAGGTCTACCTCGTGCACCGGCGGGAGGAATTCCGTGCCTCGCCGATCATGGTCGACCGGGCCCGTGCGGACGAGAAGATCGAGCTCGTCCTCAACAAGGTGCCCGTCGAGGTGCTCGGGGACGCGAAGGTGACGGGCATGCGCCTGCAGGACACGATCACGGGCGAGCTGAGCGAGATCGAGGCGGACGGGTTCTTCGTCGCAATCGGCCACGACCCCAACACGACGCTCTTCCTCGACCAGCTCGACCACGAGCCCGACTCCGGCTATCTCGTCACCAGGGGCAAGAGCACCGCGACGAACGTCGCCGGCGTCTTCGCCGCCGGCGACGTCCAGGATCACACCTACCGGCAGGCCGTTACCGCGGCCGGCTCCGGGTGCGCGGCGGCGCTCGATGCCGAGCGGTTCCTGAGCGAGCAGCGGCACGCGGCGCTGACCGCGGCATCCGCAGGCAGGTAACCCGCGACGGAGCGGTCAGCCGGGGTGGGCTGTAGCCTCGAAGTGTGACCGAGGGCATCGCCGCCGGCCCCACGGCCCCCGCAGACAGCACACGCACGCACTCGACGCTCCTCTGGCGTCTCGCGCCCCTTGCGGTTGCTCTGGGGTCGCTCCTACTCGGCCTCGTTGCGCTCGGCCACCGGTCTCTCACGACGGACGAAGCCGCGTCGCTCGCGCCCGCCGACGGGCCGCTCGGCACGGTCATCTCGCGCATCGCCCACGAGCACCCCGGCGGGGCGGGCCAGCTCCTGCTCGTGAAGCTGGCGACCGCCCTCGGCCACGACGAGCGCAGCCTGCGGCTGCCCTCGGTGCTCGCGGTCGCGACCGCCGCAGGCCTGCTCGTCGTCCTCGGCACGCTGCTCCTCGGACGTCTGGCCGGGCTCGTGGCGGGCCTCGCACTGGCCGGGAACGCCGGCGTCGTCGAGGCCTCGCGCGAGGCACGGCCGTACGCCGTCGGGCTGCTCGGCATCGTCCTCGCCACGCTGCTGCTCGTGTGGGCGCTCGAGCGCGGCGGCGGCCTGCGCTGGCTGCCCTACGCCGTCGTCGCGGCAGCCCTGCCCTTCACCCACCCCCTGGCCGCGTCCGTGCTGGTCGCTCACGGGGCGGCGCTGATCACGCTTCGCCGCCCCGGGCTGTGGCCGGCCGGGACCGCGATCGTGGCGGCCGGCGTCACCGCCGCGGGCCTGCTCGCGTGGATGGCAGCCGACCGGCACGACGACCCTGACGCCGCACGCACCCTCGACCTCGCGCGCCTGGGCCACGGCCTCGGGCACGCGATCGGCTGGAATCCCGTTCTCGCCGTCCTCGCCGCGGGCGGTCTGTTCGCGCTGTTCGCGCGCCGCGGGCGCGACGGCGGCTGGTGGCGCGGCGTGCTCGTGGCCGGGCTCGTCGCGGCGCCGGCGGCGGCGACACTGCTGGCCGCGACAGGGCTGCCGGTCTTCTCCGGTGCGCTCGTTCTCGCCGCCCCGGGCGTTGCGCTCGCCGCAGGAGCCGCGGTCACGCTGATCTCCGGGGACGCGAGGCTGCTGTGGGGAGGGCTCGCGCTGCTCGGCGTCGCCTGCGTCACCACGATCGCGGTGCTCCTCGCGGCAGCGCCGCAGGAGGACTGGCGGGCGCTCGCCGCCGCCGTCGAGCGGGTGCGCAGGGACGACGAGACGGTCGTCGTCGTGCCTGACCGCTCACGCGCCGCGTTCGCCTACTACGCGCCGGATGTCCAGGTGATCAGGTTCGCCCGCAACCAGGGCGCCTGGGTGGCGGTCGTCGCGGACACGCCCTCGGGAGCAATCGCCGCCGCGCGGCCGGCGGTGAGCACGCCGCGCTACGCGCTCCTGCGCCAGTTCAGGTACGGCAACGGGCTGCGGCTGCAGCACTGGGTCAGGCCGTAGGGCCCGCGGGTGAGGCTGAAGCCTCACCCCTTCTCTATCCGCCTGACAGCGGCACCCGGCTCGCCGGGCACAGATCCGCCAGCACGCAGTCCTCGCAGCGCGGCCTGCGGGCGTCGCAGATGCGGCGGCCGTGCCAGATCACGAGATGCGGGAAGCGGTGCCAGTCGGCCCGCGGCACGATCTTGACGAGGTCTCGCTCGATCTTGACCGGGTCCTCCTCACGGGTCAGGCCCAGGCGCTGGGAGATGCGCCGCACGTGCGTGTCGACCACGATTCCCTGCGCGTCACCGAGCTCGGCCGCTACGACGTTGGCGGTCTTGCGCGCCACCCCGGGCAGGCGCAGGAGCTCCGGGATCGTACGCGGCACCTCGCCGTCGAACTCTTCCAGCAGCACGCGCATCGCGCCGCGGATCGACTTCGCCTTCTGCCGGTAGAACCCCGTCTGAAAGATGTCCTGCTCCAGCTCCTCCTGCGGCACCGCGAGGTAGTCCTCGGGGCGGCGGTACTTGACGAAGAGCCTCTCGGTGACCCGGTTCACGTTCACGTCGGTCGTCTGCGCCGAGAGCATCACGGAGATGAGCAGCTCGACGTCGCTGCCGAAGCGCAGTGCGATCTCCGCGTCGGCGTGCTCCTCCGCGAGCCGCTCCACGATCGGGCCGATCCGCCCGGTGCGCCTTCCCAGGCCGCGGCGGCGCGCCTCCGCGAGGTAGCTACGCGCCACGTCTGCTCTCGAGCTCCGTCGTCGCCGCGAGCGCCGTGATCCGACCCTCCAGTGACCGGGCGAAGACCTCGTCGAACCCCGGGAACGTCGTCGCCCGAAGGGCGGCAAGCGCCCGCTCTACGTCGTACGTCACCCGTCGCAGCTCGATCTCCGGCCCGACGAAGGCCCAGAACGCGCCAGGGACGCCCTCGTACGGCAGCCCCACGCTGCCGGCATTGACGAGCCGTGGAGCGCCGGGAACCCGGCGGTCGAACTGCACATGAGTGTGCCCGCAGACCACGACCGTCGCGTCGATGCCGGCGAACTCGGCGACGACCGCCTCGTCGGGCGTGATCCGGGTCAGGATCCTCTCGTCGTCGAGCGGCGTTGCATGACAGAACACGACCTTCCCGAGGCCGTCGATGTCCCGATCGACGGCCTGCGGCCACGATGCGACGGCCGTGCGCTCGGCGTCGGCGAGTTGCTCTCGACACCACCTGTCGACGTCGCTGCGAGGGTCGAGAACGTCATGCTCGCAATTGCCCGAGACGAACGTCGCTCCCGCGCTCCGGAGAAGCCCGAGGCATTCCGACTGCAACGGTCCCCAGAGAACGTCACCACCAACGACGATCTCGTCGACGCCGCCGTCTCGCTCCAGCTCGGCAAGCACTGCCTCGAGCGCGGGCAGGTTGCCGTGGATGTCGTAGAGGGCAGCGACCCGCACGCCGCCAGGCTACTCGGCCGAAGCGTAGACGGGCTCGAGGGCGCCGGGGTCGAAGCCGCCGAGCCGCGGCCCGGCGCAGACGACGTCGAGAGCCGGGCAGCCGGAGCACGCGAAGGCGCTGGGCGTCGCCCGAAACTCGCCCGCCCGGATCCGCGCGATCGAGACGGAGAGGCCCTCCTCCAGCCGCTCCGCGTCCTCGTGGGTGAAGACGCGCGAGACGACGGCTTCCGACTGCTCGAGGAAGTGGTAGACGACCTCGACCCGCCGCGCTCCTGACCGCAGGCAGGCGATCGCGTAGACGACCTGCTGGGTGAGATACTCCTCCTCGACGATCTCGGCCGGGTCGCGGCCGTTCAGCGCGTTGGTCTTGTAGTCGAGGACGATCGCCTCCTCGCCCTCCAGCCAGAGCACGTCGAGGCGGCCGTTGACGAGCACGCCGTCGTGCTCGAACGCGAAGGGGCGCTCCGGCCGCGCGCCCTGCAGGCCTGCGATGCGGGCCGCGAGCGCCGAGCCGGTGTACGAGCGCACGAAGGCGTCGATGCACGCCACCTCGGCATCCGTCACGGCCGGGTACCACGCCCGCACGAGTCCCTCCAGCTCCGCTGGCTCCGGCGCCTCCGGGGCCGCGAGGTCGACGAGCTCGAGCAGGCGATGCGCCGCGTCCCCGACCTCGGTGGGGTGCAGTGCCCCGCCAGCCCCGTCGGCGCCGGCTCGGGTCTCCCACGGAGCCGGCTTCATGCCCGCGACTCGCTCCGCGTAGTAGCGGTAGCCGCAGCGGTCGAAGAGCGAGATGGCGCTGTAGGACAGTCGCGCCACGCGGGCGAGCGGCGGCGGCGGGATCGGGACGAGCTCGCGCAGCCGCGGGGCGGCCGCCGGGATCTCCTCCCCGGCGCCCTCGAACAGGACCAGCTGGCTCGCCTCGTCGTCCGGCTCTGCCGCTGCGGGCACGGCCTCCGTGACCGGGGCGAAGCGGTCGACCCGCAGCACGACAGCCGCATTGCCCCGCTCCACATGGACAGGGCCGGCCGACTCGCCGTCGGCCAGCTCCCCGCGGAGCGCGAGCCGTCCCAGCACCCAGCCGATCGGCGTGTTGTCGTCGCGGTCGGTGGATGGGTCGACGGAGCCCGAGACGATCAGCCGCTCCATCGCGCGCGTCATCGCCACGTAGTAGAGGCGCAGGCGCTCCGCGTCCTCGGCCCTATCCTGCGCGTCCTTGACGTCCTCGTAGGACGAGGTGCTGACGCGCGAGCCGGTGCGCGGGTGGGCCACCTTGAAGCCGAAGCGGCCGTCCGAGAGGCAGAGAATGTCGTCCGTCCGTGAGCGCTCGCGCCCGGCGTCGGCGACCACGACGACCTTGAACTCGAGGCCCTTGGCGGCGTGGATCGTGAGGAGGCGCACCGCGTCGGCGCCCTCCTCCTCCGAGACGGCGTCGCGCTCCGGCGCCCCGACCGCGTCCTGCTCGGCGACGAAGCGGATGAAGCCCTCGATGTCGGGCCCGCGCAGCTCCTCGTAGGAGCGCGCCAGGCGGGCGAGCTTGCGCAGGTTGGCGTAGCGGCGCTGCCCGTCGCGGCGGGCGAGCACGGCGAGGTCGTAGTCGTGCTCCACGAGGATGCGCTCGCAGAGCAGCTCCAGGGAGAGGCGGGTCGAGCTCTCGACGAGCCTCTCGTAGCGCTGCAGGAACGCGCGCACGAGGCGGCGGTCATCCTCCGCGAGGTCCGGCGGCAGCGTGCGCTCGATGCCCTTGAAGATCGGCCGCTTCTCGGCGTTCGCGCGGATGAGGACGAGCGCGTCGTTCGAGAGGCCGACGAACGGCGAGGCGAGCACGGTGAGGAGCGCCTCGTCGTCGTAGCGGTTCTGGAGCAGGCGCAGGTAGTGGAGGAGGTCGACGACCTGCTGCTGCCCGAAGTAACGGCGGCCCGTCATCCGGATCGTGGGCAGGTCGACGGCGCGCAGCTCCTCCTCGAACCACTCGGCGTCGGTCCCTGCGGCGAAGAGGAGCACGATCTCGCCAGGGCTGGCGGCACCCGCGTCCACGAGCTCGCGCACCCTGCGGGCAACGTGCCGCGCCTCGGCGCGGCGCCAGTGCACGCCGGACTCTGCGTAGGAGGCCTTGTCGGTGACGAGCAGCTCGAACGGGGTGCCGAAGACGGGATCGCCGTACCCGGCGGCAGGCACGAGCTCCTGGAACTCGTCTCCGAACTCGTCGTGGAACAGCTCGTTGACCGCGGCAAGCACCTCGGGCCGGGAGCGGTAGTTGAGGGTCAGCGGCAGCACGACCGGCGCGGCCCTGCGGCGCTGCTGGAAGACCTCCACGTCGGCGTGCCGGAAGCCGTAGATCGACTGGAACTCGTCGCCGACGAAGAAGAGCTCCTTCCCGCCACCGGCGCAGAGGAGGTCGATCAGGTCGGTCTGGAGGCCGTTCGTGTCCTGGAACTCGTCGACCATGATCGAGCGGAAGCGAAGCTGCTCGGCCTCCCTGATCGTCGTGTTCTCCAGTAGGAGCCGGCGTGCTCGCAGCTGGAGATCCTCGAAGTCCAGCGCCGACTCGCGGCTCTTCGCCTCGTGGTAGGACGCTTCGAAGCCCGTGAGCAGCTCCTGGAGCAGCTCCCGGTCGCGGGACGCGAGCTCCTCCAGCGCCAGCGCCCGCACGAGCTTGCGTGCCTCGCTGAACGCCGCTGCCCGCGCGCCGCGCACCTGGGTGGCGGGGAGCTCGATCAGGCGCTCGGGAAGCTGCGTCGTCTGGAGCAGGTCGAGCGTGTCGACCGCAGCGTCACGCTGCGGCTCGCTCGCCTTGCCGTCGACCAGCAGTGCGTCGACCTCGCGGCGCAGGTCGGCGATCGCCTCGGGAAGGCTCTCGCGCTCGCCCGGCTCGAGCGTCAGCTCCCGCCCGGCCGAGCGGAGCGTGTCGTAGACGCTGACGAGCATCTTCCGCAGGCCGGCCGCCTTGTACGTCGCGAGCAACTGCCAGCGGTCTGGCTCGTCCGCGGCGCAGAACCGCTCCAGGGCCGTGTTGAATGCCTCGCCCTGCAGCACGCGGGCCTGCGCTTCGTCGCGCACGCGGAAGCGCGGGTCGATCCCCGCGGCGAGCGGGTACGCGGTGAGGAGCCGGCGGCAGAATCCGTGGATCGTCGAGATCCACGCCGCGTCGAGGTCGCGGGCGAGGTCGGGGCGCCCCAGCTCGAGCAGCTTCAGGCGGATCCGGGCGCGGAGCTCTCCGGCGGCGCGGTCGGTGTAGGTGATCACGAGCAGCGAGTCGACGTCGAGGCCGTCCTCGATCACCGAGCGGGCGAAGCGCTCGACGAGCACGGTCGTCTTGCCGGTGCCGGCACCCGCGGAGACGAACGTGGAGCCGCGCGCCTCGATGGCGGCGAGTTGCTGGGCGTTGGGGGTGGTCACGGCCGCTCCTTGCGACAGATCCGCCACAGGTCGCACCAGCCGGGGCAGTCGCCGCCGTGCGGGTCGTGGCGCACGTCCCCCGTCCGGATCCGCCCCGCCAGGGCCACGGCCGTCTCGCGGGCGTGCTCGATCTCCGCCTCGAACTCCGGGCCCTCGAGGTAGTCGGCCGACGCGTAGCCCGGCACCTGGTCATCCCCGGCCCGCAGCATGCCACGGGCGCGGCGGCCGCCGCCGAGCGGCATGTAGACGCCGCCCATCGGCTCGAGCCCGATCTGGTCACGCAGGACGAGCAGGTAGAGCGGGATCTGCAGGCGCGCCTCGTCGTGGATCTGCGCCGCCGAGGGGGCCGCGCCCGACTTGTAGTCGACGACAATCCCTCGCGCGCTGTACGGGTCCACGTCGACGCGGTCGATCTTGCCGCCGACAGCGACGCCCGGCGCGAGCTCGTACGCCCTGAACGACACCTCGAGCTCCCGCGGCACGAACACCGAGGCGGCCGCCGCCTCCGCGCGAACGAGTTGCTCGAGGTCGCGCTGCAGCCCCTGGCCCAGTTCCCGCCGCTGGAGGTCGTCGGCGTCGATCCGCAGGCCCGAATCGAGCGCGCCGTCGACGCAGCGCTGCATCAGCTCGACGGCGGCCTCCACGTTCTCCGGCGTGACCCGCTCGGCGCCCGGGAGAGCAGAGGGCAGCTGGCTGTAGAAGCGCTGCAGGGCGACGTGGGCGATCGAGCCGCGCATCCGCGGGTCGATCGCCTGGTCGATGCCGCCCGGCCGCAGGTAGCGCTCCACGAACCACGCCGCGGAGCAGCCGGCCATCCGCTCGAGATCGGTGACCCGGAACGTCTCGCGGCTCGCGAGCAGCGCGACGGCCCGGGCGTGGCGGATCGTAGTCGGCCGCGAGAATGCCCTGCGGGCGCGGAGAAGCTTGCGCTGCCAGCCGTTCGCGAACGCGAGCGCGTCGGCCTCGCGGGCGTCGACGGCGGAGAGACGCGCCAGCGCGCGCAACCGCTCGCGCTCGGTCGGCGCGGCCTCGATCGGCCACGTGAGCCGGGCCAGCGGCCTCCGGGTGGTGTGCAGGCGCACGTCGCCGGGGTCGAAGAGCTCGCACACCGACTCCCAGAACGGACTGGCCTCACGAGGAGAGCCGTCGTCGGTCGCCGCCTCGCGCACGAGTGCGAGCAGCTTCCTGGGGCGGGTGCAGGCCGTGTAGAAGAGATAGCGGTCGCGGCTCGCCGCATCCGGCCGCTGCAGGCGGGCGCCGTGGCCCGCGTCGAGGTCGCGCCGCGTCTCGTCGTCGAAGAAGGGCGAGGTCGGCGCCCGGCGCGGCAGCGATCCCTGCTCGAGCCCGATCACGAAGACGGCGTCGAACCGGCGCGTGCGCACGCGCGCGAGGTCGAGCACAGCGATACGTCCGGGCTCGCCGGCCGCATCGCCGCGCACCGTGGCGTGGTCGAGTGCCGAGAGCACATCGTCGGCCTCGACCGGCGCGCCGGCGTCGCGCAGGCGCTCCAGCTCATCGAGGATTCCGGAGGCCGCGTCGGCCGCGCGCAGGTCGCGCCTGGCGGCGGGTGTCACCGGAGGCGCACCGAGGCCGTAGGCGTTTCGAAGCATCGCCTGCACCACGAGACGTGCGGCGGCGAGGGGCTCCTCGCCCGGCCCGAGGAGCTCCAGCAGCGGCAGCGGCCGGCCCGTGCGCAGCTTCGCCGTCTCCTCCAGCGTGCGGTCGCCGCGGACGACCGCCCGGCCCCGCAGGCGCCCCTCGAGGAAGTCCACGTCCGGGCGCCCGAGCCCGC
>Ga0302299_10002775_pt1 | contig 10664 bp, 11 predicted proteins | sample III_Fen_N3_4_FD_198795 | JGI IMG/M metagenome (GOLD analysis project Ga0302299, IMG submission 198795) | Peat permafrost microbial communities from Stordalen Mire near Abisko, Sweden - III_Fen_N3_4 | ecosystem: Environmental > Terrestrial > Soil > Wetlands > Permafrost | place: Sweden: Abisko...
CGAGGGCGGCCGACGGCCGGTGCACGAGGAACACCGGCTCGTCCTGGGCGTCGAGCGCGTCGATGTGCCGCACCCGGTCGAGCTCCTTGTCGGGCCGGGTGAACTCGTGCACGCGCACCCGCCTGGCGTCGTAGTCGTCGACCGGCACGACCGCGACCACGCCGGTCTGCACCACGTCGCCCATGACCTGGCGGTAGACCGAGTAGGTGGGCGACACGTCGCGGACGAGGACGCCGCGGGCGACGAAGTCGTCGAGCGTGCGGCGCCCGAGCTCGTAGACGTCGTCGCCGTGCGGGTCGGCTCCGGGCGGCAGGTCGATCTCGGGACGCGAGACCCGCAGGAACGAGTCCTCGTCACCGCCGGCCCAGGCGCGGGCCTCCTCGGTGTCGACCACGTCGTACGGCGGAGACACGACCCGGGCCTCGAGCCCGGACGCCGGGCGCAGCGCTCGGAACGGACGGACGTCGACCACGTGATGCTCCCCTCGGTGTGCAGGACGAACCTACCGACCGAGGACTCAGGTCACCCGCCCGCGGCGCGCGGCTTCGCGTGGGCGCCCGAGGCCAGCTCGACGAAGCGCTCGAGGCTGCACGACGAGACCACCTCGGACACCAGCGCGAGGTCGAGGTCGGCGGGGGCGCGGAACCGCAGGCACGACTTGCCGAGGTCGGGCCTGCGCCCGCCCTGCCACCGGGCGCGCAGGTCGGCCTCGGTGATGGCGGCGCCGGAGTACAGCCCCATGAGGTAGAGCGAGTTGTGGTTCTTCTGCGCCGCGAGCGCGGCGTACATGAGCGGCTTGCCGTTGTAGGTCGTGGGCTGCACCGCGAGCGGCACGACCCAGGTGATCATGCCGAAGCCCATCTCCTCCTCGAAGCCGGCGGGCAGTGCCGCGTTGACCACCTGACGCACGTCCGAGAGCTGCCCCGCCCTCTCGGGGGGCAGCTCGCGGAGGTAGGCGTCGGGCGTGGACGCGGCCGACGAGGTCATCGCCTCAGGAGGCGTCGGTCTGGTCGTCGAGGGTCGCCTCGGCGGCGTGCTTCTTCACCGAGTCGATGCCGGCGAGAGCGGAGTCCTTGGACTTGTACGCCTGCGACTGGGCGATGATCTGGCCGTTCGAGGCGACCAGGTTGAAGCGGAACTTGCCCTGCTTGTCGGTCTTGATGACGAACTTGCCTGCCATGCCACCCTCCAGGTGCGGTTGGCGAGCGCGGTGCTCGGATCACCCACCGTAGGGGGCGTGACGCAGCGTGAGGGTCGGTTTGCGCTGATCAGGAGGCGTCTCCGGGTCGCTCGCTACACGCCCGTGCGCGCCGTGATCCGTCCCGAGTCGATCGCGTCGAGCAGCGCCTGGTGGTCCTTCTCGTTCTGGTCGGCGTAGGCCACGGCGTACGCCGCGATCGCGTCGTCGAACTGCCGGCCCGACCCCAGGTACGCCGCGATCGCTACCGGGTCGCCGGCCCGGGCATGGGCGCGTGCGAGCGTCCACGCGCAGATGCCGCCGTAGACCGTGACGCTCTCGGCGTCCAGCGTCGCGACGTCGATGCTGCCCTTGCCGTCGCGCAGCTGCCGGACGTAGAAGTCGCGCTCGACGCCGTCCATCCCGATGCCGCGGTACCAGCCCAGGAAGATGTCGCTCGCGGCCTGCATCATCCGCTGGCCGGCGACGACGCGATGGCCCGGGCGGTCGAACGTCGACGGCCCGACGTAGCGCTCGAGCACCGAGGCCTGCGCCTCCTTCCACTGCAGCAGCAGCGGGTCGTCGTCGTCGCGCCCGATCATGAGCGCCACCCAGGCACGAGTCCCGACGCTGCCCACGCCGACGACCTTGCGGGCCAGGTCGACGTAGCGGTACTGCCCGGTGAGCTGGCGGCGGTCGTCCTCGAGGGTGACGCGGTAGTCGTCGAGGATGCGTCGGGCCTCCTTGGCGATCCACTCCTCGCCGAGCTGACCGAAGAGCTGCGAGATGGGGACGACGAGCGGCGGGGCCGACCGGAAGCGCGGACGGCCGTCGACGACCTCGGTCAGCTTCGAGTAGGCCTGCAGGTTGTCGCGCAGCGCCAGCTTCTCCGCGGTGCGCCGCTGGCGCTTGGCGGCCGACGCTGTGGTGCGCGACCTCATCGACTCGAGCAGCTGGTCGATCTCGAGCCGCGCGTACCAGACGCGCAGGTTCGACATGCCCGCGAACCCGGCCATCGCCTCACGGTAGGCGCGCACGGTCTCGCGGGCGACCCGGTGGGTCGCGTCGCGGTCGAAGCCGTTGCTGTCGGCCGCGATCACGAGCGAGGCCACCAGCCGCTTCACGTCCCACTCCCACGGCCCGGGCAGGGTCTCGTCGAAGTCGTTGAGGTCGAAGATCAGCCGGCGGTCGGGCGCGTTGTAGATGCCGAAGTTCGCCAGGTGCGCGTCGCCGCACAGCTGGGTGATGATGCCCGACCTCGGCGTCTCGGCGAGGTCCATGGCCATCACCGCGGCGGCGCCGCGGAAGAACGCGAACGGCGACGACGCCATCCGCCCGTAGCGGATCGGGATGAGCTCGGTCAGGCGTGTCGCCGCCTGCTCCTCGAGGACGTCGACGGGGTCGCGACGGTCGGGTGCGACGACGGCGCCGGCGTGCGACGACCGCGGCACGTCCTTGCGAGCGACCTTGCCGCGCGCTTCGCGCTCGGCGATCGTGCCGACGACGTCGTGCAGCCGTGCCTCGCCCTGCATCACGGTGGCCATCGGTCTCCCGTTCGTCGGTGCCGCGCCCAGGTCAGGCCCGGCGCTGGGCGTCGAGCTCCCAGGCGCGCACGCCTCCGACGATCCCTGCGGTGTTGGGCACGACGACCACGTCGTCGCCGAGCCCGGCGAGCACCTCAGGGCTGACGACGCGGGCGTTGCCGCCGCCGAGGTACAGCCTGTCCCAGACGAAGACCGGACGCAGCGCTTCGACCACCCGTCGGACCCGGCGCGACCAGAACGCCGGCCCCAGGCGCTTGCGCTCCCGGTCGCCGATGTAGGTGTCGTACGACAGCCCCCAGCGCACCGGGGCCTGCGAGAGCTCGAGGTGCGGCGCGAGCAGGCCACCGTCGAACAGCGCGCACCCGAGCCCGGTGCCCAGGGTGAGCACCAGCTCGAGCCCCGCGCCGGTGACGACGCCGGCACCGTGCACCTCGGCGTCGTTGAGCACCAGGGTCGGGACGCCGAGCCGCTCGGCGATCGCGGCGCGCGCGTCGAAGCCGGTCCACTGGTCGACGAGGTCGGGCAGCGGCCGGGAGCGAGGGCCCGTCTCGGTGACGTAGTGCGGTGTCGTGATCACCACGCCGTGGCGGATCATCCCGGGGATGCCGACGGTCGCGCGGTCGGCCCGCGGCAGGTCAGCGGCCAGCTCGGCCAGCGCGTCGACGAAGCGCGACGTCGGCAGCGGGTACGGCGTCGGGATCCGCACCGGCTTCGCGTGGAGGGTGCCGAGCTCGTCGAGCACCGACGCCTTGAGGCCGGTGCCGCCGCAGTCGATCGCCAGCGTCATGGTCACGAGGGCCAGTGTGTCGCCGAGGAGGCCTCGCGCGTGGCGCGACCGACACGACCGTCGCCCTGCTCGTACAGGTGTTCGACCCGGTGCTACGCTCGCGCCATGTCGCTGACGCGCTGGCCCGAGCCGCCGAGCGTCGCCCGCACCCGCGTGTCGTCGGCGCCGTCGGCCGCGCGCGACGTCGTGGTGCAGGCGTCGCTGCTCGACCTCGTGGACGAGCCGGGCCTCGGCGCACTGCAGGGACGGGCCGAGCGCACGCAGCTCGGCCGCGGCGCCTGGGTCGACCACCGCCCCGGCTGGGTCGCGTCGTCCGACGACGTCCTCGAGCACCTGCTCCACGGCGTCCCCTGGGCGGCCGAACGACGCCGCATGTACGACCGGGTCGTCGACGTGCCGCGTCTCATCGCCTGGTACGACGCCGACGCGGCCCTGCCGCACCCGCTTCTCACCGACGCGCGGACTGCGCTGTCGGCCCACTACCGGCCCGAGCTCGGCGAGCCCTTCGTCACGGCGGGCATGTGCCTCTACCGCGACGGCCGCGACTCGGTGGCGTGGCACGGAGACACCATCGGGCGGGCGGCCACCGACGACACGCTCATCGCGATCGTCTCCTTCGGCTCGCCCCGGGCGCTCGCCCTGCGCCCGCGCGGCGGCGGCGCCAGCCGGTCGTTCCAGCTCGGCCACGGCGACCTGCTCGTGATGGGCGGCTCGTGCCAGCGCACCTGGGAGCACGCGGTGCCCAAGACCGCGAAGGCCGTCGGGCCGAGGGTGAGCGTGCAGTTCCGCCCCGCCGGAGTCGCCTGACCGGCCCGAGCACGCGATCGCCCGGCGCGCCACCTCGCGGTGACGGCCGGGCGATGCGCGGTCAGGAGCCGGGTCAGCCGACGTGGACCGCCGGGACGTCGTCGTCCTCGGCGGCCGCGTTGCGCCCCACCGTGAGCATGACGGCCGCGACGACCGCGGCCGAGACGAGCAGCGCGCTGCCGACCAGGAACGCACGGGTGTAGCCCTCGGTGAGCGCCTGCGGGATGCCCGCCTTGCCCAACGTGGCGTTGGCGGCCAGCCACGCCGTGGTCGCTGCGACGGCGACCGTGTTGAGCAGGGCGGTTCCGACGGCGCCGCCGATCTGGTTCACGGTGTTGAGCAGCGCCGAACCGACGCCGGCGTCCTCGTGCCCGATGCCGTGCAGCGCCGTGGTCGAGACCGGGATGAACGTGAACGCCATGCCCAGGCTCATCACCACCATCGCGGGGAGCACGTGCGTGAGGTAGGACGAGTCGGCCTGCAGCCGGGAGAGGAACAGCAGCCCGGCAGCGCCGGCGAGCAGGCCGGGGACGATGAGCGGCTTGGGGCCGGTGCGCGGCAGCAGGTTCGAGGCGACACCGGCGCCCAGGATGATCCCGAGGCTGAACGGGAGGAAGGCGAAGCCCGCCACGATCGGCGTGAAGCCCTTGACCACCTGCAGCCACAGGCCCAGGAACAGGAACATCGCGAACATCCCGATGCCCATGAGCAGCGAGATGATGTACGTCGCCCCGCGGTTGCGGTCGAGCAGGACACGCATCGGCACGAGCGGGCTCTCGACGCGGGTCTCGATGACGAAGAACGACACGATCATCACGGCCGACAGCGCGAACCACACGAGCGTGCTCGGCTCGGTCCAGTGCGCAGACTCGCCGATGGAGTGCGGTGCCGCCTTGGTGAAGCCGTAGACCAGCGTGACGAGGCCGACCGTGGCCGTGATGGCACCGGCGACGTCGTAGCGCGGCGTGCCGCTCATCCGGCTCTCGCGCACGTAGGTCACCGCGAGCGGCACGGCCACGAGCGCGATGGGCACGTTGACCAGCAGGCACCAGCGCCACGAGAGGTACTCGGTGAGCACACCGCCGAGCAGCAGGCCCAGCGCGGCGCCGCCGCCGGAGATCGCGCCGTAGACGCCGAACGCGCGGGCGCGCTCCTTGGGCTCGTGGAAGGTGACGGTGATCAGCGAGAGGGCCGCCGGGGCCAGGAGCGCCGCGAAGGCCCCCTGCAGGGCGCGGGCCCCGAACAGGAAGCCGGCGCTGGGCGCGAGGCCGCCGAGCGCGGAGGCTGCCGCGAAGCCGGCCAGGCCCACGATGAGCATCCGCTTGCGACCGGCGTGGTCGGCGATGCGCCCGCCGAGGAGCAGCAGGCCGCCGAAGGCGAGCGTGTAGGCCGAGATGACCCACTGCTGGTCGGCGTCGGTGATGCCGAGCGCGGCCTTGGCCGAGGGCAGGGCGAGGTTCACGATCGACGCGTCGAGGATGACCATGAGCGCTGCCATGGCGATGACGAACAGGGCGCGCCAGCGCTTCGGGTCGAGCGGGACGCCGTCGGACGACAGCTCCCACTCGGAGGTGTCGTCGACGTCGGGCGCCGTGGCGACGAGGTCTCCGGAGTCGTGCGAGGCGGACATGGCTGTGACCTTCCGTCGTACTGAGGGGAACCTCACTGAGTCTGCCGGGGACAACCGACAGTCGACGAACGGGTATTCCCGTGACGCCCCGGACCCCGCCGGCGGATAGCGTGCGGGGCATGCCGCTCACCGACGGGTCCGTGCGCACCGGGCTGCGCGAGGCGCGCGCCACCCGCTACCTGCTGGCGCTGCGCGAGGGCGGCTCGCTGCCCGGTCTGGTCGAGGCCGACGACCTCGGCACCTACGTCGTGAAGTTCCACGGGGCCGGACAGGGCCGCAAGGCGCTGGTCGCGGAGATCGTCGTCGGCGAGCTCGCTCGGCGCCTCGACCTGCCGGTGCCCGAGCTCGTGCTCGTGCACCTCGACTCCTCGCTCGCGAGCCTCGAGCCCGACGAGGAGGTGCAGGACCTCCTGCGCGCGAGCCACGGCCTCAACCTCGGCGTCGACTTCCTGCCCGGCTCGGTGGGCATCGAACGCCCCGACGGCGTCGACCCCGGGCTCGCCGCACGCGTGCTCTGGCTCGACGCGCTCACCCAGAACGTCGACCGCTCGTGGCGCAACCCGAACCTGCTGCGCTGGCACGGCGCGCCCTGGCTCATCGACCACGGCGCCGCCCTCTACTTCCACCACGACTGGCCCACCCGGGCGTCCGCGGCCACGCGTCCCTACCCCGCGACCGCCGACCACGTGCTGCTGCCGGTGGCCGCGCCCCTCGGCCCGGTGCACGACGAGCTCGTGCCTCGCGTGGCGACCGCCCTCGACGAGGCGCTCGGCCTGGTGCCCGACGGCTGGCTGGCCGACGAGCCCGGCTTCGGGTCGCCCGACGACGTCCGGGCGGCGTACGCCGAGGTCCTGGCGGCGCGCCTCGCGCAGCCGCAGGCGTGGCTCACCGCCGTGGAGGTGGCCCGTGCCGACGTATGAGTGGGCGGTGCTGCGCGTGGTGCCCCGCGTCGAGCGGGGCGAGTTCGTCAACGTGGGCGTCGTCCTGCACTGCAAGGCGCTCGACTACCTCGGCTGCGCGATCAGCGACGACCTCGCGCGCGCCCAGGGCCTCGACCCGGGACTCGACGTCGAGGGCGTCCGCGCCCACCTCGCCGCGATCGCCGACGTCTGCGCGGGCGCCGCAGCCGCCGGCGGCAGCGGGCAGCGCTCGAAGGGCGACCGCTTCCGGTGGCTCGTGGCACCGCGCAGCACCGTGGTGCAGCCCTCCCCCGTCCACGCCGGCATCTCCGACGACCCGGCCCGGGAGCTCGACGCGCTCGCCGCGCGGATGGTCGCCGAGCCGGCTGCCGACGGCTCCGCGCCGCGATCCCCCGGCTGAGCCCTCCCGCCTCCGGGCGCTACCCTCCTGCCATGGACGGACACGACGACCACGACCAGCACAGCTCTCCCGCCGCGGGCGCCATCGTCGCGCTCGTGATCGCCGTGATCTACGCCCTGATCTTCAAGATCACCGACGGCGGCTGGACCCACGGCGTCATCCTGGCCACCGTCCTGTTCGCGGGCTGGGGCCTGTTCCAGGTGCTCGTCGCCGACCGCGACTGACCACCGCCGACCGACACCTCATCACCGCCGGCGACGGCGTCAGGTCCGCCGCTTGTCGCGCTCGGCGAGCCGCGCGAGGTAGGCGTTGTAGTCGGCGAGCTCGTCGACACCCTCGCCGGTCGCAGTCGCGGCGTCCTGCCGCGAGTCGGCGCGGCGCGCGTCCTGCTCGTCGGAACGCACCCACTGCACGAACACCGCGGCCATCACCAGTGCCATGGGGATGTCTCCCGACGCCCAGCCGATGTTCGCGCCGAGATGCTGATCGGCGAGCAGGTCGGTGAACCACGGCCGCTGCAGCGAGGAGTAGAACTCCTCCGCGATCACCGTCGACGAGAGCGTGAGCTCGACGGCGAACATCGAGTGGAACGCCATCACGACGATCATGATGACCATCCCGACCAGGTGCGGCGGCCGCTTGGGCCCCGGGTCGATGCCGATGAGCGTCCAGTAGAAGAGCGCCCCGGTGAGCAGGAAGAACGTGTTCATCAGCAGGTGGCCGAAGTGGCTGCCCATGAACCACGGGAACAGCGGCGTGAAGTAGAGGCCGTAGAACCCGAAGAGGAACAGCAGAGAGGCGACCAGGGGGTTGGCGAACGCCGGGAGCGCCCGCGACGCGAGCACCGTCTCGATCCACTCGCGGGGCCCCCGCTGGTCGGTGCTCGCCGGCAGCACCTCGAGGGCGAGCGTGAGCGGCGCGCCGAGCACGAGGAACACCGGCACGAGCATGGCGAGCACCATGTGCTGGAACATGTGCGCGCTGAACATCACGTGGCCGTAGGTGTCCAGGCCGCTGCACGTGGCGACCGCCAGCAGCGCCACCCCGACGAACCAGTTCGCCGTACGTCCCTTCGACCACGCGACGCCGCGCTTGCGCAGCGAGCGCAGACCCGTCGCGTAGAGCCCGATCATGAGCGCGATCGCCGCGAGCCAGTAGCCGTCGATGCGTGCCTGGCCCCAGAGCAGGCCGGCGAACGTCGGTGACGGCGGGAGGTCGAAGCCGAGCACGAGCCGCGCCGGGCTCAGCGACTCGAGCGGGACGTCGCCGGACACCGGAGGCGGCGTGCGCGAGAGCGCGACCGCGACACCGACGGTCGCGGCCATGACGAGCACCTCGACGGCCGCGACCCGGAGGAACTGCAGGCGCGTGGCGTCGACCCCCAGGCGCGCCAGGTGGCGGCGGCGGTGGTAGACGCCGAAGCACGCGATCGCGGCCGTGAGCGCGACCTTGAGCAGCACGATGCGGCCGTACGACGTCGTCACCAGGTCGGCCAGGCCCGACATCCGGATCCACGCGGAGAGCGCGCCTGACGCCGCGACGCCGACGGCGCACCACAGCGCGAGGCCGCTGAACCGCGGCACCGCCACCGGCAGCGGCCGACGGTCGCTCGTGCCCAGCAGGACCAGCGCCACGAGACCGCCGCACCACAGCGACACCGCCACGACGTGGACCATGAGGGTCGTGACGGCGGCCGAGTGGTCGGCCGAGGTGCCGGCGTGGCTCGTCACCGTCGGCAGCACGAGGGCCACCAGCGCGACGAGCAGCACCAGCAGCGCCCCGGTCGTGGAGCGGATGGCGTACGCCGACAGCGCCACCACCAGCGCGAGCACCGTCTGCACGAGCAGCGACCGGCCCACGCCGATGTCGCGGACGAAGCTCCACACGAGGGTCGGGTCGAGCACGCCTGACAGCGGCTGGGCGAGGACGTCGGACAGCGACAGCAGGATCTCGGCGCCCGACGCGACCGCCCACGCGAGGCCGGCCCAGCGCGCCGCCCGGGTCCAGCGCAGCCGGGCACCGGTGAGGACGCCGTCGCGCGCCGGGACCAGCACGGCGCCCGCGAGGAGCAGGCCGACGGTGAGGACCGCCGCGAGGTCGGCGACCACGCGCAGGGAGGGCAGCGCCCACTCGGTGCCCGGACCGGGGTCGGGGATGCCCGGCGGGGCGGGGGCGGGCCGACCGTCCCCGGTCCACAGCACGAGGCCGAGCGCGACCAGGGCGACGACGAGCGCCCCCACGAGCAGCCGCCACGGACGCACCGGCGCCGTGCTGCCGGTGCGCGCGGGGGCGCTCGTCGCCGTGGTCACGGCCGGCGCCGACGTCCCACGAGGACGACCGCACCGACCGCCAGCACGACCACCGCGCCGATCGCGATCCACCACCCGCCGCCGAGCGACGAGGTCGACGTCGCGTCGACCGCGGTGGTCGTCGCCACCGGAGAGGCCGATCCCGACGCCGACGCCGCCGAGGGCGAGGGCGGGGGCGACGGCACCGAGAGCGTGAACGTGAGCGTGCCGGTGAGCGGATGGCCGTCGTCGGCGACGACCCGCCAGGCGACCGTGTACGCGCCCGGCGCGAGAGTGCCCGTCACGGGGGCGGTCACGACGTCACCGGACAGGGTCGGCACCAACGTGCTCACGGTGCCGTCCGGTGCCGTGAGCGCCACGGCGAGTCCGGAGGTGGTGGGCGGCTCCTCGAAGGTGAGGGTGATCGCGGTGGGCGCCGACGTGAGAGTCGAGCCGTTCGCGGGCGTGCTGGAGATGAAGACGTCGTGGGCGGAGGCCGACGGCGCCGCGACGAGCAGGAGGGCGCCCGCTGTCGCCACGACGGCGACCAGCGAGCGGAACCTCGAACGATGAGTGGACACAGAGCTCCTCGACAAGGACGGGGGGACGGAACGGACGCATGAGGCGCCGGCCACGCTCCCGTCAGGAGGACACGAGCTCAGCCGGACGCCGCGACCGCCGGAGGTCCGCGCCGCAGGATCGGAGCGAGCCCAGCGAGGGAGGCCGACGGGACCGAGGGGCGACCGGCCGCGACCAGGCGGGCCGGGCGGCCGACAGCCACCGGCCGCCACCGCACGAGCAGGCGGCGGGCGAGCTCGACGAGCAGGCCGACGGTGGCGTCGACACTCGCCAGCAGGACGGCGGCGGCACCGACGGCCAGCGCGTGCGCGGCCAGCATGGGGACGGACCACATCGCCGCCGCGTGCGCGTGGGCGTGGTGCTCGACGACGAGGCCGGACAGGCGGGGGTCGACCTCACCGCTGCCGTTGTCGAGCCACAGCGCAGCGTGCACGGCGACCTGCACGAGCCCCAGGCCCACGAGCAGGCGGGGCAGGGTCCAGGCGTGCGCCGAGGCGGCCACCAGGCCCGCGGTGACCAGCGCGGTCACGAG
>Ga0302299_10002776_pt1 | contig 10662 bp, 15 predicted proteins | sample III_Fen_N3_4_FD_198795 | JGI IMG/M metagenome (GOLD analysis project Ga0302299, IMG submission 198795) | Peat permafrost microbial communities from Stordalen Mire near Abisko, Sweden - III_Fen_N3_4 | ecosystem: Environmental > Terrestrial > Soil > Wetlands > Permafrost | place: Sweden: Abisko...
GCCGTGGGCCGGTAGAAGAACATGAGGAAGATGCCGGTCACCGTGAGCAGGATGAACAGGAAGAACGACAGGCCACCGAGGCAGAGGGTGTACGAGACCTTCACCGCGTGCCGCTTCACCTTCACCGGGTGAAGGTGGTAGAGCACGTTGTTCATGATCACGTAGGACCGGTTGCGGGGGCTGTCGGTGTAGCCGCGGCGGTACACCGACCCCGGACGGAAGATCGAGTTCCACGCCTGGGAACCACGAATCGTCTCGTCGGTCTTGTCGAGCACCGCGGAGACCTTCTCGCGGCCGCCGCCTTCCTTGCTTCCGTTGCCGTTCGCCACGAACGCGCTCTCCTGTGGGATGTTTCGGTCGGGGCCTAGAACCGCACGCCGTAGGCGTAGCCGTTCCGGGGGGTCCGCACGTGCGGGTCGCCGTTGGCGACGTCGTTGGAGATCTTCCCGAGGACGATCACGCCGGTGGGGCAGCGATCGACGCACAGTGCGCAGCGTGTGCACACGTCCTCGTCGACGATGAACGCGACGTGGTCACGCGGGTCCTCGCCGGGGAGCTCGGTACCGACGGCCTCGGCGATCGCCGAGACCGAGACCATGTGGATGCACTTCCACGGGCAGATGTCGACGCAGCCCTCGCAGAGGATGCACTCCTCTTGATCGATGTGGAGGAACTGCTTGGGCTTGACCGACGCCGTCAGGTACGACGGGTCGACTTCCTGGAGCTGGTAGTCGGCCACGAAGTCCGGCATCGGCGGGTTCGCATCGTTGCGGGCCACCCGATCACGCTCCCTCGCCGGCCGCGGCCGGGGTCGTCGTGCGGCGGAGCGGTCGGCCGAAGCGGGAGCGCTTCACCGGCGTGGCGTCGGAGGCGGGCTTCGACTCGGGAACCTTGTTGCGGTCCTGCCACTTCACGAACACCATGATGTTGAGGCCGAGCAGCACCACGTAGATGCCGCTGACCACGATGTCGCGCAGCGCCGGGTAGTCCATGTTGAACGGCCAGTGCCACGGGAAGAACAGCATGTCCTGGCTGGAGCGGAAGATGAACTTCCCCGTGTCGCCCCACCGCAGGTAGCCGTTCGCGTACGTCATCCACTCGTGCGGAACCACGGCGTAGGCAAGTGCCATCAGCGCGAACGTGGCGACGGCACCCAGATAGCACTCGGCCCAGGTCGCCTTGTAGCCAGCGGGCTTCGGGTCGCGGCTGGCGACCAGCAGCAGCGAGTGCGCCACGAGGAACGCGACCACGAGGAGGACGAGGATTGCGTCGACCTCGAAGTTGAAGATCTTCGCGTCGGCGGGAAGCAGCACGGCGATCACGTACGCCACCACGGGCACCAGCACGTAGAGCGCGTAGGCGACCCGGTTGGGGAACGGCCGCTTGAGCATCGGCGGCTTCATCAGGACGAAGACGAACATCACTCCGACGATCAGTGCCAGAGTCGACCAGATGAGCCGGCCAGCCGGCTGGATCCACGGCAGCCAGTCGGGCAGCAGGTTGGGCACGGTGCCGATTCCTCCCGTTGCTGTTTCGCGGTTCGAGCCCTGCCTTCGGGACCGGACCCACCCGTCGGCAGGCGGGCGGGCCGGCTTGTCAGCGCTTCATATCACGCTAGTTGCGGCACCGGCATATCGGGTCATCCGGCGAATGCAGTGGATCTCGGTGTGGCAAAAGCCGCACACAGTGCGTCGCGGGCGGACTCGGTGAATCCCCGTGGGCCCCGACGCGCGACGATGGGCCCGTGGACAGCGCCGTGGATCTCTGGGACGTGCTCGTCGTCGGTGGCGGCCCCGCCGGGTCGTCGGCCGCCTACTGGCTCGCGGAACGCGGCCACCGCGTGCTCGTCGTCGAAAAGAAGCGGTTTCCCCGCGAGAAGACCTGCGGCGACGGGCTCACGCCCCGCGCGGTGAAGCAGCTGGTCGACATGGGGCTCGAGGGTCCGCTCTCGGGCTACCAGCGCATGGACGGGCTCCGGTCGATCGCGCACGGGGTGACCCTCGAGCTGGAATGGCCCGACCACCCCGATTTCCCGCCCTACGGCTACGTGGTCCGCCGCCGGGATCTCGACGAGATGGTCGCCGACCGGGCCGTGAAGGCCGGGGCCACGCTCTGGCCCGCCACCGAGGCCGTCGAGCCGCTGGTGGAGAACGGGATCGTGCGGGGTGCGGTGGTCACACGCAAGGCGCTGGGAACCACCGAGGTGGTGCGGGCCCGCTACGTGCTCGTGGCCGACGGGGCGAACTCGCGCTTCGGCCGGGCCCTCGGCACCGCCCGGGACCGCACCTACCCCCTGGGGATGGCGGTGCGCGGCTACTTCACCAGCCCCCTCCACGACGAGCCCTGGATCGAGTCCCACCTCGACATCCACGACAAGCACGGCAAGGCGCTGCCGGGGTACGCGTGGATCTTCCCGGTGGGCGACGGGACCATCAACGTGGGCGTGGGCCTGCTCTCCACCTTCTCCGGGTGGAAGGACATCAACACCTCCCACCTCATGGAGGCGTTCTGCGACACGGCGCCGAAGCGCTGGGGGATCTCCCCCGACACCGCCTGCGGCCCACCCACTGGCGGGAAGCTGCCCACCGGGTTCTCGGTGAAGCCGTCGGTGGGCCCCACCTGGCTCACCGCCGGCGACGCGCTCGGCTCGGTCAACCCGTTCAACGGTGAGGGCATATCCCTTGCCTACGAGACCGGCCGCATCGCGGCCGACGTCCTCGACCAGGCCCTCCGCACCGATGACGCGCGCGCCCTGCAGCGCTACCCGGAACGGCTCGACGAGATCTACGGCCTCTATTACAAGGTCGCGCGGGTCTTCGTGCGGGCCATCGGCAACCCCGCCGTGATGCGCGAGCTCACCCGCATCGGCTTCCGCTCACGCACGCTCATGGAGTGGGTGCTGCGGATCATGGCCAACCTCATGCGCCCCGACGAGAAGGGCGGCGCCGAGATCGCCTACCGCATGGTCGCCGCCGTCGTGAAGGTCGCCCCCGAGCCCTGATCATCGTCTCGCTCGCTGCGCTGCGCCGAGGCACACCGCGTACGGAGCGTAGCGACGGGAGCAGTCGAGCGAGCGCCCGCGGAGCGCCTTCACCGGTCGAGCCGGAGTCGATCGAACCGCCGACCCGGTGCAATCGGCGCCCCGCAGCGAGCGAGACAGACGTCAGGGCCCTAGACGGAGGACGAACTGGGCGAAGGCGGCGGCCATGATCAGCACCAGCAGCGCCACGAGGGCGATCGTCGTTCCCTGTCGCACGGGGTTGCTCCTCCGGTGGCCGGGCTCGGCGGGGTCTAGGAGGGTGCCGTGTCCGGGGGCACCAGTGTGACCGCGGCACCCGTGCGGAGGCCCAACTCGGCGGCGGCCGACCGGCGGTCGAGCGCGAGGGCGAGCAGGCCGTAGCTGTCGATCACGAGCACGAGCTCGGAGGCCTTGGCGTCGGCGTAGGCGTGGACCCAGCGGGCGGTGCGGACGAGATCGCCCACGCGCACCTCGATCCGGCCGTCCCGGCGGCCACCGAGCTCCTCGAGCTCGTCGGGGCCGAGGTTCAGCTGGCAGTTGCCGAAGCGGTCGACCCACCACACCTGGGCCTCGATCGCCCCACCGGGGCCGATCTGGGGCAGCCCCACCAGACCCGGGGTCAGGCCGGCCGGGTCGATCGTCGGCCCGAGCTCGGCGAGCGGCACCCCGGATGCGTGATGGGCGAGCGCCGAGGCGAGGATGTCCCGGCCGGCGAAGGTCGGCCCGGGCGAGGGCAGGTGGAACCGGGGGTCGGACAGCTCCACGACCCGCTGGGCCCCGCCGAGCATGGCCACCGCCGGGGCGAGCAGGCCGTTGTCGGGACCGAAGAGGGTGGCCTGGCCGCAGGACACGGCCACGAGGCGGCGGGCGGTCCCCACTCCGGGGTCGACCACCGCGAGGATCAGCGAGCCCTCGGGCAAGTACTGGACCGACCGGACGAGCGCGAGCCCGCCCGCGGCGACATCGTGGGCCGGCAGCTCGTGGACGAGGTCCACGACGCGGGCGTCGGGCGCGATCGAGGCGATCACGCCCTTGCACACGCCGACGAACTCGTCGGCGTGCCCGTAGTCGGACAGGAACGCGACGAATGGCCGCGCCGGCGCGTCGGGCACGCGAGGCGGGCGTCAGCCGGCCTGGGTGTACCGCGCCGCCAGGTAGGCGTCGACGTCGACGTCGCTCACACGGAACGATCGACCGACGCGAACTGCGGGGAGGTCCCCGGCCTTGATGAGCCGGTACACCGTCATCGACGAGACCCGCATGAGATCGGCAACTTCCTGAACGGTCAAGAAGCGCGCTTTGGAGAACGACTGCGCCACGGCACCAACCTTCCACTCCCCCGCCTGGCCCCCGCAGCGTAGGTCACGGTGCGCGAGTTGTCGAATGTGGCGAACGGTTACTGGGGTGGCCGCCGGGACAGGGGCCTCAGGCGGCCCCGAACCCGCCCCCCGAGCCGGTTCCGCGGGACGCTCCGGGGTCATCGGCGTCCTCGGGCGGCTCGTCGAGGATCCGGATCACCGCGTCGTAGGCCGAGGCCGGACGCTGTTCGGCGACGGGGACGACGAGGATCGGGCGACCCCGGGCCGCCGCGACGGAAAGGGCCGGCGCGTCCAGGTCGGCCCAGGCGATCGTCTCGATCCCGGCCCGCACCGCGGCACCGGCGAACCCGCGGTCGGCGACGACGAGGTCGGGGCGACCCACGGCGAACAGCCAGTCGTGACCACCCACCGCGGCGTCGTGGGCCAGCACCGACTCCCCGTCGGTCACCACGGCGACGTCGCCGATCCACCACAGCTCCCGACGGGCCGGTCCCTCGAGCGACGCGGCGTCGGCCACCAGGAGCGACGCCCCTCGTTCGGCGAGGTCCCCCGCGACCCACTGGGCGAGCCCGAGGAGCGACGCGGGCCGGGTGGTGGCCAGCGCGATCCGGGCCCCGGCCGCCGACGCCTCGCGGAGGCGGACGGTCGCGGCCCGAAGCGCCGTGCAGGTGGCGACGGGGTCGATGGCGGCACGGGGAGACTCGGGGTCCCATCCGTGGGACTTCACCAGCGCCGCCCGCACCTCGTCGACCCCGCACGGTCCGAGGTCGGCGCCGAGGAGCGCACGTCGGTCGCCCGTGGTGAGCGTCCGGATGGCGTGACGCACGGCGTCGCGCCCGAGCCGATGGTGAGCTCCGGTCACGTGGGCGTCGACCAGGGCTCGGCGGGCGCTCGGGCCCGGCCCACTGGATCCACCCGTGCCGGCAGAACCGGGCCGAGGGGCGGGCGGGGACGGGAGATCGAGGCGGGGCGGGCGGTTGCGGCGCGGCCGCCGGCTCACGTCAGTGCTCCGGGCGCCCGAGGGCCCGCGACCGCTCCGTGGCGGCCTGGACCGCATCGAGGAGCGCGGCCCGCACGCCGTGGCGCTCGAGCTCGGCGAGCCCCGCGGCCGTGGTGCCTCCCGGCGACGTCACCGCGGCGCGCAGCAGGCCCGGGTGCTCCTCGCCCTCGGCGAGGAGCCGGGCCGAGCCCAGGAGCGTCTGGTTCACGAGCGTCCGGGCGGTGTCCCACGGGAGCCCCGCGAGCACCCCGGCCTCGACCATCGCCTCCGCGACCAGGAACACGTAAGCGGGACCCGAGCCCGAGAGGCCCGTGACCGCGTCGAGCTGCTTCTCCGGGACGCGCACGACCACGCCGACGGAGCCGAGCACCCGCTCGGCGAGGTCGAGGTGGGCGTCGGTGGCGAGGGCACCTCCGGCGATCGCCGACGCGCCGGCCCGCACGAGGGCGGGCGTGTTGGGCATGGCCCGGACCACCGGTCGGTCGGGCACCACGGCCTCGATCGTGGCCAGGGTGACGCCGGCCGCGATCGACAGGACGAGCGCGCCGCCGTCGAGCGCGGCCACGACCGACTCGAGCACGCCGACGACGTCGTCGGGCTTCACCGCGACGACCACGATGTCGGCTTCGGGCACGGCCCAGGCCGGCGCCGGCACCACCCGGACACCGGGAAACGCGGCCTCGAGCGCGCGGCGCCGATCGGGGTCGAGCTCAGCCACCGCGAGGGCGTCGGCCTCCCAACCGGAGTCGAGCAGCCCGGCGAGCAGCGCCTCGCCCATCCGGCCACCACCGAGGAGCGCGAGACGGATCACCCGCGAAGCCTAACGGTGGCACCTCCCGCCCACACGGAGCTTCACCCCGCATCCCCGAGCGCGGACGGGCCCGAGGAACTCCGGCGGCGCTGCGCACTTCCCCGAACGCAGCGTGCCTCGGCTCCTCGGGCCCGATCCGACCGACCGGGGATCCGCGACTCACCCGGGCGGCCCAAGACGTTCCGTCGGTCGACGGACGTCCCTCCGGCGAGACACCGGAGTGCCGGACCGTGACGGATTCGATCCACCGTGACGGATGCGACCGACCGTGACGGACGTCAGGCCCGTCCGGGGTACGCGATCCGCAGGAGCGGCGGGAACCGGCGCTCGGTCGCCTCGTAGAGCACGCCGATCACGCGGTCGAGCTCGGCTTCGTCGAGGTGCTCGAGCGCGACCCGTCCCGACAGGTACAGGTCACCGTCGGGTCCGATCGAGAACTTCGCGCCGTAGAGCGTGTGGTTGCAGGTGAGCAGGAACCGGTAGCACTCGAGCTGGTTCGCGGGCGGGTCGGGCAGGAAGTACACCTCGTAGTGGAGGCTGCGCTGGTGGAGGTCGAAGTAGATGGTCGCGGCGTCGCGACCGTCGCACCCGAAACGCACGTACCAGCGGGGAATGCTGGCGTCGTACTCCACGACCTGTACCCACGGCTCGGCCGCGACCGGTCCCTCGAGGTGACGGGCCAACAGCGCGTGGGCCCGCGCCAGCTGGGCGTCGAGCTCGTCTACGTGCACCGCACGAGCTCGCGGGCCGGAACGTCGGCGTAGAGGCGGCGGAGCCGGGCCGCGGCCATGCTCCACGTGAACCGCTTCGCACCCTGCGCCGCACGCTCACGCATCGCGGCCGCGTGCTCGGGATCGCGCAGCACCTCGGTGACGTGCGCGGCGAACGCCACGGGGTCGCGGTCGGCGACGATGTAGCCGCTCGCACCGTGCTCGACCACCGTGCGCAGCCCACCCACGGCCGTGGCCACCACCGGGGTGCCGCACGCCGCGGCCTCGAGCGCGACGAGCCCGAACGACTCGGTGCGCGACGGCACCAGCACCACGTCGGCCGCGCGGTAGTAGGCCGCGAGGGCGTCGTGGGCCCGGGGCGGCTCGAAGCGCACCCGCTCGCCGAGGCCGAGCTCCTGCACGAGCGCCCGGAGCCGGGCCAGCTCGGCCTCGCCCTCGGAGCCGCTCGGGCCCCCGACCACGACGAGGTGGGCACGCGGGTGGTCGAGCGCGGCGAGCGTGCGGATGGCGAGGTCGAAGCCCTTGAGGGGTTGGATGCGGCCGACGACGAGCAGCACTGGGTCGTCGGCGACGCGCCACTGGCGGCGGACGCGGAGCGCGTCACCCGGCGTGAACACCGTGTGGTCGACGCCCGGCGGGATGACCTCGATGCGCTCGGCCACGGCGTCGTAGTGGTCGACCAGGAGGTCGAGCTCCTCGCCGGTGGACACGACCAGACCGTCGGCGCAGCGCACGATCGCGGTCTCGATCTCGCGCCGGTCGGCCGGGTCGTCGTGGATCCCGACGTCCTGCTTGGCCTGGGCCAACGTGTGGAAGGTGGTGACCATCGGGACGCCCAGGCGGTGCTTGAGCGTGTGCGCGACCGCGCCCGACACGTAGTAGTTGGCGTGGAGCACGTCGGCCCGGCCGGGTCCGTCGAGCCACCGGGCCGCGGCATCGACCAGCTCGTCGTGGTGGGCGAGCAGCTCCGCCTTCGGGACCGGCCGACGCGGGCCGGCGTCGAGGTGGACGACCCGCACGCCCGGCTCCAGCGGCACCACCGCCGGCATCCCGGGGCGTTCGGCCCGGGCGAGGAGGTCACAGTCGACGCCGGCGCGGGCGAGCGCCGCCGCGAGCGACCGCACGTAGACGTTCATGCCGCCGCCGTCGCCGTGGCCGGGTTGGGCCAGGGGCGACGTGTGGAGGGAGAGCATTGCGACCCGACGGGCGGACATACGGCCGATGATCCTACCGACCGGCCTCGGACGCCCCGTCCGCCGGGAAGGTCCCACCCTCGGGCGGGCGGCGCATGGAGTGGTACACCTCGATGAGGGCCTGCTTCTGGCGGTCGTCGAGGTCGGGGGCACGGTGGATGGCCTCCACGACGTCGGGGACGCCGTTGGGGTCGCGGTGGTCGAGGATCCCGGCGCGCTCGTAGAGCGTCTCGGCCGAGATCGCGAGCCCTCGGGCGATCTGCTGGAGGATCTCGGCGCTGGGCTTGCGCAGCCCCCGCTCGATCTGGCTCAAGTACGGGTTGGAGATGCCGGTGCGGCTCGACAGGCCCCGCAACGACAAGCGAGCGCCTTCGCGCTGGTTCCGGATGAACTCGCCGAGGTCTCGCAGGCGTTGCTCGACGCCGTCGGCCATCGCGGCGGGCCCGGTCAGTTGGTGACCCGGCGCCGCGCGAGCTCGGCCTCGATGAGGTCGATCACGCCGTGGAGGGCCCGGCGGCGCTGCGACACCTCCCGCTCGAGCTCGTGGAGCTCGGCGAGGGTCGATTCGAGCGTCTCGTCGCCGAGGCTGGGCAGGTTGGCCAGGGTGTCGTCGACGATGAGCGGCTCCCGCCCGCGGGTCCACTGGATCGCGGGGGCCGGGGCCATGTGCCGGGTGAGCCGGCTCGATGCAGGATCCGGGCGCGGGCCCTGGTCGGCGAGGATCCTCGGAAGGGCGGCGATGAGGTCGGCGACGCTGCCCCCGGTGGCCCGGCGCTCCTGCTCGGCACTGAGGATCTCCATCCGAGCCTGGGCGAGCCGACGGACGTAGGAGACCTCCGTCTCGAGCTCCATGCACTCCTCGTGCAGGGCGCGGACGTCGTCGAGCGGCAGGGAGTCCAGACCGTGGAGGTAGTCGGGAGCGAGAACGACGTCGATACGCCGACGGACCTCGGTCACGAGGGCGAGGCTACCAGCGGGTTCAACAGCCCCCGCTCACGGGTGGGAGGATCGCGAGCTCGTCGCCGTCGCGGAGGGGCGAGGCGTCGCCCGCCTCCGGCTCGTCTCCGTTGACCCAGACGCGCGCGGTGGCGAGGACGTCGCCGAACGCGGGTCCGTAGCGGTCGACGAGGGTGTCCAACGCATCGCCCACGGTGCGCGCGTCGACGTCGTCGGCGGTGCGTCCGGCGGCTTCCCGCGCGGAGGCGAACAGGCGGATCCGGACCGCGCTCAGGCGGTGCTCCCGTCGGAGCCCCGCACTCCCGTGCCGTCGTCCGCTTCGAGCGCGGCCAGCTCGGCCTCGAGCTCGGCGAGCTCTTCCTCGAGTCGGGTCAGCGCTTCCGTGGACGGCGCGCGCACCGCGGCGCCGTCGGACGGGGGTATCGGTTCGGTTTCCACCGAGCCGAATGTAGGCGGCGCGACCCCGGTCATCCCGACAGGCGGAACCGGAGGACCTCGATCTCGCTGGTCAGCAGCTCGGCCGTGCGCTCCAGCCGGTCGACCGGGTCGTCGAGGTCGAGGAGGACCTGGGCGTCGAGCGGGCCGAGCCCGGCGAGGATCGCGGCCTCGAACGACGCGCGCGTGACGTCGTCGGAGACGAGCACGTCACCCGTGTGCGCAGGGAGCCCGAGCTCCGCGCGCAATGCGTGCATCCGCACCAGCGCCGTGCGCGTCGCGTCGATCGCCGCGGACGCGTCGCGCGACGGCGCGCGCTCGGCGCGCACCGAGACGAGCGCCCGCGGGTACGGGTCGTCGGGGAGCCACTCGTGCACTGCGAGGCGCTCGGTCCCGACGGTCACGAGCGCCCAGCGCCCGTCGGGCATCTCCCCCGCCTGCACGATCTGCGCCACAGTCCCGAGCGCGAAGCGGATGTCGCCGCCGCCCACCTCGTGCCCGCGTTCGATGAGCACGACGCCGAAGCGGGCATCCCCCGCGAGGCAGTCGGCGACCAGCGCGCGGTAGCGCGGCTCGAACACGTGCAGCGGCAGCACCGCGTGCGGGAACAGCACCGAACCCAGCGGGAACATCGGGAGTGCGAACGCGTCGTCGACCACCGGTCCTCCTCGACGTCTCAGTTCAGCCGCGCCTGCAGGCGCTGCAGCGCCTCCGCGCCCTGGCGACGCTCGGCCTCGGGCAACCCGGGGAGCTCGAGCCGCAGCTGCAACGCCCAGCGAGCCTGCATCGGGGTGCGGCCCAGGAACGTGTTGACGAGGTTGGCGAGCATGCGGGAGAGCACGGCGCGCGCGCCGACGGGTTCGAGGTAGTGGTCGAAGAACGGCGCACCCGGGTGCGTCTGGTCGAACAGACGCCGCGCCCCGGCGGCGTCGAGCACCGTGCCGCCGTGGAAGGGATCGACGAAGCCGTCGTCGGAACCGACGAGGAAGTGACCGGGCATCCCCACGCCCACGAGCGCGATGCCGCGTCGGCGGCCGATCTCGATCATCAGCACGCTGAGCGCGATGGGGAGGCCGAGCCGCCGTCGCAGAACCTGGTCGAGGTACGAGTTGCGCGGGTCGCCGTAGTCGAGGGTGTTGCCCGCGAAACCCCGTTCGACGAACAACGCGTGGGCCAGTGTCCGCGTGTCGTCGGCGT
>Ga0302299_10002777_pt1 | contig 10659 bp, 9 predicted proteins | sample III_Fen_N3_4_FD_198795 | JGI IMG/M metagenome (GOLD analysis project Ga0302299, IMG submission 198795) | Peat permafrost microbial communities from Stordalen Mire near Abisko, Sweden - III_Fen_N3_4 | ecosystem: Environmental > Terrestrial > Soil > Wetlands > Permafrost | place: Sweden: Abisko...
GGTTACCCGCGCCGGAGCAGATGGCCCTCGCGACGGCCGACACCGCAGCGGTGCCGTCGCTCCGGATGGTGCTCCTGAAGGGGTACGACGCCCGCGGGTTCGTCTTCTTCACGAATCGCGAGAGCCGGAAGGGACGTGAGCTCGACGTCAACCCGCGCGCGGCCGCGGTGCTCTACTGGGAGCCACTGCACCGGCAAGTCCGCGTGGAAGGCGCCGTCGAGCGCGTGCAGGAGGAGGAGTCGCTCGCGTACTTCCGCACGCGACCGCGCGGGAGCCGGATCGGCGCCTGGGCCTCCCCGCAGTCGGCGCCGCTTCCGAGTAGGGCGGAGCTGGAGCGCCGGGTCACCGAGATCGAGGCGCGGTTCGAGGGAGAGGAGGAGCTGCCGCTGCCGCCCTTCTGGGGCGGCTACCGGATTGTGGCCGACGCGATCGAGTTCTGGCAGGGCCGGGCGACGCGCCTCCACGACAGGGTGCGCTACGAGCTGCGCGCCGGCAGCTGGCGTCGAGAGAGGCTCGGGCCCTAGAGCGAGGTCAGCCGGGGAGGGCGCTCGTCGCGGGTGCGAGCGCGGCCTTCGTGTAGAGGCCGGACGCGTTCCAGAGCAGGTAGCCCTTGGCTCCCTGGAGTCGTGCGGCGTCGATCTGGGCGAGCACCTGGGAGGGGGAGTAGCCCCAGTCCTGCACCCACGGCACGAGTTGCGCCCGGGAGCCTTTGAGCTGGCGGCGGAAGTCGGTGAGCGTGCGGAAGACGGTCTCCCCCGGCTCGGTGCTCGGGCTCGCGAGGCCGAGCTCGCCGCCACCGTAGAGAACGGGATACGACATCGGCGAGATGCTGTCGACGTGACGTGAGATGTAGCGGGGCACCTGGCCGATGCCGAGGTCACGTGTGGCAGAGAGGCCGAAGACGGCCGTGGACACGCGCGTGCCGCGCTTCCCGAGGCGTTCCTTGGCGTACTGGACAAAGTCCGCGATCACGTGTCCCCGCGGAGTGCTCGTCTTGCCGGGGTAGACCGCGCTCGCGACGTCACCGTCGGACGGGAAGCGCACGTAGTCGAACATGATCTGGTCGAAGCCCGCTCGCGCGGCGGCCTCGGCCACGGAGACGCAGTAGTCCCAGACACGCCGGTCGTACGGGTTCACCCAGCCGAGGCCGGCGCTCGTCGTCCAGACGGTTCCGTTCGGTCGCTGGATGGCGAGATCGGGGCGGCCCTGGGCGAGCTTGGGATCTTGGAAGCAGACGACCCGGCCGATCATGTAGATGCCGTTCCGGTGCGCGAGCCCGACGAGGGCCTTCGGGTCGTAGAACGACCTCGTCGCGCCAACCGTGCGCGCGAGCGGGACGTTCGACGGCTCGAAGGCGATCTCGCCACCCTCGTCCTTGACGTCGAGCTCGATCGTGTTGAGCCCGTAGCGCTTGTACGCCACGTACTCCCTGAACTTGCCCGGGAGCGAGGCGAGGGCGCCGGTGACGTGAAGCCCCCGGATCTCGACCGGAAGCGGGCGAGGGCTCGTGCCCGTCACGGCCTGCGCCGGTGCCGCGGCGCCGGCCGCCGGGGCCGTCCGCGGGGCTACCGACTGGCTGTCGCTGACGAAGCGCGCTCCCATGACGAGGGCGATCACGACGAGCAGGAGCAGCGCCAGGACCGCGGCCCGGCGGCGACGCTTCGTTCGCCGCATCTGGTCCCGGCGAGCGCGGAAGCGCTCGTTGGGATCCATGGGTCCGTAGAGCATCGACACCGGATCACCGAGCGTACCGCATTCCGGCTCCGCCGACGCCGGATTGCGGCCCCGGTAGGATCGCGACATGGTTCTCTCCGACAGGTCGATCACCCGCCTGATCGAGGCGGGACGGATCGTGATCGATCCGTACGACCCGTCCCTGATGCAGCCGGCCAGCCTGGACGTCCGGGTGGACCGCCTCTTCCGGGTCTTCCGGAACTCCCGCTATCCGTACATCGACGTGAAGCAGGCGCAGGAGGAGCTGACGGAGCTGGTCGAGATCGAGGACAGCGAGCCGTTCATCCTCCACCCGGGCGAGTTCGTGCTCGGCTCGACGCTCGAGCGGGTCGCACTGCCGGACGACCTGGTCGCCAGACTCGAGGGGAAGAGCTCGCTCGGGCGACTCGGGCTCCTGATCCACTCGACCGCAGGGTTCATCGACCCCGGCTGGGACGGGCACGTCACGCTCGAGCTCTCGAACGTCGCGAACCTGCCGATCACGATCTACGCGGGGATGAAGATCGGGCAGCTGTCCTTCGTGCAGATGGCCGAGCCGACGGATCATCCGTACGGCTCGAGCGGCCTCGGCTCGAAGTACCAGGGCCAGCGCGGCCCGACGCCGAGCCGGTACTGGAAGAACTTCCGCGAATTGGCTTAGCCGCGGGCCTGGTCCGCCGTCCGCTCCAAGGAATCAACCGCAAGCAGGCGGCTACAGCCTGCGCCAGAGTCCATGCGCCGAAGCCCAAGCCCGTGCCTCCCCGCGTTCGTGACATCACGTCACGAACTGTCGACTGCAGGCGCCGCTGGTCTGCCGTGCCCTCTGACCGGGGCGACGTGTAGCCGGTACTCGTGACGGCCGAGCATGCCGGTCGACGCCCAGGTCTGGGTCAGGAGATCGCGAGCCCGGCCGGGGCCAAAGACCGTCACGTGGTGGGACGCGTGCGGGGACAGACCCGACGACGGACGCCCTTGCGCTGACGAGCCTGACGGAGATCGAGACGCTCCGGTCAGCGCCGTGCTCCGAGAGCCCGTCCGAGGCGGTCTCGACACGAAGTCGGCGCAAGAGCGTGACGCTCGCGGTGCGAAAGTTGGAGGATGGAGTTCTCGCGCGCGATCGACAATCGCCTCCGGGTCTGCGTCCGCCGCACCGTGGACCTCCGCAACGCGGCCGACGTACGGAGGAGGCTCCGGCGGCGGGCCTGGCGGCTGCACACGGCCACGCCGTGTTACGAGAGCGTCCGGAAGCTCGTCGTGGCGGAGCGCGAACGTCGGGCACGGCTGATCGCGGGGCTCGCGACGCTGCTCGAGATCGCCACGCGACGCCTCCCGGTGCTTCCGGGGCAGGTTTCTCTATCTACCGCCGACATCTCATCCGCAGCCGTGCGCGTGTCGTAGGGACGATCGCCGCGCCTCCCTGACGTCTGAAGCGGCTTTACCGGCTGTCCCGAGAAAAGGCGAGGGCCGCCTCTCGGCGGCCCTCGATCCCGGTAGCCAGCGCTGGATTTGGTAGAGGCGCTTCCTGCCTGGCCTCCCGCCCGAGGGAGAGAGACCGGCGGCGCGGAACGCGCGCCCCCTACGCTCGGCTATGGCGATTCCCCTGTGGGTCTCGGGGACACGCCTCTACCCGCTGGTACCTCCACTGCCGGTACTGCTGGAATCTGTCACGTCCGGACCACCTCCTTTCCGCGGTAAGTCCCCATGTATACCCGCCCGGGTGGACGACGGCAAGCCCCTGAGCAGGGGTTTGCGTTACGGGACGATTGCGACGTCGACGACGACCATGCCGTCGTCGCGCACCCGCACCGGAAACGTGTCGACCGCGATGTAGGCGGGAAGCGTCAGCGCCCGGCCCGTGGTGATGTCGAAGCGGGCACCGTGCCGCGGGCAGACGGCGACACGCTCGCCGCAGTCGAACTCGCCTTCGCAGAGAGGGCCGTCATCGTGGGAGCAGCGATCCTCCAGGGCGTAGAGCTCGCCGCCGCAGTTGTAGACGCCGATCGAGAGGAACGGCCGGGGCGTCTCGACGATCCGCACCGTGCCGGGCGGCAGCTCGTCGAGCGGGCAGACGTCGAGCTCGGCCATCGTCAGCCGACGGAGATCTCGCCGCTCGAGGTGCCCCACTCCTCCGGCAGCGGGGTTCCCTTCGACTTGTGCAGGGCGACCTTGAGGACGCCGAGGCCGAGCAGAGCGCACTTCAGGCGGACGGGCGTCAGCGGAATGCCGATCTCCTCGAGCAGCTCCTCCTTCGGCATCACGGCCACCTCTGCGGCCGTCCGGCCCTTGACGAGGTCGGTCAGCATCGAGGTCGCCGCCTGGCTGATCGCGCAGCCGCGCCCCTCGAAGCCGACGCTCTCGATCACGTCACCGTCCCCGAAGCGCACGGAGACCGTGATCTCGTCGCCGCAGAGCGGGTTCTGGCCCTCCGCGACCGCATCGTTCGGGTCGAGCAGCCCGTGGTTCCGCGGCGTCTTGTAGTGGTCGAGGATCACCTCGCGGTACATCTGCTCGAACTCGCTCATCCGAGGCTCTTCTTCACCTTGTGGAGGCCGTCGACCAGCCGGTCGACCTCCTCGGGGATCGAGTAGAGGTAGAAGCTGGCGCGACTCGTCGCGGTGACACCCAGGCGCGTCATCAGCGGCTGCGTGCAGTGGTGGCCCGCGCGCACGCAGACGCCCTCCCAGTCCAGGACCTGCGCCACGTCGTGCGGGTGCACGCCCGCCACGTCGAACGAGACGATCCCGGCGCGACGGTCCGCGGGCGGCCCGAACAGCCGCACCCAGTCGAGCTCCCCGAGCCGGCCCATCGTGTAGACGGTCAACTCGTGCTCGTGCTGCTCGATCGCGGGCAGGCCGATCTCGCTGATGTAGTCGATCGCGCAGCCGAAGCCCACGGCCTCGGCAATCGCGGGCGTGCCCGCCTCGAACTTGTACGGGAGCTCGTTGAAGGTGGTGCGCTCGAGGCTGACGGAGCGGATCATCTCGCCGCCGAAGTTGAACGGCTGCATCGCCTCGAGCAGCTCCGCCCGGCCCCAGAGAGCGCCGATGCCGCTCGGGCCACAGAGCTTGTGCGAGGAGAGGGCGAGGAAGTCGCACCCGAGCGCCTGCACGTCGATCGTGCGGTGCGGCGCCGCCTGGGCCGCGTCGACCACCATGATCGCGCCCTGCATGTGGGCCCAGGCCGCGAGGCGCTCGACGGGGTTGATCGTGCCGAGCGAGTTCGAGACGAGGCCTGCCGCGACGACCTTGACCGACCCCTCGCGCGCGATCGCGTCGAGCGCGTCGAGCTGCAGCTCGCCGGCGTCGTCGATCGGGATGTGCCGGAAGCTCGCGCCCGTCTTGCTGGCGATGAACTGCCACGGGACGAAGTTCGCGTGATGCTCGAGCTCGGTGATCACGACCACGTCGCCCGGCCCGAGGTTCTCGAGCCCCCAGGCGTACGCGATCAGGTTGATCGCCTCGGTGGCGCTGCGCGTGAACACGATCTCGCGCTGCGACGGAGCGTTCACGAACGAGGCGACCGTGCCGCGGGCACCTTCGAAGCCCTCCGTCGCGCGCTCGGCGAGCCGGTAGACGCCGCGATGGACGTTTGCGTACTCGTGCTCGTAGAACGACCGCATGCGGTCGAGCACCTGCCGTGGCTTCTGCGTGGACGAGGCCGAGTCGAGGTAGGCGAGCGGCTTCCCGTCCACCGGCTCGTCCAGGTAGGCGAAGTCGGCCCGCAGCGCTGCGGCGTCGAGCGTGCTCGGGGGGCTCACGGCCATCACGTCATCGTAGCCGGGTGGGTCAGGTCTCCCGATTGCGCAGAGGGACGAAGCGGTCGTCCGTGAGCCAGAGGAACCCGATCGCGATCCCGGCCCCGACGAGGACCAGCACGATCGCCGGCGGGTTCGGCACCGCTAGCTCGAAGAAGCGCCGCGTCGACGGCAGCACGAGCAGGGCGACATACACCGCGAGCAAGCTGCCGCAGAGGATCCCGACGAGCCGCGCCCGCATCGTGCTCGTGGCCTCCAGCGCGAGCACGAGGTAGAGGCCGACGATGATCAGGGTCGAGGTGGCCGCCGTACGCGACTGCAGGAGCCCGAGATCGAAGACGTTCAGCGAGACGAGGTACGTCGTCGTCACGCCCAGCCCGGCCGCCACCCCGGCGGGGACCGCGAAGCGGCCGACCTCCCGCAGGAAGTCGTCCGTCCGCCACGGCCCGTCGCTCGGTGCGAGCGCGAGGAAGAACGCCGGGATACCGACGGTGAGGGCACCGACGACCGTGAGATGCCGGGGGAGCAGCGGGTACTCGGTCGGCGTGATCCCGACCGCCACGATCAGGAACGCGGCGAAGACCGACTTCGTCACGAAGAGCTTCGTCACCCGCTGGATGTTGCGAAGGATCCGGCGGCCCTCGGCGACCATGCCCGGGATGGCGGCGAAGTCGCCCTCGACCAGGACGACGTCCGCGACGGCCTTCGCCATCTGCGTCCCCGAGCCCTGCGCGATCGACAGCCTCGACGCCTTCAGAGCCGGCACGTCGTTGACGCCGTCGCCCACCATGGCCACGTAGCGGCCGTTCCGTCGCAGCGACTCGACGACGCGGCGCTTGCCCTCCGGCGAGATGCGCCCCACCACCGACAGGGACGCGGAGATCCCGTCGAGCCCGGCGGCGTCGGCCGGGAGCGCCTCGCCTTCGAGCGGGGCCGCGGGCACCGGGATGCCGGCGTCGGCCGCGATCGACCCGGCCGTCGCGGCTGCGTCGCCGGAGAGGACGACGACGGCGACTCCCTGCTCGAGCAGGTACGCCACGGTCTCCCTCGTCTGCGGCCGCAACTCCTCCGCGAACACGGCGAGCCCCAGCGTCCGCAATGGCGGCGGACCCGCGTCGGGGCCCTCGGGGAACGGCCCGCTGGCGGTCCCGAAGCAGAGCACCCGGCGTCCCTCGTCCTGGAGCGCAGCCGCCCGCGCGGCGAGGTCGCCCAGGGGGAAGAGCTCGGGTGCCCCCAGCACGTAGCGCGTGCCGCCGACCCGCTGGCCGCTCCACCGCCGCCGGGAGAGGAACGGGACGCTCTCGTCGGCCGGCTCCGACGTGGCGGGATAGGCCGCGGCGACCGCTGCGAGGGTCAGGTTCTGCGCCTCGGAGGCGGCTGCGTACGCGCCGAGGCGCTCTCCGAGCTCCTGCTCCGTCGTCCCCGGAGCGGGGTCGACCCCGACGAGCCGGAGCGAGGGGGTCGTCAGGGTGCCGGTCTTGTCGACGCAGATCGTGTCCACGGAGGCGAGCGACTCGATCGCGTTCAGCTGCTGCGAGAGCGCGCCCACCCGCGCCATCCGGAGCGCACCGGCGGCGAAGGTGACCGAGACGAGCAGGATCAGCCCTTCGGGGATCAGGGTCACCATGCCGGCGACCGCCGTGTCGACCGCGCTCCGCGTGGCCACATCCTGCTTTGCGAGCGCCACGACGAGCATGGCGCCGAGCGGCACCATCACGGCTAGCAGGACGTAGAGGAGGCGATCTATCGAGTGCTCGAGGGGCGAGCGCGGGTGGCGAAACTCGCGTGCGGTGCCGGTGATCCGCTCCGCGTAGCTGTCGGCGCCGACTGCGGCCACCTCGAACGAGCCGCTTCCCTCGACCACGAACGAGCCCGAGCGCACCTCCTCCCCGGCCGAGCGCGAGACCGAGGCCGTCTCCCCTGTCAGGACCGACTCGTCGAGCCGGAGCCCGAAGGCCGTCAGGAGGGGCCCGTCGGCGACGACCTGGTCTCCCGACCCGAGGCGCACCAGGTCGCCCTGGACGATCTCGGAAACGTGAGCGGAGCGGGGCTCACCGTCGCGGACGACGGTGGCCCGCGGGGCGACGAGCGCCGCCAGGGCGTCGAGCTTCTCCCGCGCTCGCAGCTCCTGCCAGACCCCGATGCCAGTGTTCGCGACGATGATCCCGAGGAACAGCGCGTCGCGCCAGTCGCCGAAGATCAACGTCAGCAGCCCGAGCGCGAGCAGGATCGCGTTGAACGGCGTGACCGCGTTCGCCCGGACGATTCTCGAGGTCGACCGACTCGCGGGCGGCTCGCGCGGCTCCCCTCGCGCCGCCCGACGCGCCGTAGCCTCTGCCTCGGACAGCCCTGACGTCACCGGGACGAGGCTAACACCGCGCCGTGGCTCTAGGCGGGCGGCTCGACCTTGCCGTTCGACTGCGCCCGCGTGGAGATCTCCTTCTGCCGGGCGACCGTCTCGAGGGCGAGCTCGAGCAGCTCGCAGAGCCTCTTCAGCCGCACGCGCTCCGAGCTCTCGTCCAGGAGCTCCTGCTTGATCTCGGGGGAGAAGTCGAACCGTCCCGCGATCGCGAAGGAGAGCGCCGGCGCGTCTGCCTCGGGCGCCTCGACGTCCGACTCCGTCTGCTCCGCGAGCCGTGCGAACAGCGTCAGCGCCCGCTCGGCGTCCCCGGGCTCTGCCGGGTCGTCCTGGTCGGCGACGTCCTCGACACGGCCCGTGGCGAACGAGCGGCCTTCCGTGAGCGCGAGCAGCCGGAACCGCGATGTCCCTTCCACGATCACGTTCAGCCGCCCGTCCTCGAACCGGTCGACGACCTCCACGACGGTCGCGAGCGTTCCGACCTCCCGCAACCCGTCGTCGTCCCCGTAGACGATCCCGAACGGCCGCCCGTCGGCGAGCGCCTCCCCGATCAGCTCGCGGTAGCGCGGCTCGAAGATGTGCAACGGTACCTGCTCGGTGGGCAGCAGGACGATGCCGAGGGGGAAGAGGCCGATCTCATCCATGCCAGGAGAGCGTGCGCGCCGGAGCTAGGACGCCTCGGGGATCCTGGCCTCGAGCGCCGCGCCCAACGCATCCCGCACCGGCTCCAGCTCGATCCGGTCGAGCACGTCCTGGAAGAAGCCGCGCACGATCAGTCGCTCGGCCTCCTGCCGGGAGAGCCCGCGCGCCATCGCGTAGAACAGCTGCTCGCGGTCGACCTGACTCAGCGTGGCACCGTGGGTGCAGCGCACGTCGTTGGCGAGGATCTCGAGCCCCGGGATCGAGTCGGCGTGCGCCGCCTTCGAGAGCAGCAGGTTGCGGTTCTCCTGGTAGGCGTTCGTCTTCTGCGCACCCTTCTCGACCCGGATCATCCCGCGCCAGACGGCGCTCGCCTCGTCGCGAAGCACTCCCTTGAAGGCGAAGTCGGAGGTCGTGTGCGGTGCGATGTGCTCCTGGAAGGTGTCGTAGTCGAGCCGCTGCGCGTGATCGGCGAAGTAGGCGCCCGTGACCCGCGAGGTCGCGCCCTGGCCCGTGAGGTCGTTCTGGATCCAGACCTTGCCACCGCCGGAGCCGAAGCCGCCCGCGACCCAGTCGAGCTCCGCGTCTCGCTCGACCCTCGCGTGGTGAGAGGCGAAGTGCCACGTCTTCTGCGAGTAGTTCTGCACCGAGACGTACTCGACCTTGGCGCCGTCCTCGACCAGGATCTCGACGGCGGCATTGGAGTAGCCGGCGAGCTCGGGAGTTGCCGAGGCGTACTCCTCGATCACGGTGAAGCTGCTCTGTGCCCCCGCGACGATGAGGAGCCGCCAGAAGAGCGAGCCGCCCTCGACGGAGTTCGCGATCCTGATGTAGATCGGCTTCTCGAGCACGACCCCCTTCGGGACGTGGACGAGCAGCCCGTGCTCCCACATCGCCGCATTGTGCGCCGCGAACTTCTCGGCGTGGCCGACGAGCGTCCCGAGTAGCGGGTGGTCGTCGGTCAGGATCTCGAAGCGAACGCCCTCGGGCGCGTGGTCGATCGTGATGCCGCTCTCGCCCACCGACGCCGTGCCGGAGGCGTCGATCTCGAGCATGGTCGCCGGCAGGGTCTCCGTGCCAGTGCCCGCTGCCACGTACCCATCGGGGTCGAACCCGGTCAGGTCCGTGAAGCGCCAGTGCTCGTCCAACTTCGTCGGCAGCGGGATCGCCTGGTAGCGCTCGAGCAGCTCGGGCCTAGGCATCTGCGGCCTCGTGCGGCGCGTAGCGCCGGTGCAGCATCAGCGCGTTCCCGTCGGGATCGCGGAAGAAGGCCATGTGACAGACGCCGGTGTCGAGGATCTCGCCGTCGAACGCCACACCCGCCTGCTCGAGCTCCGCACGGGTGGCTGCGACGTCCGGGACGCGCAGCGCGATCTGCGACGAGTGCGGCGCCGTGAACGTCTGGCCCATGTTCGTGGGGTCGAGCAGGTAGATGCTGAGGTTCTCGCCGAGCTGGAACTCGGGCCAGGCGCCGTGACCGATCTGCGACAGCCCGAGCGTGTCACGATAGAAGACCGTGGAACGCTCGATATCGGTCACCGGCACCGAGACGAAGTCGGTGCGCTCTACGATCACCCTACTGACCCCTCCATCTGCAGCTGGATCAGCCGGTTCATCTCGACGGCGTACTCGAGCGGGAGCTCCTTCGTGATCGGCTCGACGAAGCCCGACACGATCATGGCGCTCGCCTCGGACTCCGAGAGGCCGCGGCTCATCAGGTAGAAGAGCTGCTCCTCGCCGATCTTCGAGACCGTCGCCTCGTGGCCGAGGTCGACGTCGTTCTCGTCGACCTTGATGTACGGATAGGTGTCGGAGCGCGAGTCCTCGTCGAGGATCAGCGCGTCGCAGACGACCTTGGACTTGGAGCCGGTGGCGCCGCGCGCGACCTCCAGGAGACCGCGGTAGCCGGCCCGGCCGCCGTCCTTCGAGATCGACTTGGAGGTGATCACGGAGGATGTGTTCTTGCCGATGTGGACGACCTTGCCGCCCGCGTCCTGGTGCTGGCCCTTGCCGGCGAACGCAATCGACAGCACCTCACCGTGGGCCCTGTCGCCCATCAGCCAGATGGCCGGGTACTTCATCGTCAGCTTTGAGCCGAGGTTGCCGTCGACCCACTCCATCGTCGCGTCCTCGTGCGCCACGGCACGCTTCGTGACGAGGTTGTAGACGTTGTTCGACCAGTTCTGGATCGTCG
>Ga0302299_10002778_pt1 | contig 10658 bp, 6 predicted proteins | sample III_Fen_N3_4_FD_198795 | JGI IMG/M metagenome (GOLD analysis project Ga0302299, IMG submission 198795) | Peat permafrost microbial communities from Stordalen Mire near Abisko, Sweden - III_Fen_N3_4 | ecosystem: Environmental > Terrestrial > Soil > Wetlands > Permafrost | place: Sweden: Abisko...
CGTCGTCGTCATCCACGGCATTGGCGACCAGAAGCCCGGGGAGACTCTGCTGCTGTGGGCGCACTCGCTGCTGCGCGTCGTGGGCAGCTGGGCCGCGACCACGCCCGGCGTGAACCCCGCCAACGACCACGCCTGGACCGCCGACATCGACCTCTCCGGCGAGAACCGCCCGTGGGTGGCCATCGATGTCCCCGGTGACGCGGACCACGCCCCCCAGTCGTGGCTGATGACCGAGGCCTGGTGGGCCGCGCGCGTCCAGCCGCCGACGCTCGCCCAGATGTTCACCTGGCTCGTCTCCCGGGAGGAGATGCGGCGGCTGATCTCCGGCATGCTCCGCGCGCTCAACGGCGTCGAGGCCGACGGCAACCGGCAACTCCAATGGGTGGACCGGATCTTCGTCCCGCTGTTCGCCCTCGTCGCGGTCCCGCTGGCGACCCTCCTCTACGCGGTGCTCAGCCTCGTGCGCCTCATCCCCATCAAGCGCCTCCAGGACTTCGTCCTGTTCAAGGGCCTGGACTTCTTCCTCGTCGACTGGTTCGGTGACCTCCGAACGCTGCTCGTCGACCGGACGCAGGCCGCCAGCATCCGCGTGCGAGCCGCCGACGCCATCCGCGACTGCATGGCCCGCGGCTGCGAGGACGTCGTGGTCATCGGCCACTCGGGCGGGACGGTGGTCGGGTACACGACGCTGGTCGACCCGGCCTACCCGGACCTCCAGGTCCGGCGGTTCGTGACGCTGGGCCAGGCGCTCGGGATGAGCTGGAACCTCGGCCGCTTCGACGTCCCGCCCACCGCCGACCGCGACGACGCCAACGTGTACCCGGGCGACCGCCTCCACGCGAACCTGGCGGCCGTCCGGCCGGAGACCCAGTGGTTCGACTTCTGGGCCACGCACGACCCCGCCCCCGCCGGCGGCTTCGACGCCGTGCCCGCCGCCTGCAAGCCACCGGCCACCGGCGGCGTGTCGACCCGGATCTTCAACCGGATGAGCATGCTCGAGGACCACGGCGGCTACTGGGACAACGACGAGGAGTTCCTGCTCCCCGTCGCACGCCTGATCGACACCACGCCCGGCAAGGCCGACCCAACGACGAGCCGCTTCTTTCCTGGGCCCAACGACCGCGTCGCGCGGCGCCAGGCAAGGGTGAAGACGCTCCAGCGGTCGTGGGTCGCGGTGATGGCCGCCGGGGCGCTCGTGGGCCTCCTGGGGATCGTCAACCTCGTGGTCGCGCTGGCGGGCCATGCCACGCCGGCGATCGAGACGGCCGGCGGGGGCGCCTGGGGCGCGGCGACGACGGTGAGCCACGGCGTCGTCGGCTGGCTGCTGAACTCCCTCGACGTGACGCCGCCGACGGGTGAGCTCAGCCCCGTGCTCGCGAGCCTGCTCGGCGCCGTCCTGATCGGCGCCGCACTCTGGGCCGTGGGCGCCGTGGCGTCGGGGATCTGGAGCTCGTGGGACCGTCGCGAGCGGCAGATCGCCCTCCAGCCGAGTCCGGCCTGGCGGCCGATGTGGACGGTCGGCCTGCCGATCGGGATCTGCGGCGCAGGGGCGCTCCTGCTCCTGCCGCTCGTGGTCACCGGGAACTGGCTGTTCGCCCTGCCCACGCTGGTCCTGGTCGCGGTGGCCTGGGTGATGGGCATCGTCGTGCGCCTCGGCTACCGCGGCAGCGTCACGAACCCCACCACGTAACCGGAACCGGGCGCCGGTCCGCGCGTCCGGCCGTCGAGCCCGCGAGCCCGCGAGCCGGGCATACTTCGCGGTGCGCCCCGGCAACCGTGACGCCGCCGGCCAGCCCGCGCGGTTGGACGCGGCACAGGGTGGCGTGGGGGATTCGACGAGACGATGGACGCTGAACGGCCGAAGAGGACGAGGGCCAGGGCGTCGGCGACCGGGGCCGCGAAGCCCGACGGTCCGGCGAAGCCCGGTGCTCCGGCGCGTCCCGAGCGCCAGCGCTATCGCGCGAAACCGGCGGCCGATCCGGCGACCGCGGCGCCGGCCCAGGACGTCGCCGTGCCTGTCTCACCGCCCATCGCGGTGCCCGGGGAGCCCGTGACGCAGCCCGTCCCGGAGCTCGAGCCCGAGGCGGTTGCGCCCGAGCCGGAGCCGATCGTGCCGGAGCCTGAGCCGGTCGCGATCGAGCCGGTGCCCGCGCTCGAGCCGGAGCTCGAGCCCGAGGCGGTTGCGCCCGAGCCGGAGCCGGTCGTGGCCGAGCCGGTCGTGGCCGAGCCCGATGCACCCCAGCCGGTCCTGTTCGAGCCCGCCGGGACCGCGCCTTCCGCGTCCGAGCCTGCGGGGATCGAGCCCGCCGCTTCCGAGTCGGCGGCGGTGCCCGCGGGCGCCATCGGTCCGCGGATCGCCGGGCACCTCGCCGCCGCCCGGACCTGGGTGACGACGCCGCGCCCGCCGATCACGTGGGCGCCGCCGGAGCCGCGCGATCCCGGCTCCTCCGAGGTGGCCGCGGCGGCCGACCTCACGCCCCTCACCCGGTCGATCGCGATCCGGATCGCTGCCGCCGGGGCCTGGGTCACGACCCCTCGTCCGCCGATCACCTGGACGCCGCCCGAACCCGAGCCCGAAGGGACCGACGAGGAAGAGCCGTTGGCGTCCGAGGCCGTCGCCACCGTGGCACCCGCCGTTGCACCGGTGCTCGAGCCTGAGCCCGCCGAGGCGCTCGCCGAGCCGCTCGCCGAAGCACCCGCCGTTGCTGCGGTGCTCGAGCCTGAACCCGCTGCGCCCGTCGTCGTCGAACCGGTCGCCGCGGTGACCGCCGTCGGCCTGTGGGACGCGGTCGTCGAACCGGAGGCGCCGCCTGGGTCGGCTGCCATCGCCGCCCCGTCGACCGTCGAATCGCCCATCGCCGGAGCCGCGGCCGAGGCCACGCCCGAAGCGCCGCCGCTCGCGGTCGAGCCGGTCGCCGTCCCAGCCTCGACCGCCGTGACGGTGCCGGACGAGACGGCGGTCGTCCTGGCCCCGACCGTGCCCGACGAGACGGCGGTCGTCCTGGCCCCGACCGTGCCCGACGAGACGGTCACCGCGCCACCCGCGCCACCCGCGCCGCTCACGTGGGCCGGCGTCGCGGACGCCAACGCCTGGACCCCGCCGGTCGCCGGCATCGCCTGGCCCGCGACCCTCGCCTCCGACGCGTGGCCGGTCGTGGATCCCGGCCCCCGGGCAACGGGCGCCTGGCGCTCGGCGGGCTACCGCTCCTCTGCGCGCAGGGGCACCGCGCTGGACCGGGGCCTGTTCGCGAGCGGGACGCTCCTCGGCGTGACGGGTGCCACGATCCTCGCCGCCGACGCGTTCCCGGCGGCGGCCGCCATCGTCGACGTCAAGGTCCTCGTCCCCTTCGCGGCCGCCATCATCGCCGCCGTGCTGCTGGGCACCGTCGCACTCGGGCTCGCCTGGCTCGGCCGGGCCGTCGACAACATCCCGCCGCTCACCGGGCGGACGCCGTGGATGAGCCCACGCCAGGTCGTCGGCCTGTGCGTGATCCCCGGGTTCCATCTCGTGATCCCGTGGATGGCCGTGGAAGACCTCGTCACCCGCGTGCTGCCGCCGGGACGGGCCAGCATCCGCGGGCTCGTGCGGGCCTGGGCCTTCGTCCTTGCCGGGGCGCAGGTCATCGGCACCGTGGCCGTCACGGTCGCCGCGCCCGCGCCCTCGTGGCTGATCGCCGCCGCGCTGCTCGCCGGGATGCTGTCGGCGATGCTGCTGTTCCTCGTGGTCCGGCGGGTGGAGGACCGCGCGTCGCGGGTCGCCCTCATGCTCGACCTCGGGGGGAGCGCGGGACGGCGCTGGCCGGCCTTCCCCGAGCCCGAGCGCGTCGCCGACGCGCCGACGCCCGCCCCCTCGCCCCGCCCCCGTTCCGCCGGACGACAGCGCCGCCGTCGGGGCTGACACCGCGACACCGCGCGGAGCCGCACCGGGGGCCCGCCTCCCGTGGGTCGCCGCGCTACGATCGGCTCGCGCCGACCGCGCCCCGCCACGAGGACCGCCCCGCCGATGCAACGAGACCGACCGCGTGCGCCGCTCGGCACGGCGCAGGGCTGGGACCCGGTGGCGGAACGCCCGGTGTCTCCGTCGATCGCCTCGCTGCTGACGCCACTCCTCGTCTTCGCCGTCGCGCTCGGGCTGTACTGGCACACGCTGATGCCGGGCATCGCCTTCGACGACTGGGGCGAGATGCAGACCGTGCCCCACATCCTCGGCATCGCGCACCCGACGGGCTATCCCACGTACATCCTCTCGGCCTGGCTGTTCGAGCTGCTGCCGCTGGGTTCGATCGCCTTCCGAGCCAACCTCTACGCCGCGGTCTGCGTGTCCGTGGCGCTCGCCGCCATGTCGGCCACCACCCTCAGGCTCGGCGTTCGGCCGTCCGTCGCCGCCGCCCTCGCGCTCGCCACCGGTGCGATCGGCACCGTCTGGGCGTCCGCGACCGTCGCGGAGGTCAACTCGCTCCACCTGGCGCTCCTCGCGCTCATCGTCAACCGGTCGCTCGCCTGGGCGGACGAACGGCGCACGCGGGACCTGGCGCTGGGCGGCCTGCTGGTGGGCCTGGCGCTCGGGAACCACCTGCTGACCGCCTTCTCGGCGCCGTTCCTGGTCCTGTTCGTGCTGTGGGCCGGCCGATGGCGGTTCCTCGATCGCAAGCGGCTGCTGCTGGTGCCCGTCATGACCGGGCTCGTCGGCCTCCTCGTGTACGGCTACATCCCGATCGCGGCCAGCTTCTCGCCGGCACTCCCCTACAACCACCCGACGTCGTGGTCCGGCTTCGTCTTCCTCGTCACGGGGCAGCAGTTCCGCGGCCAGTACGACGGCTTGTTCACCGCCTCGAGCCTGGGGCTCTTCGCCGACGGGCTGCCGGAGCTGTGGCAGACGGCCATGGCCCGCGCGACCGCGGTCGTCCCCGTGGCGGGGATCGCCGGGCTCCTCGTCCTGCTCGTCCGGCGGCCGGCCCTCGCCCTCGCGCTCGTCGGCACGCTCGTGGTGGGCCTCGACATCTGGTCGAACTACCTCCACCTCGAGCACTACCTGCTGGTGCCGTGGCTGATCCTGGGGATCGGCTCGGCGGTGGCGGTGGAGGCGGTCGTCCGCGGCCTCGGAGAGCGCCTGCCGCGGACCATCGGTGAGCGCGCCGGGGTCGCCGGCGCCGTGGTCGCGACGGCCTTCGCCGTGGCGCTCGTGCTGACGAACCTGCCAGGGGCCGACCGCAGCAACGACCGGACCGGCCGCGCCTACGTGGACGCCGTGTTCGGCGCGCTGCCGTCGGGAGCCGCGATCCTCTCGTTCTGGGGCGGGTCATCGCCGCTGTGGCATGCGCAGCAGGTGCTCGGCGAGCGCCCTGACGTCCTGGTGGTCGACGACACGAACATCGTGTACGAGGGCTGGGCCACGCGCGAGGCGAGGATCGCGTCGCTGATCTGCTCGCGGCCCGTCTACCTCCTGCGGCCGGGCGACTCGGACCTCGGGCAGACGCGGGCCGCCGGCTACACGCTGCAGCCGGTGGTGACGGTCGCCGTGGGCGCCGGCGGGCCGAGCGGCAGCTACCGGCTGCCCGTGTATCGCGTGGACGCCCCGGCCGGCACCTGCCACTGACCGGTCGCCGGCCGGCGCGTCCCCGCGGAACTCCCCCGGGGAGCTACATCGCGTTGAAGGTCTCGACGACCTCGACCATCGCACCGCCCTTGAGCACCGGGCAGCCCTTGGCCAGGCGCACGGCCTCGTCGTGGCTGCCGGCCGAGATGATCGAGTAGCCGCTCGGGGACGTCTCGTTGCCGTCAGCTACGGAGCCGTCCGCCGAGATCACCTTGGTGCCGGACGCCGGGTTGCCGCCGTCGACCAGCGCTGCGCCGAGCTCGTGGAACCAGCCCTCCCAGGCGCCCATCACCGCGGCCTGGGCGGCCTCGCCCTCCGGCATCGAGCCACCGTGGTAGACCAGCAGGTACTTCGCCATCGTGTCCTCCTTCGCGGCGTCGATCGCGCCGTGTCAAGGGAACGACGAACGGGTGGACGACCGATCGACAGGCGGCGCGGACGAATCTTCGTGACGAGCGGAGGTGCGCCGCCGGCTACGGCCAGCTGATCGTGGCGGTCAGCGGCGTCACGCCCATCCCTGCCTCGATGTTCTGCAGCACCAGCATCCACGCGTTGCCCCTGGGGATGGTGAGCGACTGGGTCACCTTCGTGGCCGGGCCCTGGTTCGGGAGGCTCTGGAGCCCGCCGCCGCCCTGCTCCATCAGGTCGATCTCGTACAGGAACGGGTGGCCGCCCCAGTCGGCGACCAGCTTCACCTTGCCGGCGGCGCGCGGCTGGACCACGACCGAGATGCCGTTCGTGTCCGGGAAGCCGGTGCCGTCGAAGCGGGCGTCGGTGATCGTCGCCGCCGGGTGGACCGCCGGGAAGCTGATCTTGACGGCGACCATCGGCGTCGCAGCCAGCGCGCCACGCAGGGTCAGCGAGAAGCGCACGCCCGTGCCGGAGGTGGTCGCCGGGAGCTTGCCGCCGGTCCCTGTCCGGCAGCCGAGGGCCTTGCCGTTGGCGCTCAGGCACATCTTCGTCTGGCTGCCGTCCGTGGACAGCGAGCTCAGTGTCGCCGTGACCGAACCGGACCCGCTGGCGATCCAGGAGATGACGCGGTCCGCGCCGGCCGTGTCCGTCGCGGCGTCCAGCTTGAGCTGGTTGAAGGTGACGACCGCGTTCGCGAGGGGCTTGGGCGTGGGCGACGGGGACGGGCTGGCGCTCGCGGACGCCGAGGGCGATGCTCCGCTGCCGTCGGACGCGCTCGGCGCGGCGCTGCCGCCCGCCGAAGCGCTCGGCGAGACCCCGACCGGGGGCGCGCTGCCGTTGGGCGAGGCGCTGGCCTGGGCCTGGGCCGTGGACGACGGGGCGGGCGTGGCCGACGGGCTGCCGCCGCTCAGCAGCGTGGTCGCGAGGACCACCCCGACGAGCAGCGCGAAGATGAACGCCAGGACGATGACCAGTCGCTGCATGTTCGTCATGGGCTGATGGTAGACGGGCCCGGGCGGATCGTCAGGCGGGGTCCCGCGGCGGCGCCGTGTTCGCCAGCCCGTCCACGACCTCCACACCGGGCAGCGCCAGCAGGATCGACGGCGGGGCGATGACCTTCCAGCTCCGGCTGCCGCCGCCGAGGACGATGCGCTCGCGGGTCATGACCGCGGCGTCCACCCAGATCGGGAGGCCGGCGGGCAGCCCGAACGCGGTGACGCCGCCGATCTCCTGGCCGGTCAGCTCGCGGGTCTCCTCCGGCGCGGCGAAGGAGGACCTGCGCCCGAACCTGGCCTTGACCGCGCGGTTGACGTCGAGGCGGTGGGTGGCGAGCACGACGCAGGCGGCGTAGGCCGGCGGCGTTCCCTTGCCCACGACGATGATCGTGTTGGCGGAGTCCGCGGGGTCGAAACCGTAGGCGGCGCAGAACGCCGCCGTGTCAGCCAGGGCGGGGTCGCAGGCGAACAGCTCGTGCGGGCCGAGGCCGGCGAGGGCCGCCTCGAGGGCGTCGCGATCGGGGTCGATGGTCATGGGCGAACGGTACCCAACCCGGCGCCGGCGTGCCGCGGGGGCCGCGCGCAGCCGCGTCAAGCGCTCACGAATCGTGGGTATATCTGGGTAGACGCGCGGCCATACGCTGGTCGCACGTCCCCACGATATCCGGGAGCGCCTGGCCTTCCCCCCGGCCGAGCGCTCCCGGTTTCGTGTCCGGGAGACGCGAGCGCCGAAGGCGCCTACTGCAGGGCGGGGACGAGAACGCCGTGGGAGGCCGGGGCCGGGTTGGTCTCGGTGCGGCGGGCGTGCTTGTCGAGGTACATCCGGCGGTCCGCGGCGTCGACCGCGTCCCAGAAGGCCTCGATCGTGCGCCCCGCCACGTGGCCGATCCCGACCGACGCGCTGAGGACGTAGCGGCCCTCGGCGTCGCGGCATGCCGCGAGGCGGTCCTGGAGCCGGCGAGCCGCCGCCTGGACGTCTGAGCCGGGTGCCACCACGACCAGGAACTCGTCGCCGCCGATCCGTCCGACCGCGTCGGCCGCGCGGAAGGTCTCGAGCAGGGCACCGGCGACGCTCACGAGCGCGTTGTCCCCCTCGATGTGTCCGAAGCGGTCGTTGATCGCCTTGAAGCCGTCGAGGTCGAGGTAGATGATCGCCAGGTCGCCGATGGACTGGCGGCCGAGCAGGCGGATCGCCTCGTCCTGGATCCCGCGCCGGTTGAGCAGGCCCGTCAGCGGGTCCGTCAACGCGAGCGTGTGGAGGGTGCGACGGGCGGTGACGAGGCCGCTCAGGGTCCCGTGACGGGCGAGGAACACGAGACAGGCGATCGCCGCCGCGGTGGCGACGTCCGTGGTGGGTCCGGTCGCGCCGATCCGCCAGCCCCAGAGGCCGAGCGTTCCGGCGATCAGCCAGGGCAGCATCACGACCGCGGCCGCCGCGAGCGCCCAGCGAGGCCGGAGGGCGATGGCGACGCCGCCGACGAGCGTCCACCCGAGCTGGACCTCGCCCGGGGCCCCGCGGACCAGCGAGTCGACGACCAGGATCCCGAGCCCGACGAGCAGCATCGGGTTGGCGAGCACCGCCGGCATGGGCCACGCGGCGAGCACGAGGCCCGCGACGAGGAAGGCACAGGCGATGGCGGCATCCGCGATCGCGTAGGCGGGTGGCGCGTCGCCGGACGCGAGCCCGACCGCCGCGCTGACGAGGAAGATGGCTCCGACGACCGGGGCCACGACATGCAGGGAGCCGGCGAGCTGCTCATCGAGCGGATCGGCCGTGTCGCGTGCGCCGTGGAAGGTGGTCGCGTCCATGGCGCACATGCTCGACTGTCGGGGCCCGGTGCCGACAGCCCCCGTTGGTGGCCGGGACCTCCACCACGGTGGGGCGAGGACCAAGGTCCCGTTCCGCCGGCCGTCTCGGGGCCCCTTCTCGGGGCAATCCCCGGGTCTGCCCATGCACGAATGGCGCGGCCGCGGCCCAGGACCAGTACCGGCGGCGACGCCTCGGCCGGGGCGGGGGCCGCGATCCGTGAGGGTGCACCCCCGGGCCTGCGCACCGGGCCCTCGGGGTGAACCCCGGTGCGCGACACCGTGCGGCGCGTCGCACCCGGCGAGTCGCCCTGACCGTCATCGCCTTGCGCGGCGTCCTCGTCGCCCCCCGAGCGGGGGGTTGTCGTTCCCGCGGGCCATCGGCGATCGTCCGCGACAGGTGCGTGCCCGACCATGCGGCACGACGAGAGGGCACGTCTCGATCATGACGGCCAGTGGATCCCGGGGGCGTGGGCCGGTGCTGATCGAGGTCGCGCCGCAGGCGCTGCTGGCGATCGCCGCCGCCTTCATGGCCGTGATCGAGGTCGGCAGCTGGTCCGAGGGCGACGCGCTCGCCGGGTATGCGACGGTCGGGCTCGTCGTCATGGCCATGGTCCTCGCGTTCGCGACGTGGTTGCGGGCCCGCGAGCGGACCCGTGACAGCGCGATCGTCGCGGCCCTGTCCCTGCTCGCCGCCGTGCCCCTGTTCAGCGTCATCTACGCGAACGGCTCGATCCTCGCGATGGTCGGGCTCATCGCCTTCGCGCTGGTGCTCCCGCATGCGCGGGGGCGGCTGCTCCTGGCCTTCGGGATCCTGACCATCGCGGCCGCGGTGGTGAGCGTCGCTCACGCGGCCCTGGACAGCACGATCCCGGCGTCCGACCCGTTCACTCGCGGTGCCCCCGTCCTGGGTACGGTCGTCGTGTCCACGATCCTGCTGTTCGTGATGTGGCGGGCCTACCGGGGCGAGGAGCGCCAGCGGGCTCGGTTCGAGCGCCTGGTGGCCGACCTGCCCGTGGGTGTCGTGCGCATCACCCCCGACGACCGGTTCGTCGAAGTCAACCAGGCGTTCGCCGCGATCCTCGGCTACCCGAGCCGGCAGTCCCTGATCGGCACGTCGGTCGCGGCGATCTACGTCAACCCCGAGGACGAGCCGGTCGGGCGCGTCACGCCCGACGCGCAGGGCCTGCTGGTGGGCCAGATCCCGGTCCGCCGCGCCGACGGCTCGGAGGCCTGGGTCCGTTTCCGCACCCGTCAGGTCACCGATGCCGACGGCGCCGTCCTGTGGTACGACAGCGAGGTCGAGGACGTCACCCTGGAGCGCTCGGAGCGCGAGGCGCAGAGCCAGCTCGCGGCTGTCCTCGAGTCGGTCCCCGATGCGGTCTTCTCGGTGCGGCCGGACGGCACCGTGAGCAGCTGGAACCACGGGGCCGAGCGCATCTACGGGGTCCCCGCCGAGACGATGATCGGCCGCAACATCTTCGGGATCATCCGAGTCGCGCACCTGCCGCGATTTCGTGCGGTCCACGAGGCGGTGCTCGCGGGACACGTCGTGCCGCCGTTCGATGTGGAGCTGACACGCTCGGACGGCACGGCCATCCAGACCTCCGTGGGGGCGGCGCCGATCCGCGACGCGGACGGCAGGGTCATCGCCGCCACGGTCATCGCACGCGACATCACCGAGGAGCGCCGGCTCTTCGCGCAGCGCGAGGAGCTCGAGGCCCAGCTCCTCCAGGCCCAGAAGATGGAGGCCGTGGGTCGGCTCGCCGGCGGGGTCGCGCACGACTTCAACAACCTGCTGACGGCCATCGCCGGGTTCGGCGGGCTCGTCGCCTCCGAGCTGCGGGGCC
>Ga0302299_10002780_pt1 | contig 10651 bp, 10 predicted proteins | sample III_Fen_N3_4_FD_198795 | JGI IMG/M metagenome (GOLD analysis project Ga0302299, IMG submission 198795) | Peat permafrost microbial communities from Stordalen Mire near Abisko, Sweden - III_Fen_N3_4 | ecosystem: Environmental > Terrestrial > Soil > Wetlands > Permafrost | place: Sweden: Abisko...
CATCCTCCCCGGGGCTGAACCCCAGATCCGGGATGTCCGTCAGACCGGGTCAACGACAGTGGCACCTCCACATCCTCGGGAGCGTCGGGAGCATCGCCCGCCGGTCAGGCTGGCGCGGCGAGCAGGGTCCTCACACGAGTCCTCAACTCTGGCAGCAACTCGTCAGCGAACCAGGGATTCGCTGTGAGCCACCGGTTGTTGCGCGGGCTCGGGTGCGGCAACGGGACGACGTCCGGCCAGACCGTGCGCCAGTCCCGGACAGCCTCGGTGACTGACGATCCTGCCTCGGGCAGATGCCACCGCAGGGCGTACTGGCCGATCACCAGAGTGAGTCGCACCGCCACCAGCTCGCTGAGCAGCGCGGTTCGCCATTGCGGAGCGCATTCGGGACGAGGGGGCAGATCCCCCGACGGTCCGGTGCCAGGGAAGCAGAACCCCATGGGCACGATGGCGACCAGTGCAGGGTCGTAGAAGACCTCCGGGGTCACACCGAGCCACGACCGGAGGCGGTCGCCGCTGGCATCGTCGAACGGCACGCCGGACTCGTGGACGCGGCGCCCAGGGGCCTGGCCCACGATGAGGAGGCGGGCGCCCTGAGCGACCTGGATCACCGGCCGTGGACCCAGCGGGAGGAAGTCCTCGCAGATCCGACATGCCCTGATCTCCTTGACGAGAGGCAGCAAGGTCACTCGACCCTCCGACGTGGTGTGATCTCGCGCGGTGCCACGGCCCGGGAAGTCACGGCGGCCATCCACGTTCCGACGAGCATGGTCACGATCCTCGTCCGAGAGCGTCGATGACGCCATGCCCCGCAGCCGTCCGGCGTCAGCGCGGGGTCGCCGTGCTCGGGCTCAGCAGCATGAGCTCCCAGGACTCGGCGAGCCATCGCCCGTACCGCTCTGGTGCCCATCCCCGTTCCTGCACGAGGAGCGCGAAGAGCTCGGGTGAGTTGGTGGCCCAGATGATGTCCGCGGCCTCCTGGACCGGGATCGCGAGCTGGCCGGTGTCGCCGAGCTCGGCGGCAAAGCGGCGCATGTTGGTCGCTCGGCGCTCGGCGATCTCGTGCCAGAGGTCGCCGAGGGCGGGCTCGGACGACGCGGCCGCCTGCACGACCATCACGAGGGGTGCCAGCCGCGACATGATCGCCGGCAGCGCCTCGGCGTAGACACGGAGCTTCCCCTGCGCGGTGCCCTCGGCGTGGATCCGCTGCACATAGTCGCGGGCGTCGGCTGCCACAGCCTGGTCGCCCCCGGAGATCGCCGTCTCGATGAGCAGGCGGAACAGGTCGGGCTTGCGGCCTACCAGCTCATAGACCGTGTCGAGCGCGACCCCCGCCTCGTCGGCGATCGCCTGCATCGTGGTGCGCACGTACCCGCGCTCGAGGAACAGGGTCCTGGCAGCGGTGAGCACCTGGGCCCGACGGGCGCGCGACGCCTGCGTTCGCGCGCTGTTGTCGTAGGAGCGGCCCTTGACCGGAGGTGGCATGGTCCCTACATTACATACATCCGAAGGTTCTTCGGATCAAATAAGGGAGTGTCATGTACGCCTTCGAGCAGGACGTCCCGATCAACGCCGCCGTCCACACCCGGATCATGGAGGCGCTCGGCGCGGAGCCACCGCACGGCCTTGTCGCGCACATCGCCATCGAGCGCGCGGACGGCCACCTGAGCTACCTCGACCTGTGGGAGACCAAGGCCGACTGCGACGCGTTCACCGAGCAGCGACTGCACCCCGTCGTCGGCGCCGCGCTGCACGAGGCCGGCGTCCACCCCGACGGAGAGCCGCCGCGGCGCGAGGTCACGATCGTCGACACCTGGGGTGCCGGCTTCCCACGCCGAGCGACGGTCTGACACCGCTCGCCGGTGCGGACGCGACACAGCATGTCGTCGCCACATCGGTGTCGACGACACACCCTGGTCGCCCGGCGACGACGAACTACGGTCATTCCTGCGCGCTCTCGCGGAGGTGCTCGAGCATCGCTCGCCTGAAACCCGCTACACGATGCCTCCACCGACGCGGAGCCGGCGCCATGACGTCCCCGGGCGGCTGTCGAAGGAGCGGACGACGACTCCTTCGACAGCCGATGGCGAGCTCAGCTCTTGGCGTAGTTGCTGGCGCCCCACCAGTCGACGAGCACGACCGCTTCGTCGCCCAGGACCCAGGCGTCGTGTCCCTGCGGGAGTGCGGTCACGTCGCCGGCACGGGACTCGATCACGGTGCCATCGGCCATGACCACCTGCAGGCGACCGGTCACCTGGTACTGGAAGTGCGGTGCCTCGCACAGATCCGTTCCGGCGATCGGGCGGACGTCGACGGACCAGCGCCAGCCCGGCTCCAGGGTGAGCCGCCCGATCTCGCTGCCTCCGATGGTGAGCAGGTCGACCTGGCCGTGCCCGAACGTGCGGGTCTCATCGGGTGCCGCGAACGTCTTGTGCTCGGCGACGTGGTGGTCCTGGTGGCTGTCTTGCGTCGTGGTCATCGCGCTCTCCCTCGGTAGCGGGTTGTGGTGCTGTCCCGGACAGCGTCGCGCCGAGTCCTTGCATGGCGTTTGCGAGAGCGACTCCGGCGGGTGCAAGGGCTGCGTCCCGGTTGCCCGGACCGGGTGACGCGGTCGGTCTGCGGGGCTTTGATGTGGTCATGGACAAGCTCGCCGTGCGCGCGCTGGGCGGCCTCGACGTCGACGGGGTCGACCTTCAGACGCTCGGCAGCCGTAAGGGACGTCTGCTGCTCTGGTTACTCGCCCTGGGGCGAGGATCTCCTGTTGCGGTGGACTCCCTCGTCGACGCGCTCTGGCCCGACGGCACCCCGTCCCGGCCGGCTGACCAGCTCGCGGTGCTGGTGAGCCGGCTGCGCGCGGTGCTGGGTCGCGATCGGATCACCCGAACCGATGGTGGCTACCGGTTGGTGTATGACTGGTTGGACCTCGACGAGCTCGACGCAGTCACGACCGAGACCGCGGAACGGCTCTCCGAGGGGAACCTGACGGGTGCTGCAGCGGCCGCCCGCGTCGTGGTCGCGTTGCTGCGCGACGCGGGGAACGCACCCGACACGTCCAGCAGGTGGGTGACGCTGCAGGTCACCGCCGTCGGGCGCGACGTGGCCCGCGCCCGCCACACGGCGGGCGCCGCACTGCTGGCCGGGGGTGGCTGGCTGGGCGCCGTCGACCTGGCGGCGGCGGCGCTGAGCGTGGACCCCTTCGATGAGGCGTCGCTGCGCCTGCTCATGCGCGCCAACGTCGCCGGCGGTCGACCAGCCATGGCACTCGCGGCCTATGCCGCAGCCCGCGTGCGGCTGGTCGAGGAGCTGGGAACGGACCCCTCGCCCGAGACGGAGGGCCTGCACCAGGCGATCCTGCGCGGCGAGGCGTCCTGGACCCGAGCGACGCCACTGGTCGGTCAGGGCGTCGGTCCGCGCACCCTGGTCGGTCGTGCCCGCGAGCTGGGGATGCTCGACGCCGCCGTCCGCGAGGCTGCTGGAGCCCACGTGCGTCTCGTCGTCGTCGAGGGCGAGGCCGGAATCGGCAAGACGACCCTCGTCGCGCACTGGGCGTCGCGGCGCCCCGCCACCGACGTCGTGCTGGTGGGTCGGTGCGGTGAGCTGGGCCTCACCGCACCGCTCGACCCGCTCGTCGTACCGCTCGCGGCGCACCTGCGGAGCCTGGACGAGGCGCGGTTGCGAGACGTGCTCGACGTCGACGCGTCGCTGCTGGCGCCCGTGCTCGGCCTCTCGGCCGCGGCCACGATGCCCCCGGCATTGGCTGACGGCATCGTGGGACCCACCCTGCTGTTCAGCGCGCTCGCCGGCGTCGTGACGCGACTAGCCGAGCGGGGAACGGTCGTCCTCGTCCTGGACGACGCGCAGCTGGGCGGCGATGCGCTCGCGGCGTGGGTGCAGTACGTGCGCCGGCGACCCATCTCGCTGCTCGTCGTCGGCACCGTCCGCACCCCACACCGGGCACCCTTCCCGGCGGAGGAGCTGATCACTGTCGGGCCGCTCGACGCGGAGCAAGCACGCTCGTTGGTCGGCGCGGTCCGCGCAGACGCCCTGTTCGCGAGGTCGGGCGGGCACCCCTTGTTCCTGGCTGAGCTCGCGTTAGCGGAAGATGGCGATCCACTTCCCGCGTCCCTGGTGGACAGCGTCTGTGCCCGGTGCGATGCGCTGGGGCCGGCTGGGGAAATGCTCACGAATGCTGCCGTCATCGGCGCCCGGGTCGACCCCGATCTCCTCGCGGCCGTGCTGCACCGGCCCTCGGTCGAACTCCTCGATGACGCCGAGGCTGGGGTCAAGCACCAGCTGCTCACCGACGACGGTGGCCTCTTCCGGTTCCGGCACGAGCTCGTCCGCGAGGCGCTGGCGTCACGCGTGACGGTGGCACGCGCGGCGTGGCTGCATCGCCAGGTCGCCCGGGTTCTCGCCCGTCGTCAGGGGTCCGACCCAGCGGAGGTCGCCGACCACGCACGCCTCGGCGGGGATCTCGAGCTCGCGGCAGTGTCGTTGCGCGCCGCCTCCGGGCGCGCCGCAGAGAGATTCGACCACGCCAGCGCGGAGCGACTGCTCGATGAGGCGCTGGCGCTTCAGCCTGACCCCGAGACCTGGTTGGAGCGCGCCCGGATCCGGACCCGTCGGGGCCGCTACGACGAGGCCTACGCCGATGTGGAGCGGGCGCGGCCGCTCGGTGCGGTCGCGCTCGAGGTCGGTGCCTGGGCGTCGTACTTCGACCGTCGTTTCGATCAGGCCATCACGTTCGCGACCGACGGTGCGGCCATCGCTGAGCAGAACGACGTCCGGGCCCGTTGCCTCACCGTCGCCGGTCGGACCCGGCACGCCGCCGGTGCGCTGGAGTCGGGGGAACGCCTTCTCCTCCAAGCAGTCGATGACGCGACCGGGCTCGACCGGATGGTGGCCTCGGCGTGGCTCGGGGTTCTGCGCTCCCACCAGAGCCGGCCCGATGCCGCACTCGCGCTGCTGCGCCCGATGACACGTCCAGAGCTGCGCGCTGAACACAGCTCCGCGGTGCTCCACGCGCTGCTGTTCACCGGCCACTCCCACGCCCTCGCAGGACGCCCCGCATCGGCCCTCGCCGCCTTGGCGCACTACACCAGCGAGGTCGAACGGCGGCAGATGACCCGGTTCGAGGGACGCGGCGTCAACTTCGCCGGCTGGGTGCTGCGCAACCTCGGCGCGCGCGAGCAGGGCGTCGAAGAACATCTCCGCGCCCTGGAGGTCTCGCCAGGTCACGGGTCCCCCGAGCTCGGCATCGCGGCGCTCGAGGACCTCGCTGAAGATCGACTCACCGTCGCGGACATCGACGCCGCCGACCGCTTTCTCGACAAGGTGGACGCCCGGCTGAGCGGCGACCTTGTCTTCGGATGGCGCCTGGACTTCAAGCGTCGACTGCTCAGGGCGCGCGCCGCGCTCGCCCGCGAGGATCCCCGGACGGCGCTCGCGATCGCCTCGGATCTCGCCGAGGCCTCAGGTGCCGCCGGAGTCCCGCGCTACTCCAGCGTCGCCCGGCTTCTCACCCATCGCGCGCAGGCAGCCCTGGGCGACCCGGTCGACCTCGACCGCGTCCAGGCGGACCTCGATGCGACACGCGATTCGGTCGCCCTGGAGGCCTGGTGGTGGATCGGGGAATCCGCAGCGGCGCACAAGGTCCGCCGCTGGGTCGATGATGCCGCCGATGCGGTCCAGACCTTGGCGAGCGAGTCGGGCGATCACGGGGCCACCTTGGAACGTGCGGCCGCGACACGCCTCGACGCGTGGCGCACAACGGCCGGCTGATCAGCCGTCGGACGCGGCGAGGATCACGAGCGGGACGACGAGCGGTGGCGCGTCGGCAACCGCATCGACGCACTCCGCGCGGAACCTGATGAGCTGCGCTGGGTCCAGCGTCGCGACGAACGGTGCGAGGTGCGCCATGCCCAGGCGCCAGGTGACGAGCTGCTCCGGGGTGCGAACACCCACGTCGACCGGGGTCGTGGTGACCTCGACGCTGAGGTACCCGGCGGCATGGGCGAGGGCCTCGAGACTGCCCGGATCATCGACCGTGGGCTCGACGTCGGCCTTGAGCCACGAGTACCAGGTGGGCATGACGAAACCGTGCCGGGCAGCAACGGAATCGACCCTGGACTTGGCGGGGTGCGTCCACCCCGCCAAGAAGGCGCTCGCGACGACGCTGGGAGCTACTCGACGCATCTCCACGAGCGCACCGTGCGGGTCGCGTAGGTGCCCCAGGCAGCACGCCGCCACGGTCAGGTCGAAGCACCCGTCGCGGATCGGCAGGCGGGTCACGTCGCCGACGATCACGGAGTCCCAGCCGCAGCCCTCGACCAGCATCTGCGACGAGATGTCGATGCCGACGACACGTGCGGCACCCGCCCGTCGGGCTGCTCGAGCTGCTGGACCCGTGCCCGTCCCCAGGTCGAGCACTGACGCCCCACGTATCTCCCCAGGTGCTGCAGCGAGCAGCACGTCGGCCATGGCGTCGTAGGCCGACCCCGGCCCCGCGGCCCAGGCGGAGGCGGAGGCGTCGTACGCCTCGCGGACCCCCTCGAGCGGGGTACTCACAGCAGTAGCCGAGCGCCCTCGAGCGCACGGTCCTGCCACCAGACCAGCTCGTCGTCGAGGCCACCGAAGGCCTTCTCCCAGCCGAACTGCACCAACGCGCCCAGCAGGCACAGCGCCAGTTGCCGGTCCCACCAGGGCGCGGTATCGATGCCATACCGCTCCAGCGCTGTTCGGTAGGTCGTGATCGCGTCCTCCTTCGACTGAGGAAGGCGACGGCAGTTGATCGCGAGATACCAGGCGAGATCACTCGCAGCGGCCCCGCGACCCGTGCCCTCCCAGTCGAGCAGAACCGTGCGCCCGTCCGGGGTCGCGCCGAGGTTGTCGAGCTTGAAGTTCCCGTGCACCAGGGTCTGCGGGGTGCAAGCCAGCGCCGTGACCAGCGGACCTGGGTCCAGCGCCAACGGGTGCACCACCGCGGCCGCCCGCGGAGCCACCTCGTCGAGAAGAGGCCAGCCCTGCGCGATCAGCTTGGGCACGACATGGTCTGAACCCATCCACTGCTCCGCCTCCGCGGTCCAGGGTGAGAGCTCGAGATAGCGGGTCATCGGTGTCACCAGGTCGATCTCGGGCCCGGCGTCCCAGAACGTGGCGTGGATCGCGGCCATGTGGTCGAGGAACTGCGCGTGCACGGCGTAGGCCACCGGCTCGTCGCTTACGTCGACCAGCCACCCGGCCACGTCTCGCATCAGCAGCGCCGTCACCGGGAAGTCGTCCCCACCTCCCTCATCGAGCGGGCCCACACCAACCCCGACGATGGGTTGGACCAGACACTCCGGCAGCCGGGCCAACAGCCCGCGCTCCCACATCTCCGTGGTGACCCCGCGCAGCATCCCGGAGGCACGCAGTGTCCAGTCGTGCCGCCGGTCGAGGTACTTCACGACATAGCGCTCACCGTCGATGCTCACCCGCTCGATGACCGCCCCGGACTTGCCGGCGTTGTCGGTCAGCGGCACGCGATCCGTCGCGTCGGCCAACAAGCTCGAGAGCCGCTGCACCGGGAACGGTGCGAGGCCGCTAGGCGCGGGCACCGGAGTCCTGCTCCTGCTGGGCTGCCTGCATCTCCGCGAGCAGCGCTGCGGGCCACCGGCCGCCGCACATCACGGTGTCCCGCACGATCCGTCCGTCGCGCACGTCCAGGACGTGCACGTGGTGCGCCGCGTGCGGGACCCCGTTCTCCATCCAGGTGAGCTGGTACTCGACCACCTCCCCGTCACTGGTCGGGATGCGCCGCAGCTCCTCGAACCGGCCAGGGTCGGCGAACCAGTGCGCGTACTCCTCCTTGAGTGCGACCACGCCGACCTTGCGGAACCTCCAGTCGGGGACCGTTGCGTCGAGCACGACGCCGTCAGCCCAGACGTCGCACGACGCGATTGATCCGGCCTCGACAGCGGCGAGGAACCCCTCGATCGGGGTGCGTGTGATGGTGACCATGCGATCACGTCCCTCTCGATCTGCCGACGGGGTCCGCCAGCCTCGGCTCCAGGGTGTGGGCGAGGCCTTGCAACCAGTTTGCACCGATCCCCCGGTTCCGGATCCTTCGGCGTTCTCCGGCAGAGGCCCGGCGCACGCCACGAGCGTCGAGTGCCGGTCGCACGGACACGGACACGGACACGGACAAGCCGGTGACGGGCGGGATGCCACCTCCGGTTCGGCGCTCAACCGTGCGGCCCTGGGCGTCGACCTCCGACCAGGTGTCGCCAACGGCGGTGAACTCAGCCTCGAAGTTCAGGCCGGTGCGCAGCTCGGTGATCCGCTCGTCCCACTCGGCGCGCACCACGGCCCGCTCCCGCGCGGCGAGAACGTCGTAGGTCGCCCGACCCGCCAGGACTGCGGCGATGTCCTATCCGGTGGCCGACCCGGACTCGGCGCAGACGGGTGCCCGTCCCCGCCTACCGCTCGAACGACGGCGGCCGCGGCTACCGTTTCGTGAACGGCTGCGCCACCGGTTCGCGATGGCTGATCCCTTCGTTCAGCCGTCGCGAGTGGGTGTCGCGGCCATGGCGGCGCTGAGGGCGTCGGTGAGGGCGGGGTCACGTTCGGCGCGGGCGTGGAGGTAGATCATCGCGGCGGCTGGGCTGGCGCGGCCGAGGCGGGCCATGAGCTCGGGCAGGGTCGCGCCGGCTCGGCGGCGAAGACCTCGGCGACGTGGCGCAGGTCGTGGGAAGCACCGGTGACACCCCCGCCAGCTCGAGGGCACGGCGGAACGACGCGCGCCCGGAACCGACCCGACGGCAGGCGCTCCACCGTCCCGAACACCCGGCGCCGACGCTTCCGGGCCGGCTTCTGCACCGCGAGTTCGGGGAACCTCCTGCGTCGGACTGGGAGACCCGCCGGGATCGGGAGGAGACGCCGCCCGGCGGCGTCGACGGACCCGGTCACCCGCTCCAGCGTCGTGCTGCACGGCTGTGCGGGCCTACGCTCGTGAGGTGCACGGGCCGACGTGGTACTCGCAGGGCGAGCCGCACCTGCCGCCTGGGCTGGCCTGGCTGAGCCCGGCCGAACGCGCCCACCACGACCGGATGCGCTACTCCAAGCGACGTGTGGAGTTCCTCGTCGCGCGATGGACCGCGAAGCAGGCAGTGGTGCAGGCCCAGTGCCGCCCGCCCGACGAGGTGGCGTGGGACACCGTTGAGATCGGGCATGCCCCCGACGGCGCGCCCGTCCCTCGCATCGACGGGCAGCCGTGGGACCGCCGGCTGTCGATGACGGACCGGGCCGGCTGGGCCGTGACGGTGGTGTCGCCCGACGGCACCGAGGTCGGCTGCGACCTCGAGCTCGTCGAACCGCGCACGCCTGCCTTCGTCGCCGACTGGTTCACCCTGGCCGAGCAGCGCTTCGTCGCGGCGGCGAGCCACGACGACGAGCGGTTCCTGCGCACGAACCTGGTGTGGTCCGCCAAGGAGAGCGCCTTGAAGGTGCTGCGCACCGGACTGCGACGCGACACCCGCAGCGTCGAGGTGTGGTGCGAGGCAGGACCACGAGGCGCCGACGGCGGCCGCGCGGGGGCCTGGTCGCCGCTGACGGTCACAGCCGTCGAGGGGACGACGTTCCCCGGATGGTGGTGCCGGTACGGCGACTTCATCCTGACCTTCGCAGCAGCAGCCGCGATGTCCGAGCCGGTGGCACAGGTGGACCCGCCCGCGCTCGCCTCGGCCGTGCCGGTCCACTCGTGGCTCGAGCGCCCGCTCGCTCCGCGGTCCGGCTGAGAGCCAGCGCTCCAGGCATCGAACGGATCACACCTCCGGATCTGCTCCGAGCCGTTCGAGCTCGCGTGCTAGGCCGCGTTCGACCGCGTCGACGAGGTACGGACGAAGGTCGTGCGGATCGATGATGCGGTGCACCGAGCCGACCCGCAGGGCGCGGTCGATGTCATGGATGGCGTCGAACTCGGCCGCCACCTGGCCCAGCTTCTCGCTGCGGACGTCTCCGACCACGCGCGCGGCCTCGCGCCGAAGGGCGGAGCGTGCGGAGGCGTCAGCGTGCTTGAGCCGCTCACGCACCTCGACCACGCGGGGGTCGGCGTCGGTGCGCTTGTCGACATCACGGGCGAACACGACCGCAGCGGCCGGGGCGCCCCCGATCACGGAGGCGTGAGAGCCGGCGACGGCGGCGATCTCCATGCTCGGGTTCAGCGCCGCGGAGAAGACGACGAACGCACCGCCGTGGTAGCGGGAGACGACGCAGAAGACGATCGGCCCGCGGAAGTTGACCACGGCGCGTCCGATCTCGGCGCCGTACTCGAGCTGGGCGCGGCGCATCGACTCCGGTGACCCGTCGAACCCCGACAGGTTGGCCAGCACCACGAGCGGGCGGTTGCCGCTGGTGGCGTTCACGGCCCGCGCGACCTTCTTCGACGACATCGGGAACAGCGTGCCCGAGGTCCACACGTCCGGGCCGTCGGCGGGGATCAGCCCGACGCGCGGCAGCGGCTTGGACTCGAGCCCGATCAGGGTCACGGGGTAGCCGCCGAGGTGCGCGTCCCACACCACGGCGGTCTCGGCGTCCTCCATGCCGAACCACCGCTCCGCGGTGGGGTGGTCCTGGTCGACCGTGGCGGCCATCACGCGTCGGATCTCGAACGCCT
>Ga0302299_10002782_pt1 | contig 10650 bp, 9 predicted proteins | sample III_Fen_N3_4_FD_198795 | JGI IMG/M metagenome (GOLD analysis project Ga0302299, IMG submission 198795) | Peat permafrost microbial communities from Stordalen Mire near Abisko, Sweden - III_Fen_N3_4 | ecosystem: Environmental > Terrestrial > Soil > Wetlands > Permafrost | place: Sweden: Abisko...
CGCCGCACTGCTGTGCCAGCGGCACCACACCATCGTGCACACCCGCCGGTACGCCGGGTTCCTGGTCGAGGATGCCGACGGGTCCCGGGTCGAGTGGGACCTCACCGTCGGCTCCTACGACCGCCTCCTCACCGCGCGAGCAGCCCGAGAACCAGCGTGACCCCGCCCCGCACCCCGCCGACCCGGGCGGGGCGCGGCGCCATGTCCGGAGGCCGCGGCCGCGCGGCACAGCGGGCCGATCAACCCGGTCAGCGGCACGCTGGGCCCGATCGACCCGCTCCGCCGATCAACCGCTCGACCGCCCAGTCAGCGGCACGGTGGGCAGATCAAACCCGCTCGGCTGCTCGCCCCGGTCAGCGGCACGGTCGGCCGGCCGACCCGCTCGGCGCTTAGCGGCGGGTGGCGTCGAGCCGCTCGAGGGCCTCGAGACGCTCGGCCGCGTGGTCGACGATCCGCTCGGGATAGCCGTGGGCGTAGCCGTCCAGGACGTCCCACGGCTGGTGCGCCGCCGCGCCGGCCAGGTGCGCCAGCTCGGGCACCCAACGCCGCACGTACGCACCATCGGGGTCGAAGCGCAGCCCCTGGGTGACCGGGTTGAAGACCCGGAAGTACGGCGAGGCGTCGGTGCCGGTGCCCGCCACCCACTGCCAGCCGTGGTTGTTCGAGGCGATGTCGCCGTCGACGAGGTGCTCCAGGAAGTGCCGGGCGCCCACCGGCCACCAGACGTGCAGGTCCTTGGTGAGGAAGCTCGCCGTGATCATCCGCAACCGGTTGTGCATCCAGCCCTGGGCGAGCAGCTGGCGCATGCCGGCGTCGACGATCGGGTAGCCGGTGCGGCCGGCCTGCCACGCCTCGATGGCGTCCTGCGGCGAGTCATAGCGCATCCGGGACATCTCCGGCCGCAGGTCCTCCCACGAGGTGTGCGGCTGGTGCCACAGCACGTCGGCGTAGAACTCGCGCCAGGCAAGCTCGTTCTCGTAGGTGTGCGCGCCCTTGCCGCGTTCGCCCGCCAGGTCGGCCAGCAGCGTGCGCGGGTGCAGCACGCCGAGCTTGAGGTAGGGCGACAGCCGCGACGTGCCGTCGAGGTCGGGCCGGTTGCGGTCGTCGGAGTACGGCGCGAGCGCCCCGTCGCGGAAGGCGCGCCACCGGCGCAGCGCGGCATCCTCCCCCGCGGGGGGAAGCTCGGGCAGGTCGGGGGCGGCCAGCGCCGCCTTCACCGCGGCAGTCGCGTCGGCGTGGTTGCGGGCGTGCCGCAACGGCAGCTCGCGCGGGATCGGGGCAGGGTCCGGCCAGCCGTGCGCCCGCCACGCCTTCGAGAACGGCGTGAACACCTTGTACGGGTCGCCCGAGCCGTTGACCACGAGACCCGGCCCCACGGCATACGGCGTGCCCGTCTCGACCCACTGGATGCCGTTCTCGCCCAACCGAGCTGACACCGCCTCGTCCCGGCGTCGACCGGCCGGAGTGGTCTCGCGGGAGACGTGCACCGAGGTGGCGCCGACCCGAGTCGCGAGCTCGGGCACCACGCGGCGCGGGTCACCGTGCAGCAGGGTCAGCGCGCCGTCGAAGGCGTCGTCCGTCGCCTCGAGCGTGGCGGCCAGCCAGGCGCGCCGGGCAGCGCCGCCGCCGTCCCAGAGCCGGGGGTCGACGACGAAGGCGACGACGAGGTCGCCGCCCTGGGCGGCGTCGCGGGCAGCGAGCAGGGCCGGGTGGTCGCGACGGCGCAGGTCGCGGCGCAGCCACAGCACGGAGGTCACGGGCAGCCCCTCACGAGAGCCGGTCGAAGACCTCGGGGAGCAGGAAGAGCATGCCCAGAGACCAGGTGAGGTGAGTGACGATCGGGCCGAGGATGCCGCCGGTCACCCGTCGCTGCAGGCCCACGACCAGCCCGACGAGGGCGCCAGCGAGGATCAGCAGCGGGATGCCCGACGTCGCGGTGACCATCGTGTAGACGACTGTCGTGACGGCCACGGCGTGCCGCCGGCCGACCCCGGCATACATGGCCCCACGGAAGTAGAGCTCCTCGGCGATGCCGTTGACCATCGTGATGACCGCGACGACGGCGAGCGACCCGAACCGGGCGTGGTCGAGCAGCTGCTGCACCGGGTCGCGCAGGAACGGGACCTGGGCGACCACGACCGCACCCACCATGAACAGCCCGAGCAGCAGGGCACCGAGCGCCAGGGACTGCACGATGGCGCGGCTGGTGTCCTTGCCGTCGCGGGTGTGGCCGCGGCCCAGGTGCAGCGGGCCCGACGCGAACGCGCCCACGGCCCACACCGCGGCCAGGGCGAACGTCGCGGTGTAGAAGACCGGGTTGCCGGGTTCGATGCGCAGCGCCCAGAAGAGCACAGCGGCCCCGATGAGCAGGGTGACGATGACGACGATGCGGCGTCGGCGGAAGGCCCAGTCGGGCTCGGTGTGGTCGCGTGGAACCGGGTCGACGAGAGCTGCGCGCACGAAGGCGCGCAGCTCGGTGACCGGGTTCATCGGGCGGCTCGGCTCACGAGCCGCCACTTCCGCGACCGCCGGCCCACTCGGGGTCGGCGCTCGTGACGTGGGCAGGGTCGACGGTGCCCGGCTCAGGGCGGGGGTGCACGTCGTCGCCGGCGATCGCGTCGGCGACCGCGCGGTCGAACGGCAGCGCTCCCTGCGGCGGGCCGCCGACCAGGTCGTCGAGGTCGTGCTCGGCACAGACCACCTCGTGCAGCAGGCTTCCCACGAGCGGTTTGGCGACGCCGGTCGGCACCGGGGTGACGAAGCCGACCCACTGGCTGGCCAGGAAGGGCGTGAGCACCGGCACGGTGACGATGCGGCGCGACATCAGCCCGGCGACCTTCGCGAACCGCTGGATCATCTCGCGGTAGGTGAGCACCTCCGGGCCGCCGATGTCGAAGGTGCGGTTGACCTCCGGGGGCAGGTCGGCGGCGCGCACCAGGTAGTGCAGCACGTCGCGCACGGCGATCGGCTGGATGCGGTTGTCGAGCCACTTCGGCGTGATCATGACCGGCAGGCGGGTGGTGAGGTGGCGCAGCATCTCGAAGGACGCCGAACCCGACCCGAGGATGATCGCCGCCTGCAGCACCGCGGTCGGCACGCCGCTGGCCATCAGCAGGTCCCCGACCTCGACTCGCGACGCGAGGTGGTCGCTGAGGTGCTCGGAGTCGGGGTGCAGCCCCGAGAGGTAGACGATCCGGCCGACGCCGGCCTCGAAGGCCACCACCCCGAAGGTGCGGGCGAGCTCGCGGTCGCGCTCGACGAAACCGCCCGCACCATCCATCGAGTGCAGGAAGTAGTAGGCGACGTCGACGTCGGCGAGGGCGTCGGCCAGGGCCTGCGCGGAGCTGGCGTCACCCTCGACGACCTCCACCTGGTCGCGCCACCACCGGTCGGCCACCTTGGACTCGTTCCGGGTGAGGGCGCGCACCTGCCAGCCCTCCTCGAGCAGCCGGGGGACCAGGCGCGAGCCGATGTACCCGGTGACCCCGGTGACCAGTGCCCGGCGCGGTGGCGTCACCGGCGGACCTCCGTCGTCGCGGGGCTCACGGTGGTGCTGGTCATCGGCTGTCCCTTCGGGCGAGTCGGGCCGGGGCGGCGGAGAGGTGGTGTCTGTCGAGCCAGCCTCACAGTAGGCGAGGGCGGACGCCGATCTGCAGCCGAAGGCCTCAGCGGGCCTTGGCTGTCGATGCTTTGGCGACGGCGCGTGGCCGGGGGTCACGCTCCTCGGGTCGCCCCGTGGGCGGCGACATCGTCGCTGGTGGCGCCCGCTGCAGCCCGCGCCGGCTGCCGTCGCAGGATCGCGGACGGCCGACCGGCACGTCCATCCTTTGTCAAAGGTTGTGTCACATGTTTGTCAAAGGTGCGAGCAGGGCATACCGTGACGTGCATGAGAGGTTCGGTACCGCCCACGATGCGCATTGGTGAGCTCGCCGCAAAGGTGGGAGTCAGCACCCACGTCCTTCGTGCGTGGGAGAGCCGCTACGGGCTGCTGCGCCCGGTCCGCTCGGCCGGTGGTTACCGGCTCTACGGCCACGAGGACGAGCGCCGCGTCCGCGAGGTCATCGCCCTACGCGACCAGGGGGTGAGCGCCGCCGAGGCATCCCGCCGGGTGCTCGCCACCGAGCGCGGCGGCCCCGGCTACGACGAGCGTCCGGATGACGGCTCGGGCGCCGGTGGTGCTGCGGAGGCCGGTCGCGGAGGCGCCTTCGGTGGCGACCCGAGCGCTCGCGGCGGCGCGGCATCCGGCACTCTCAACGGGACCGCACCTCCCGGGCTGCGGGCCGACCCGCCCATGCTCGTCGCCCAGCTGCTCGACGCCGTGACCGCGCTCGACGAGGACCGCGCACACGCCGTGCTCGACACCGCCTTCGTCGAGCGTTCGGTCGAGAGCGCCATCATCGACGTGCTGCTGCCGCTGTTCGTGCGGGTCGGCGAGATGTGGGAGCTCGGCCGGATCGGCATCGCCCAGGAGCACTTCGCGAGCAGCCTGGTCCGTCGCCGGCTCGGGGCACTGTCGCTCACGTGGGGCGTCGGCACCGGCCCGGTCGCGGTGCTGGCCTGCCCGCCTGGGGAGTTCCACGACATCGTGCTGCTCAGCTTCGGCGTACTGCTGGGGCGCGCCGGGTGGCGGATCCGCTACCTCGGCCCGGACACCCCCATCCACTCCCTGGCGCAGGCAGCCCGGCTCACCCAGGCGGATGCCGTGGTGCTTGCCTGCCGCCGGCCCACCGGGTTCCGCGGGCACGCTTCGTCGCTGCGCCGGCTCAGTCAGGACCACCCGGTGTGGATCGCCGGGCGGGGTGCGACGCCGCGGGTGCTCGAGGAGGTCGGGGTGCCGAGCCTGGGCGTCGACCTCATCGCGGCGGTCGCCGAGCTCACCGCCACGGCCCGCGAGCGCCGGGCCGCGCGACCTCGCACCGAGTCAGCGCGAGTGGCCGAGCCGTCGGCCGCTCGCGGTGGCGCCGACCCGACTGCCTAGCTCGACCAGCGGCAGACGGTTGCGACGCGGGCCCGCGAGGGCAACGTCGAGCGGGTTCACCGCGCGCTGATGCTGTCGCCACCGCACGCTGCGGGCGGAGGGAACTGCGTCAGGTCTGGTCGACGACCTTGGCCTCCGGCGCGTTCTTCTGCACCGACGCGATGCCGTTGAGGGCAGCCGCCTTCGTCTCGTAGTCCTCGCCCACCGCGATGACCTGGCCGTTGGAGGCCTTGAGCCGGAACCGGTACTTGCCGGCCCCGTCCTCGTAGAGCTCGAACGTGCCGGCCACGACCAGTCCCATCGTCGTCGAACGGTTGGGCTCACCGTAGACCCGACGCCCTCCGATGGGGATCAGGGTGGACTTCTTGCGCGGTCAGCCCGCCACCTGTCGGAGCTCGCGGCTAGCCTCGGGCCGGTGCTGACCCGTGACCACGACTCGAGCCCGACCAGCGCGCCGCCGGAGACTGCCGATCGGCGCGCCACCACAGCCCTCGTTCTCTCGGGAGGAGGTGTCGCCGGCATCGCCTGGGAGCTGGGGGTGCTTCGAGGCATCGCCGACGTCGACCCCGCCCTGGCTGACGCGGTGCTCGGTGCCGACGTCGTCATCGGCACGTCGGCCGGCGCCTCGGCGGCCGCCCAGATCACCAGCGGGGTTCCGCTCGACGACCTGTACGACGCCCAGCTGCGGCCCGAGACCGCGGAGGTCGAGGTGGTCGTGGACATGGAGACGCTGTTCGCCGCACTCGTCGGTGCCACCGAGGGAGCAACCGACGCTCAGGATGCCGCCCGCCGGGTGGGGGCGCTGGCGCTGTCGGCCAAGACCGTCGCACCGGAGGTGCGGATGGCGGCCATCGACGCCCGTCTGCCGACCACCTCGTGGCCCCAGCGCGACCTGCGGATCACAGCCGTGGATGCCGGCACGGGCGCCCTCACCGTGCTCGGCCCGACCAGCGGGGTGCCGCTGCGCGACGCCGTCGCCGCCAGCGCGGCCGTGCCAGGGGTGTGGCCGCCGGTCGCGATCTCCGGGCGGCCGCACGTCGACGGCGGGGTGCGCTCGATCGCCAACGCCGACCTCGCCTCCGGCGCGCAGCGGGTGCTCGTCATCCACACCGTGCCCGAGGGCGCTGCCGCGCCGGGGGTGGCCCTCGAGGACGAGCTGACCGCCCTGGCAGGCAGTGTGGTGCACGTCATCCGGGCCGATGCCGCGGCGGTGGCGGCCTTCGGCAGCAACCCCTTGTCGCCCAGCACCCGGGCCGACTCGGCACTGGCCGGCCGGGCGCTCGGGGCGGCAGAGGCCGCCGCGGTGGCGCGGGACTGGTCGGCCGACCCGTCACGCTGACCGCCCCTGCCGGCCGGACGGGCGCCGGTCAGCCCGCCACCTGCGACAACGCGTGGATGCCGAGCCCCGCGAGCGCCCCGACGATGGTGCCGTTGATCCTGATGAACTGCAGGTCGCGGCCCACGTGCAGCTCGATGCGCTCGGCCGCCTCCTCGCCGTCCCAGCGGTCGACGGTCACCGAGATGACCTCGGCCAGCTCGCTGCCGTAGGTGTTGACGAAGAACGACACCGCCTCGCCGAGCCGCGCCTCGAGCCGTCCGCGCCACACCTCGTCCTCCACCAGGTGCTGCCCGAGGTGCTCGAGCAGCTCGTCGCCGCGGGTGTGGAAGTACGAGGTCTCGTCGTCCATGGCGGTGGTGAGCGCCGCCTTGAAGGAGGTCCACAGCCCGACCGCCGTCTCGGGCACCTGGGGATGGGTGAGCAGGCGTTCCTTGAGGGCCTCGGCGCTGGCCATCACCTCCGGGTCGGTCTGCAGGTCGGACGCGAGCCGTCGCAGCAGCTCGTCCAGCGCCTTGCGCGCCGGGTGGCGCGGGTCGTCGTGGATGTCCGTGAGCCAGGCGAGCACCTGCTGGTAGGACCACCCGATCACCCGGTCGTCGACCCACGGCGGTGACCACCACGGCGCCCGCTCACCGAGCACCGCGGCGTACGTGCCGGGGTTGTCGGCGAGGTAGGCGCGCAGCTGCTCCAGGCCCAGGTCGACCAGACCGTGGTGGGTCTGCTCGTCGACGATGCCCTCGAGGAGGGTGCCGGCGATGGGGGCCACCGGCTCCTGCACCAGGCGCGGCACCAGGAAGTCCTCGACCAGCGCCCGCACCTCGTCGTCCGACGCCCGCCCCAGTCCGGCGCGGGCGACCCGCACCACCTCCGTGCGCACCCGGTGCCGGTTCCCGGGCACGCCGAGCCACTCGCCCACCCGCAGACCCACGTGCGCGGCCGCGAGCCGGTCGCGGGCGATCTCCTCGGTGAGGAAGTTCTCGGTCACGAACTCCTGCAGGTTGCGGCCGATCTCGTTCTTGCGCTTGGGGATGATCGCCGTGTGCGGCACCGGAATGCCGAGGGGGTGCCGGAACAGGGCGGTCACCGCGAACCAGTCGGCAAGGGCGCCGACCATCGCGGCCTCGGCGGCGGTGTTCACATAGCCCCACACCCCGGAGTGGTCGAGGTTCAGGGTCAGGGCGTAGACGACCGCGGCCAGCACGAGCAACGAGACGGCGAGCAGCCGCATCCGGCGCAGCCCGGCACGTCGGGCGGCATCGGCGGGCGAGGGGGCCAGAAGACTCACGACGCGATCCTCCCCCATCCCGCTACCCGACCCGTGATCGGATGCCGGGCCCGCGCCTCCCGCTCGCGCCGCCCCTAGGCTGGTGGGGTGCGTTTCCTCAACGACCTCCAGCCGCAGATCGACCTCACCTACGACGACGTCTTCATGGTGCCGAACCGCTCGTCGGTCACCAGCCGGCTCGACGTCGACCTGGCGTCGGTCGACGGCACCGGCACCACCATCCCCCTCGTCGTGGCGAACATGACCGCCATCGCCGGCCGGCGGATGGCCGAGACGACTGCGCGCCGGGGAGCGTTGACCGTCATCCCCCAGGACATCCCGGCCGAGATCGTGCGCGACGTCGTCGCCTGGCAGAAGTCGCGCCACCTCGTCTACGACACCCCGATCACGCTCACCCCGACGATCGCCGTCGGCGAGGCGCTGGTGCTGCTGCACAAGCGGGCCCACGGTGCGGCCATCGTCACCGTCGGCGACCGCCCGGTCGGCATCGTCACCGAGACCGACCTCACCGGGGTAGACCGGTTCACCCAGCTCGACGACGTCATGGTGCGCGACATGGTCACCCTCAGGGACGGCGTCGACGTCGAGTCGGCCTTCGACACCCTCTCGCACGCCCGCCGGCGGCTCGCCCCGGTCGTCGCCGAGGACGGGCGGCTGGTCGGCATCCTCACCCGGTCGGGGGCGCTGCGAGCGCACCTGTACTCCCCCGCGGTCGACGACGCCGGCCGGCTGCGCGTCGCCGCCGCCGTCGGCATCAACGGCGACGTCGCCACGAAGGCCAAGGACCTGCTGGATGCCGGCGCCGACGTGCTCGTCATCGACACCGCACACGGCCACCAGGAGAAGATGATCGACGCCCTGCGCTCGGTGCGCGCCCTCGACCCCGGCGTACCCGTCGTCGCCGGCAACGTCGTCTCCGCTGAGGGCACCCGCGACCTCATCGAGGCCGGGGCCGACATCGTCAAGGTCGGGGTGGGCCCGGGCGCGATGTGCACCACCCGGATGATGACCGCCGTCGGACGCCCGCAGTTCTCCGCGGTGCTCGAGTGCGCCACTGCCGCACGCGAGCTGGGCCGCCACGTGTGGGCGGACGGTGGCGTGCGCCATCCGCGCGACGTGGCGCTCGCCCTGGCCGCCGGCGCGTCGAACGTGATGATCGGGTCGTGGTTCGCCGGCACGCTGGAGTCGCCCGGCGACCTCTACACCGACGAGGCCGGCCGCCAGTACAAGGAGTCGTTCGGGATGGCGTCGTCTCGGGCGGTGCGCGGTCGCACGGCCAGCGACACCGCGTACGAGCGGGCTCGCAAGGCGATGTTCGAGGAGGGCATCAGCTCGGCCCGGATGTACGTCGACCCGGCCCGGCCCAGCGTCGAGGACGTCATCGACGAGATCGTCGCAGGGCTGCGCAGCAGCTGCACGTATGCCGGCGCGCGCACCCTGGGGGAGTTCTCGCAGCGGGCGACGGTCGGCATCCAGAGCACCGCCGGCTTCGCGGAGGGCCGCCCGCTGCACACCTCCTGGTGACCCGGGGTTCCCCGACGTCGTAGGTCAGAAGCCGCGTCCCGGCAGCGTTCCGCCGCGTTGCTGCCCCGCTTCTGCCCTACCGAGCCGGGGAGGGGCCGGCGAGGGTCGGGGATGGGGGAAGATGCGGGGTATGCCGCTCGACGTCGCCTCGGTCCGTGCCCACTTTCCCGCCCTCGCCGAGGGGGCCGCGCACTTCGACGGCCCCGGGGGCAGCCAGACCCCGGATGTCGTCGCCCGGGCCGTCGCCGACACGCTGACCAGCGCGATCTCGAACCGCGGCACCATCACGGCGGCGGAGCGCCGGGCGGAGCAGGTCGTCACCGACTTCCGGGCCGCGATGGCCGACCTGCTCGGCGCTGACCCGCGGGGCATCGTGTTCGGGCGCAGCGCCACCTCGCTCACCTACGACCTGGCCCGCGCGATGGCCAAGGGCTGGGGGCCCGGCGACGAGGTCGTCGTCACCCGGCTCGACCACGACGCGAACATCCGCCCCTGGGTGCAGGTGGCCGAGGCGGCCGGCGCCAGGGTGCGCTGGGTCGACTTCGACCCCGCGACCGGCGAGATGTCGGCGGATGCCGTCGCGGCCGTGCTCTCCGAGCGCACCAAGCTGGTGGCCACGACCGGAGCCTCGAACCTGATCGGCACCCGCACCCCGGTCTGCCGGGTGGCCGACCTGGCCCACGAGGTGGGTGCCCTGCACTGGGTCGACGGCGTGCACGCCACGGCCCACGCGTCGGTCGACCTCGCGGCCCTGCGTGCCGACGTCTGGACCTGCTCCCCCTACAAGTTCATGGGCCCGCACTGCGGCGTGCTCGCCGCCGAACCGGCGCTGCTCGAGACCCTGCACCCCGACAAGCTCCTGCCGTCGACGGATGCCGTGCCCGAGCGGTTCGAGCTCGGCACGCTCCCCTACGAGCTGATGGCCGGCACGACCGCGGCCGTCGACTTCATCGCGAGCCTCGCCGACCTGGCGGGCCTCGATGGCGAGGAAGCCGCCGAGGGCACCACCACGGCATCCGGGCCGGGTGCGGCACCGGCGAGCCGGCGCGAGCGGATCGAGCTGGGTATGAAGGCGGTGCACGCCCACGAGCGCGCCCTGCTCGACGAGCTCGAGCCCGCCCTTCGCGCGCTGCAGGGCGTCACGGTGCACAGCAACGCCCGCTCGCGCACGCCCACCCTGTTGTTCACGGTGGCGGGTCGCGACCCGCAGGAGATCCGCGGGCGGCTCGCCGAGCGCGGCGTCAACGCACCGGCCGGGCACTTCTACGCGATCGAGTGCTCCCGGCACCTCGGCCTCGGGGACACCGGCGGCGTACGCGTCGGGCTCGCGCCCTACACCTCGGCCGACGACATCGACCGCCTGTTGACCGCACTGACCGAAATCATTTGAAAGAGAATGGAACTCCCATGGCACAGCACGACCGCGACCCCGTCCTCGTCACCGGCTGCTCGACCGGCATCGGCCGTGCCGTCGTCGAGGACCTGCTCCGTCAGGGCCACACGGTCTGGGCCACCGCGCGCCGC
>Ga0302299_10002783_pt1 | contig 10650 bp, 10 predicted proteins | sample III_Fen_N3_4_FD_198795 | JGI IMG/M metagenome (GOLD analysis project Ga0302299, IMG submission 198795) | Peat permafrost microbial communities from Stordalen Mire near Abisko, Sweden - III_Fen_N3_4 | ecosystem: Environmental > Terrestrial > Soil > Wetlands > Permafrost | place: Sweden: Abisko...
CGCCGGCCGGTGGTCACCGAGACCCTGGTGGCGCTGTGCGTCGCTGGCTACGCCCTGCAGATCGTGATCCCGACGTTCACTGCTCGATTCGAGCTGTCCGGGTTGCGGATCGCGAACGGCGAGTGGTGGCGGTTGTTCACCGGTGGGTTCCTTCACGGTGGCTTGATGCACCTGGCGTTCAACATGTGGGCGCTGCTGATCGTCGGCCGCCAGCTCGAGCCGCAGCTCGGCCGGGTCCGGTTCGGTCTTCTCTACGCGGTGTCGTTGCTCGCGGGGTCGACCGTGTCGTACTGCTTCAGCCCGGCGGTCTACCTCGGCGTCGGGGCGTCCGGGGCGATCTTCGGCCTGTTCGGTGGCCTGATCGTCGTAGCCCGCCGGATGAACTGGCAGCTCAATGCGCTGATCGGGCTGGTGCTGATCAACTTCCTCGTGCCGTTCGTCGTGCCGAACGTCGACTGGCGGGCGCACGTGGGAGGCCTGCTGGCGGGCTTGATCCTGACCACGGCCTTCGCCTACTCCCCGCCGGGGCTGCGCATCGTGATTCCAGCCGTGGTGATCGCCGGCATCGTGGTCGGCTGCGTCGTCGCAGTGACCGCCCGGTCGCACGAGATCCGCAACGACCCGAGGTACGCCATCGTCTTCCAGCTGCCGGACATCTATCTGCCGCTGGACGAATACCGTCCTTTCCCATAGCGAGCTCAGCCCTTAGCAAGTTCAGTCCTTAGCTCGGTCAACCTCTGAGGGGTCCTCATGCGTGACGCCGTAATCGTGGCTGCCGTTCGAACGCCGGTCGGTCGCCGGGGCGGGGTGCTCGCCGGCGTGCATCCGGTCGACCTCTCGGCCACCGTTCTGCGCGCCCTGGTCGACCGCACCGGGATCGACCCCGGCCTGGTCGACGACGTCATCTGGGGCTGCGTCTCCCAGGTCGGTGAGCAGACGTTCAACGTCGGGCGTAGCGCCGTGCTGGCGGCCGGCTGGCCCGAGTCGGTTCCGGCAACGACCGTCGATCGCCAGTGCGGCTCGTCCCAGCAGGCAGTGGCGTTCGCTGCCGCCGGACTCATCGCCGGTCAGTACGACGTGGTGGTGGCAGGTGGTGTCGAGGTCATGTCCAGGGTGGCGCTCGGCTCGTCCGCGAGTGTCGGTGGCCTGCCGTTCGGCGAGACCGTGCTGGCCCGCTATGCCGACGAGCTCGCGACGGCTGGAACGCCGATCTTCAACCAGGGGGTCAGCGCCGAGCTGATCGCGGCCCAGTGGGGGCAGTCCCGCGAACAGCTCGACACGTTCGCGCTGCGCTCACACGAGCGGGCTGCGCTGGCGATCGACGAAGGACGGTTCGCGGGTCAGATCGTCCCCGTCCAGCTGCCTGACGGGACCATCGTCGACACCGACCAGGGGGTCCGACGGGGCGGGACCCTGGAGTCGATGGGTGCTCTAACCACGCCTTTCCGCCCGGACGGCGTCGTCACCGCGGGCTCGTCGTCACAGATCTCGGACGGGTCGGCAGCGTTGCTTCTCATGACCTCGGAACGCGCTCAGCAGCTCGGCCTGACCCCGCTCGCGCGGGTGCACACCACCGTCGTGGTCGGAGCCGACCCGGTGCTGATGCTGACCGCCCCGATGCCCGCCACGACCAAGGCGCTCAAGAGCGCTGGCCTGACCGTGGACGACATCGATGCCTTCGAGGTCAACGAGGCGTTCGCCCCCGTGCCGTTGGCTTGGCTCGCGGACCTGGGCGCCGACCCCGAGCGGCTGAACGCCAACGGTGGCGCCATCGCGCTCGGCCACCCGCTGGGCGGTTCAGGCGCGCGGCTCATGACCACCCTGGTGCACCACCTGGTCGATTCAGGGCTGCGCTACGGCTTGCAGACGATGTGTGAGGGCGGCGGCTTGGCCAACGCGACCATCCTGGAACGGATCTAGCGGCCGCCGACCGCGGGTTGTCCACAGTGGGGACAAGCCATGTGGAGAACTACACGGCTGTAAGTCGTGCTCAGGTCGGACGGCTACTTCCAGCGCGTGGCGGTGACGAAGCCCGCACCGAGCAGCGCGAAGCCGATCACGATGTTCCAGTTACCGAGGTCGGTGCCCGGGATGACGGTGCCGGCGATGTAGAAGGTGACGATCCAGGCCAGCCCGATCAGGAAGAACGTCACCATCAGCGGGGCCACCCACCGGCCGCTCACCCGTTGCGACAAGGGCACGGCCTTCGTCGGTGGCGTGTAGTTCGCCTTGCGTCGAATTCGCGACTTGGGCACGGCGGACACTCCTCAAAGGATGGACTCGGGCGTCCGTTAGCGTAGACGACATGAACCCGGCGGCGACGTGGCGACTCGGTGTCCCCGTCGTCTGTGTGCTGGCAGGTCTGCTGATGGCCACCAGCGCCACGACCGCGCACGGCACCGATCTGCGCTCCGACCGCCGCCTCGACCTCGCCGACCTGATCCGCGAGCAGGCCAGGCGAGCGGCCATCGGCACCGAGCAGGTGCAGCAGGTTCGGGACGAGGTCGACAAGCTCACTCAGCTCAGCGGCAACGACGACGTCCGGGTGCAGCAGGCCAGAGCCGCAGCGGGTCGGCTCGCTGTCCTGGCCGGGCTCACCCCCGTCGTCGGGCCGGGCCTTTCGGTAGCCCTCGACGACGCGCACCGCGACCCGGGATCGCCGCTTCCGTCCGGGGTATCACCCGACGACTTGGTCATCCATCAGCAGGACGTTCAGGCCGTGGTGAACGCGCTATGGGCCGGCGGCGCCGAGGCCGTCCAAGTCATGGACCAGCGACTGCTGTCGACGAGCGCGGTGCGCTGCGTCGGCAACACGCTCATCCTGGGTGGCCGGGTCTACTCCCCGCCGTTCACGGTCACTGCCGTCGGCGACACCGCGGGGCTGCGGCGCGCGCTCGACTCCGCACCAGCCCTGATCAACCTTCGTCAATGGGTCGACGCCGTCGGCCTCGGCTACCAGGTCGTGGTTTCGCGCACCCTCACGATCCCGGCGTACGAAGGCCCCTTGGCCCTGACCCACGCGAGGACCCCGTGACCGACGACTCCGCGACGACTGAACCGGCGCCCGGCGCGCCGGCGACGGCAGAGCACGCGATCGGCTCGTCGGCCCCGACCTCGCTGTACGGGTGGCTGTGGAGCAAGCTCCCCGGCGGGCGCGCGCTGCGGGTGGTCCTGGTGCTGCTGATCGTTGCTGCGGTGGTGGTCGTCCTGTTCGGCTGGGTCTTCCCGTGGCTCGAGCCGCGGCTGCCCTGGGTCGACGTCACCGTCGGTGGCGCGGGTGCGGGAGGATGACCCGATGAACGCCACCCCCCCGAGCGCGCCCACGGGTCAGGTGCGCCCCCGTCGCGATGGCAAAGCGCCCGCACGCGTGCTGGTCGTCGACAACTACGACTCCTTCGTCTTCAACCTGGTCCAGTACCTCGCGCAGCTCGGCGCCGAGACGGTGGTCCGGCGCAACGACGAGGTGTCGGTCAGCGACGCGGACGCGTTCGACGGGGTGCTTCTGTCGCCCGGACCCGGTACGCCCGAGGGCGCCGGGGTGTGCATCGACCTGGTCCGGCACGCGGCCGGCCGGATCCCGTTGCTGGGCGTGTGCCTCGGGCACCAGGCCCTCGCCGTCGCGTTCGGCGCCACCGTCGACCGCGCCCCCGAGCTGTTGCACGGCAAGACGTCCCAGGTGCACCACGAGGGAGCGGGGGTGCTCGCGGGTCTGGCCGACCCGTTCACGGCGACGCGGTACCACTCGCTGGCGGTGCGCGCCGAAACCGTTCCGGACGAGCTCGAGGTGACCGGCCATACCGAGAGCGGCGTCATCATGGCGCTCCGGCACCGCGAGTTCGACCTCGAGGGCGTGCAGTTCCATCCCGAGTCGGTGCTCACCGAGGGCGGCCACCACCTGCTGGCGAACTGGCTGGTGCGGCTGGGCGACCCGCAGGCCGTCGAGCGCTCTACCGGACTGGCGCCGGTCGTCAGCTCGTAGCGGGACGCTAAGGGGTCGGCGACGGGCTCCCCGACGTCGAGGGCGACCCGCTCGTGCTGGGCGACTGGCTCGGCGGCGCGGTGGCCACCGTGATCGTGACGATCTTGCCCTGCTCCAGCAGCGTCCCGCTCGGGGGTGTCTGGGCGATGACGGTGCCGGGCGTGAAGGCGTCGGTCTGCTGCTGGCTGACGTTCACCTTGAAGCCTGCGTTGGTCAGCAACCCCTGGGCGTCGGCCTGCTGGAGACCGACGACCTTGGGCACGGCGACCTTGCCGCTGGAGATGGTCAGGTTCACCGGCGTCCCCTTGGGTACTTGGGTGCCCTCTTTGGGGTTGACCGCGAGAACCTGCCCGGCCACCTGGTCAGAGTCCTTCAACGTGATCGTGCCGTTGGTGAGACCGGCGTCGTTGAGGGCCGCGAGCGCCTGGTCCTTGGACAGTCCGACGAGAATGGGCACGCGCACCTTCTCCGGGCCGCCGGAGAAGGTGAGGTCGACGGGCGAGTTCTTCGACACCTTCGTGCCCGAAGCCGGATCCTGGTTGATCACCGTGCCGATCGGCTTGTCGCTGGTCTCGGTGCGCTCGACTCCTTCGTGCAGTCCACGCTCGGTGAGCTGAGCCACGGCCACGTCCTTGGTCAAGCCGGCGAGCTGAGGGACGACGACCTGCTGACCCGATGTGTCGAACAGGCCGCGTCCGAGGAAGAAGGCCAGCGCGAGGGCCGCGACCACCCCGACCGCGAGCAGTGCGTACCAACCGCTGCGCGATTGCGGCGGGGGCGGCGGCAGCACCTTGGCCGCGGGAACCGACCCGGCGAGAGGTGCGATCAGCTGGGTCCGATCCGCGTCGAAGTCTGGGATGGGCGCTGGGGCGAGTGGCTCGCCGAGGCTGATCCGCTGGATGTCGGCGCGCATGTCGATGGCGGACTGGTACCGGTCGCTGGGGCTCTTGGCCAACGCCCGCATCACCAACGCGTCGCACGCGAGCGGGACGTCTGGATTGACCCGCGAGGGCGGCGGCGCGGTCTCGCGGACGTGCTGGTACGCCACGGAGACCGGCGAGTCGCCGACGAACGGCGGCCGTCCGCAGAGCAGCTCATAGAGCATGCAACCGACGGAGTACAGGTCGCTGCGGGCGTCGACCAGCTCGCCTCGCGCCTGCTCGGGCGAGAGGTACTGCGCGGTGCCGAGGACCGCCGACGTCTGGGTCATCGTCGCGGCGCTGTCGGCGATCGCGCGGGCGATCCCGAAGTCCATGACCTTGACCTCGCCGGCCCGGTTGAGCATGACGTTGCCCGGCTTGATGTCTCGATGGATGATGCCGTGCCGGTGCGAGTAGTCGAGGGCGGCGAGGGTGCCGTCGGTGATCTCGAGCGCGCGTTCGGGCAAGAACTTGTGCCCGGACCGCACCATGTCGCGCAGGGTGGTCCCATCGACGAACTCCATGACGATGTACGGCACCGCGACGCCGCTCACGTCGGTCTCGCCGGTGTCGTAGACGGCCACGATGTTCGGGTGGTTCAGCGAAGCCGACGCCTGCGCCTCGCGCCGGAAGCGGGCCTGGAAGGACGGGTCCCGGGCCAGGTCCGTGCGCAGCAGCTTGACGGCGACTCGGCGGCCGAGGCGAAGGTCGCGTCCGACGTGGACCTCGGCCATCCCACCGCGGCCGATCACCTCGCCGAGCTCGTACCGGTCGCCGAGCCGTCGGGGCTCGTCCATTCGCGTCTCCTTGGTGCTGTCGCTGCTACTCGTACCGTCCGCAGTTCCCGCGCCGTCCGCGGGACCCGTGCCGTCCGTCATCGTGCATCCTCTCGTGCCATCATCGACCGAGCACCGCCTGCATCACGGCTTTGGCGACCGGTGCCGCGAGGCGCCCACCGGAGATCTCGCCGTCGTTCGGGGCTCCTTCGATCACCACAGCGACAGCTACCTGGGCGTCGTCGGCTGGTGCGAACGACACGAACCAGGCATCTGCCGGCCGTCCTGGGGCGGTCTGAGCCGTACCGGTCTTGCCAGCCACGCGGACCCCGGGGATCGCAGCGTTCTTGCCCGTGCCGGTCTCGACGACGCCGACCATCATGTCCGTGACGACCTGGGCCACGACGGATGAGACGGCCTGACCGAACTCGACCGTACGGGCCGGGTCGAGGATCGCCAGGTCAGGCCCGCGGGTCTCCTGGACGAGGTACGGGTTGTTGACGATGCCGCGGTTGGCGATGCCAGCACCGACCATCGCCATCTGCAGGGCGGTGGACCGGACGTCGAACTGGCCGATCGCCACCTGGGCGGACTGCGGCGGGTTCACGTCGGTGGGGAACCTGCTGGTGGCCGCCAGCATGGGCACCTTGAACGAGCTGTTGAACCCGAACGCCTCGGCCTGCGCCCGTATGGTCTCGCCACCGAGGGCGATGCCGACGTTGGCGAACGCCGTGTTGCACGAGATCGCCAAGGCTTCGGCGAGGGTCACGTGACCGTTGCCGCAGGGCAGGTGGTTGTAGTTGGACAAGGTGGTGTTGGTGCCTGGCAGGGTGATCTTGGCCGGGGAGGGGATCAGGGTCGTCGGGGTGTACTTCCCACTCGACAGCGCCGCCGACAGCGTCACGATCTTGAAGGTCGATCCAGGCGGGTAGACCTCAGCCAGCGGCCGGTTGAGCATCGGCTTGGTGGGGTCGGCATTCAGGGACGTCCAGGCCTTGCGCTCGGTGGCGGGATCGAGGCTGGCCAAGAGGTTCGGGTCGAACGACGGTGTCGAGACGAGCGCCAGGATGGCACCGGTCGACGGCTGGATCGCCACGACCGCGCCCTGCTTCCCTTTCATCGCGTTCGCGGCCGCCGCCTGTGCCTTCGGGTTGATGGTCAGCAGCACGCTGCCGCCCTCGACGGTGCGCCCGGCCACGAGGTCGGAGAGGTTCTGCAGCGCGAACCGCGGATCGGAGCCGGACAGGACGTCGTTCTCGGCCCGCTCGATCCCCGTACGGCCGTAGATGAGGGAGTAGTAGCCGGTCGCCGGGGCGTAGAGGGGCCCGTTGGAGTAGGTGCGGACGTAGCGCAGCTGGGCCGAGCCGAGCTTCGACGAGACCACCGGCTTGCCCCCGACGAGGATCGGACCTCGCTCGCGGGCGTACTCCTTGATCACCTTGCGGTTGTTGCCGGGCCGGTCGGCGAGGTCGTTCGCTCGACCCACCTGCACGACGTTGAGGTTGACCAGCAGGGCGGCGAACATCAGTCCGGTGACGACGGCGAGCCGGCGGATCGTTCCCGCCATGCTGCCCGTCACAACGAGATCACCTGGGTCATGGCCTGGTCGCCCATCGGCTCGCGTGGTGTGACAACGGGTTGCGGCAGCGGACGTGCGGCGGTGTCGCTGATCCGCAGGAGCAGGCCGATGACCATCCAGTTGGCAACCAGCGAAGACCCGCCGGCGGAGAGGAACGGCGTGGTGAGGCCGGTGAGCGGGATGAGCCCGCTGACCCCGCCGACGACGATGAAGACCTGCAGCGCCATCACGAAGGCGAGACCCGTCGCAAGCAGGCGCCCGAACACGTCGCGCGACGCGAGGGCAGCACGCAAGCCGCGCTCGACGATGATGGCGTACAGGACGAGCAGGGCCATCAGGCCGGTGAGGCCCAGCTCCTCACCCACGGCCGAGATGATGAAGTCCGACTTCGCGTAGGGCACCAGGTCGGGGGTACCGCGACCGATCCCGGTACCGAGGATGCCGCCGTCGGCCATTCCGTACAGGCTCTGGACGACCTGGTACCCCTGGCCGCCCGGGTCGGCGAACGGGTGGAGCCAGACGTCGACCCGCACCCGCACGTGGGCGAACGAGTAGTAGCCGATGGTCGAGCCGAGCAGGAAGAGCGCGCCGCCGATGACGGGCCAGCCCCTGCGTCCGGTCGCGACGTACAGCAGGGCCACGAAGAGGCCGAAGAAGAGCAACGACGTGCCGAGGTCCTTCTCGAAGACCAGCACGCCGAGGCTGATCAGCCACGCGACGATGATCGGTCCGAGGTCGCGTCCTCGGGGGACGTCGACGCCGAGCACCCGAGTGCGCACCACGGCGAGGGCGTCCCGCTTCACGGTGAGGTAGCCGGCGAAGAAGATGGCCAACGCGATCTTGGCCACCTCGGACGGCTGGAACGAGAAACCCAAGGCCCGCACCCAGATTCGGGCCCCGTTGATGGTCACGCCGAGTCCCGGGATCAGCGGTGCGACGAGCAGCGCGAGCCCGATGAACATGGCGGTGTAGGTGAAGCGCTGCAGCTGGCGTGGGTCACGGACGAGGGCCAGCACCGCGATCATCAGCACCAGGGCCAGCGCCGTCCAGAGCAGCTGGGTAGGTGCCGTGGCCTTGGGCAGCTCGTGTCCGGCCAGCACCGCCTTCTTGGCGGCCGCGATGTCGAGCCGATGGATCATGGCCAGCCCGAGGCCGTTGATGGCGACAGCGACCGGCAGCAGCACCTGGTCGGAGTACGGAGCGAGCCAGCGCACCGCCAGGTGTGCGACGAGCGCGGCGGCCGTCGCCATCGCTGCGAACGCGCCGAACCCGTGCGGCAGCCGCCCGTCGGCGGCCCAACCGACTTGCGCGTAGGCGAGGAGACCGACCGCGAGCGCCGGGACCAGCAGCAGAAGCTCGGGGATGCGCCTGGGGCGCCGCGCGGTCATCCGGTGGTCACCGGCGCACCGGGACAACCGTCGGGGATCGGCAGCTGGACGCAGGCAGCCGCCTCGGTGCGCAGCGTGTCGAGAATCGTCCGGGCGTGGGCCAGGCTGTCGGCCTGGATGGTGGCGTCGAGCTGCTGGCGGGCGAAGTCAGGAAGGGACGACGCCGTGATCCCGCTCGCCTCGACCACGGTCGACAGGCTGTGGCCGAACACGTGCTGTGGCACGCCCTGATAGATCGCCACCTCGTCGCCGGACACCGCGACGTAGTACTGGGACTGGCTCCAGCGGTACCCGCCGAACGCGGCGAGCCCGAGGATGACCGCGACCAGGAGCACCAGCGGACCGAAAAGGCGGAGCCTGCGGCCACGTGGGGTCGGCTCGTCGTGGTCGCCCTCCGCACCTCCTGCGGCGTTCGCCGAGGCTGTGCCCTCGGCGTTCGCGTCGTCGACCGCGGGTTCGGTCGGGAGCTGCAGCTCGCCGTCGGCCGCGGCACCCACGACGACGGGATCGGGTTCTGCAGTCTCGGCGTCGGTGAGGTCGGCGACGATGCACGTCACGTTGTCGGGTGCGCCTCCACGAAGCGCGAGGTCGACGAGGTCGCGCATCGCGTCAGCCGGCGTACCGACCGAGAGCACGTCGCGAAGGGTCGCCTCCGACACCACGCCGGAGAGTCCGTCGCTGCACAGCAGGTAGCGGTCGCCGGCGCGCGGGGTGCGGCTGATGATGTCGGGCTCGACCTCGACCCGACCGTCGAGCGCCTGCAGCAGCATGTTGCGCTGGGGGTGCGTTCCGGCGTCGACCCGGCTGATCCGGCCCTGGTCGATGAGCGACTGGACGAACGTCTGGTCGTGGGTCACCTGCTCGAGCACACCGTCGCGCAGGAGGTAGCCGCGCGAGTCACCGACCTGGGCGAGCGTCACGCGGTCGCCGAGCTGCAGCAGCATGGTGAGGGTCGTGCCCATGCCTTCGAGCTCGGGCCGACCCTCGATCAAACGGCGCAGCTCGTCGCCGGCCCGGGCCACGGCGTCCCGCATCAGGGCGGCCGGGTCCGCGCTGTCGTGCTCGGCCGTCACCGCGAGCGCGTCGACGACCGTCCGCAGCGCGATCGTGCTCGCCACCTCGCCGTACGCGGCGCCGCCCATGCCGTCCGCGATCGCGAGGAGGTGCGGCCCGGCATACCCGGAGTCCTCGTTGCCGCTGCGGACCATCCCCACGTGCGAGGTAGCAGCGAAGTCGAGTCGTAGGGCCATGGGTACGCCCTACTTCCTGAGCTCGAGCAGCGTCTTGCCGATGCGCACCGGTGTGCCCGGCGGGATCGCCATCGGCGCCGAGAGCCGGCTCTTGCCGAGGTACGTGCCGTTGGTCGAGCCCAGATCCTCGACCACCCAAGCGCCCTCGTGCGGGTAGAGCCGGGCGTGCCGACCGGACACGTAGTCGTCGTCGAGGACGACGGTGTTCTCCGGCGCGCGGCCGACGGTGATCGGCGTTGCGCCGAGCTCGATCATCGTCCCCTCGTGCGAGCCACCGGTGACGCAGAGGTGCCGAGGTGCGCCGCGGCGGGGCTTCGGTGGCTTAGCCGGCTTCGCTGTCGCGGCGGCTTCGACCTTCGGTGCCTTGCCGGGCTTGGCGGGCTTGACCGGCTTGGGTGCCTTGGCTCGACGGCGGGAGAACAGGTCGCTGCGCATCGTCGTGACGACGAAGAGGACGAGCAGCCAGAGCAGGGCGAGGAACCCGATCTGGATCAGCTTCAGGGTCAGCTCGGACATGGGGTCATCCGCCGAACCGGAAGACCATGGCCAGGGCGCCGATACCGATACGGGCTCCGTCGTAGAGCTCGGCAGAGGTGACCCGTTCGCCGTCCATGAACGTGCCGTTGGTCGAGCCGAGGTCGGTGATGCGCGGCGGGTCCGAGAGAACGATCTCGGCGTGCCGACGCGAGACCCCTGGGTCGTCGAGGCGCAGGTCGGCTTCGTTGCCGCGGCCGAGCACGGTGTGCTGGCGGGTGAGA
>Ga0302299_10002784_pt1 | contig 10649 bp, 3 predicted proteins | sample III_Fen_N3_4_FD_198795 | JGI IMG/M metagenome (GOLD analysis project Ga0302299, IMG submission 198795) | Peat permafrost microbial communities from Stordalen Mire near Abisko, Sweden - III_Fen_N3_4 | ecosystem: Environmental > Terrestrial > Soil > Wetlands > Permafrost | place: Sweden: Abisko...
CGTGGATGCCGGCCTGCGCGGCTCGCTCATCCTGCGCGGGCGGGTGCCGGGCGCGACCGGGGCGACGGCGCAGCTGCAGTACCGGGAGGCCGTGGGTGACCCTCCGGTCTGCACGTACTACGGCCGGGTCGTCCGCGACGGCGGGTACCTCTGCCTCCAGTACTGGTACTTCTACGCGATGAACGACTGGCGGTCCGCGTTCGCCGGCATTAACGAGCACGAGTCCGACTGGGAGATGGTGACGGTCTACCTCGTCGACGTCGACGACGGGCCGCCCACCGCCCAGTGGGTGGCCTTCTCCTCGCACGACTACAAGGGGGACGACCTGCGTCGGCGGTGGGACGACCCGGAGGTGCAGCGGGTCGGCGACCACCCCGTCGTCCATGCCGGCGCCGGGTCCCACTCCGGAGCCTTCCTCCCCGGCGACTACCTCGTGCAGATCCAGCCGGCCGGCCGGGCGGGCGCCTTCGTCGGGTTCTTCGAGCGGGCCGGTGCGGCTCTGTTCCCCTGGCTGCGCAACGACCGGCCCGGTGTCGGCATCCCCTTCATCGACTACGCCCGGGGGGACGGCAGTTCCGTCGGCCCCGGGCAGCCGCTGGGCTGGGCGCCCGAGGTCCTTGACGACACCACGCCCTGGGCCCTGGACTTCCGTGGCCTCTGGGGGCTGGACACCCGTGACCGGCTCGGTGGTGAGCGGGCGCCCGCCGGGCCGCGCTATGAGCGGGACGGGTCGGTCCGCCCGTCCTGGGCCGACCCCCTCGGGTGGGCGGGCCTGCACAAGGTGGCCCCGACCGAGGCGGAGCGCGACGAGCTGCTCGAGGAACGGGTGGCCCACATCGACGAGGAGCTGGCGACCCTGGACACCGACGTCGGGGAACGCCGCGAGGCGCTGCGCCGGCGGCGGCTGGTGGCCGTGACCCTGGAACGCGCCGGCTCGGACTCGCTGTCCCGGGCGCGCGGCCGCGAGCTGGATGCCGAGGAGGCCGAGGTGAGTGCCCTGGTCCGCCGCCGCGCCGACCTGCTGCACGAGCGGGAGGTGCACGGTGCGGCGCTTGCCGCCCCGGAGGTCCCCGAACCCGTCCAGGGCCACCTCCGGCACCCGCACCAGCCCTACGTGCCCGGTGGCGACGTCCGCGAACGCTTCCTGCACGTGTGGTCCGCGCTCAGCGTCCCCCTCATGCTCGCGGTGGTGGTCGCGATGCTCTTCGTCCCCCTGTCACCGCTGCTGCTCTTCGTCGTCGCCGCGGTCGTGGGCGTGCTCGCCGTGGAGGCCTTCGCCCGCAAGCAGCTGCTGAGGTTCGTCATCACAGTGGTCGCGCTCGCCGCCGCCGCGGTCGCCCTGTGGTTGGTACTCCTCTGGCTCGAGGGCAACTGGCGGCTGGGACTGGCCGTCATCGTGGGCGCCACTGCCGTGGTCCTGCTGTACACGGCCGTGCGGGACCTCGTCCGTCGCTGAGCGGACGGGGAGGCCACGGGCCTGCGTCAGTGGCTGGCGCCCATCTCGTCGTGCATCCGCTGCAGGTTCCGCTGGGTGGCCTCGGAGACCACGCCGTCCTTGGAGACGTCGACGATCATCATCATGCCGTTGTCCTCGTGGGCGAGGATGTGGCAGTGAAAGACGTAGGTGCCGACGAACCGGTTGTACTTCATCCGGATCTTCACCACGCCCTTGGGCGGTAGCGGCACGACGTCCTGCTCGCTCTTGGCCGAGTAGGGCTCGCCGTTGACGGACGTGACGATGTAGTCGTTGACGTGGATGTGGAACGGGTGCGCCTCTCCGGAGACGTTCTTGAGCGTCCACTCCTCGACGGTGCCGAGCTTGGCCGCCACGTCGACCCGGGTGCCGTCGAACTGCTTGCCGTTGATGTAGAACTGGTTGGTCTTGGTGTTCTCGCTGAAGACGAACTCGCGGGTGCGGTCGACCTTCGCATCGACCAGCTCCGACACCGGGGCCAGCGACGTCGGCCACGCCACGTCGGCGACCGGGTCGCCGGTCACCGTCACCGTGGCCAGCTTCCGCTCGGGGTAGGTGTCACCCTCGGGGCCGTTGCTGTACTCCAGCGTCCTCAGCGCGTGGGTGCCGGGCTGCGGCCAGCGGACCAGGACGTCGTAGCGCTTGCCCGGCGGCAGCACCAGCTCGTCGGCGGTCCACACCTCCGCGACCGGATTGGCGTCCTCGGCGACGACCCGGAACTGGGTTCCGTCGAGCGCGAGCTTGTACCAGATGTCGGCGCTGATGTTCGCCAGCCGGAGCAACGTCGTCTGGTTGGTGCGGGCGGTGATGACCGGGTCGACCTGGCCGTTGACGGTGCGGGTGGTCGGCGCGTTGGAGTCGATGTTCTCGGTGATGATGGCGCCGTCCTTGACCTGCAGGTCCTTGAGCGCCAGGACGAGGTCGGGGATGTCGCGCAGCTCGGCAGGCATGCGCTCCTGCAGCCCCTCGACGACGAACACCCCTGCGAGACCGGCGAACACCTGTGCCTCGGTGCGCCCGTGCAGGTGCGAGTGGTACCAGTAAGTGCCCGGGTCGACGTCCCTGGGGAGGTTCAGGACGAAGTCGTTGTCACTGCTGGGCTGCATGACGCGCAGGACGTTGTCGGAGATGCCGATCGGGGACACGAACATCCCGTGGCTGTGCAGGTTCGTCGGCTCGTCGAGGTCGTTGCGCAGGTGGATCTTCACCGTGTCGCCCGGCTTGACGTACAGCGTCGGACCGATGAACTGGCCGTCGTAGGCGAAGCCCTCGACCGTCGTCCCGGCCACGTCGAAGTCCCGCTTCTTCAGCGTGAAGGTGGCGTCGAGCACGCCGTCCTTCGAGCGCAGCTCCTGTGGAGCCTCGAACGGCTGGTGCTGCTGCACGGGGAAGGTGGTCGGGACGTCGCCCGCCGTGGCCGTGGCACTGCTCGTCGAGGTCGATGACCCGGTGGGGGATGGCGACGGGTCGGCAGCGTCGCACCCCACCACCACCGTTGCGACGAGCAGCGCGGCACCGACGAACCCGCCCACGTGTAGCCAGTTGCGACGCATGGCAAACCTCCCGTTCGGCACGGACGACATCGACATCGACATCGACGAGGTGCCTCCGCGCTGCCAGCCAGATCGAGGGTAGCGGCGACCGGACCGTCGGGTCCATGACGTCAGGATCCTCCGCCGCCAGGATCGCCCAGCACCTGTTCGATGGCGTGCCGGATGAGGTCGCGCGTCGCGCAGCTCTCGTACCGGGATGCCGCGGCCTGGGGTCGCCCTCACTGCGGCTCGGTCGTCAACGTCTCGGACAGGGGTCGCCTGCGCTTCGGACGGACGGGCGGTCGACGCCCGGCGCCCCCTCGTTCCCGCGCGGTCCTGACGTGGTTCGGCTGGGGCACCTCCATCAGGCGGACTCCTGGCAGGAAGGTTCCTGCCATCGCCAAAACAATTCTGCTGTAGGCGAATTGGTGCATTCGAACGCTTGTGCTAGAGCCAGGAGATCGGTAGAATCGTGCCACGGGAAAGGGGGCAGGATGAGCGTCATCGACATCGCGGATGACACCGCAGTCGCGCACCCCGAACACACCGTCCTGTCACCGGCAGAGCAGGTCACCGGCGCTGCCGGTCGGGTGGGCGCCGCGCTGGTGGAGGCGCAACGCACCGGCAGGCGCGAGGCGTGGCTGGCAGTCACCGCCCTCTGCCAGCAGCTGGTGAACAGCGCCACCGCGGTGCAGGACGCCGCGATCGTGCAGGTCGCCCGCCGCGAGAACATCTGGTGCGAGGACGGCACGCTGGGCGAGACGAGGTACAGCCCGGGTTGCGTCACCATCGACGCCGCGGACCTCGTCGCCCCAGTCATCGGCGCCTCCCATTCCCAGGCCCAGCGACGCGTGGAGAACGCAGTTCGCCTGGCCGGTGGCCTGGTCCCGGTCGAGGCCGACGGCCGCGGCGCGCCGGAGGCCAGCGGGCTGGGTGGGCTGTACCGGGCGATGTCGGCCGGGCAGCTGGACGCCTACCGGGCCGGTGTCATCGCGTTCGAGCTCGAGGTCGCCCCGGCGCACGTGGCGGACGCGATCGTGGCGGCGCTCGGTCATCACCTCGGCGATGAGGCCGCGACGTTGCGGCGGCGGACCCGGGTGCTGCTGGAGCGCATCTCCCCCGACCTGGTGCGCGAGCGCGCGAGGCGGGCCCGGGCCTCGACCGGGCTGCGCCGATGGGTGGCCGAGCCCGGCGTCGACGAGTGGCACGGCACCTTTCCCAGCGAGGACGCCGCCACCGCCTGGGCCGCCATCGACCGCCTCGCCCACGACCTCGTCGCCGCCGGTACGTGCACGAACATCGAGCAGGCGCGCGCCAAGGCGCTCACCGACCTGGTCACCGGCAACGCCACCATCGACATCCAGGTGGTGCTCACCGTGGCGGCCGACACCACCCACCCCACGGCGGACACCAGCGCGGCGCACACCGAGTCCGCGCCCGACGGCTCCCCCGCAGCGGACGCCGCCGGCGCCGCCAAGACTGTCGCCGCGGCCGACGAGGCAAGGGGGGCCTACGCCGCGGACATCTCGATGAACCCGGACGCGATCCCGCCACCGCGCGACCCCAGTGACGAGGACCTGGTCCAGGTCCACGGCGCCCGACCCTCCGAACCGCTGCTCGTGCGCCGCGGCTGGCTGCGTGGCCACCTGTCGAAGGCTCCGCCCCGCCCCCGGCGCGGTGGAATGCGTTCCAGCCCACGATTCGTACCGTGCGACCCGCTCACCGGCGCCCGCCTCGACCCCGGTGACCACCTCGCCACCGATGCCTATCGCCCGGGCGCCGAGCTCGTGGCCCTGGTGAAGGCCCGTGACGGTCGGTGTCGCTTCCCCGGTTGCAGCGTCGCCGCCCGGTTCTGCGACCTCGACCACGTGCGGCCTTGGCCGACCGGGCGTACCGCTGCGCGCAACCTGCTGACGCTGTGCCGACGCCACCACCGCATCAAGCAACGACCCGGCTGGCGACTGCAGCTGGCACCCGACGGCACCGCTCGGTGGACAGACCCCACCGGCCACGTCCGCACCACCGCGCCACTGAATGCGCTGCACACCCTGGTGCTCAGGGCCGACCCGACCGTCGACGAGCTCCACAACGACCTGGACGCCGCCGGTTGCGCACCGGAGGTCGTCACCGCGACCGGGTGGAGTGCACTCGAGACCCACCTGGCGCGTCGCCTCGAGCACCACTCGCCCGGACTCCACCTCAGCCGCACCGCCGGCCACATCGACGTCGACGTCGACTTCGACGTCTCGGTCCACCGGCGCTGCACCGGTGCCGCCCAGCTCCGAGAGGCCCACCGCCGCGCCCGTCCGGTCTTCCCCGACGAACCGCCCTTCTGAACGGCACGGCGATCCGGTCCCCGCGAGCGCGAGCGCGAGCGCGAGCGGACGCCTCAGCCCAGGCCGTGCCGGACGCGGCTACGGGCCTCCTGCGAGCGGAACTGGCCGAAGCGCGGGAGGAACTTGTCCCACTCGATGATGTGCGCGTCGATCTCCGGGCCGTCGATGCACGCGTGCTTGCGGATGCTCTTGCCGTCGATGGTCACGGGGACCATGCAGGCGCCGCACATGCCGGTGGCGTCGACCATGATCGAGTTCAGGCTGGCGACCGTGGCCACGCCGAACCGGCGGGTCAGGTCGGACACGGCGCGCATCATCAGCGGCGGGCCGATCGCGACGACCTCGGCGATGCCGCGCCCCGTCCCCGCCACCGCCGCCTCGAGCATCGCCTCGAGCGGGGTGGTGACGAAGCCCTGGACCCCGAACGTCCCGTCGTTCGTCGTGTAGACGACCTCGAGGAGGTCACCGAACTCGCGCTGCAGAGCGGCGATTCGCTCGTCGTCCCCGGTCCAGAACAGCAGGTCGGCGCTGCGGAACCCGGCGATCAGCGTGACGGAGTTGCCGACCCGCAGGTGCTCACGCAGGATCGGGTAGACCGGCGGCAGGCCGAGGCCGCCCGCGGTGAACACGACCGTCTGGTCCGCCGGGTAGGCGCGGACGTCGCTGGGGCGGCCGAGCGGGCCGGCGATGCCGGCGAAGACGTCGCCGACCACCATCCTGTTGATCTCGATGCTGCTCGTCCCGACGCCCTGCACCACGAGGCAGATGGTTCCGGCCTCGGCGTCCCAGTCGGCCAGGGTCAGCGGGATCAGCTCGCCGTCGGGCCACGGCAGGACGCGGACGAACTGCCCGGCCCGGGCGGCAGCCGCGATGACGGGCGAGTGGACGGTGATCTCCTCGATGCCGTCGGCGAGGTGCGCCGTGGCGAGGATCGTCTGCTCGGTGGAGGCCCGCTCGGTGAAGGCCTTCGCCGAACTCACCATCGCGGCGACCTGGTCGGCGGGCACGTCGACGTGCCCGATGATCTCGCGGGCGGCGGCCTGGCCGTCACCGGCGGCGTTGATGGCGGTCGACCCGCCGCGGGCGGCGTCACCGCCGGAGTAGACGCCGTGCAGCGAGGTCTCCTGCGACCCGGCGTGGTCGAGGTCGATGGTGCCCCACGTCGTGGTGTGCAGCTGCGGCTCGGAGTCCTTGATGATCGGGTTCGACGCGTTGCCGAGCGCCATGATGACCAGGTCGGCCTTCATCGTCTCGGTGCGGCCGGTGGGCACCGGCCGGCGCCGGCCCGAGGCGTCGGGCTCGCCGAGCTCCATCACGTCCAGGGTCGTGGCGGTGACGAAGCCGGTGGCGTCGTCACCGAGGAACTCGGTCGGGGACCGCAGCGGGAGAAGGCTGATGCCCTCCTCGAGCGCGTGCTCCAGCTCCTCGACGCGGGCGGGCATCTCGCTGCGGGTGCGCCGGTAGACGATCGTCACGTGGCCGCCGAGGCGGTGGGCGGTGCGCGCGGCATCCATCGCGGTGTTGCCACCACCGATGACGAGCACCTCCTTGCCGGCGGTCTCGGGAAGCGGCGTCTCGTAGTCGTCGCGCAGGCCCTGCATGAGGTTGACCCGGGTGAGGAACTCGTTGGCGGACATGACGTTGAGGTGGTGCTCACCGGGCACGTCCATGAACCGCGGGAGGCCGGCACCCGTTCCGACGAAGACACGCCAGAAACCGGCCTCCCGCAGCTCCTCGATCGTCGCGGTCTTGCCCACGACGAAGTTCTGGACGAAGCGGCCGCCGAGCAGCTTGATCTTGCCCACGACGTCGTCGATGAGGTCGTTGGGCAGGCGGAACTCCGGTATGCCGTAACGCAGCACGCCGCCGAGGGCGTGGAACGCCTCGAAGATGGTCACCGGGAAGCCCTCTGAGGCAAGCAGATAGGCGTTGATCAGCCCCGAGGGGCCCGACCCGATGATGGCCACGGGCGGCTTCGCGGCCGCCTCCCACGGGTCGACGGTGGCGGCGAACCGGCGGGCGACACTGCCCGGGTCGACCAGCTTCTCCCGCTCGGGGAGGAACCACTCGAGCTGCCCGAACGCGATCGGCATCTTCGTGAAGATGCACACGCCCTGGCACTGCAGCTCCTGCGGGCAGACCCGTCCGGTGACGTCGGGGAGCGGGTTGCACGACTCGATGAGCTCGAGCGCCTCGTGGAACTTCCCGTTGCCGACGAGCTCGAGCACCTGCGGGATGTGGATCTTGACGGGGCAGCCGCCCTTGGGCTCGGCGCGCCCGGCGATCATGATGCCCACCTCGCAGTGCTTCTCCTCGCACTGCTTGTCGCGCAGCGCCTCGAGCCACACGAGCAGGTCGACCTCACCACGGGTGAACCCGACGTTGAGGTAGCCCAGGTAGCCCTCGTTGACCAGCCCGAAGTCCTTGCCGCGGGCCTCCGGTTCACGGATGTGCGGCGGGATGGAGCTGCCGGCGGGCCAGCCGTCGGACAGCCCGGCGAACATCGGGTAGCGGTCGGAGAGGTGGGCGTCGATCGCCCGGATGAACTTGCGCTTGCGGCTGAGGGGCACCCCCCACAGGAAGCGCATCAGGACCCTGCTGGCGTCGTCCTCGCGCAGCAGCACCTGCCACATCGCCCGGGTGAAGTCCTCGCCGAGCTCGGGCTGCGAGAACTCCCAGGTGACGGCGTTCATCCCGTCCTCGATGAACGTCTCGCGGAACGCCTTCGGGTCGGCCTCGAGGCGCCGGCGGAGCAGCTCGACCTGTTCGTCGACCAGGCTGTCGGTGCTCACTGGATGATCTCCGCGTCGCAGGTCTTCTTGACCCGGTCGATCCGCTTGAGCAGCTCGGGCGTCAGCTCGACCGTCTCCAGCGCCCCGGGGATCATCCGCGCGACCTTCTGCACCGCCCCGTCGATGACCATCGAGTGCGGCTCGAACAGCGATGGCAGCTCCTGGTAGCAGGTGCCGCAGTCGTTGCACTTGGGGATGTCGACCTCGGCGAGGTGGACCGGGGCGTCCGGCGGGGCGGAACCGACGGCGCCCACGGTGCCGAGCCCGCCCGGCGAGGGGGCCGCGCCCGCTGGTGCGGCCGGCATCCCGGCCCGACCAGCGAGGACGGGGGACGCGGACCCGGCGCCGACCCGTGCACGGCTCGTCGACGCGAGCGAGGACATCGCCTCGGCGATGGAGTCGATGGACGACTCGCGCTCGCGCATCGCCTCCTCGTAGCGGGACCGCAGGTCGGCGAGGTCGCTCTGGTGCAGCGAGGTGAGCTTCGCCTCGTGGGCACCCGAGAGGTACTGCAGGGTGTGCCAGTACCGGCGCCGGTCCTTGACCAGGGCCACGATCGAGGCCGAGCACTGCACCTTGATCAGCTTCTGGTTCTCGTCGGTGGCGTACACGAACGGCACCCGAGCCGCCTGCTCGTCGCGGCCGAGGTCGACGTACTCGTCCATCCGCACGGCCACGGCATCCAGCTCGTCGGGCAGCCGCTTGAACTGCTTGCGGAACCGGGTCTCGCCGAGCGCGAACTCGGCCGGCGTGAGTGGCAGCGTCATCAGCTGCAGGGCGCCGGCATCGTCGCGATAGGCCAGGTCGGTGTTCGTCCAGGTCTTCGCGATGTCCGGGTTGCCCTCGAGGCTGAACCAGTCGTGCAGCGTGGTCCCGCGGCGCGGGTCGTGCACGAAGACCGGGTTCATCCGGCTCTCGACCGCGAGCCGGGCCCGCCGGGACGAGGCCTCCTCCGGGATGCCGTGCTCCGACCCGCAGGGCGTGTAGACGTCGAGCACCGCCGCGGCGTCCTGGTACCGCAGGAACTCCATCGTGCTGGTGAGGAAGTGCCCCTGGATGGCGGTGCTCGTCGAGCACACATAGACGTTGGGGTGGAAGGACGCGAGCAGGCCGAGCTCCTTGCGCGACTCGTGCTTGCCGTCGTGGGCGGAGCCGAAGCGCGCCAGGTCGGAGTCCTGCCCGGTGAGGCTGGCCGTCGAGGCCTGGCCGCCGGTGTTGGAGTAGACGCCGGAGTTGAGCACGAGCACCTTCACCGGGGTGTCACTGGCGAGGATGCGCGACATCGCACCGAACCCGATGTCGTAGGTCGCGCCGTCGCCGCCGATGGTGAGGATGGTGGGGAGCAGCTCCATCTCCTTGGGGCTGTAGCCCTCCCACGACAGGGTCGAGAGCGCCTTGTCGTGCACCTGCGGGTCGTAGGTGTCGCTCAGCTCGAGCTCGGCGACGCGCAGGGCACGCACGTCGGCGACGCTCTGCGCGGCGACCCCCTCGAAGATGCCCTTGGCCAGCGGCTGGGCGTCCTGGAAGAGGCTGTTGACCCAGGGGTCGAGGTAGTTGTTGAACGGCATCGTCGAGGCGTAGACGCTGCTGCACCCGGTCGAGTTGGCGATGATGGTGGAGGCCGGGCCGTTGCCGGTCGGGCCGCCCTCCTGCTCGTACAGGCGCCGCTCGAGGGTCGTGATGGTGCGGGTGAGCCGCTCCTGGCGGGCTGGGTCGGCGACCGTGGCGCGCTTGGCGTACAGCCGGTCGACGATGCCGGTGAGCGACTTGAGGTGCTCACGGCGGTGCCGCTCGCTGATCGCGTGCGACGTCGACATGACCAGCCGGATGGCGGTGACCTCACCACAGCCGCGGCAGCCGCCGTGGCCGCCGGTCGTCGCGTAGAAGTTGTCGTGGTCGAGCATCAGCCGCTTGATGTCACCGTCCGGGGTGTCCGACCCCTCGGTGAAGCGGGTCGGCGTGTTGGGCGTGGCGCTCATGAAGCCGAAGCGCTGCTGCAGGGCGCCGAGCACGTCGGCATCCTGCTCCTGGACGGTGAGCGCGCCCGGGCCGCAGACGTCGATGCACTCCAGGCAGCCGGTGCACTTCCACGGGTCGATGGTGGCGGCGAAGAGGCCACCGGTGCCCGGCTCCTCCTTCTCCATCGAGTCGAAGAACGGCCGGGTCCGCGCGACCGGGTAGGTGGCGAGCTCGGCGACGAGGCGGTCGACGACGTGGGTCATCCCCGGGTCCTCGCGCAGGCCGGATGACGCGGACGCCACGACCTCGGAGAACGGCCGCTCGTCCTTGTGCCGCAACGCCTCACGGCTGCGCTCGGCGATGCCGTAGACGGCCAGCCGCAGGCCGTCCTTCTGGCCGGGGGTGGCCTCGATCCGGCCGACCGCCGTGAGCAGCAGGTCGTGGATCTCGTGCACGGTGTTGGGGATCGCTGCGTCGGGGCACACCAGGGCGCAGTCCATGCAGCCGGTGCAGAGGGTCGGGTTGAACTCCGGTACCTCACGGCGGAACAGGCCCT